>JGI24712J26585_10000263_pt1 | contig 45343 bp, 55 predicted proteins | sample BioPla3DNA2_FD_26585 | JGI IMG/M metagenome (IMG submission 26585) | reverse complement strand
CATAGTTTCCGGCTTCTTCCAGCGCTAAAGCCTGTTGGTACTTGGCAACTTTTACATGTTCGACCGAGTCGGAGTAATCGCCAAGCTCCTCAAACGCAGCCAGAGCCTCAGCATAGTTTCCGGCCTCTTCCAACACCAAAGCTTGCTGGTACTTGGCAACTTTTACGTGTTCGGCGGAGTCGGAATAATCGCCCAACGCTTCAAACGCCGCTTGGGCCTCAGCATAGCTTCCGGCTTCTTTCAACGCCAAAGCTTGCTGGTACTTGATTGCTTTTACGCGCTCAGCGGAATCGGAATAATCGCCAAGCTCCTCAAATGCCGCTTGGGCCTCAGCATAGCTTCCGGCTTCTTCCAGCGCTAAAGCCTGCTGGTACTTGGCAACTTTTACGTGTTCGGCGGAGTCGCCGTAATCACCCAGTGCTTCAAACGCTGCTTGGGCTTCAGCAAAGTTTCCCGCTTCCTCTAAAGCAAGGGCTATCCGATAATTGTTATCTAGAATTCGCTGCTTAGAGTCTTTGTAGTCCGGAATAGTCTCGAACAAATCAATTGCTTCTTGAAATGATTTTTTTTCTTCAAGTTTCACTGCTTTTGAATAAGTACGGCTATCTTTCGTCAACAAAAAGACAAAGATTGCTCCAAGCACAATCACAGCAGCAAGAATAAGAGCAATTTTTCTGACCTTGTTTTTTTCAGCAGTGCTAGAATCAGACATAATGAACCTCCATAGCTATTTGTATTGTTTTTTATCCCATAATTCCAAACAAGTGCATTTGACACTGTTAAAATATATGCCCGCAGGTATTAAAAGCAGTAAGTCAAAAACAACCGGTAATCAAGCCTTTTCAATGATCTTGCTCACTCACATACAAGCAAGAAGATCACGAAAACCATCAAAGAAGTCTTCTTCATCGACATAAGCACTTCTATTGTAGATAATATTACCAAAAAATCATCTTAAAAACAAGGAATATCAACAAAAAATAGGAGGGAATTTTCATGTGGTTATGTACATGAAGGTTTCGAAATAATATCTTTTAAATACTGCCCATTAGACGAAAGATCTGTCCGGGCAGTTTTTGGATGATGCCGAAAATTTCTAAAATGGATAGTTCACTGTTCAGTTCGCCCGTTTCAAGGCCGGTTATTTCAAGCAGGGCATTAAAATCCTGCTCGTCCTTAGACAAAACTTGGACAATCTTTTCCTGGTTTTCGTTAAAAGTGCATAGAATGGTCTTTTCTTTCTTTTCGTTGATAGAAACAGTCCAATTCATATCGTCTAATATATCTTGGTAACTTGTGCATAAATGCGCCCCTTCCCGAATCAGGCGGTGAGGCACCCCGCTAGTGGCAGAATCGATAGGGCCGGGCAAGCAAAAAACTTCCCGCCCTTGGGAAAGGGCGTGGCCTACAGTAATAAGCGTGCCGCTTTTTTCACGGGCTTCAATTAAAAGGGTCGCTTGGGAATAGCCGCTTACAAGCCGGTTGCGAAACGGGAAGTGATAGGGCTTAGGAGCGGCCGATAGGCCATATTCGGAAAAAATCACGCCGCCCGTTTCCATAATCTCCTTTGCCAAGGGCTGGTTATCTTTGGGGTACATCTTATTTAGCCCCGAACCCAAAAAAGCTACTGTGCGCCCACCGCCTTTGAGCGCCCCCTGATGAGCGGCGGCATCGATACCATAGGCAAGGCCAGACACAACCGTTATGCCGTTTTCAGCCAATCCTTTGGCAATTTGAAAAGCGTGGCCTCGACCATAACGGGTTTCACGGCGAGCGCCAACAATGGACACCGCCTTTTCTTCGCCTAAAAATAAAACGCCACGATAAAGCAGCAAATCGGGCGGGTCAATAATGCTACCAAGCAGTTTGGGAAAGTTTTCGTCTTCGCAAAAAGCCACTTGCGCCTTTGATTTGTCTAACATTTCCTCCACCCGTTCGGTCGAAACGGAGCGGATTTTGTTAAGCTCCCTTAAGGCATTTTCGGATAGATAAGTTGCCTCACCCAAGTTTTCCAAAGCCGCTTCAAATGAGCCGAAGCGCTTTTTGAGCCTTCGTCTTGTTGCATATCCTGTATGCTTACATCCCGATAGCAGGATGCGGATGGCTTCTTCACGCTTCATGGCCACTCCCCCAGTACTTTTTATCTATGGTACGCAATTGCACAGCCTCGGCCACATCGGGCAGAGTGATATTTTCCCGCTCATTTAAATCGGCGATGGTGCGGGCGACTTTTAGCATCCTGGTATAAGCCCGCATGCTCATGCCATAGCGGTCCATGGCTTTTTTGAGGAAATCAAGGGCAGCATCATCGGCACGGGCGTATTTTTCAAGGGCCTTGTTATCCATCTGGGCGTTGGCTCGGATGTTGGTATTTTCAAAGCGCTTTTTCTGAATGTTTCTGGCTCTTTCCACCCGATGCCGAACGTCCAGGCTGCTTTCTTCGTCCTTTTTGGCGATAATATCTTCGATAGGTACGGTGTCCACTTCCACTTGAATATCAATGCGGTCAAGCAAAGGACCGGAAATACGGTCAAGGTATTTACGAATCTCGTGGCTGCCGCAGCGGCACTGGCGCACCTTGGAGCCATAGTATCCGCAGGGGCAGGGGTTCATGGACGCAACCAGCATGCACCGGGATTGGTAGCGCGCCCTTGCCTTCACCCGACTGACGGTGGCAAAGCCGTCTTCCAAAGGCTGGCGCAGGGCATCCAGCACCTTGCGGGGATATTCGGGCATCTCATCCAAAAATAAAACGCCGTTATGTGCAAGCGATACTTCGCCGGGACGGGCATCCGTCCCGCCGCCGATGAGAGAAGCTGCCGATGCCGTATGGTGCGGGGTGCGAAAAGGTCGCTGGGTCATGAGACCCATGCCTGTTGGTAAAAGGCCTGCGGAAGAATAAATGCGGGTGGTTTCTAAAGATTCGGCCTCACTCATCAGGGGCAGGATACCGGGAAGGCTACGAGCCAGCATGGTTTTTCCACTGCCCGGCGTTCCAATCATTAACATATTGTGCCCGCCCGAGGCGGCAATTTCAAGGGCGCGCTTGGCAACATGCTGGCCCCTGATCATTTGCAAGTCCAAAGATACTTCGGCTTTTTTGAGGCAGTCTTCATAGCTAAGTTGCTGTTGCTTTTCAATCAGCGCCTTTCCCGATAAATGGGCGACCACATCAAATAAACACCCGGCGGGATAGACTTCAATGCCCGATACGGAAGCCACTTCAGGGGCGTTGTCCTTGGGTAAAACGACTTGCTTGACCCCATTGGTCCTTGCAGAAATCACCAGCGGCAAGGCTCCTTTAACAGGAATCAGCCGCCCGTCAAGCCCCAATTCGCCAAGTAATAGTATATGCTCCATGGCATACATTTTCACCTGCTGGGTGGCGGCGATAATGGATACGGCAATGGGCAAGTCAAAGAGCGAACCTTCTTTTTTAAGGTCGGCAGGCGACAAGTTCACGGTGGTGTGACCGTAGGGCATAATAAAACCCGAATTCTTTAGCGCCGCCTGCACCCTGTCCCGACTTTCTTTGACAGCCGTGTCGGGCAAGCCCACAATGATAAACTGAAACTGGTTGCCGCCTCCGGCAAAGCATTCTACCGTAACGGGAGCGCCTTCAATGCCTTGCAGAGTATAACATAAGGTTCGTGACAGCATTTTTTACCTCAATACCAGATGCCGGGAATGACCTTGGCGATGTCCATAAACCAGGTGGGCATCCTCAGGCCGCTAACATAAGGGAACAGGAAAATAAAGACGACAAAACTTAATAAAATTAAAGTTCGAGAAATAATTGTTGCGGGCTTTTCTTTGTATTTGGATAGAACAAACAATCCATAGCACGCACACAGAATAATAAAGGGCACGGACGGAAAATAGTGGTAAATGTAGGTACCGCGAGGAACCAGCGCCCACGGCAGGTACTGGGCAAGGAAGCTGATAAACAGCAGCATCCCAAGGCCAAAATCTCCTACCTGCACGGTATCTTTTTGCCGTGTTACTTTTAACACAATCAGATGAATCACCATGAACAACAGCCCCAAAAGGCCACTATACCATACAACGGGGTTGCCGACAGCAAAAATGGTGCTGCCGGTCCCATCAAACCGTTGGGAGGAATAGTACCACATGGGTTTTTGATTAATGGGCCACTTGTACCAGGGCGAATAGTAAGGATGGTCCATGCCTAAGCCGGGTTTTCCGTGGTAAGAAAGCATGTGTTGCGCTGAGTTCCAAACCTTTTTGAGGGTCATTCCGCCCTCCGCCGCATAAACAGGAATGTAGCTTAAAATATAAATAGCCAAGGGGATGATGACAAAAAACACCACGCAGGCAAAGAAGGTATCCAGCTGCCTTGTGGAAAGGGTGTTCAACGTTTTAATGCGTGGATTGCTTTCATCATCAGTATTTTTAATGGACAGGGAGGTTCGCACCATACGCCCCTGTTTCCAAAAGAAAATTACCGCAAGCCCAAGGCCAGCATAACAGCCCGTCCACTTAGAAGCGCAGGCCAGTCCCATGAAAATACCGCTTAAAAGCAAAGGTTTGAAGGTTTTTTTAGTGTCGGGCTCAAAATCGTCCTGTAGGAAATAGCGGTACATGTATAGGTAGGCCCAGATGATAAACAGCGTCACAAAGCTGTCGATGGTGGCAATGCGAGTCTGAGCAAAGTGCATTCCGTCCAAAGCCATGAGGGTAAAAGCCAGCCAACCGAAGCGCTTGTTTTTAAACAAATAGCGGCCCATGTAATACATTCCCGGCAGCATGAAGGCGCCCGCCAAAGCGCCGGGCAAACGCCAAGCAAAGGGGTTCATACCAAAGAGAGCAATGGATAAGGTCATGAACACCTTGCCAAGGGGCGGATGGGTGGTTTCATAAATGGAAGAAGGCTGCCTGCCTGTCAGGGCGTTTAGCTGTTCAAGACCGGTGCGGGCGTGGTAAATTTCGTCAAAGTACATGCTATTGTACCAAGACGGCTGGGCAGGGCGCTTGGGCGAAAACCATAACGGCTCATTTTCCAAGGTGTCCTGTTCATCCACCAAAGCGGGGACGGTAGAGGATACGGGCACGATATTTTCGCCCGTTTCAACGTCCCTAAAAATCAGCTCATACACCGTAAGCCCGATGGATTGGGCGGTCAGGTGCACATAGCGCCCCGTGTAGATGATATTTTGATTGTCTTTTTTGACAAAACGCCAGGCAAAACAATCCCCGGGGCTGACGGTCACTTCATCGTAATTGCCGCCCTCCTCTTCGCTTTCCGACGCCGACACCAAAAAGGAATTGCTGCCGTAATGGATGCCCACGTCGTACAGAATGTTGAAGCTTCGGCTCTCGCCAAGGTCAATCATGGCGCTTTCACCAAGGGCTTCGGACACCCAAGCATTTTCGGGCGCTTTGTGCGAGCCCAAGTTGGTTAAAGCAAACAAGGTATAGATAAGCGTTGCCAGCCAAACCCAAATAGCTTCCCTTTTTTCGATTTTAACAGGCTTTGACGGGTTATAAAAAGCTTCTTCAAGATAATTACCGCTTTTTTCTTTCAACGAAACCTCCAAGGGCTGTCGCTCTTCTTCCATCATGGCTCTTGCAACATAAAAGCTATAGCTTGCCGTTACCACGCTAAGGGCAGAAATCAGGTATTCAAACAGGGGACTGTCGCTGATAATGTCAAAAGAAGGCGCATGCAAATGCCCCTCCACCCCGCCAATACGAAGAGCCCTGTCCAGCACAATGCCGGTATTCAAAAAAACTGCCAGCCCCACCAATAAAAATAGAGTGAACACCCGCTTATCTCTGTAAAAGTACAAGCTCACGGCAAGAAGCGCCAAGGCCGGAAAAATATAGCGCTCATGCATCATGGCGCCAAAGGCAAAAAAGGCGCAAAGAAGTACGGCGCTCATCAACGGTAGCAAACGCACGTCCTTTCCCTTGATATACAAAAACAAGATGATAAAGAAAGAAGCGCCCATCATCAAAGGGCCGTAAAGCGACACCTGCATGGGAACAAGTCCCAAAAGAAAAACGCAGGCAAGGACAATAGCCCAAATGATATTCGTTTTTTTATTTCTGTAGGTTAGCCCATCAAAAACAGCAAAAGGGGCAAGAATGAACAAAAAGCCCATTACCTTTATGAAGTAAGGCAGCACGGTATCCATCATGCCCCAGTTCAGGCTAAAGAGGAAATAGAAGTTGGTGGCATTGACCGTTGCCCGGTCGTAATGGCTCATGGTCTTAAAGTAAAGGTCAAAAATCCAAGTGAGCTTGCCATCGGGCGAAAATAGCCACACGACAAAAACGCCGATCATGAGCGCTAATACTATGCCGATTATTATTTCTTTCCAGGGCGCATCCTTTTTCCGGTGGACGATGCATGCAATAAGCGCCACCAGCCCTAAAGGGCCGAACATCAGCATCTGCGGCTTAAACAGCACGCCCAGCATAAAGGCAGGCAGGGCAAGGCGCCACTTGTTTTCGATGGCGTTATCCACCGTAACAAGGGCAAAGAAAGCAAGAGCGCTGTCAATCTGGCCCCATCCGGCGCCAATGAGTATCCCTGCCGGATGCAGAGTATATAATAGGCTAACTACAAAGGCAAGGCGGATATTGGCGTGCTTTTTACCCATGCCAAACAACACCCAAATGGTACCTAAATCAAACAGGATGGGCGGGATTTTAATCATCGCCTCACTCACCCCGCCAAAAAGCTGCTGACCCAAAAAACCAAAAGGCCACAAGAAAAGCAGATAACCCGGCGGATAATCGGAAAAGCCGACAGAATCATAGAACCGCTTGGATCCATAGCTTGCCATGCTGCTGGCCCAGGAGGTAAAGCAGCCCACATCCACCGGATAGCCCCGCACAAAAATTAAAACTGCGATGCGCACCAAAAGGGCAAGAAGCAACAAGGCGGGTAAGAGATAACAGTTATATTTTACTTTCAAAATCGGGCTTTCTTCTTTTGTGTTTTTTAGCAGCGCAAAAGCAAAGCCTACATACAAAAGCCCCACCATCAAAAGCTTCCACCAAGCGCTGGTTGGCTCTTTTTCGTCTTCAATATAATCGGAAGCATCATACAATAGGTGCACGTCTATACCTTCGGGCGCCTCTTTGACAGGGTAAAACTTGATATCGTCAAACTGCGCCCAGCCTTCAGCCTCGCCCGAATAGCCGCCAAGGCGGGCATAGACAGTAAGCATGGTTTGCTTGGGCCCCGTTTTACCATACAAGGATACCTTTTGAAAGTCTTCTGACTGGTAAATGCTTTCGGTATAAACGCTCAGCCCCTCAATCGATAGGTTGGCTCCCCTGCCCCCTTGGCTGTCCGCTTTAATCAGGCCTTCTAAGCAGTAAAGGGTATTTGGCGCCACGTTCACCCGCTGGAAAAAACGGGCATCATTTAGCCCGTGGTTTTGAATTTGGGCGTAGGAATCTATCCCTTGGTAGCTGGTTACATTCTGCGCCTGCACATAAGCGCCGGTCATCCAGGAAAGAGGCAGGCCGGTTGCTTCGTCCACTTGGTCAAAAGAAGGGTTATATAATAAATTTTCGCCGTACTTCACTTTCGGGCTTTTAGGATAAAGCCAAAAGGCGGCCACGATAGCGGCCAACAATAAAACGGATAAAATTATTTTGTGTCTTTTTTGCATGAGTCCTCCGAGGGCACTACTCGCCTTTCAGCAGGCGAACGCCTGCTCGGGTAATTTCTACAATATCGGTGCGGGTTTTAGTAGCAGGGTGTTCCTGTAACCACACCTTTTTGGCATAGGCAATTCTTGCCAGTTTCTTTTCGGTAATAGCATCTAAGGCATCGCCCAGCCTTGCATCGGGGCGGTACTTGACCTCAACAAAACAAGTTACATCGCCGTCCTTTACAATCAGGTCAATTTCTCCGCCAATAATCCGGTAGCGGGTTTTAAGTATCTTGTAGCCAATAGCTTCCAAGTACTGGGCGGCGATTTGCTCACCCTGCAAGCCTTTTTCGTAGGATTTTTTCATACAAAGTTTCCAATAAAGCTTTGCCGGTGCTGGGGAGTCGGGCCGTATTCTTTTAGCGCCGCAATGTGCGCAGCGGTGCCGTAACCTTTGTTGGACGCAAAGGCATACTGGGGATAAAGCGCATGAAGCGTCAGCATTTCCCTGTCTCTTGAAACTTTGGCGATAACGGAAGCCGCAGCGACGGAATAGCTGGTAGCGTCCCCTTTGATAACGGAGATTTCTTCGCCCGCAAGGCCCACATCCTTCACGGCATCAATTAAAAACCTTGTGGCAGGGCAGCCTTCCGCAGCTCGGCGCATGGCAAGCCTGGTGGCTTCAAGAATATTGTATCGGTCGATTTCTTGGACGCTTGCCCTGCCCACCCCGACAAAGAGGGCGATTTCCATAATCTCTTCAAACACCTGCTCCCGCCGCTTTTGGGACAGTTTTTTTGAATCGTCCATCCAAAGGATAACTGGATTTTCCGGCATCACCACGCAGGCGGCGTACACGCTGCCCGCAAGGGGGCCGCGCCCCGCTTCGTCCACCCCCGCAAAAAGCGCACCCATGTTTCGGTACTTCGTATCATAGGCAAGAAGCTCGCTTAGGTGCGCTTGGCGCTTGGCGTTTATTTTCATACGGGAGGCATCTCTAAGGTCAGCTTGGCGATTCTTCCATCCCGATAGTCAGACAAAACAGCCGCCACTCCCCTGTCAATATCGGGGCGTGCGCCCGACATTAAAAAGCCCCGTTTTTGGCAAATGTGGTTTAGCAATGCTTCTCCCCTCAAAACAGTTTCGGTTATTTTATAGCGGGCAATGGTTTGCTCAGGGGCAATGTCCATCAAGTCGTTCAGCAAATATAAGCACAGCTTGTAAGAGTCGATAGCTTCGTCCCTGACGGCTGCGATATAAGCAAGGCGGCGGGCAGCCTCCTGGTCGTCCAGCCTTGGCCAAAGCATGCCGGGGCTGTCCATCAACTCAAGATAAGGGCTAAGCTTCACCCACTTCACCCCCCGTGTTACGCCGGGACGGTTTTCCGCCTCTAAAGAGCTGCGCCCAAGGAGGGCATTTATCAGGGTGCTTTTGCCCACGTTGGGTACGCCAATTACCATGGCTCGCACGGTACGGGCAATGCCACGGGCGGCGGCCCTATCTACCGCTTCTTTGGCAGCCGCCTGAACGGCAGGCAAAGCGGGCCTAAGCGTACCCTTTTTATCGGCGCTGATGGCGTAAGCTATTTCACCCTCACTTTTAAAATATTCAAGCCACTGGTCGGTGGCTTTCCTGTCAGCCAAGTCCCTCTTGTTCATCAAAAGAACACGGGGCTTGTTTTGCGTTAGTTCCAATAGCTCAGGATTGCGGCTGGATAGCGGGATGCGCGCGTCGCAAAGTTCAATCACCACGTGCACACGCTTGAGCATATCTTCCAAGGCTCGCTTTGCCTTGGCCATGTGACCGGGGTACCAAACAATATCCATCCGCCATCCTCCTCAATTCATCAGTTACCAAGATACCATTTGAAGCCTTAAAAATCAAGGCGAATAAAACGCAACTGACAATGAATAATAATCTACGCAAGGAAAAACCGCCCTTGTTAAAAGCGGTTTTCAAACTACATTGCTTAAGCAAAGCTTTTTACACTTCGTCTTTCAAGGCCGCCACAGCGCCAGATGCGCCCAGTCGGTCCACGCCAAGGCGCAGGTAGGTTTCCATATCTTCCCTTGTTCTCACGCCGCCCGAGGCTTTCATCTTCACATGTGGGGCAATATGCTGCTTGAAAAGAAAAATATCTTCCACCGTGGCGCCGCCGGCGCCAAAGCCGGTGGAGGTTTTGATATACTGCGCCCCGCCCTGGCTGACGCAGCCGCAGAGGACAATTTTTTCATCTTCCGTTAGATAGCAGGTTTCGACAATTACTTTTAGTACCTTGTCGCCGCAGGCTTCTTTTACTTTGCGGATTTCTTCGGTTACCTTGTCAAAAAGTCCGTCCTTGACCCAACCAAGGTTGACGACCATGTCGATTTCCTCGGCGCCTTTGGCAATGGCATCCTTGGCTTGAAACACCTTGCTTTCGGTGGTATCGTAACCCAAAGGAAAGCCGACTGTCGTACAAAGTTTGAGGCTATCGCCAAAGTGTTCATGCGCCTTCCCAACATAACTTGCCGGAATGCACACGGTGGCGGTACCATATTTCACAGCCTCCTCGCACAGGGCCAAAATAGCCTGCCAAGTTGCAGTGGGTTTTAATAAGGTATGGTCCACATGGGACAAAATATCTTTCGCGTTCATGGTTGCCTCCCTTTTTTCAAAGTCCAGATATATTGTACCACTTCAAAAGACTTTGATACAAGTCAGCGCAGCTTGCGCTCAACGGGATAGCCAAGCAGGTAGCCGGTCAGCTTCAAGTCCCGTTCGATTCTTGCATCGGTGGTGATTAAAATCAAATGAACCTCTGCTGTGGAAAAGGGCTGAACCTCTACTCCTTTGTTAATGTCATAGCCCGTCTCTTTAAGTCCGCCTACGGTCAAAATATCTTTGGAAGACGGGACGATGGAAAGCTCCATCATTTGGATAGGGAATGGCAGGCGGTTAGTCGCCGTAATGGTATAAATGACCATACGCCCGTTTGAACTTTCTTCTTGGGGTAAATTGCGAAAAGCATGGCCTTGCAGGGAGCGGTTGTGCAAATCTTCCAACAGGCCGTCGTACACACCCTGATAGGCGGCAATATCTACTTCGCTTGGCATAGATACCTTCACTTTTAGCCAAGAACCGGAAACTCCCCACAAAAGCCCTGCAATTAGGGCAAAGATGAAGATGGTTTTAATTAGTCGCTTCATAGGCCTTTTAAGATTTCGTTCATGCGCTCGATCATTTCGGTGTCTTTTAATCGGAACTTCAGCTCCACCCGACGGGAAGCTTCCATGTCTTCCGTGCCATCGGGCCTGAATATCCTATCTGCATAGCTGCGCCCCTTGACGGTGAGAATGCTTTCGAGCAAGGCCTTTTCCTGTCTGGTAAGCCCGGGAAGGTTGAGGCAATAAGTGGCGACGCTCAGCGCCCGCTCCTGTGAAAGCTCCAAATTAAATTCATAGCTACCGGCGGAGTCGGTATGCCCCTCGATAATAATTTCAGCTAAATAATTCCTGTATTCCGGGCGCAAAAGCACCGACAGATACACCGGCAAAATAGTTTGCAATTCCCTTTCCCCTTGAGGAGCTAATTTATTGTCTGCGGTTGCAAACATGAGTTTGCTGGATAGAACAATGTCGCCTGTCTTTGCGTCCACATTGGCGGAAATATTGGCCTTATTAAGGGCGGCGGACAATTCCTGTACAATAGAAGTGCGAAGGCCAAGTAGCTCGTCTAACTTTCTTTGCTGACCGGACAGGGTAAGCTGCAAGCTGTCCAGCTCGGCTTGCTGGGCGGTAAGTACCAACTGCAAGGCGGTCTGTTCCTGTTCCTTGGTAGCAAGGGCAGTTTCGGCAGCCTTTAGCGCCTGTTCCTTTTCATCCAACTGAATTTGGATGGTACTTAACTCCTCCTCCTTGCCCATGAGGGTTACACGGGTGGTTTCAAGCTCCTCAGCTTGCTTCGTAAGGGTGATTTGCGCCAAGTCAAGGGCGGCCTGCTGCTCTCCCAATTCCCTAGTTTTGGTTTCAAGCAGGCTGTAATACTGGTAAATGGAAAAGGTGACCGCCAACATAAAGACCAGCAGCATGGAGGACATTATGTCCGAGTAGCTGATCCAATATTCGCCCGTATCTCGGCTGATAAGCCGACGCCCCTTACGTCCCTTACGCATGGGTCTTTTCCTCTTGGATTAGAGTTTCAATATGACGGTTAAGCTCTGCCAGCATTTCTTCCATGCGGCTTAGGGCGCTTAAATCGGCGCTTTGGGTGGCTTCCTGCATTTTTTGGCTGAGCGCCTTGGCAGTATCGGCGATGCTTTCTTCAAATAAAGCAAGGGCACGGGAAAAGCCATCACTTAAATTTTGGGCAAAGCCAGCGTAAGCGGTTTTTACCTCCCGCTGGCTTTGAAGCATGGAATCAGCCACCTTGCCCGATTGCAGCATGATATCCTGCGCCTGCTTTTGAACAGCCTGCAAGGTATCGCCGGTAAAGGAGGCATATTTTTGCAGCTGCTGGTCAAGGAGTACACGGCTTTGCTTGATGGCATCTATTTCGCTCTGACTTTGGGAAAGCGAGCGGCGCATCAGGTCGGTAACCTCCGCCGTTTGCTTGGCAAAGACGATGGTATTTTGCTGGCCAAGGTTTAAGTCGCTTAAATAACTATCAAACTTTTCTATAACAGTGGCCGTGAGGCTGTTCATTTGGTTCATGCCGCCAATGACCTTGTCGGCGCTTTCAAGGGCACGGTTGACCCCTTCCACCGAGATGGTCTGCGCTTGATTTAAGGCGCTAAGTTGACGTCCAAGCTGGTGGAACTGGCCGCCCATTTGTCCATCCAGCTGCTCTAAAAAACGGCCAACTAATCTGCCAAGGACTTCCATCTGCCCCTGGGTTTGAACTTGCATAAACTGATTGAGCTGGTAATTAACCGGCTCAAAGCCCGCACGTACTGCCCCCACGATACCGGTGGATAGCTGATGGTTTAGGTCCTTGGCGCTGCGACGTAAAAATTCCGCCTGGTCTTCCAAGTAAATGGTACGGTGGGTCACATCGTCCAGAGGCTCTTTCATCACAAGGGTATGAAAAGCTTCGTGAAATTCGTCCATGGCAAGGGTTACGCTGCCTTGGCTCATCCTTGAAAGAACGTTAAAAATAAGTGAGCAGGTGAGCCCGGCAATGGAGGTGCCGTAAGCAAAGGTCATGCCGCCAATCATTTGGCTAATGGAGGCCATGGTAGCTTCCGCCCCCGTTACGTCAAGGCCTGAAACGCCCCGCATCAGGCCAATAAAGGTGCCCAAAATGCCAAGAGAAGTAAGTAGCCCCGGTATAGTATCGTTAACGCTCATGTGCGCATAGGAAACAAGCACGCTTTCGTCGTTGATATAGTTTTCGGTATCGGCATTCAGCCCCCTTGCTTCTAATTGCTCATTCACGGTTAAAAAGCGCTGCCACTGTTTTTGCATGGCGCTGCCAAGAAAGTCGGGGCTGCGCCAGCTTTGGGCATTTTCGCCCTTCACCACGGCTTTTTGTAAACTGCGAATGCTACGTCTAAAGCTTCTGGTAAGCCGGCGCATGGGAAAAATGCACTTAACCAAGCCCACAACCATGACAAGCACAATTGCCGAATAAACAATCACGTCTATCACCGCTGAAGGGGTGTTTTTTAATAGCTCGCCCATAGGCACCTCCCAACTATGTTTGTTTAATTGTAACCGATAATTCTTAGAATTTCAATATAATATTAATAGTTGACTTGCTCTTTCCGTAAAATTCAATGATTGAAGCATTACAAAGCTGAGATATGAATTTTGATCGCGCAACCAACCGATGAATTCGGCAAACAAAAAGCTTGCCTCCCGTTCCTCATTGAAAGCAAGCTCCGTACATTGATAATCTAATTCTTGTTTAATTCTTAAGGCACTCCAGACTTATTGAGCGGACTCTTTTATGTTGCAGGCGCAGTATCGGTATCTGAAGCGCCGTCTTCCTTCTGGTGCTGAATAATCTCCACAAACATGGCCCGATGACTCTCTACATCAGTTACAGTAACTTCCAGATTATCGTAACTGAAAAAATCCCCTTCTTCCGGTATCTTGCCAAGTTGTTCAGCAACCCACCCGCCAAGAGATACCATTTCTGAATCGGTCTGGATATCGAAATGCTCACAGAATTCATCCAAATCGGTTGAGCAGTCTACACGGTATGCACTGTCGCTAACACGACTGAACTCTTCCACCACATCATCATGTTCATCATAAATATCGCCTACCAACTCTTCCAAAATATCTTCCATGGTTACGATGCCATATGTTCCGCCATATTCATCCAGCACCACGGCAATATGCGACTTGGTTTGCTGGAGCTTGCGCAGCAAGGAGCTGATTTTTTCATTTTTTAAGACGAAAATCGCCGGGCTGATAATATCTTTAATATCTCCTGAAATAATACCGCCGCCGGTATAAAAATCCTTCAGATGGATAACCCCGACAATATTATCAAGATTATCTTCATACACAAGAATGCGAGAAAACTTGGATTCGGAAAAAACCTCCGCAATTTGCTCTTTGGTCGCCTCAACAGGAACGGCTTCTAAATCCACCCGATGCGTTAAAATATCTTCCGCTCTGCGCTCCGTAAATTCAATCGAGTTTCGTAGCAGGTCGCCCTCATCTTCACCGATACTGCCTTCCTGCTGAACCTCATCTATGAGCATGAGCAACTCCTCTTGACTCATTTTTGAGTCCGGTTCCGTTCGGAAGGCCTTTGACATTAGCCTTTTCCACGCGGAAAAGACAGCTGTCAGGGGCGTTAATAAAATAATTAATATTTTTAAAAAGGGTGCCGAATACATAACAAATTTATCCGGCGCTTCTTTGGCAAGGCTTTTGGAAGCCATCTCACCAAAAAACAAAACAACAACGGTAACAACGATGGTAGAAACAGTTGCTCCTATATTTGCGCCACCAAGGAGCTCCACAAAAAGAAGCGCAGACAAAGCCGACACGCCAACATTTGTAAGGGTGCTGCCAATTAATACGGTAGAAAGCAGTTTGTCATAATGATCAAACAGCTTATAGGCAAACTGCGCGCTTTTGTTGTCTTTTTCTGCAAGAGCCTTGATTCGGGTTTTGTTTAGGGAAGAAAATGCTGTTTTCGTAGCAGAAAAGTAGGCAGAAAAAATCAATAAAATAGCAATGACAATTATATGCGAGGTCATGTGTCCATTCTCCTTTTCAGGGTTGAAACCCTAAATTACACAAAAAGCACATCCGGCCAAGCTTATTAGCAGCACAGATATGCCTCGAAAAGAGCGCCAAAAGAAGCTATTACAAGTAGTTGATCACTACTGTCGCTGTCCATTTGATAAAAAAATACCTCCATTACACAAATCAGCAGTTTTATACTATCAGATAATGTGATGGGAGTCAACATATGGCCCGCAAACGAGTTTGTTCTCTCAATTCATCGCAATAAAAAAGGTCGCTTGACACGACCTTTTAATGGATTGGTTACTATCGCTTACACCATTTCGATAATGCACATTTCCGCGCCATCACCACGACGGGGTCCAAGGCGATAGATGCGGGTGTAACCACCCACGCTGTTCTTTTCCTCGTTACGCTTACGGTACTTGGGTCCGTACTCACGGAACAGCTTTTCAACCACGGGATGCTTGACATCCTTGGTGCGCTCACGATATTCGCTCTTGGATTCGCCTTCCTTTTTTTCTTCCTTGAAATTGTATAGGAAAGCCAGCATCCGGCGACGGGCGGTGAGCTTGGAAGGCTGATCGTTGGTTACCTCAATGGTAACAATCTGGCCTTTTTCGTTATGGTATTGCTTTTGGGCCGTTACGGTGTTGTCATATTCACGCACCGCAAGCGTAACCAGTTTTTCCGCCAAAGAGCGGATTTCTTTAGCACGGGTGACTGTTGTTTCAATGCGCCCATGCCAAATCAGGCTGGTAACCTGGCTGCGCAGCATTGCCTTGCGCTGCTGTGCGACACGGCCAAGTTTACGTTGTGCCATAGGGGGTTCCTCCTTCGCCCGGGTGGGCAGTTTATTGTTCGGTCGTGCGCAGGCTTAGACCCAACTGTGAAAGTTTCAGGTTGATTTCTTCCAAGCTCTTTTGGCCAAGGTTACGCACTTTCATCATGTCTTCGACGGTCATCTGAATCAGCTGGCCAACAGTGTTAATGTTGGCACGCTTCAAGCAGTTAAACGCCCGCACCGACAGATCCAAGTCTTCAATGGACATTTCTTCGGTGTCCTCTGTCCCATCTTGCGCGCCCTCTTGCTCCATCTCTGCTTCTACCGCTTCTGACAGCCCATGGAAAATGGAAATCTGCTCGACAATAATTTCGCTCGCCTGGCCAATAGCTTCCTCAGGCGATATGGAACCGTCGGTCCACACCTCAAGCACCAGCTTGTCATAGTCGGTCTGTTGGCCTACACGGGTGTCTTCTACCATGTAGTTCATCTTTCTGATGGGGGTATAAATGGAGTCAATGGGGATGACACCTAAGGACATAGGGGTCATCTTATTACGTTCGGCGGGTACATAGCCGCGCCCCTTGTTCAGGGTAAGCCACATGTGCAGCTTGGCATCCTTAGAGAGGGTGGCGATATGAAGGTCAGGATTGACAATCTCCACTTCGCTATCCACTCGGATGTCGCCGGCGGTAATTTTGCCGGGGCCGACCGCATTGATTTCAAGCATCTTGGGTTGGTCGCTGTAAAGCTTAACCACCAGACGCTTTAGGTTTAGAATAATTTCTGTTACATCTTCTTTAACGCCAGGAATGACGGAAAACTCATGCTGAACGCTCTCGATGTTGATACTGGTGACTGCTGCTCCCGGCAGTGAGCTAAGTAGCACACGGCGCAGCGCGTTGCCTAAGGTATGGCCAAAGCCACGCTCAAGCGGTTCGACGACAAAACGGGCATAGTGCTCCTGTTCGTTGTATTCTACACGCTCGATATGCGGTTTTTCCATCGGAATAATCACGTCTTGTTCTCCTCCTCATTATATGGTCGGTCGTAATGTAAAACCTACAATTAACGAGAGTAGAATTCAACAATCATATTCTCCTGCAGCGGGAAATCAAGATCTTCACGGGCAGGCAGTTCAACAACAGTCGCTTTCAGTTCCTCCTTATCCGCCTGCAGCCACTTGGGCACAATGCGGAAGCCGGATTCCTTAACGGCCTTGAAGTATGTACTATTTTTGCTCTTTGCACGAACGGTAATTTCATCGTTTTCCTTGACTGTGTAACTGGGAATATTCACCTTCTTGCCATTGACAAGGAAATGGGAGTGATTGACCATCTGACGGGCCTGTGCGCGGGTGGCGGCAAAGCCGGCGCGGTATACGACGTTGTCAAGGCGGCGCTCCAAAAGCTGCACCAGATTTTCACCGGTAGCGCCCTTCATGGTGACCGCGCGTTCGTACAGGTTGCGGAAAGGTTTTTCCAAAACACCGTAAATGAAGCGGACTTTTTGCTTTTCACGCAGCTGCAGCGCATATTCGCTGGGCTTGCGGAAACTCCTCTTCACTTGGCGGTTGGATTTTTTATTGATACCGATCACTTGAGGTTCAATCCCAAGTGCACGGCATTTTTTGAGCAAAGCTCCGGTATAGCGTGCCATTTAGATAAAACCTCCTTTTTAGACTCTGCGACGCTTGGGTGGACGGCATCCGTTGTGGGGGATGGGCGTCACGTCCTTAATCATGGTCACTTCAAGGCCAACGTTGGCAAGCGAACGGATGGCGGCTTCACGGCCGGAGCCGGGGCCTTTGACCATCACATCCACCGTGCGCAAACCATACTCGGTTGCGGCCCTGGCAGCGGCTTCGGCGGCCTGCTGCGCCGCGAAGGGCGTAGACTTTTTATTGCCGCGGAAACCCATGCCACCGGCAGAAGCCCATGACAGGGTGTTACCGACCGTGTCGGTAATGGTTACGATTGTGTTATTAAAAGAAGAGCGAATGTGAACGACACCACGTTCAACCACCTTGCGCTCACGGCGCCTGCGGCTTGCCCTCTTTACTCTGGCTCTTGCCATATTTTTTCCCTCCGTGCCTTTAAGGCGTCATATTCACAAGCTTACCTGGGTGCCTTCTTCTTGCCGGCAACCTGTTGTTTCCTGGGACCCTTACGGGTGCGTGCGTTTTGCTTGGTATTCTGTCCACGGACAGGCAGGCTGCGGCGATGGCGAACGCCACGATAGCAGCCGATTTCAACCAAGCGCTTAATGTTCATTGAAACTTCACGCCTCAGGTCACCTTCGACCTTGACGTGGTGTTCAATGTAGTCACGCAGCTTGCTGATATCGTTTTCGGAGAGGTCCTTAACCCTGGTATCAGGATTGATTTCGGTAGCGGTCAGGATACGTCGGGACATAGCCGGACCGATGCCGAAGATGTACGTTAAGCCGTATTCTACTCGCTTTTCTCTGGGCAGGTCAACGCCTGCAATTCGTGCCATTGTTAGGATACACCTCCAAAAGAATTGGTCTTATGACCTTGGATACTATTTTAGTTTTAGAACGGCAATTTTATTGTGGCGGTTTTTTCGGTTCGGCAAAGCTTGCTGGAAGAGGCATGGTTGACCTATGCCGACAGAGCAAAGCACTGCCAAAGTGGAAAAGACGCGCAAAAAACACCGGACAAAAGGTAAAATAGTATGGGAGTTTGGGTGGGAAAGCCCCAAACATGTATGATAAAACCGCATGGAACTCTTTTTATTCAAAGAGCAGCCGCCCATGCGATATATCGACGATAATTAGCCCTGTTTCTGCTTGTGCTTGGGATTTTCGCAAATGACCATGACACGGCCTTTACGCTTGATAATCTGGCACTTTTCGCAGATGGGTTTAACGGACGGACGAACTTTCATTTCCTTTCCTCCTAAGTAAAGTAGTTGTCTTGACAAATCAATTTTTGCTGCGCCAAGTGATTCGGCCTCTGGTCAAATCATAGGGCGACATCTCGATGGTTACCTTATCGCCAGGGTAGATACGGATAAAATGCATACGCATTTTGCCGGAAATATGCGCCATAATGCGGTGGCCATTGGGCAGCTCAACGCTGAACATGGTATTGGGCAGCGCCTCCACTACCGTACCTTCCACTTCAATTACATCTTCTTTGGGCAAAAACGGGCCTCCTTTGATCTCTTGTCAGGACTGTGAGTCGATTAGCGGTTTGAGCGCTTTTTTGACATCGCTGTTCTTGAGCCGATTTTGCTCGTACAGCTTGATAATCTCCGGCAGCTCGTGACCGATTGGTTTCAAGTGCTTCAGGCGCTTTTTCTTAGGTCTTTCGATCGGGTGGGTTAGGCCATCACAAATAGACACAAAATCAGCGTCCAACTCGTATAATACCACAAACATACGCCCTTTGTCACGCCCTTTTAGAGAAAAAACGACAATTCCCGGCTTAATTTCCGGTTTCATTGGCTTTCACCCGTTTTTTTGAAGTATTCCTCCCAAGAAAAGTCGGGATAAGAGAGCAGTTCCGGCAGCCCCTCTTGAATGAGGATAGTGTGCTCATAGTGGCTACTGGGACTCTTGTCTTGGGTAACACAGCTCCAGCCATCATCTAAAATTTCAATTCTCCAATCACCCATAGAAATCATCGGTTCGACAGCGATGGTCATGCCGGAGCGCAAACGAACGCCTCTCCCCTTTTCACCAAAGTTGGGAACATTGGGATCCTCATGCATGTTGCGGCCGATGCCGTGTCCCGTTAAATCCCGAATCACGCCATAGCCGTGGGATTCCGCCAGCGACTGAACAGCGTGCCCGATGTCGCCCACCCGGCCGCCTTTGACGGCATGACGGACGCCTTCAAAAAAGCAGCGCTCTGTAACCTCTATTAACCTTTGTTTTTCATCGCATATTTCACCAACGCCAACGGTAAAAGCGCTATCGGACTGCCAGCCATCTAAGATAAGTCCGCAGTCAACGGACAAAATTTGGCCTTCTTTGAGAACCACCTTATCTGAGGGAATACCATGCACCACCGTTTCATCAATGGAGGCGCAAATGGAAGCCGGAAAGCCTTGATATCCAAGGAAGCTGGGCGTTGCGTGGTTACGGCGAATCAGCTCCTCGGCATAGGAATCAAGGGCGACGGTTGTAATACCCGGCTTGACGGCAGCCTTTAACTTTTCAAGCACCTCGTACAGCAAAGCGCCCGCTTTACGCATCTTTTCAATCTGTTTGGGATTTTTGATGCTGATCATTGATTTTCCTCAATAACTTTAAGCATTTTTTGATAGTTTTCTTCAACCGTACCGTCCACTTCAACTACCACTAAATTGCCTTTTTTACGGTAAAGCTCAATCAAAGGAGCTGTTTGCTCTTCATACACTTCCAGGCGATGGGCGATGGTTTCAGGCAAATCGTCCTTACGCTGTTCAAGCCTGTGGCCGCAGGTGGGACAGGTTGTTTCGTCCTGTAACATGGATATATGGAAAGTACCATTACAGGAAAGGCATGCCCTACGTCCGCTTAAACGACGGATGATTGCTTCGTGTTCAAGCTCTAAGTCGATAATTAAGTCAATGTCGGCAAACTTTGCCAGCTCTTCTGCCTGATATAACGTTCGAGGAAAGCCGTCCAAAATATAGCCGCCTTGTGTGTCCTCTTCCCGCAAGCGTTCTTTAACCATATCAATAATGACACTGTCAGGGACAAGCTCTCCGTCATCAATGTAGGCTTTTGCGATGATTCCAAGCTCATCACCCAACCGCAGATGCCTGCGCAGCATCCCGCCGGTAGAAATTTGCACAAGCCCAAGCCTCTCCTGCGCGATAGAAGCTAAAGTACCCTTGCCCACCCCCGGTGGACCCAATAAAATCACGTTCATACCACACCTCAAAATCCCATCTTGGTCCAAAAGGACAAAGATGGGATTGTCAACAGCTTTCCGATTATAGGAAACCCTTGTAGTTGCGCATCACCATCTGTGCTTCGAGCTGACGGACAGTTTCGATTGCGACGCTTACAGCAATAAGGATGGAAGAAGCGGCGAAAGGAACCTGCACGCTTTGCCAGACATACAGCACCGAAGGTACTGTGGCTAAAAAAGCCAGGAAAATCGCTGCAAACAAAGTCAGGCGGTTCGTAGTGCGGGCCAAAAACTCTACAGTGTTACGGCCGCTTCGGATACCGGGTATGGTACCGCCTTGCTGATTGATGTTCTTCGCAATATCAACAGGGTTAAAGCTGATGGATGAATAAAAGTAAGTAAAGGCGACAATCAGCAAACCCGTAATCAAGAGGTTCAACCAGGAAGTCTGGCTCATGTTCTGCTGCCACCAAGCATTTATCCCTGAGTTGGGGCCAATGATGGTAATCAGTGTACCAAGAAAGGCTGTAAAGGAATAAGCGAAAATAAGGGGAAGCACGCCCACACTCATCACCTTGATCGGAATGTGGGTAGATTGGCCGCCATACATTTTGCGCCCAACAACACGCTTGGCATATTGAATGGGAATCCTGCGCTCGCCCATGTCGATGAAAGTGACAACAAAAACAATTCCCAAGGTGAAAAGAATCAGAATCAGGAATTGCACCACGGTTGTATTGCCGGGCACAACGCCGATAACGTCCAGGAAAGCTGTTAATATGCCATTAAAAAGGTTGGAAATGATGCCGGCAAAAATGATTAAGCTGATGCCGTTTCCGATTCCCTTAGCGGTAACCCTTTCACCAATCCACATGGCAAGCGCCGTGCCGCCAGCCATCACAAAACCGATGGATAGCTTACCAAGGAAGTTGTTGTAGCCTTCCATTAGTACCCTGGAAGTACCAAAGGAAGCGGCATTGAGGCCCGAAATAATACCGATTGCCTGAAGCGCAGCCAGTACAACCGTTGCATAGCGGGTAATCTTGTTGATCTTTTCCTTGCCTTCCTCACCCTCTTCCTTAGCCATACGCTCAAGCGCCGGAATGGCGATTGTGAGCAGCTGCATGATAATGCTGGCGTTAATGTAGGGTGTGATACCCATGGCCATAATGGTCATCTGCTGGAAAGCGTTACCGGTCATCATATTGACCAGATTGAGGGCATCATAGTTTTTGGCAACCTCCTGCACCGCGGCGGCGTTGATACCGGGGGCAGGAATGACGCTGACCAGGCGGTAAACCATGAGCATGAAGAAGGTATAAATCAGCTTCTTGCGAATGTCCTGTACCTTCCAAGCGTTACGGAGAGTATCAAACATGCTTATACCTCCTCAACTTTTCCGCCGGCAGCCTCGATTTTTTCCTTTGCGGAGGCGGTGAACTTCACTGCCTGCACGTTGAGCTTTTTGGTCAGCTCCCCGCCGCCAAGGATTTTAAGCCCGTCACCGATTTGCTTGATCAGGCCGGCTTCTTTTAGTACCTGCGCATTGATAACGCTGCCGTTTTCAAAGCGTTCAAGTGTTGCAACGTTCACGGTGGCATATTTCTTTTTGAAAATATTCGTGAAACCCATCTTGGGTAGACGGCGCGTCAAAGGCATTTGGCCGCCTTCAAAGCCGGGGCCTTTACCGCCGCCCGAACGCGCCTTGGCACCTTTATGACCCCTGCCTGAGGTCTTGCCAAGTCCCGAACCTACGCCTCGGCCCAGGCGCTTCGGAGCAGTCGTAGAGCCCTTAGCGGGCTTCAACTCGTGCAATTTCATATAGGACGTCCTCCTGTGTCTATTGTTTGTCTATTATTCGTTGATTTCTTCGACGGTTACCATGTGCTTGACCTTGAAAATCATGCCACGCACGCTGGGAATGTCGTTATGGATAACTGAGGAACCGATCTTTTTGAGGCCAAGGGCTTCAATGTTGCGAATCTGATTCTTGTTTCTTCCGGCAGTAGATTTGGTTAAGGTAATCTTCAGTTTCATCTTGCCCTCCTTAGCCTAAAATCTCTTCGACGGTCTTGCCCCGCATCGCTGCCACCTCTTCGGCGCTGCGCAGCTGCTTTAAGCCTTCCAGCGTTGCCTTCACGGTGTTGATGGGGTTGGGAGAACCGAAAGATTTGGTGCGGATATCACGGATGCCTGCCATTTCAAGCACAGCGCGGGCAGCGCCGCCGGCAATAACGCCCGAGCCTTCTTCAGCAGGGATTAAGACTACCTTGCTGGTGCCAAAGTATCCGGTCGCCTGATGCGGGATGCTTGTATCCACGATAGGCACATTGATTAGCTGCTTTTTAGCAGATTCAACAGCCTTGCGGATAGCTTCAGGAATTTCCACAGCCTTACCCATGCCTGCACCAACGCGCCCCTTGCCGTCGCCAACGACGACCAGCGCCGAAAAACGGATGTTACGGCCGCCCTTAACGGTCTTGGCAACACGGTTGATGGATACCAATCTTTCTTTAAATTCTTTTTCGACTTCTTCTCTGCGAGCCATGCGTATACCCTCCTATCAGAATTTCAGCCCGGCTTCACGAGCACCGTCAGCAAGAGCGGAAACTCGGCCGGTGTACACGTAGCCGCCACGGTCAAAAACAACACTGGAAATACCCGCTTGAAGAGCACGCTCTCCCAGGGTTTTGCCGACGAGTTTGGCAACCTCTGTCTTGGTGCCTTCCGCTTCCTTGAAGCTTTCTTCAAAGCTGGAAGCCTGGCACAGGGTTTTGCCGACGGTATCGTCGATGATCTGTGCATAAATGAACTTGTTGCTACGGAATACACACAGGCGCGGCACTTCGGGTGTGCCGCTAATCTTTTTGCGAACACGTGCATGACGGATAACACGCATCTTGTTGCGGTCGCGTTTCTTAAACATTTGCGTTCACTCCCCTCCTATTAGTTGCCAGCCTTACCGGCCTTGCGACGAATCTTCTCGCCCTTGTACTTAATGCCCTTGCCCAAGTAGGGTTCCGGCGGACGTACAATGCGAATGTCAGCGGCAAGATTGCCTACGACCTGCTTGTCAATGCCTTTAACGACAATGGTCGTCTGGTTGGGCGTTTCAAAGGTGATGCCCTCAGGGGCTTCAAAAAACACGGGATGGGAATAGCCTGCGTTAACAGTCAGCTTGTTCCCTTCTACCGACGCACGATAACCGGTGCCGACAATTTCCAATGTCTTTTCATAGCCGTCGGTTACGCCAACCACCATGTTGTGAATGAGTGACCGGTAGAGCCCGTGCAGGGACTTGTGGGGTTTGGAGTCGCTGGGACGTTCGACATTGATAACGCCGTCCTCTAAAACGACTTTGAAATCACGATGTACCTGTTGGGACAGTGTGCCCTTGGGGCCTTTGACAACCACGTTGTTGTCTTCCCCAATGGTAACTGTGACGCCCGCAGGCACCGTGATCGGTTGTTTTCCGATTCGAGACATTACTTATTCCTCCAATGCGTTACAGTTACCAAACAAAGGCCATGACTTCGCCACCCAGATTTCTCTGGCGAGCTTGGCGATCGGTCATAAGACCCCTTGATGTAGAGATGATAGCGATTCCCAAGCCGCCCAATACTTTGGGCAGGTCTTGGCTGCCTGCATAGACACGAAGGCCGGGCTTGGAAATACGCTTGAGACCGTGGATGACAGGCTGCCTGTCATTCATGTATTTGATGGTCAGCTTAATCTGTCCCTGAACGCCATCGTTGATGTTTTCATACGCCTTAATATAGCCTTCATCCAACAGGATTTTGGCGATAGCCTTTTTGGTCTTGCTGGCAGGTATCATGACGGTTTCATGCCTTGCAACCTGCGCATTACGAATCCTGGTCAGCATATCGGCGATAGGATCGTTAATTAACATATGATAGCCTCCTTTTCCGTTAACTGTTTACCAGCTTGCTTTGCGCACGCCGGGGATTTCACCCTTGTAGGCCAGCTCCCTAAAGCAGATACGGCATACGCCATACTTGCGAAGGACCGCACGCGGGCGTCCGCAGATGCGGCAGCGCGTATAGGCACGGCTGGAAAACTTAGGTGCGCGAGCCTGACGGACTCTTTTACTTGTTTTTGCCATTGCTCACTCCTCCTTATTGCGCGAAAGGCATGCCTAGGAGACTAAGCAGCTCTTTGGCTTCTTCGTCAGTTTTAGCGGTGGTTACAAAAATCATTTCCATGCCGCGGATCTTTTCTACCTTATCGTAGTTGATTTCAGGGAAAATCAGCTGTTCTCTGATACCTAAGGCATAGTTGCCACGGCCGTCAAAAGCTTTGTTGGAAACGCCACGGAAGTCACGTACACGAGGCAGGGCGATGTTGACCAGACGGTCAAAAAACTCTTCCATGCGGGCACCGCGCAGGGTAACCTTGGCGCCAACGTTCTGGCCTTCACGAAGCTTAAAGTTCGCCACAGACCTTTTGGCCGCAATCACTTGAGCTTTTTGGCCGGAAATATCTGCCAACTCGGCGGCAGCAATTTCCAGAAGCTTGGGATTGTCTTTGCAATCACCAAGGCCCATGTTGATTACGATCTTGGCAAGCTTGGGTACTTCCATGATGTTCTTGTAGCCGAATTTTTGCTGTAAGGCGGGTACAGCTTCGGTTTGATACTTTTCCTTAATACGGGTAGCCATTGGCTGTATCCTCCTTCTTAATCAATCTGTTCGCCGCATTTTTTGCAGACACGAATCTTTTTGCCGTCATCAAGCCTTTTGATTGAGTAGCGGGACGGCTTGCCGCACTTCTGGCACACCAGCATCACGTTGCTGGCGTCAATGGCGGCTTCTTTCTGAATAATGCCGCCGGGCTGTCCTTGGGCACGGGACTTCTGGTGCTTGGTAACCATGGCCACGTTTTCAACAATAACCTTGCCTACCTTAGGCAGCGCAGCAATCACCTTGCCCTCTTTGCCCTTGTCTTTGCCGGTAATGACAATGACCTTGTCGTCTGTTTTTACATGCATTTCGTTGCCTCTCCTTACAGAACTTCCGGCGCGAGGGAGACAATTCTCATGTAGTCTTTCTCACGCAGTTCCCTGGCAACCGGTCCGAAGATACGGGTGCCTCTGGGTTGCTTGGCATCGTTGATGATGACGGCGGCGTTGTCGTCAAAGACGATGTAACTTCCGTCGGGACGCCGTTTCGGTTTGCGCACACGCACAATTACCGCTTTTACAATTTCGCCCTTTTTGACTTGTCCACCCGGCGCTGCCGCCTTCACACTGGCAACGATAATGTCGCCGATGGAGCCGGAACGGCGAAACGAACCGCCTATCACCCGGATGCACATGATTTCTTTTGCGCCGGAATTATCGGCAACTTTAAGCCGGGATTGTGGCTGAATCATTGTGTTCCTCCTTTATTGTATCCTCTTCATGACAAAAGTCGCATGAGAGGTCGTACGCTATTACTTCGCCTTCTCGATGATGTCGACTACGCGCCAGCACTTGTCTTTGCTGAGCGGACGACATTCCATCACACGCACGGTATCTCCGATGCCGCAGGCATTTTCTTCGTCATGGGCTTTGAAAGTGGATGTGCGCTTCATGACCTTGCCGTACAAGGGATGGCGCACACGGCGGTTAACGGCCACAACAACGGTCTTGTCCATCTTGTCGCTGACAACGACGCCTACACGGGTTTTTCTGATACCCCTTACTTCTGACATTCTTCCTGCCTCCTTTCCAGCTTATCGGGCGACCTTTCGGGCCTGGGTCTTCACAGTCAAAGCGCGTGCAATATTCTTTTTCACGTCTTTGATCTGCATGGTGTTTTCCAGCTGACCGGTCGCAAGCCTGAAACGAAGGTTAAAGAGTTCTGCTTTTAAATCAGCAATTTTGTTGTTCAATTCTTCAGGGCTCATTGCTGCATATTCACTAGCCTTCATTAATTCTCACCGCCGTTTTCTTGAGGATTCTGCGCCTTGGTCATAAACTTGGTGCGCAGGGGGAGTTTGGCTGCTGCCAGCCTGAACGCTTCTTTTGCGACAGCTTCTTCAACGCCGGCAACCTCAAACAGGACACGACCGGGCTTGACAACTGCTACCCAGTATTCGGGTGAACCCTTGCCGGAACCCATGCGGGTTTCAGCGGGCTTGGCAGTGACAGGCTTGTCGGGAAAGATCTTAATCCACACCTTACCGCCACGCCTGATATAACGGGTTAGGGCGATACGGGCAGCTTCGATCTGTTGGCTGGTAACCCAGCTGGGATCCTGAGCGACAAGGCCATAATCGCCATAAGCAATGAAATTGCCGCGATTGGCCTTGCCCTTCATGCGACCGCGGAAAACCTTGCGGCGCTTCACACGTTTGGGCATTAACATGATTATCTGCCTCCTTCCGCACGGCCGGAACGCTTGGTCTGAGGCAGGATTTGACCTTTGTAAATCCATACCTTCACACCGATACGACCGTAGGTGGTCTTTGCTTCTGCAAAACCATAATCGATGTTAGCACGTAGGGTTTGCAGGGGAATGGAACCTTCATGGTAGCTTTCGGAGCGGGCAATGTCCGCGCCGCCCAAACGGCCGCTTACCATAGCCTTGATGCCCTTGACGCCTGCACGCATAGACCGCTGGATAGAAGACTTCATCGCGCGGCGGAAAGAAATACGCCTTTCCAGCTGCTGGGCGATGTTTTCCGCCACCAACTGCGCGTCGGTATCAGGATTCTTGATTTCAGTCACGTTGATAACAACCGGATGTCCCAGTTCTTTTTCAACCAGGGCCTTGAGTTCTTCAATGCCCTTGCCGCCACGACCGATAATCATACCGGGCCTGCCGGTAAAAATCTCGATGGTCATACGGGATGGGGTACGCTCGATATCAATGCGGCTAATGCCGGTTACAAAATACTTTTCTTTGAGCATTTTGCGAATCTTGTGATCTTCGATCAAGTGGTTTGCAAAATCTTTTTTGTTGGCATACCAGCGGGTGCTCCAGTTGAAGATAACACCAACGCGTGCGCCATGGGGATTAACTTTTTGACCCATTGTATTACCTCCTCCTTACTTTTGATCCAACACGATGCTGATATGGCTTGTCCTGCGCAGTATGGGCGCTGCCGAACCGCGAGCACGAGGGATATATCGTTTGAGGGTGGGGCCAGGATTGGCGTACACCTCAGCAATGAACAGGTCGGAACGGTCAAGGTTGAGGTTGTTTTCGGCGTTCGCGATCGCGGAGTTGAGCAGTTTGAGTACAACTGGCGACGCTGCCTTGGGGGTAAACTTGAGAATTGCTTGCGCTTCTTCTACATGCTTTCCACGAATCAGGTTGATGACCGGAATCACTTTACGAGAGGAGATGCGCACGTGCTTTACATGGGCTTGAGGACGCCTATCGCGGTTTTCCCTGCGCGCGGCACCCTTTTCACGGGTATTTGTAGCCATTTGCTTTTACTCCTTTCGCTTAGCGACCCTTGGAGGTCTTGGAACCTGCGTGGCCGCGGAATGTTCTGGTCGGTACGAACTCACCCAGCTTATGACCCACCATGTCTTCGGTCACATACACCGGCACATGTTTGCGCCCGTCATGGACGGCGATGGTGTGGCCCACAAACTGCGGAAAAATGGTAGATGCACGTGACCAGGTTTTTAGAACGGACTTTTTACCCGTCTTGTTCATTTCTTCAATGCGCTTGAACAGCGCCTCTTGTACATAAGGTCCCTTTTTAACGGAACGGCTCATTGATTAATTGCCTCCTTTCACGCAGCTGCGGTTACTTCCGCCTCTTAATAATAAACTTATTGGAATACTTCTTCTTCTTGCGGGTCTTGTAACCGAGTGCCGGCTTGCCCCAAGGAGTAACAGGCGCAGGCATACCGATGGGCGATTTGCCTTCGCCGCCGCCATGCGGGTGGTCAACGGGGTTCATGGCCAAGCCACGAACGGAGGGACGGAATCCCATGTGACGCTTGCGTCCGGCCTTACCGATACGCACATTTTCGTGATCCACATTGCCGACAGTGCCAATGGTGGCACGGGCATTAATGGGCACCAGGCGCATTTCGCCAGAGGGCAGGCGCAGGGTAGCGTACTTGTTTTCCTTGGCCATCAGCTGGGCATAGGTACCGGCTGAACGGCAAAGCTGTCCGCCACGGCCGGGATGCAACTCGATGTTGTGAATGAGCGTACCCACCGGAATGAAAGAAATTGGCAGGCTGTTGCCGGTTACAATGTCGGCATCGTCGCTGGATACGACTGTGTCGCCCACTTTCAGGCCCACGGGAGCCAGGATGTAACGCTTTTCACCATCATGATAGTGTAAAAGGGCGATAAACGCCGAGCGGTTAGGGTCGTATTCGATGGTGGCCACCTTGGCGGGTACATCGAACTTGTTGCGCTTAAAGTCGATGATCCTATACTTGCGCTTATGACCGCCGCCACGATGGCGAACAGTGATTCTGCCGTGAGCATTGCGGCCCGCCTTCTTTTTTAGGGGGGTCAGCAAGGATTTTTCCGGCTTGTTGGTCGTAATCTCTTCGTAGGCCAGCACCGACATATTGCGGCGGCCCGGCGAAGTAGGTTTATAAATTCGAATTCCCATTTTAAACTTCCTCCTTAGACCATGCCTTCGAAGAACTCAATCGGCTTGGAGTCTTCGGTCAACTTCACATAGGCCTTCTTGACTTCGGGCGTGCGACCCTGGGTACGGCCCTGGCGCTTCATTTTGCCAATGGTGCGCACTGTGTTGACCTTTTGTACCTTGATGTCCTTGAATACCGCTTCAAGGGCACGCTTGATTTCGATCTTGTTGGCGTTAATGGCCACTTCGAATACATACTGCTTATCGCCGATGCCTTCATAACCTTTTTCGGTCAGCACCGGACGCAAAATGATGTCATGCGGGTTTTTCATTGCGCGTACACCTCCTGAATGCTGCCAATGGCTTCCTTTGTGAAAATCAGCTTATCGGCGTTGAGAATGTCGTAGACGTTGATGGTGTTGCAATAGCTGTTCTTAACCTTCTGCAAGTTGCCGGAAGCGCGGCGGATGCTTTCATCAGGCGCTTGGGTAACAAGCAGAGTCCTTTTTTCACAACCAAGGTTTTTAAGAACCTGAACCATCTCTTTGGTTTTGGCTTCTTTAAGCTTAAATTCATCCACCACCACCAGCGCACCGGCGGCAAACTTGGCGGAAAGGGCGCTCTTCATAGCAAGCCGACGTACTTTGCGGGGAACCTTAACCACATAATCACGGGGCTGAGGGGCGAACGCAACGCCGCCGGTACGGAACTGCGGCGCGCGGCTGCCATGGTGGCGCGCCCTGCCCGTTCCCTTTTGGCGATACATCTTACGACCACCGCCACGCACCATGCTGCGGGTGAGCGTGCTTTGGGTGCCTTGGCGCTGGGCTGCCAGATAAGAACGAACAACCAGGTGCATGGCAGGCACGTTGGGCTCGATACCAAATACGGTATCGGAAAGCTCCATGGTACCGGTAGCCTTGCCCTGCATATTGACTACATCAATTGTTGGCATTGTTTGCTTTCCTCCTCTTTCAGGCCTTCACCGAGTCACGGACCATTAGAAGGCCCTTTTTGGGTCCGGGCACCGCGCCTTTGACAAGCAGCAGGTTACGCTCCGCATCCACCTGAACCACTTCAAGGTTTTGGATGGTCACGCGCTCCGCACCGTATTGACCGGACATGTGCCTGCCCTTAAATACCTTGGACGGGTTGGAGCCCGCGCTCATGGCGCCGATGCCACGGTGATACTTGGAGCCGTGGGACATGGGGCCCTTGGACTGGTTCCAGCGATAGATAACGCCGGTAAAGCCTCGTCCCCTGGTGGTGCCGGTTACATCCAGCTTGTCACCTTCTTGGAACTGTTCGACAGTTAACACCTGGCCAACTTCGTATTCATCGATGGAACTTACGCGGAACTCACGCAGGTGACGGGCAGGGGCGACACCCGCCTTTTTATAGTGGCCCGTTAGGGGTTTGTTGACAAGCTTCTTGGCACGGGCTTCAGGCAGCTCATCAAAACTGACTTGGATGGACTCATATCCGTCGGTTTCCTTGGTCTTCTTTTGCACAACCGTGCAAGGACCGGCTTGGATAACTGTCACGGGCACGAGGCGACCGTCAGCAAGGAATATCTGGGTCATGCCCAGTTTCTTACCTAAGATTGCTTTTTTCATGATATCTCTCCTGCCTTACAGCTTAATTTCGATTTCAACGCCGGCGGGAAGATCGAGCTTGGTCATGGCGTCAACTGTTTTGGGGTTGGCGTTCAAAATGTCGATTAACCGCTTATGCGTCTTGCGCTCGAACTGCTCACGGCTATCTTTATGCTTGTGGGGCGAGCGCAAAATGGTAATAATTTCCTTCTCGGTGGGAAGCGGAATGGGGCCGGATACTCTGGCGCCGTTACGCTTGGCGGCTGCGACGATGGACTCGGCAGCCCGGTCAATGAGCTGGTGCTCATATGCCTTCAGCTTAATACGAATTTTCTGACTGGCCATTGGATTTCCTCCTGATATTTTTTCTCCCGTCGCTATTGGTTGAGGAGCTTTAGCCGACGCAGACGGCGCCCACCCTTCTTGATTTAGCGACACGCACAAGGCTTGGTCTTGCACTTGGCGTTCGTCTGTCGCCCAAAAAAATGGGCTTAAGTCCACGATAAATACCCGCCTTTGGCCAAGACGCGGCAACCTATCGTTTCATCCCCATTAAACAGACAGCTTGAATATTGTACATGATTTCTTTTTCTTTTGCAAGCGTTTTTTGCATTATTTACCCTTCTTTTTTGAAATTATTTTTTTCTTTGCTATGTTTATCAAGCGCTTTTAGCGGGTTTTCTGAACCGTTTTGTGTACCCTGTGTCGTGTGTATCTTTTTGGGTTGTTAACAGTTTAATTCTCATTCATTTAATTTAGGGGCAAAACAAAACCAATCCAATAAAAACGGAGCCGCCATTTCTCACGGCTCCATATCTTAATATGATAGCTATCGTCTTAGTAGGCCTTGGCAAAATACATAATGGTATCGGCTTCTTTGCCGCAGCAAACACAGCGGTCGTGGAAGGGCTCCTCATCAAAGGGTATATTGCGGCTGGTGGCCGAAGTTTCATCCTTAATCAAATCTTCACAGGCCCTGTCGCCGCACCACATGGTACGGGCATAACCGATCTGTACCTGTTCGTTGAGCTCTTCCATGTTGTACACATCCTTCGTGCGGGAGATTTTCAGGGCATTGGCCTGTTCAAACAAGCCCTGTTGGATGCTATTGAGGGTTTCCTTTACACTATCCGCCAAGCCGTTCAAATCCAAGGAGAACTTTTCATTGGTATCGCGGCGGCAGCAAAAGGCTACGCCCTTTTCAATATCCCGAGGGCCAATTTCAACACGCAGCGGCACGCCTTTTAACTCCCACTCGTTAAACTTCCAGCCGGGCGAAACGTTGTCTCTATCGTCCAGCTTTACACGAATGCCGGCGGCTTTTAGGGCATCCGTAATTTCCTGCGCCTTTTCATTGACACCGGGCTTATGGGCCGCAACCGGTATAACCACCGCTTGGAAAGGGGCAACGGCCGGAGGCAGACGCAGTCCCCTCTCGTCGCCATGGGTCATGATGATGGCGCCAATCAAGCGGGTTGAAACGCCCCACGAAGTTTCATAGCAATATTTAAGCTGACCGTCTTTATCCAAAAACTGTATTTCAAAGGGTTCTGAGAAATTGGTACCGAAGTCGTGGCTGGTACCCGCCTGTAAGGCCTTACCGTCCTGCATCATCGCTTCCACCGAGTAGGTAGTGCGGGCGCCGGCAAACTTTTCTTTTTCACTCTTTTGTCCGGAAAAAACGGGCATAGCAAGCACATTTTCACAGAATTCACGGTACACTTCAAGCATCAGCAGCGCTTCTTCGTGTGCTTCTTCTTCGGTGGCATGCACAGTATGCCCTTCCTGCCACCAGAATTCCGCCGTGCGCAGGAAAGGACGGGTGCTCTTTTCCCAGCGCATAACCGAACACCACTGGTTATACTTCATAGGTAAATCCCGCCAAGACTGCACCCACTTGGCGAACATGGTGCAAAAAATGGTTTCGGAGGTGGGGCGCACCGCCAAACGCTCATGCAATTCTTCGTTACCTCCGTGGGTTACCCAAGCTACTTCGGGCGCAAAACCTTCCACATGCTCGGCTTCCTTAACTAAAAGGCTTTCAGGGATGAGCATGGGCATGGATACATTTTCATGGCCTGTTTCTTTGAAACGCTTATCCAGACTTTCTTGAATCAGTTCCCAAATGCGGTTGCCGTATGGGCGCATGGCCATGCAACCCCGAACGGGCGTGTAGTCCATGAGTTCCGTCTGGGTTACCACATCGGTGTACCACTGCGAAAAATCTTCCTCCCTTGGGGTGATATGCTTTACAAATTCTTGTGCCTTCCGCTTGGCCATTTTCTTCCTCCTTCAAAAGCAAAAACTGCGCCCCTGCATCATACAGGAGCGCAGAAAATAAGTCAATTATTCATTCAGTAAAATAGGCAAATCTTCATGACTGTCTCGGTCGCTCCTGGCATCGTTTAGCGCCCGCACCCGCTTCAAGCGATTATGCACACGGCGGCTAAGCAAAGCTTTCGAGCGGTACTTATCAAGCGTTAGGCGCACACCCACCACAACCGGCAAGGCGGCAACCGATGCGCCCGCTGCCACCACCGCAGCGCCAGCTCCCATGGCTATGCCCGTTTTAACAGTGCGGTATTTGGCATCCTGTAAGGCGGCTTGCGGGGTTTTCTTTTTAAACAAAACCTTTCCCCCTTCGGTGACGGCAACCAACACAAAGGGCAGAGCTATCGATACCTTATCAAGCAATTCTTCCAGCATTCCGCCACCTTCAAGCAGCCCTAAATCTACCGAAATTTCATCAGCCACGCTAAGACCTGCCGTGATGGTGTCCACCAAGACGGCTTTGTTGCGCTTTGTATAAAGTTTTACTAACTGTCCAAAGTTCATTTATCCTCCGAAAAATTTTAGCAGAGCGGTTATCACCCATGCACTGCAAAAGACACCCACAATCCATACCAACTTACCTAAGGCAGAATCCTTCTTGGCTTTGGTCTGCAAGGTTTCCACCCGCCTTTGAAGGCGCAGGTTTTCTTCGGCCAAATCGCTCAGTTGCGTACGTACGGCTTCTTCCAAAATGGTCATACGAGCATCCCCCGACTTTTGCCGCTCATCCATGCGATTAAAGTCTTCGCTCATGCCTTCCAAAACCAAGGTTACTTCCTCGGTATACTTTTCCACAAGATCGCCCACATCTTGACCTTTGAGGGAAGAAACCGCAGAATCGATTAAACCCTTTGATTTTTGTACAAGGCCCGGCTTTTTTTCTAAGTTGTCTTTTTCTGTCATGCGAACCTGATGCCCATTTCCTTTTGTTTCTGGTGGTATTCCGCCAGCCGCTTTTTAATACGGTCATGGGGATTTAGCAGGGGTTCCAAGCTGCGGTCGTGGTTAAGGGTGGCGATAAAGTAGGCAATGTATTTAGCCATATTGGCTTCAGCGAACCACGGCATTTCTTTGAGTTTAGGATTCAGGTAGTTCATGTTGGATGCAAACACTTTGGTAATCAATCCTTGCTCGTAAGCTTCCTGGTAAGCATCCAATCCGTTGGTGAAAAAGGCAAAGGACACAATAGGGAAAATGCGCTTGGCGCCTCTATTTTTAAGCTCCCTGGCCAAATCCAAGATACTTTCGCCACTTGATAGAATATCATCGGCAACAATAACATCCTTTCCCGCTACATCGGGACCAAGATATTCGTGGGCGATGATGGGATTTCGCCCGTTCACCACACGGGTATAGTCACGGCGTTTATAAAACATGCCCATGTCAAGCGCCAAAACGCTTGAATAATAGATGTTGCGCTCCACCGCCCCTTCATCGGGTGAAACAACCACCATGTTGTCCCGGTTGATATTCAGATCGTGTACTTCACGAAGTAAGGCCTTAATCATTTGGTATGTGGGCATAACGTTTTCAAAACCGCTTACGGGGATGGCATTTTGTACCCTAGGGTCGTGCGCGTCAAAGGTAATCAGGTTGGTGATATCCATACTTTTCAGTTCCTGCAAGGCAAGCGCGCAGTCCAGACTCTCACGGCTGGTACGGCGGTGCTGCCTACTTTCATACAGGAAGGGCATAATCACGTTTACACGCTTTGCCTTGCCGCCTACCGCGGCGATGATACGCTTCAAATCGCTAAAATGGTCGTCCGGAGACATAGGTACTTCAAGGCCATACATTTTATAGCGCACATTATAGGCAGTCACATCAATCAGGATGTACAGGTCAAGCCCGCGTACACTTTCTCTGAGCATACCCTTGGCTTCACCCGTGCCAAAACGGGGACAATCGGCCTTCACAAGAAAGGTATCACGATCGGCTCCCGGAACAGTATAGTATTCTTCTTCAAAAAAGTCGATGTGCTGAGAATCTCGCCAGATATTTAACCACTCATTAACCTCTTTGCCAATTTCTTCCATACCGGCCATGGCAATTACGCCCAATGGCCCGATGGGTACGCTGACAAGATCCTTGATAATGTTCTCTGATTGAAGTTCCATATATCCCCCTTTATTAAATTATTCTACCGCCTCAAGTATACGAAGTTGCAATTTAGGGTATTCAAGCACTACCCCGTCCTGGTTATAGGAGCCGGTCGTCCCCACCAGTATGCCGTAGGCACGCATTTTCTTCCCTTGAGTAAATTCCGGCTCATGGTCGCTGGAAAGAATAACCAACTGTCCTTTCCCGCCTTCCCCGCTTACGTCAAAGCGCAAAAGCCACTCGCCCGCCAACTCTTCCTTGGAGAGAAGAACGCCCTCATACATGAGTATCTGGCCGTCGTACAGGTCGATATTTTTGACAAGCTTCTGATATTCAACCGTTTTGGCTTTGTTTCGGGTACGCGCGGCCTGCTCTTCCTTGGTTACAGCGCGGGTTCCATTATAAGAGAAGACGCGGGTTTCATAACCCGCCTTGGTGATAGTCAGCTTAAAAGCATAATCACCGTTTTGTGAAGTGTCAATTGAAAAGAAAAAGTTGCCTTTTGTATTGACCTTTCCGTTATGCACCCGCCCGTTCACCGTTAAAACCGCTGTCGCCCCCCTTTGCGTGGTGCCGGCAATAACAGTAGTGTCCTGCAAGGCCGCTGCGGGGGCAGAAGTAATTTCTACGTTTAAAACATCTTTCATGTAAGTGATAGCATATTGTTTTTCCAGCGTAATAGCGCCTTCAGCCTGTACGGTCAGGGTCATAAAGTAACGATCTTCCTGCGGGAGGGTAATTTCCAGTTCATAGTTGCCGTTGGCTTTGGCAACCGCCTCCACCACCTGGGTTTGGGCAGTAGCAAAAGAGCCAATCACAGCGGTGATCTTGGCATTCGGCGCTGTTTTCCCCTTCATGGTAAAGGTGGGCTTGTCGGTTTCCACCGGCGCGCTTTTTTCTTCAATAAACTTTACGGGAAGCGCAGGCAAGGGCAGGGTTTCTGTAAAGATAAAGTCCTTAAACACCTTTGAAAAAGCGTTTTCGTCAGTCTTTTTCAGCTTGCGGCCGGTGCTTGTGGTCATCTCCAAGGTAATAGTATGACCATTATATACGGTGCGGCGTTGGTAGCCATAGCTGGTGCCTTGACTGTTCTTGAAAGTATAAGCGAGAGCCAGCCAACGCTTGGTCGAGTAATTTTTCCACTGAACGCTGGTATAGGTATAGCCCTGAGCCTTGTAGTAGTCGCTTTTGGAATGAAGCAGGCGGAAGGCCGCTCTGATATCGTTGGTATGCTCGTTTATGTTAAAGTACTGCTTTGCTGAATCGTCCTCAACCGCATAGAGGGTCAGCACCCGATCGTTTTCCACGTCGAAAGCTCGAAACAGAATGCCATCCTGAGCAAAATCGGTCTTTTGCTTTTCCAGGCTGGATGCCACCGAGAGGAAGAAATCGCCATAGGTATCAAGGGTGTCCTGGGTTACCGCGACGGTATAGCTGTCCGGCAGTGTGATGGACGCACGGATGGAATCAAACTGAAGGGACTGAACCTCCGCTTGGGCTACTGAACCCAACAGAAGCACGATCGCCATGAAGGTAATAAGCATTTTTTTCAAGGTAATTCCCCCCTTTCAAACGCTAAAAGATGTCAAGAAAAGTTTAACATAAAATGAATAATTGAACAAGCATTCCTAAATTCATACCATTTTAAGCATCAAGCCCCCTCAACCTGAAGTTTCGGGGGCTTGATTACAACTTATATGTGGTTGTTAATTCAACCTATATTATTCTTCCGCCCAAGCAAGAGCGCACTTGACAGCCTTATGCCAACCTTTTAACAGCTTAATACGGCGCCCTTCCTCCATCTTGGGGGTAAATACCTTGTCCACAGCCCAGTTGTTTCTGACATCTTCAAGGTTGGTCCAGTAACCGACAGCAAGGCCGGCAAGGTAGGCAGCGCCAAGGGCGGTGGTTTCAATGCACTTGGGACGAACCACATCGCTGCCCGTAACGTCAGACTGGAACTGCATTAAAAAGTCGTTGGCACAGGCTCCGCCATCTACTTTCAGCTCAGCAATGCGAATACCTGAATCACGTTCCATCGCCCGCACAATATCATAGGTTTGATAGGCTAAAGACTCCAGCGTCGCCCGAATCAGGTGGGCACGGGAAAAACCACGGGTAACACCCACAATGGTCCCCCTTGCGCGCTGGCTCCAATAAGGAGCGCCAAGTCCGGTAAAAGCCGGTACTACATAACCGCCCGCCGTGTCGGGCACTTCTTTGGCATATTCCTCACTTTCGGCGGCAGTGGAAATAACGTTTAATTCGTCACGCAGCCACTGAATGGCAGCGCCCGCAACAAAAATGCTGCCTTCAAGAGCATATATCACCTGATCTTGAAAGCCTACAGCGATGGTTGTTAACAGGCCGTTTTTACTTTCGACAATCTCATTTCCCGTATTAACCAGCAGGAAACACCCGGTACCGTAGGTATTTTTCATTTGCCCCGGCTCAAAGCAGCACTGACCGAACAGCGCGCACTGTTGGTCGCCCGCCGCGCCGGCGATAGGGATTTCGCCTCCATAAAGCTCAAACTCCGTTTGCCCGTATACGAAGCTTGAAGGCTTCACTTCAGGCAAAATGCAGGCAGGAATATCAAGCAGCTCTAAAAGCTCCTTGTCCCAGCAAAGTTCATGGATATTATAAATCATCGTACGGCTGGCATTGGTATAGTCGGTCACATGCGCCTTACCTCCGGTAAGTTTCCAAATGAGCCAGGTATCAATGGTGCCAAAGAGCAACTCTCCTTTTTCTGCCCGCTGTCTTGCTCCCGGCACATTATCCAGCATCCACTTGATTTTGGAGCCGGAAAAGTAGGCGTCCGGTTCAAGGCCGGTTTTGTAGCGAATGGTATCTCCATGACCCCGCTTAACAAGTTCATCGATAATATCGGAGGTACGGCGGCACTGCCACACAATGGCGTTACAGATGGGTTCACCTGTTTTTTTATCCCAAATGACAGCCGTTTCCCGCTGGTTGGTGATGCCGATAGCGGCTATTGAATCAGCTTCCACATCCAATTTGGCCATGGCCGCCCTTGACACTTCCAAAGTAGTATCCCAAATTTCATCGGCGTCGTGCTCCACCCAGCCGGGCTTGGGATAAATCTGCCGAAATTCCTTCTGCACCAAAGCACGGATGTTTCCGGACTTATCAAAGAGTATGCACCTTGAACTTGTCGTCCCTTGGTCTAAAGACATGATGTATTTCATGAATTTCGCCTCCCTTGTTTTATCTTACTTACTAACAAGCCGCTCAACAACTATCGGCTCGCTAAGCGGAAAGTCGGTGTCATTTTGTATAAGCCCCAAGACCTCTTTTTTTCGCTCCCCTTCTAAAAGTACGGGTCGAAAATCGTTGGCGGGGATAGCGCCGGTAGTGGCTACAGGAATTAGCTCTACCTCCATATCACCCCGAACGCCGCCGGAAAAAAATGGCACCCGCACCCTGACAAGCAAACCGTCAAAAACCGTTAGGCTACGGTTGCCTCCAAATACCAAGTTGCCAAGGGAATAGAGAATCAGGCCGCCTTGGTACTTTTCTATACCTTGCACCACATGGGGATGGGTACCTACCACGATATCCGCCCCTAAATCAATGGCACGGCGGGCCATTTCCGTTTGCAGCTCATTATGCTTCTCTTGGTACTCGGTTCCGAAGTGCAGACTGTACACGATCAGATCGCATCCTTGGGCTTTGAGTTCGGCAATGTCCGTATCCATGATTTTTTTATTGCCCAGCCAGATGGTTTCCCGTATGCCGCCAAAGCCGATTAGAAAACCGTCCACTTCCCTGATATACAGGTTTTCATAGCCCGCGTAAGCCACCCCTGCCGCCGCAAGCGCCTGATAGGTGGATTGCCGTCCCGGAGAGCCATAATCAACAAAATGGTTGTTGGCGACATTGACCACTTCCACCGAAGCGTCCCTCAGCATCATGGCATAGGCAGGGTCACCACGGAAATTGTGTTGCCGCTTTTTGAAACCCTCTTCACTTGAATGCAAAACACATTCAAGGTTGATCAAAGTTATATCGTCCTGTAAAAATACATCCTTAATGCCGGAAAAGGGCCAGTCTGCTCCTTTTTGTAAAACAGTTTGCTCAAAGGAATCGGGTTCCCCGCTTTCCCCCCGGTCGCTTGCCAAAATACAATCGCCGCCAAAGGTTAAAACAACTTCGCCGCCATCCACGACCACATAATCTTGCGCCAAAGCGGTAAAACATAAGGCAGTCAATAACAAAATGGCTATAACCCTTTTCATGAATAGAATAACCTCCCTTTACATTCGAACCGAGATACAAAAAACAGAGTTTTTAGCACTCTTTCTTTTTGAGTGCCAAAACAGCTTGTTCGTTCGCCTTCTTCGTGGTATAATCATATTGTAACTGATAATAAATAAGGAGGCAAATAGATGACAGTTAAAACAGGCAGCATCTCCATTGATGCCCAAAACATTATGCCGGTAATCAAGCGCTGGCTTTATTCAGATAAAGATATCTTTGTTCGTGAGTTAATATCAAACGGGGTTGATGCTATCACCAAATTAAAGCTCATTCAATCCCTCGATAAGGACGAGGAACTAAAAATCACCCTCACTCTCAATAAGGAAAAAGGTACCCTCTCTTTTGAAGACAACGGCATCGGCATGACTCAGGAAGAAGTGGAAAAGTACATCAACCAGGTAGCCTTGTCGGGAGCTGAAGACTTTGTGAAAAACTACACGCAGGCCGAAGATGCCGGTATTATCGGTCACTTCGGCTTGGGATTTTATTCTTCTTTCATGGCGGCAAGCCATGTAACCATCGACACCCTTTCTTACCAAGAAGGGGCGGAGGCCGTGCGCTGGGATTCCGAAGACGGCATCGCCTTTGAAATCAAGTCGGGCGAGCGTAGCCAGCGGGGCACCCTGATCACCCTGCACATCGCTGAAGATGAAAAAGAGTTTTTGGAAACCCACCGCATTAGGCAGGTGCTGAACAAGTATTGCGCCTTTATGCCCGTTCCCATCTACTTTGTGGACGCTGCCGAAGAAGCTAAAAAAAATGATGAAAAAACGGCTCCCACGCCCATCAACGATACCAATCCCCTGTGGTTTAAGCCGCCAAGGGAATGCACCGACGAAGAATACATTGAAACTTACCACAAGCTGTTCCACACCTTTGATGACCCCCTTTTCTGGGTACACCTAAATGTGGATTATCCCTTCAACTTAAAGGGCATCCTTTATTTCCCCCGCATCAGGCGGGATTTCGCCGGTCAGGAAGGTGAAATCAAGCTCTTTAACAGGCAGGTCTATGTGGCTGATAATATCAAGGAAATTATCCCGGAGTTTTTACTGGTGCTTAAAGGCGTCATCGATTGTCCCGATTTGCCGCTGAATGTCTCCCGCTCCTTCCTGCAAAATGACGGGCAGGTACGCAAGATTTCCGCGCATATTGCCAAAAAGGTAGCCGATAAATTAACCGGTCTGTTCAAAACCGACCGCCCCACCTATGAAAAGTACTGGGACGACATCCATCCCTTTATCAAGTACGGGGCTCTTCGGGACTCAAAGTTCTACGAGGCCATGAAGGATGTTATCCTCTACAAAACCACGGAAGATAACTACTTGACCCTTGAAGAATACCAGGAGCGTAACCAAGACAAGGTAGAAAAGAAAGTCATCTATACGGCTGACGCTGCCCGTCAAGAAGGGCAGGTCGCCCTTTACCGTAGCCGTTCAATTGACGTGGTGGTCATGGACACCATAATCGACATTTCCTTCCTTTCTTTCATGGAATATTCCTCCAACCTTGGCGAAAACACCCCCACTTTTGTGCGGGTGGATGCGGACATCTCAGGACTTGAAGCCGACGAAGAGGCCGACTCCTCCATCAGCCAAAAAGAAATGGAAAATCTTTTCCGCAAAGTAACAGGACTTGACACCCTTGAAGTTAAACTCCAGCCCCTACAAGACGAACAGCTCAATGCCCTGCTTACAGAAGACGAGCAGACGCGTCGTTTTGCCGACATGAATGCCCTCTATGGCAGAGAGCTCGGCCTTACCCAGCAACAAACACTGGTTGTTAACCCCAAATCTTCCACCATCAAAGCCTTGGTTCAGTTAAAGGATGAGAAAAGAAAAGAGCTTATCGCGGCCCAGATTTATGATCTGGCTCGCCTTGCGACCCGCCCACTTGAAAAGGACGATTTGCGGCGCTTTCTCAAACGAAGTCAGGACTTGATTGCTGCTCTTGCTGAAAATTAGGAAGATTAAAAATAACTTTTTAACACTTTCAACCTAACTAAGAGTTTGAAAGGCGGTTTGTTTTTAACGTTCCGCCTTTTTTGTTATCTGAGAAATCGAAAAACGGAGTTACCTGGTTGTTGACACAAACAAATAGTTTTTGTAAGATGAACCGAGATTATTGATGCTTGCTTAACATAAAGGAGGAGCAATGAAAAAAGTAGCTTTTTGGCTCTTGGTTATTTTTTTACTGCTAATGGCCTTGATGTTTTTGACTCCTTGCCCCGCCATCATTGCAGAAAGCGAAGAGGCAGGCCAAATAAAGGTGCAAAATTACAACCGTCAAAATATTTTATTTTATCCGACAGCTTACAAAGCGGAGGGCACCAAGTGAACACTTCCATCATCTTCTCGGTGGGTACCTTTTCTGTTACCCCCTTTTCACTTGCCCTTGCCCTATCGGTTGCCGTCGGGCTTGGCGTATTATTGATTTTTCACAAATACTGGTGTCAGTCCCTTGATAATCTTAGCCTCTTTGCTCTAATCGCCCTCTCCCTTGCTTGGATGGGCGCAAGGCTGTACTACTGCTTGGCAAGGCTTCCGCTGTATATCGAAATTGGTCTTGAAAACATATTCAAAGTGCAGGAAGGCGGCTTTGCTATCTGGGGCGCTATCTTGGGCACAGTGCTTGCCGCGCTGATTGTAGCCAAGCGAGCCGGCCAGCGCCCTGTCGCTTTCCTCAACTCCATCGCCCCCGCCGGCGCGCTCACACTTGCCTTGGGGCGCTTGGCAGAAGGGCTTAGCGGTGAAGGATACGGACCCTTGGTGGAAAACAGCAGTTTTTCCTTCTTTCCGCTTGCCATCAAAAATGAATGGGGTGAATGGTATTTTGCCATCTTTATATTGGAAGCACTGACAGCCTTCGTGCTTTTTCTTCTGCTTTTAAGAACCAACCGAAAGGGCGGCCGCAGCGCTCACCTCTTTTTTATCGTCTACTGCACAACACAGATACTGTATGAATCTTTACGCCGGGATAGCATGCTCAGGTGGTTGTTTGTGCGGGTGTCCCAACTCAATGCGGCGTTGGTGCTTGGCGGGATGATGTTCTATTTCCTTGCCGTATGGAAAAAGCACGCTTCAGGCAAGCGAAAACCGGCAAGGTACCTTGCCCTTCGCTGGGCAGGCTTTTTACTTTGCGCAGCCGGTATTATCCTATGTGAATTTGCCGTTGATAAGTCTGCAAGCCTGTCCGTTGGCATGAGTTACCTCATCATGAGTCTATTTTGCCTTGGCGTAGGGATTTGCGCCTACCAGTTGACTGACCCTGAAAGGCTCTTGTCCGCATAAATTCGTATATTTTTTATCCCAACAACCAAATTATAAAGTCTTCTGCTGGAGGCAGAGGGCTTTTTCTTTATCCGTTATTGACACAAGCAGGTAGATTCTGTAAGATGAATTGGCATTGATTATACTTATCTATCACAAAGGAGGAGCAATGAAAAAAGTAACTTTTTGGCTCTTAATTATTATTTGTATCTGTACTTTATCCCTGGCCGAATCTCCGGTTGAAAACCAATCTAAAAGCGCACCCGGCAATGAGCAAATCATCCTCCTTTCTTTTGTGGGAGATTGCAGCATCGGCGATGCCTTTCAGTTTGTAAATTACGATTCTTGTTATCATGCGACCATTAGGGAAAAAGGCTATGCCTGGCCGTTTTCAACGGCCTTAAAATATACCCAATCGGATGATTTAACCATCGCCAACTTGGAGGTCGTTTTTACCAACCGCACAAGACGCTCGGACAAGCGGTTCAACCTGATTGGCGCCCCTGATCACGTGCAGTGCCTTATTGATGGAAGCGTTGAAATGGTCAACACCGTGAACAACCATGCGATGGATTTTTATGTCGAAGGCTACCGGGATTCTCTGGCCACCTTGGACGGGGCAGGGGTCAAGCATTTTGGTACCGTTTACCCCGGCAATAAAAACGGCTCAGACATCTACCCCATTGTAGAAGTCAAAGGAGTAAACATCGGCTTTATCGGATTTACTTATCCCCAAGAAAGCGATTTGAAAAGGATTGAGTATCGCATTGATGAGCTGAAAAAACAAGGCTGCGACCTTATTGTCGTAAGTTTGCACTGGGGCAGAGAAACGCACATGACTCCGCAACATTGGCAATATGCCTTCGCTAAAAAAGTCATTAATTTGGGCGCGGACCTAATTTGGGGGCATCACCCGCATGTATTGCAGCCCATTCACTTTTATAAAGGCAAGCCCATCATGTACTCGACCGGCAACTTTACCTTTGGTACCATGTCCAAGGTTGATCCCTCAACGGGCATTTTCCAGTTTACTTATCAAAAAGGCGATGATGGCATCCAGCTTTCTAAAATGCAAGTTATCCCCTATCAAACGCAGCATGGCCCGGAGTATCGCCCACTTGAACTGACGGAACCTGCCCTGCAGCAGGAAGTATTTTCTAAGCTGAGGTTTAAAAAAGAAATTGAAGGGTTTGAAAATCTCCCTCCCTCTTTTTTAGAAAATGGCATTGTATATTTTAAGCAAGGCATCATGCAATAATAAGGAGTTATCAAGAATGAAAACGCCACCCAAACGATCTGTTCTCTTAGTTGCTATCCTGTTAATGACCGTCTTTCTATCCTTCGTTTCCATAGCAATGGAAGATACGGGCAATATTATCATCATTCCCATTGAAGAAAAAATCGGGCTCGCGCCACATGCGGAAGGCTATCTTTCCGATTGGGCCTATCAGGACCCTTCCATTTCTGTCAGGATATGGACAGGCCGTGAATTTGACACCAACCTAATGGTGGCATACGTGAAACTTGCCAACGCCAGCCAAATCCGCACGGAAATGGCCAGCTCCTACCGCTCCACCAACATGGCTTTGGGCGCAACAATCGCCAAGCGAGTGAATGCGGTACTCGCCATCAACGGCGACTATTTCTCCGCCAAAAACAATGTAGGCTATGTCGCAAGACAGGGTACGGTATACCGTACCCGCTGTGACGGCAGGCATGATGTACTTATCATTGATGAAAATGGTGACATGCACATTTTACAGGCCGCCACCAATGAGGATGTTGAGAACATCGATTACACGCCCATCAACGGCTTCACCTTTGGCCCGGGTTTGATTGTCAACGGAGAAAAACAAGGCGATTTCCCCGACCTGAAAAACGCTCCCTGTGTTCCGGCTCAGCGAATGTGTCTTGCGCAGGTTGGCCCGCTTGAATACCTATGCATTTCCAGTGAGGGTCCGGAAGATCCCGGCTCGGTCGGTTTTACGCTTGAACAGTTTGCCGAGGTTGTTTACAATCTTGGAAACACAAGCCATGAAGGCGTAGAAATCGGCCCCATCCTCAATGCCTATAACTTAGATGGCGGCTCCTCCGCAACCATGGTATTTCAAAACAAAAAGATTAATGCTCCCAACAATCCCAAAAAAAGGCCGCTGAATGATATCGTCTGGTTCGGTACTGCCTACCAACCGGAAGAAAAACCGCAAGAAGAAAAGTAGCATTTTCACGTAGCCGCCCTCTGTGTACACGGAGGGCGGCTTAGGTTTAAAATAAAAGCTTCAGGTCCTCAATTTGACAGAAACGCACACTTTTCCGTATAATCCATAAGGTGTTATCCTAACCGGCACAAGTTTTATTTTGAGTGAAACAAAAAAGAATTGCCATGTTTTTACCACCCGGCATCATTTTTTCACGGAAAAACCAAAAGATTTTCTTATAATCCAAAAGATTTTCCCACAGTATTTCGCTAACGACCGTCATAATTTCTGAGGTGTTTATGCAATTTTTAGTCCTTGGTATCATTCTTATTTTGGCCATGGCCGCGATCAGAATTTCCAGCAAACACGGAATTCCGGCATTGCTGCTTTTTATCGTGTTGGGTATGGGTTTTGGGCTTTTAGGGCTTGATTTTAACGACTACGCCTTTGCGGATGGCATTGCCACCGTCGCTTTGATGATCATCATGTTCTATGGCGGCTTTGGCACCAGCTGGAAAATGACCAA
>JGI24712J26585_10000261_pt1 | contig 45431 bp, 38 predicted proteins | sample BioPla3DNA2_FD_26585 | JGI IMG/M metagenome (IMG submission 26585) | reverse complement strand
TCCCCGCCCTGTCTCCTCTCCACCTCGCCCCACCTCTCCGCCCACCCGTCCCATTACCCCGCCCCGCCCCAAGCCTTTTTAAGACCCTGCTTCTCTATAAACACCAAGTATGCTATAATTATTCACATGGTGAGAGTAGCTCAGCTGGTTAGAGCTCTTGATTGTGGTCCAAGAGGTCGTGGGTTCAAGTCCCATCTCTCACCCCATAAATACTTGTCTGTACAGCCTAAAGGATCTATAATTTAAATATGGCATCAAAAATTCCCCTTCATTCACCTAAATTCATGGATTTTATTCCACCTGGCTACCGTTCGCGGGCCAATCGTTCCGATTCCCACTCTGATACCCCACCCCAGCCAGTCCACCAATCCACCACGCGCATTGTTAAAACTTCTACGGTCATCACCCAGTCTATTCCGGCCCCTACAGCCATCTCAGCCTCCCCAGTGGCCTCCCAACCAATTACCCCACCAATTCCGCCCAAAACTACCTTATCCCGCCCTGTGACCCCTAAAACCCCTTCCCCGCGTTCTACCCCTAAACCCACTCCTGTTTCACCTACCACCCCTAAATCTCCGCCAGCGGTCAAACCCAAAAAATACCTCAAAGAGCCTCGCTTCCTCACCTCTGTTAATGTCGAAAAGCGACCCCTGTCGCCCGACGCCCCTAAGCAATACAGTATTTACGAACTCAAGGCTTCTAATTTAAAATCTCCCAAACCCACCTCAGATACCACCCCCGCCACCAAACCTACCTCTAAACCTCCATCCAAGGATAAAAAATCCCCCAAAACCCAGACCAAAACCAGTAGCTTCGTCGCTATTATTATTACCATTATCCTCGGCATCGCCACCGGTGTCGGCGCCTACTTCATCTTTAATTACTTCAAATAACCCCACCCCTTCAAATAGCCCCACCCCTACCACCAAAAAAGAGCCTCCCGGCTCTTATTTTATTTCCTAGCTTTTAGAAATCTATTTCAAACCTCATTTATGGCCTGTACTAACTCAAGTGGCGCGATAATTCCTGCCCGCGCATTATCAATTGCACCGATTAAGAAGTCAGTATCTCTAATTTTATTTTCATCCCTCATCTTCAAAATCTCATCATAAGAAAACCATCTGACATCCATAATCTCCGCTTCATTAAACGTAATTTCCCCACCAATTTGCTTCGCAGTCAATATTACAGAGATAAAAACATCCTTTCTGTTCCCAATTTGGCAAACCCCAGTCAACTCCACATCGACGCCACTTTCTTCCTTAATCTCACGCCTCGCCCCATCTAAAATGGTTTCATCAGGATCGAGACCACCAGCTGGAAGATTCCATTTTCCACGGTACTTCTTCGCTTCCTGAACCAACAAGTATTTACCATCTTTTTCTATCACACCACCAACTATTACTTTTACGGCCATGGATTACCTCTTTACTAGATTAAAATTTGGTGCGAGTGGAGGGAATCGAACCCTCGTCTCAAGTTTGGAAAACTTGCATACTGACCGTTGTACTACACTCGCACGCAGCCCCTAACAGGGCATCAACTAGCGAGACTATTTTATCACACCCAAAATCCCCCGTAAAGCAAACGCCGTATCCTCGTGATTTCGCACCGTAATCGTATCAATCCCCATCTGTACCACTGGATAGTCATTGCCCCCTGGCTGCGTCATGTCACCAAAGTAAAGAATATCCTCTTTCGCTACCTTCAATTCCTCCATCATATGGGTCATCCCAAACACCTTATTCATCCCTGGTGTCATTGCATTAATAGAGGTCGTACCGCCAATTTCATAGTCAAATTCCGGCGCCAACTCCTTAGCCCTAGCCACAATCGCCTCGCGCTTCTTATGATCAGGGTCCCAAGCGTATTTCGCCTCTGTCCCGGCCTTCTGTCCCAAAGCCGAAAATGTCACCTGGCTCAGCCGATTTTCAATAATTTCATCCCCCTCCGCTAGCGCCGCTTCTTCCCAATACCCCGTCTCTTTAGCCGCCTGCTCCAGGGCCTGGCTAATTTTCGCCACCTGCTCCTCAGTCAACGGGTAATTATAAACTTGCTTCCACTCCCCCTGTTCGTACCTGTAATACTGCGTCCCCTGTGCCACAAAGAGATGCAGGCGCGCCAACTGTTCTGGCGTCGCTCCTTCCAGTCTATCCACAATCTGGAACAAAAACTGGTCAAATTTCTGCCCAGAAATCGGACAAACCTCAAAGTAATCTAAGCACTTAATCAATAAGTCCGCAATATCTTTAGTAATTGGGGTTTTGGCGACGTTGAGCGTTTGGTCAACATCAAAGGCTAATACTTTTTTCATAATTAGATTATAACACATTTTTGCACTCAACCAAGCCCACTTACTTGCTTTTTTAGCAAAAGTGTGCTATAATTAGAACATACCTTAAAAATTCACAAAGGATGGTGTTATACAGTATGGCAAAAGAAGACATTATGGATTTCTTCAAGGATTTATCTGCACGAACTTTAGGAGTTATATCCTCCCGAAAAAAGGAGCGTAGAGCTACTAACTCTAAGTTTGTTCCTGCTTCGGGGGCATTTGCGAGCAATCAGCCTAAGAAATCCAAAGAAGGCGACTCCGTTGAGGTCAAACCTAACGAGTCCCCCGCTGAACCTACTAGAGTTAAATCTAGCTTCAGCAAGTCCAATCTCGAAACTAAAGCTGAACCTGAAGCTAATAAACCTGAAGCTAATCGTTCCCACCCCAAAACTACCCCCAAACCTACCTCTGAGCCCGGCTCTAAACCTTCAACTCAGCCCGACACCTCTGAAGTTGCGAGCTACATCCTCTTGGATGGCGCTGGCAGACTTATCGAATTCCGTCTTATAGGAGAAGACGGACCAGGCCCTAAACTCGCCAAGTTGTTTCCTTACCTTATTGTTAATTACGAAGATTTCTTCGAGCTCACTAATAAGGAGGCTGAAAAATATCGCGAGGCCACCAAGGCCACCAAAGATTAAGGTAGCACCTTAGAAAAGTCTCTAATTACTAGGGACTTTTTTATTGTTTACCATAAGCATAAAAAGTGGTAAAACTATTGACATTTTTAACAAAGTATGATACAATGACATCAGTCTGCATGAGGTGTGGTTATCGGCTTTCATGAGACGGCCATTAAAAACCGAATCATCTCAGATACCAACCACGTATCTGGAATGTGTGCTATCTACCTACCCCTTTTTATCAGGGGTGTAGGTACCCCTGTTATCATATCTTATTTATAATAGGAGGTATCTAAGTGAGTAAAGCTATTTTCATTATAATAGTATCAGTTCTATTCAGCTTCTTAGCTAGCATAGAGCTAAATACTCGTTATCGCGAAGCTCATCAAGATTACGAGAAAAACCCTGAAAAGTTTGATCATCAAGAGCCCGCATCTGGGTTCTCAGCAATTGACGGCGCCTGCGTCGCTTTCATAGTGACGCTTATCTGCCTAGTGGCAACCCTTTTCAAAGCCTTAGGAGTGGTAATTCTGGCTATCTGTTATGTTGTGATTTTTAATCATCAATCTAACGTCCGCGATGGAATTTATCGCTCAAAAGCCCTTTTCTGGCTCGTTATGCCGTTTGCAATTACCTCGATGGCTTATTGCTTACCACGGCTTTGCGACCTGATTGGTTGCAAGGATTTTGTCCTAGCACTCCTCATTTCCTGGGGCATTCCGATAGCTGCCTTGATTGCCTTGGCTGCTGCAGGATCCCATCGTGAGAAACTCACCAAAAGGAGGTGACTAACGTGAGGAAGATAATTATTATTCTCTTAATCATTATCATCATCTTAGGTCTATTTGTCTGGGGCTACAGCAGCTCCGGCGCAGAAAGCATCAAAGATTACTGGACTTCCGTAAAAGAAACCATTACTAGCCTCTTTACCCCGAAGTCTAAGCCAGCCGATGAAGTCAATACTGTATATCTCGGTGAAATTGATGAAGAATCTCTCATCGTAGATCTCAACGAGATTACCGAGGACCTGTTTAAGGACGTTCCCTGGCTCTTGTCCATGGAAAGTCTGAGTCCTTGCGACGAAGAGCGTCTTTACTACGACGCCGTCTGTCTGCCTATGGATGTCATTAAGAAAGATGACGGATCTTATGACCTCGAACATCTTTTTAAGCAAGTTAAAGAGCAGATTCTCAGGAATCCGATTTACGGCGATATGATTATTCGCGGAATGTCGGATATTAAACTCAGGAACGGCAAAACTCTTGGCGAGCTTAACCCTTGGATGCAAGAATTCATCACTAAAAGCGATGCGGCATATAACGCCCCTACCGACGCTCATCCTTATGGAGCAGAGTATTGGTGCGCGCGTTATGAAAACTATGAAGATATCTATGTTTCCAATGAGTATCGCCACTACGCCAATGCTCTCTGCGTCTTGCTGAACCGCCTCACCATGGTTGGTGTAAGGGAATGGGAGACCACTGAGAATTGGCGCTTGAATACCAGCAATGACGATATGGCTTTGCGCCGTACCGAAGTTGCACCGTATCAAGAAAGCCTGCCTGCCCTCGTTCTGGGTCACCAGGACAAAGGTCAAGACTTTGAGTTTTTAATCGGCCTCAATGAAACCGACAAGCGTTACGAGGAGTACGGAGACCATCCTACTACTCCGCCGGATTCTCCAGATGGACCGCCGCCGGGACCTACCCCGACACCGAGCCCTAAGAAGAATCCGAAACTAGATCCCCCCAGCCTACCTGGCAATGGCGGTAACAATCCGTCGGATGGTGATGGCAGAGTTCAACCTACTGAACCTCCACGGCCATCGGCTCAGCCTGAAGTCACTCCGACTCCTACGCCTACGCCGAATCCGCCACCCGACGGCACCAGTTATCAACATGTTGATAACGGCACTCCGCCAGCTACCCCACCATTAACTGTCCCTACGGACACCACCATCTCTGATGGTCATGGTGGCGGTACGCCCATAACTCAAGAGCCGGTTAACGACGGAGCAATCCCAGAACCGGATTAAGATAGCACACACGCACCTTCCCGTCCCAGCAGGTCTCCTGCTGGGACATTCTCAAGGTCAAGATCAAGGTTTATGTTTGAGATGATTCGGTTTTTGGCTAAGACGTAGCTTAATAATTCGGCTGACAAATTAATTATTAACTTTAATTAACTATTAATTTTTGAACAGGAGTTCTTATGAAAAATCTAATGAAATCTGCGTTCGGTCTAGCCGCTGCTGTGGCTACGATTGGCGCGAGTTTTATGACCCCTCTTGCAAATGTTGTTGCTTGGGGTGATAGCGATGGTGGCCGCGCAAGCTACACCATCCAGCAAATCAACGAAGGAGTTCTAGGCGACAAAATCGTTTTTAACTCCATCAAAGACGGTACCATCGGCGACGAGAAAAACTTCGTCGGTGCCCGTGAGGATAACGGCATCAATGCCGGTACCCAAAACGTTTGGAACGGTAATTCCATCAACGTCGAAGACGGCAAAACTTACATTGTTCGTCTTTACGTCCACAATAACAACCCTAAAGGCGCTGATGCCACTGCCACTGGCGTCACTACCACCTTTAATGTACCTAACACTATCGGCAAATCTATCGAGGTCAATGGTTTCATTGACACCGACAATGCCACCCCCAAAACCTATTGGGATTACGTAGTTTTTAAGAGCGATCGCAATTTCTCACTTTCCTATGTTAGTGGGTCTGCCTTGCTTGAAAACAACGGTATTGGCAAAAACGGTGGTGTTAAACTCAGTGACAACATCGTCACTTCATCTGGTGTCAAAATTGGCTACGACGCCCTGGACGGTAAAGTCCCTGGCTGTTTCCAATACGCCAACTACGTCACTATCAAGGTCAAGGCAGAGTTTCAAGACAGTTTTTCTGTCACCAAGAAAGTTCGCCTTGCCGGTACTAAAGGATGGCAAGAAATTGTTACCGCCAAAATCGGTGACAAAGTTGAATATCAAATCGGTTACAAAAACCTCTCCGGTCAAACGGTCGAGAACGTAGTCGTCAAAGATATTCTGCCGAAAAATATGACTTATGTTAAAGGTAGCACCAAACTCTACAACGCTAACCACCCAGATGGCGTTGCAGTCTTAAGCGACACGGTTACCACTACTGGTATCAATATCGGTAGTTACACTTCTGGCAGTAATGCCTATGTGCGTTTCGCCGCTATCGTCACCGACAAAAACCTTGTCTGTGGTAACAACAAATTAGTCAACTGGGCACAAATTGGTGTGGGCGATGAAACCCTGCAGGACTCCGCTGATGTAGCTGTGGCAAAGGTTTGTCCAATTCCAGAGCCTCCTCAGCCTCCAGTCATTCCTAAGACTGGTCCTGAAAGCGTCATTGTGAGTGTAATTGGTGCAGGTGCCATTGTCACCTCTGCCGGTTACTACCTTGTCAGCCGTAAGAGCTTACGTCGCTAAGACCGCTCCAATTTGCAAAAGTCCCCCGTATGGGGGATTTTTGTTTTTTGAGATTTCTACCCTTCCGTTTTCCCCTTAGTTTTATCTTATTCCGCCCCGAACTACCTTTTCTCGGCACTTTTTGCCACTTTTCTAAATGCTTATGTTATAATCAAAACATGCGAAGTCATATTCGGTCTTGGGCATTTCCACTACTCGCGATTTTTTGTAGTGTATTTTTCGCCACCATTCTTGCCAAGCCGACCTATGCAGACAGACACCAGTGTTTGAATTTTATTTATAATTACACCGTAAAAACCTACCTTGGACCTATAGTTTCTGAAGAAAAACTTCACAACACAGTACTTGGCACTTCTACTTCTGACTCAATCTGTGCTACTGTTGACGACGAGGGTAGAATCGTCAATTTGTATAGTAACGACGAAAAAGCCGACCCACTCAATGAAAAAAGTCGCCATTTATATTTTTTCTACCCAGACCTTAAAGACGATCAAGGATGGTTCCATGGTAACACAATTCATCTGAAAATACTTACAGGCGAGGGTAAACTTTTGTACGCAGAAAACCAAGAATTAGTAGAAGTTCTTTATGAGACAACTTTTTCGGTTAAAATAGACCAAACTAAGTGGGAAGATTTATCAAAAGAAATAGAATCTTATGTCAAAAAAAATGCCACCAACTTCAGTTATAAGCAAGACAATAAACCTATTCATATTGGTGGTCAATTAAAATGGGGTACGATAGTTAAAGAACTCATTCTTGACCATTCCTGGATTGGACCTGACCCTCATGGTGGACCCTTGGATAAAAAAGAACAAAAACATAGTAATTATGAAGACAGGATTTGTCGTGAAAACGCAGGCTCTTTTGGCTGGATTCTTTGCCCAGTCATTACTGGACTCACTTCATTTATGGGGGGAGCTTATGATTCCGCAGTCAAGCCCCTCCTAGAGATCGATATTAAAATTATAAATAGAGATAGTGGTACCTATAAAGCCTGGGAGGTTTTTCGTAATTTTGCCAACGTCATATTTGTAATCCTTCTTCTAATAGTGCTGTTTTCTCAGCTCACTGGTATTGGTATTGATAATTACGGTATTAAGAAAATTCTACCTCAACTTATCGTCTCGGCGGTTTTGATTAATTTATCATTCATTATCTGTCAATTTGCAGTTGATGTCTCCAATATCGTTGGTAACGGCCTGAACGGCTTATTGTCAAGCATAGCTGGTCAAATTTCTGGTAGCGCCAATGTCAATGTTGCGACTGGCATGCAAAAAGCTACAGCTAGCGTTGCTACTTTAGTTTTAGGGGGCGCTGCAGGCACCATAGCTGTTTTTGCTGTAGGTTGGGCTTTAATCCTCCCAGTACTACTGAGTATTTTATCGGCAGCCCTAGCTGTATTACTAATGTTTGTTTTACTTGGAGTTCGCCAAGCCGCGGCACTCCTCTTGGTTGCTATCTCACCACTTGCTTTTGCTTGTTATATTCTTCCAGGCACTAAAAAGCTTTTTGATAAATGGCTTAACATGTTTAAAGGCGTACTTATTATGTATCCTCTCAGTGGCCTACTTATCGGCGGTGGGTTTCTAGCCTCATCTATTATATCTGTTAGCGATTCAGATAATGTCTTCGTGCGTATCACGGGATTGATGTTGATGGTTATGCCGTACTTTCTACTCCCCAGTTTAATCAAAAAGACCTTTTCTGCCATCGATTCAGTCGCTGCCGCTATTGCTAGTAAGGGAGACAGCCTCAGGGTTGGCGCCGTTTCTGGTATTCGAAAGAGCGAACTCTACAGCGAAACTAAAAATCGCCTCATCGCCGGCAGGCCAGACGGCGCACGCGCTAGATTTGCACAAACCGGAGTTGGCAGATTTCTGGGATTTCATCGAGGCATGTCTCGCGCTAGATCTAGAGTTATAGCAGATACTGAAAAAGAGGCTGCAGCTACTAATTTAATGGGGGATGGCTACACTGCTGGTTTGGCCGCCGTTCAAGATGCTGCTGTACAACAGCGTAGTAAAGCCCGTACAGCACTCGCAATGCGCGAATACAGCGGAGAAGGAATCGAACAGCTACAAAATAGGTGGAATACAGCGTTTGATAATAATAATGCAGAAGAACTAGATGCTTTAACTAATGTTATGACACAAAGATTTGGACCATCTGCTACGCGTACTATTTCACAAAGCTTAAATGCACGCACGGGAGTAGCAAATAATGTAAACTATCAAAATTCATTACGAACCTTGCAAAATACTATGAATAATAACAGCGCTTTTGCTAGTATGATGAAGGAAAAAACACCAGATGCATATGAAATGGTTTCTAATGCCGGTATGCGTTACGACCAAACTGCAGGAGAAATGGTATATGAAGATATGGGGTGGTTCGTTGAGAATCAGCAAACTGCCACCTCTGCCACTGATTGGGCAAAAACTTCAACAGTTACATTAGCGCGAGCTGCAGAACACAAATTGTCTGAACGGATGTTAACTGACCTACTTACCAGTGATGATCCTGCAATTAGGTCTGGTCTCCAAAGTGAAGACAATAAACGCGAAATCCTAGAGGCAGCTTTATATAATCGGAGACACAATACTAACTTACCTATGGATGAAGCTTTGACTCGGTATAGAGACGAAGAGAATGCTAGACGCCGTGCTGAACGAATAAGAGATGCCAGGAGAAATAGGAGGAGATAATAATAAAGTTTAACTAATTTATTAATCCCTTGCTTCCCCTCACCACCCCCTCAAACAACACCCCCACCGTCAACGGCCCTACGCCACCCACTCGCGGCGTAATTGCAACCAAATCTGTCCGCTCTCGCACAGCTTCCTCCACATCCCCGACCATCGCCCCATCCTCACTCGCTGTCCCTGCATCCACCACTACCGCGCCTGGCCGAATCATTTTAGACTCTATTAACCCCGCCATACCCGTCGCCGACACCACCACCTCAAAATTCACCAACTCACTTAAGTTCGACCCCCGCCGAAACACTGTCACGTCATGACCTGCCGCCCGCCACATCCTCACCAAGGGTTTGCCCACCAATCTTCCATATCCCACTACCGCAATCTTTTTCCCCACCAAATCAATATCATAACCCGCCAAAAGCCAATTAATCGCCGTGGCGGTCGCCGAGTCAAACTCACCCTTTCCGCTCAAACCATCCACATCCTTTTCTGGTGCAATTAAACTTACCACCGCATCGGTCCACTCAGGCTCGAGCAATGGCAACTGCACAATGATTCCATCAACCCCAGCGTCTCTACTGTACTTCCTTACCACTTCCTTCAACTCCTCCGTTTGCACCTTCGCATCCACCACCTCCACCCCAATATCCTTCCCATATTGCTGTTTTAATTCCACATATTTATTGATTACCGGACTATCATTATCCCGCACAATCACTAACTTCGGTGCCCGCTCGCCGCTCGCCAAAATCTCCGCCACCACCCTCACCTGGCGTGCTTTTACAAACCCCACTAACTCCTCGCCGTTCAGAATTTTCACTGCAAAGGCACCTCAACCGGCTCCTGCTCCAGTACTAACCCAAACTTAGTCTGAATAATCTGCTGAATTTCATAGCGCGCCCGCGCCAAATCCTCATAAGTTTTAGCATATTGATTAATCAACACCAGCGCCGACTTTTCACTCACCCGCATCCCGTGAAACACCTGACCTTTCAACCCACACTCCTCTAGTAGCCACCCTGCACTCACCTTATTTTCACCAGGCTTTCGCCACACCTGCACCCCCCGCGCCTCCACCGTATCCGCATCGGCATCCGTCAGGTAGATATTTTTAAAGAAACTCCCCGCACTCGGCTCCACCGCCAGGTCAGGCAACTTACTCGCTCGAATTTCCATCACCATTCGCCGAATACTCGCCGGCGATAAATCCGTCACCCCATGCCTATTCACATAATCTTGTAAAGACGCATATAGGGGCGGTGTCAAATTACCACTTCTTAGCCTCAAGGTCACCGCAATAATAAAGTATCGCCCCTTCGTCTCGCCACTATTAAAAATCGACCGCCGATACCCCATCCCCAAAGACTCCTTAGACAAAGTCACAAACTGCTGAGTCAAAAGATCAAACACTTCCACATCTTCTATCACCTGCGAAATATCCTGGCCATAGGCCCCGATATTTTGTACCGGCGCTGCACCCAGCGTCCCTGGAATTGCACTCATCGCCTCAATCCCCGAATAACCACTCTGGCAGGCAAATTCCACAATATCATCCCATTTTTCTCCCCCCATCCCCCGCACCAAAAATGTACCATTTTCATCATAAGACGATTCAATCCCCCGCATCTTATTTTGCAAAATTACTCCCTTAAAACCCTCATCTCGGCCAATCACATTCGCCCCATCCCCCAAAATAAAGATATTCAAGCCCCGCTTATTCGCAAACCGCCACGCTTCCAATACATCATCCAAACTCTCCACCTCAATCACATAGCGCGCCGGCCCACCAATTTTTATGGTTGTTAAATTAGCTATCGGTACATTTTCACTTATTTTCATAACCTTAGTATACCATTTTGCCCCCGTTTATGGTATAATCAACTGGTCTAAGTCCTACTGATGGGCCGGTAGCTCAACCGGTTAGAGCACAAGCCTCTTAAGCTTGGTGTTGAGGGTTCGAGTCCCTCCCGGCTCACCAATAGTATTTAACCCCCACAGGTGCTATAATTAATCACTAAGCGCGCCTGTAGCTCAGTGGATAGAGCGCTAGCTTCCGGAGCTAGGTGTCGTAGGTTCAAATCCTGCCAGGCGTACCAGGTATTTAATAAAAGGTGTTAAACATGAAAAAATCTCCAAAATTTCAACCTAAGAAAATCGTCGTCGCCGGTGGTGGCGTACTCGGTAGTCAAATTGCTTTTCAGGCCGCCTATGTTGGTCACGATGTGACCATTTGGCTCCGCAGCAAGGGAAGCATCACCCGCACTCAGCCCAAATTAGATGCTCTCAAGAAAACCTACATTGCCACTATTAAGCAAATGGAGAAAAACCCTGCCAAAACCTGGGCTAATGGCATCGCCCCTAATCCCAAAACCTTTCGAGCCAAAGACTGTCTCGCCCAAGTCGAACGAGCTGCTAAAAATCTCAAATTAGAAACAGACCTCGAAACAGCCCTAGAGGGCGCCGACCTACTTATCGAATCCGTCGCCGAAGTTCAAGCCGAAAAAATCGCCTTCTACCAAAAAATCGCCGACCTCCTACCCGCCAAAACCATCGTCGCCACGAACTCTTCCACTCTCCTGCCCTCTACCTTCGCCAAGCACACTGGTCGCCCAGGTAAATACCTCGCCATGCACTTTGCCAACTGCATTTGGCAATACAACATTACTGAAGTTATGTCTCACCCTGAGACCAGCAAAGCCACCTTCAACTCCGCCATTCAATTTGCCGAATCTTTCAATATGGTCCCCATCCCCATCCGCAAAGAAAAATCCGGCTATCTCCTCAACTCCATGCTGGTCCCATTGTTACTGAGTGGTCTAGATCTTTACGTCAACGGTATCGCCGAGCCAAAAGACATTGACCGCGCCTGGACTATTAGTACTGGCGCCCCCAAAGGCCCCTTTGAAATTATCGATGTCGTAGGCCTCACTACTACCTACAACGTCGTCGAGCAATACCAAAAAGTCCCCACCCTCCTCTGCCCACTTCTCAAGAAAATGATGCTCCCCTACAACTTCAAAGGCATGAAGTCCGTCCTCGCCCGCTACATCAAGCAGGGAAAACTCGGCTGCAATTCCGGCGAAGGTTTTTATAAATATAAATAAACTCGCCACCCCTATTCTTTTGTGCTAAAATAAGAGCACGCGCCTGTAGCTCAGTGGATTAGAGCGTCTGTCTTCGGAACAGAAGGCCGTAGGTTCGAATCCTACCAGGCGTACCAGAAAATAAACCATCAAAAGATGGTTTATTTTTATGAGAGCGATTATTCTCCCCGCTGAATCTCAATCGCGCAGCCCTTCAGTAAGGCCCGACTAACTTTCTGATAGGCATTATTCAAAATCCGGCTAAAAGTCGGTTGCGACACGCCCAATTTCTGGGCGGCGGAGGTTTGGTCGAGCTGATCAATATGATACAACTTCAACACTTCAATTTCCTCCGCCAACAACTTCACCGTCTCTAAATCTCGCATCGGCACCCCTTGCGGCTTAAAATAAGCAACTCGGGGCCGACAACGCAGATTCCGCCGGCGTCTCGGTCGATATCTCACGGTTACGACTCGTCACTAGTTTGGCGATTCTGTGCTCCGCCCCCACCACGCCGACCGCGACCAACTCGTGGACGATTTTGTCGCCCAACACCCATACCTCTTTGCGGTAATGAGTCCCCCTGCTCTTTATCTGGTTGACCTTGGCACTTACCTAGGCCCAAACCAGTCTTCGGACCCTCACCCCGTGGTCCTGTTCCATCAAAATTTGGCATCTTGTACTCCTTTCTTATTATGAATACATATTCATAATATCACGAACAAAACAAGCTTGTCAAGCCCTATTTCCCACCACACCCAAACCACTTATGCTATAATCAACTCACATGGACGAACAAGAAATTCAACGCAAACGTCGCCAAAGCGAAGAAGAGGCCACCGCTTCGCGGGCCCGCTTGCTCGGTCTTCCATATCTCGACACTAGGGAGTTTGAAAAGACTTCCCCCCTCGTCTTTAATCTTCTCAAAGTTGACCAAATGCACCGTGATTTCATTCTACCCCTCCAAAAGGGTGGTGGCGCCACCGAATACCAATACATGATTACTAGCCAAACTCCTCGCACCCTCATTAGCGAGATGCGTCAACAGCACACCGATAAGGGCGAGCGGGCAGCTTTCTTTCTCATCTCCGACTCTGCCTACAAAGTGTTTATGCTTCGTTATGACCCACCCAAAGAGGTTCGTCACGAAGACATCAAAATCTCCACCGAGGGCGACTCTGCCACTATGGAATCGGTCTCCAAAACTCTTCACGCTGTTGCCCCAGACAAAGTCCTTGACTTTCTCCTCGAACAAGCCGACAAACTCACCGCCTCCGACATCCACATTGAAAATCTCCGCGACAAAATCCGCATCCGCATGCGCGTAGACGGCATTTTACATCCCGTGGCCGACATTGACAAAGATCGTCACCGCATTATTATGGGCGAATTATCTTCTCGCGCCAGCATTTCCACCGCTGCCACCACCCCTCAATCTGGCCATATGCAAAAAGACATTTTCAAAGACGGCTCATCCCACGTTCTCAATATTCGTGTGGAAACCATCCCCACTATGTACGGCCAAGATGCGGTTCTGCGCCTCTTTAATTTTGATGAAACTCTACTCAATCTAGACCTCCTCGGCCTTAGCCCAACTGAACGCGCCGAAATTAATGAAATCGTCTCTCACCCCAGAGGACTTCTCTTAATGGTCGGCCCCACGGGCTCTGGTAAATCCACCACACTTTATTCCATTATCAACGCTCTCAATACTACCGATCGCAAAATCATCACCCTAGAAGACCCCATCGAGTATAGCGTCACTGGCATCTCTCAAATCCCTATTGATACCACCAAAGGCGATTCTTTTGCTGACACTTTGCGCTCTGTCCTTCGCCTAGACCCCGACGTGGTGATGATTGGCGAAATTCGCGACGCCGACACCGCCCGCACTGCTATTCAAGCTTCTATTACTGGTCATCTCGTACTCTCTTCCTTTCACGCCAATTCTACTTCCGCTGCTTTTGCTCGGATAATTGATTTAATTGGCCCCAACCCCATTTTTTCCAGCTCTATCCGTCTAGTTATTGCTCAGCGCTTGGTACGTAAACTCACTCAAGCCAAGCAAGCCTACACACCAGACGAGGCTACTAGAAGCTATATCATCAAGACCATGCAAGGCGTCCCTGATTTTGACCCCAGTCGCATCATTCTTTATCGCCCCACCCCCACCCCCGAAAACCCCTTTGGCTATGAAGGCCGCACCGTCATCATGGAGCAACTCGTGGTTTCAGATCGAATCCAAGCCTTTATCCGCGGCGACATCCATGACATCAACACTTCCGCCATCGAATCCGCCGCCAGAGCCGAAGGCATGCTCACCCTAGAACAAAAAGGTATTCTCGCTGCTCTCCGTGGCGACACCACCCTAGAAGAAGTTTCTCGCGTCGTCTAATCGTCTAAAAACATCCAACATGCTATAATGAGGCCCATGAGTAAAGTAATTTCTGACTACAACGACTACGATTATAAAAAAATCTTTTGGGAAGATGTCGATCGCGCCTACGAAGATATGGCCGACCGCATCGCTATTCGTCGCCTGCTTCCCGCCAAAATCGATAAATTTGTCGATATCGCTGGTGGTTATGGCCGTCTTGCCAAGGAATATCTACCTCGCGCCAAACACGTCACTATTTTCGATTATTCTAAAACCGAACTAAAACAAGCCAAAGACAAGTTTGGCGACCGCATTATCACCAAGGCCGGAAACGTCTACGATATCCCCTTTAAAGACCACACTTTTGATGCCCTCATGATGATTCGCGCCACCCACCACCTCAAGGACATGAAAAAAGTCACCAAAGAACTTTATCGTATCTTGAAGCCTGGCGGCATCGCTGTCATCGAGGTTGCCAACAAAAAGACTCTCCCCAAAATCCTTCGCTACTGGTTCAAAAAATCCGACATCAACCCCTTCAGTCTCGAGCCCAGCACTTTGAAAGACCTCAACGAAGCTGGCTTCTTTAATTATCATCCCAAATACATCGAAAAAATCTTCCGCGACGCCGGTTTTACCATCGAAAAAGTCCTTTCAGTCTCCAATTTCCGTAGCCCCACTCTCAAGAAAATCTTCGGCACCAAACTACTCGTCAGTTTAGAAAAACCTGCGCAAATCCTGCTTGCCCCCATCCGCTTCGCCCCCTCTATTTATTACAAACTCAAAAAATAAAAAATTGGTAGCGCCAGCTGGAGTCGAACCAGCATCGTAGGCTTAGAGGGCCTATGTCCTATCCAGTTGAACGATGGCGCCAACCTTTTAAAAAAGAGAGCAAGCTCTCCCATATGGTGACCTCGGCGGGAGTCGAACCCGCGTTGTCGGGATGAAAACCCGATGTACTAACCGTTATACTACGAGGCCACACCCCAAAATTATACCAGTATTTATTTATAATTGCAAGTGAGCACCTGCTCTATGCGATAGTCTTTTCGCCCATAGGGTGCCACTGGGTAAAACAATATCCGCGACGTGTGGACATCACAATAATAATACTCGTTATCGAAATGTTTCATATAATCCTGATTGCGCTTGCCGTCAAACAGTAATAATTGACGTAGTAGCATCGGCGCAAAACCAGTCGTCTCATACTTCTCAAACGCCACCTCTTTATTGCCAGAATTTAATGTAGCCAAAAAATTATCATAAAAATAATTTTCGTAATAATCTTCTGCCATTTCTTGGGTCTTACGCTCCACCACCTTGTCATATTGAAAATAAAAATTCACCCACAAATTTAAAATCACCGCCACCACGGAAGTAATTACGCCCACCAAAGCTACTCTCCTCACCAATTCCACCGAGGATGTTTCTTTTTTCATAACTCTATCGTATCATAAATCCCCATTTTCATGCTAAGATAAAAGCATGAGCAGATTATTTAAGCGTACTAAAATTTTGGCCACCATTGGTCCCGCCGTATCTTCGCCCACCCAAATTGCCGATTTAATTATGGCCGGCGTAAATGGTTGCCGCCTAAATTGTTCGCACGGCACCAATGAAGAGCGCGACCAGCAAATTGCCTGGATTCGAGCCGCCGCAGCCGAAAAAGGTCGCTCAGTCGCCATCGTCCAAGATTTGCAAGGTCCCAAAATTCGTCTCGGAAAACTCAAAAATCATCGTCTCCAGCTTCGCGCTGGCGACCAAGTGACTTTAGATTTTACCATCACCTCTCACGATGGTTCACTGCATCTTCCTGTACAGTATAATCTCGCTACCCGAGTAGAGGTTGGTCAACCTCTTTTTATCGCTGATGGTCAAATCAAAACTCGCATCGAGAAAATCGTTTCTGGCACCGCCATTCGCATAGAAGTAGAGAATGACGGCCTGATTATGAGCCATCAAGGCTTAAATCTCCCTAACACTGACTTTAGCGGCGAAGTCATCACCGAAAAAGACCTTGCGGACATCCAATACGGCGCCAAGCGCGATGTTGACTATGTCGCTCTTTCTTTCGTTCAATCTGCCAAGGACATCGAAAAACTCCGCGAAATTCTTGCATCCCACAACTCCACCGCCAAAATCATCGCCAAAATCGAGACCAAAAAAGCCATTTCATCAGACACCAATTTAGCCGAAATCGTCAGAGCTTCAGATGGCATCATGGTTGCCCGTGGCGACATGGCTGTGGAAGCTGGTGCCGAAGTCGTACCCATCGTCCAGCAAAAACTCATCAACCTTTGCCGTGAACACGCCAAGCTTTGTATTATCGCTACCCAAATGATGAGCTCGATGGTAGATCATCCAGAACCCACCCGCGCCGAAACCAGCGATGTCGCCCACGCTGTCTTGCAGGGCGCAGACGCTGTCATGCTTTCCGAAGAGACCGCCAATGGCCAATACCCACTCGACACCGTCAAAACCATGAAACGTATTATCCTCTATACCCAAAATCACTCCACCCTCAACCCACTCCCCAAAAACACCACCAGCGACCACCCTAGTTATAACGCCATCTCTCGCGCTACCGTAATTTTAGCCGAACAAATCAAAGCCGATCTCATTGTCTGCCAAACTGCCTCTGGCGCCACCGCTACCGCCATCGCTGCTCAGCGCCCCAATCTTCCCATAGTTTCCGTCACCGACCAACCTCGCGTCGCTGGTCAACTCGCCCTACTCTATGGTAATTCCGCCTTCGTCCGCCCCTATTCAGCCAACTACGGCTTAGATTTAGCTCGTGAACTTAAAAAATCTGGCTACCTTCGTACCACCTCCGCCAACCCTGACCTCACCATTGTGATAGTCTCTGGCGGAAAGGGCAAGATTGCCGGCACCGACACTATCAAAATTCGTAAAATCTAATATAATTAAAGCATGCAGACAGTTCGCGAGGTGAAGGTCAAAAATCAAGTAGTGCTCGTGCGCACCGATTTTAACGTCCCGATTAAAGACGGTAAAATCGTTAGTGACTTTCGTCTCCGCGCTGCTCTTCCTACTATTAAATATCTTCACGCTGAAGGTGCTAAAAAAATCGTTCTTATTTCTCACTTAGGCCGCCCAGCAGGGAAGCGCGTGCCAGAATTATCTCTCCAAATCGTCGCCAAGCGCCTTCAAAAACTCCTCCCAGAATTTCCAGTGAATTTCATTGATGACGTTTCTGGTCCCGACGTGGAAGCAGCCTTTAAGCGTCTACCTCAAGGTGGCATCCTACTTCTCGAAAACCTCCGCTTTTACAGTGGGGAAGAAGCCAATTCCGACTTTTTTATCAACGAAATTATCGATTCGGTTCACCCTGATTTATTCGTCCAAGAAGGCTTTGCGGTCACCCATCGTGCTCACGCCTCTACGGTTGCCATTACCAATCACCTACCATCCGTCGCTGGTCTCCTCCTAGACAAAGAAATCACCACCCTCTCTCACGTCTTAAAATCCCCCAAACGACCCCTCTTATTAATCCTCGGTGGCGCCAAGGTCACCGATAAACAGTCCCTCATCGCCCACTTTGCCAAATTCGCCGACCAAATTGCTATTGGTGGCAAAATTGCCGCCGATGGTTACACTACTAAAGACCCCAAAATCTACGTTGCCGACGACTTTGACCAAGACGCCACCGGTGCCAAACTCGATATCGGACCACTCTCCACCGCCCACATCTTAGAATTAGCCAAAAATAGTCAAACCGTAATTTGGAACGGTCCTCTTGGCAAGATTGAAGACCCAGCCTATACCTCAGCCTCCACCGCCTTAGCCGAATTGCTTGGTGAATCACCAAACATCACTTCCATTATTTGCGGCGGCGACACTGTTGGTTTTATCGAAACTCTACTTGTCGATCAACCCCAACTTCGTTTCTCCCTCCTTTCTACTGGTGGCGGTGCTACTTTAGAATTTCTCTCCGGTGCATCCCTGCCCGGACTAGCCAAACTCGACGTTTCCGCTTATACTTAAAGTATGAAAAAACGTATTGTGATTGCACTGGGCGGTAATGCCCTGCAAAAAAAAGGCGAAGCTACCGCCGAGGCCCAAAAGGCCGTCGCCGCTCAAGTTGGTGACGCCATCGCTGAGCTAGCTGATAAATATGAAATCGTCATTACTCACGGTAATGGCCCGCAAGTCGGCAATATTCTCCTCCATCAGGAGCAAGCCGCCACCAAAGCCGCCCCCGCCATGCCCCTAGAAACCGCCGTTGCCATGAGTGAGGGCCAAATTGGTTATTGGCTCTCTCAAGCCCTTAAAAATGCTTTTTCCAAGCGCGGCAAACGCAAGTCCGTTATCAGCGTGGTTACTCAAGTCGTGGTCGACCCCTATGATCCAGCCTTTCGTCGCCCCACTAAACCCATTGGCCAATTTTACACCGCTAAAGAAGCCCTCACTCTCTCTAAGCGCAAGGGTTGGGTAATGAAAGAAGATGCCGGGCGTGGCTATCGTCGCGTAGTTCCATCACCCAAACCTCAAGACATCGTCGAGGCGACCGAGATTAAAGCCCTGATAGATGCCGGAATTATTGTCATTGCCGCTGGTGGTGGCGGTATTCCAGTTACCCGCAGCAAAGTCCTCCACATCTTAAAAGGCGTAGATGCTGTCATCGACAAAGATTTCGCTTCCGCCAAACTCGCCGAACTCATCGATGCCGATATTTTTGTTTCGGTCACCGCCGTACCCTATGCCTACCTCAACTTCGGTAAACCCACCGAAACGCCACTCGAAAAAATCACCCCCGAAGAGGCCGATGGCTATATTAAAGCTGGCTATTTCAAGGCTGGCTCCATGCTCCCTAAAATCTCCGCCGTCAGTAGTTTCGCTAAAAAAGCTGGCAAGACGGGCATTATTACATCGATAGATAATCTCTCTGCCGCCCTTCAAGGAAAATCCGGAACTATTATCAAAAAACAGGGGTAAACCCTGTGGAAAACTTGTATAAAAATTTTATTCAAAGCGCTTGTGCTTTCTCTCTTAATCAGTTATAATTATAGGCATAAAAGGGTCATTTATAAAGGAATAAATATGGGCGTTATTGATGTTAAAAATGAAATTGCTCCTCTTAAAAAAGTCTTACTTCATCGACCAGGAGCTGAGTTATTAAACCTTACACCGGACACACTTCAGCGTCTCCTCTTCGACGACATTCCCTATCTCGAAGATGCACAAAAAGAACATGATTACTTTGCCAGCATCCTCAAAGAAAACGGTGTAGAAGTCCTCTACTTAGAAGATTTAATGGCAGACGTCCTCGCGCTTGACCCCAGCATAGAAGACAAGTTTATTTGGCAATTCATTTATGAAGCCGGCATTCGCACTCCTAAATATCGCAATCTCGTCTTTGAATATCTCAAAAACATCCGCGACAAAAAATCCCTCGTCCTCAAGACTATGGAGGGGATTCAAGTCAAAGAAATTCCCCGCGCCAAGCGCGAAGCCGAGAAAACCCTCGAAGACCTCGTCACCGTTGAAACCGATTTTCTCGCCGACCCCTTACCCAACCTTTACTTTACGCGCGACCCCTTCGCTACAGTTGGTGACGGCATCATCTTAAACCGTATGTATTCCGTAACTCGCAGCCGCGAGACCATCTATGCCGACTATATCTTTAGCTACCATCCTGATTTCCGCGGACAGGTAGATCGCTATTATGACCGCGACTTACCCTACCACATTGAAGGCGGTGATGTGCTTAACCTCAGCGAGAAGATTCTCGCCATCGGTATCTCCCAGCGCACCGAGGCTCGCGCCATTGACCAACTTGCTAAAAACATTTTCCGCAACCCACACAGTAAGGTTGAGACCATCCTAGCGTTCGACATCCCCGTATCTCGCGCCTTTATGCATCTTGACACCGTCTTCACCCAGATCGATTATGATAAATTTACTTTCCATCCTGGAATTATAGAAACTCTTCGCGTCTTTGAAATTACCGAAGGCGACATCCCCAACACCTTCGAGGACCTTAACGTCAAAGAAATTCACGGTACTCTCCAGGAGATTCTTGAGAAATATCTTGGTGGCAAAATCACCCTAATTCCTTGTGCTGGCGGCGACAAAGTCTTCTCCGAGCGCGAACAATGGAATGATGGCACTAACACTCTCTGTATCGCTCCAGGCGTGGTTGTAGTTTATGATCGCAATAATATCACCAATGCCGTCTTGCGCGAGCACGGTCTCAAAGTTATCGAAATGCGCGGCGCTGAACTCTCACGTGGTCGTGGTGGTCCACGCTGTATGAGCATGCCCTTGGTGCGTGGAGAGTTACCTAATGCAGGGTAGAGATCTTCTCAAACTCCTAGACTATTCCTCCGACGATATTCTTTATCTCCTAGCGCTGGCTAAGAAATTCAAAGAATTAAAACATCAAGGCGTCCCCCACCGCTATCTCCAAGGCAAAAATATCGCCCTAATTTTTGAAAAAGACAGCACCCGTACCCGCTGCGCCTTTGAGGTCGCCGGCTATGATCTCGGCATGAATGTCACTTATCTTGGACCCACCGGTTCTCAGTTAGGCAAGAAAGAATCCATCGCCGACACCGCTCGCGTCCTTTCACGCATGTATGACGGTATTGAATATCGCGGTTTCGGTCAAGAAATCGTAGAGACGCTGGCTGAGTACGCTACTGTTCCTGTTTGGAATGGCTTAACCGACTCATATCACCCCACCCAAATGCTCGCCGACGTCATGACCATGGAGGAGAATTTCGGTCGTATTAAAGGCTTAAAACTCGTCTTTATGGGCGATGTTCGCAATAATATTGGTAATTCTCTGATGGTGATTTGTGCTAAATTAGGTATCAATTTCGTAGGTTGTGGCCCTAAAGACCTCTGGACCGACCAAGCTTTCGTGGAGCAATGTCGCGAAATCGCCAACACCCAAGGCTCCACTATTGAGCTTAGCGATAACCCCGCCACTGCCGTCGCTGGCGCCCATGCTATCTACACAGATGTCTGGCTATCCATGGGTGAAGACCCAAACCTCTGGAGTGACCGTATCAACCTACTTAAACCCTACCAAGTTACCATGGAATTAATGAATCAAGCCGACCCAGGCGCTATCTTCCTACACTGTCTTCCAGCTTTCCATGACCTTAACACCTCTATTGGTCGCGATGTCCATGCCAAATTTGGCCTACCAGAACTAGAGGTTACCAATGAAGTATTCGAGTCGCCTAAATCAAAAGTATTTGACGAAGCTGAAAACCGTTTGCATACTATCAAAGCCGTGATCTATGCAACCATGAGTGATAATAGGCAAGAGGAGGTAGCGCTTTAAGAGACTTTTATTGACTATCTAGTCAAAGATATTAAATCTAAAAAAGGTAAAAAAATGGCACTAAAAAAGAAGACGAAAGTGATGTTGTCTGCCTACTCAATTATCTTGATTCTGCTATTTGGGTTGGCCATTTTATCGCATATCCTGCCAACTGCCCAGTTTGAAGGGGGAGAACTCATTAACGGCAGTGGTGTGGTAGGCGCTTCACTTTCTCAAACTCTAATCGCCCCAATCCTTGGCTTTGAGGATGCAATTGATGTGGGCATTTTCGTGATGATTCTCGGTGGCTTTTTGGCTGTTGTCACTAAAACTAAAGCTCTTGAAGACGGTATCAAGGTTCTGATTAAGAAAATGAAAGGTAAAGAGATTTGGCTCGTACCCATCTTGATGTTTATTTTCTCTATTTTCGGTACCACTTACGGTATGCTTGAGGAGACCGTCGGCTTCTATGTCCTACTTGCAGCTACTATGTTCGCAGCCGGTATGGATCCACTAGTTGGTTCCGCTACCATCCTGCTCGGTGCTGGCTCTGGTGTGCTTGGCTCTACTGTCAACCCCTTTGCTACTGGTATCGCATTAGACTCTCTACCTGAAGGCGTTGAGGCTAACCATGGTTTAGTCATTTTAATTGCCGTGGTTCTCTGGCTCACGACCTATGCGATTGCCACCTTCTTCGTGGTTCGCTACGCTAAAAAAGTTAAAAAAGACAAAGGCTCCACCTTCCTCTCGCTCCGTGAGCAAGCTAAGGCCGAGAAGGCATACGGGTCGTTCTTATCTAGTGGTGAGCAAGAAAAAGCCACCCTTTCTCGTCGTCAAAAAATTACCCTCGCTCTCTTTGGTCTGACCTTCCTCGTGATGATTATCAGCTTTGTGCCCTGGCACGAATTTGACATCACCTTCTTCGACAGCTTTACTGGTTGGCTCACTGGCGCTCAGTTTGGTGACTGGTGGTTCTACGAATCAGCTCTCTGGTTCCTCCTTATGACTGTTATTATCGGCGTTATTAATCGCTTTAAAGAAAGCGAATTCGTCGAAACCTTCGTAGATGGTGCTGACGACATGGTCGGCGTAGTTCTAGTTATTGCTGTAGCTCGTGGTGTGAGCGTCTTAATGTCCGTCACCTACTTTGATAACTACATTATCTACAACGCTACTAAATTCTTAGCCACTCTACCAGAACTTGCCTTCGTCCCGCTCAACTACCTACTCCACGTAGTTCTATCTGTCCTTGTCCCATCATCATCTGGTCTAGCTGTCCTGTCTACCCCCATCGTCACTCCAGTTGCTGCCAATATCGGCTACAACGTAGAAGTTGCCGTGATGACCTTAGTTGCTGCCAATGGTCTAGTCAACTTAATTACCCCCACCTGTGGCGCCATCATGGGTGGCTTGGCGCTTGCCAAAGTTGAATACTCCACCTGGTTTAGGTGGGCTTTCAAGGTCGTAGCTACCATTGCCGTAGTCAATATCGTCATTCTCTGCCTCTTCTCGCTCGGCTAAACCGACCAAACACAAAAACCTGATCCAGCCCCCTCGGGGCTGGATTTTTATTAAGCATAAATGCTATAATTAAAGACATGGATAGTGGGCGCTTATTTAATGGACCAGTTGTACTTGTTATTATGGATGGAATAGGCTTGAGTCCTAATACTATCGGTAACGCTGTTCGGCAGGCCAGGACTGATTTTCTCAACTACGCCGCCACCAACTATCTTAACCTCACTCTAGAGGCTGCCGGTGAAGCCGTCGGTTTGCCTGCTGGTATCATGGGCAACTCCGAAGTCGGACACAACACTATCGGCTCAGGTCAAATCATCCAGCAGGGAATTGCCCATATTAACAACGCTTTTATTTCTGGCCAAATTTGGCAAAGCTCCGCCTGGCTGAACGCTATTAAAAACACTCTTACCTCTCGCTCCACCCTACATTTTGCTGGAATTTTTTCGGATGGTGGCGTCCATAGCGATATCCACCACCTAGAGCAAATGATTGCCAAAGCTTATGAACAGGGGGTTACTCGCATTCGAGTCCACGCTATCTTTGATGGTCGGGATGTCCCTCCTCAATCTGAACCCAAATACATCAAGCGCCTAGAAACTTTCTTCCAGCAATTCCCCAATGCCGACTTCAAAATCGCTTCTGGCGGCGGCCGCATGGTAGTGGTAGCTGATCGCTACGAGAACGACTGGCAAATGGTTAAAAAAGGCTGGGATATGATGGTTCACGGCGAGGCCGAGCATCAATTTTTCAGCGCAGAAGCAGCTATCCAACTTTTACGAGCTGCCGAGCCAAGCGTTCAAGACCAATATCTACCACCGTTTGTGATTGTTGACCAAACCGGCACACCAGTCGGTACTATTGAAGAAAACGACACCGTGATTTACTATGACTTTCGCGCTGACCGCGCTGTAGAGATTGCCAGCGCCTTTACCCGTCATCACTTCCCCTATTTTGACCGTAGTTCTCCTCACCACGCACTTTCTCGTGGCAACTCCCGCCCCAATGTTTATTTTGCTGGCCTCACCGAATATGATGCCGACACTCGTACCCCCGAACACTGTTTAGTTGAACCAGTTAAATTTTACAACACCCTACATACCTTCCTTGGTGAGCGTGAAATCTCCCAGCTCGCCATTTCCGAAACTGCCAAATTTGGCCACATTACCTATTATTTCAACGGCAATAGTTATATTAAAGCTAAACACGAAGAGGCTATTGAAATTCCCTCCGATACCGCCCCGTTTAACACCCGTCCCTGGATGAAATCTGCCGAAATTACCGACACCGTGCTAGATAAGCTTCATCAATTTCAGTTTGTGCGGATTAATTTCCCTAACGGCGACATGGTTGGTCATTTCGGCGAGCTCATCCCCACTATTATCTCTGTTGAAGCGGTAGATATCCAACTAGCTAGAATCGCCCGCAAGGTTGATGAACTAGGAGGCATGATGATTATTACCGCTGACCATGGTAATGCCGAGGAAATCTTAGATAGTGAGGGTAACCCCAAAACCTCTCACACCACCAACCCAGTCCCCTGTATTTTTTATGACAACACCGAAAACCGCCACCGCTATCAATCCGCTAGACTGCAAGATGCTGGACTCTCCAATCTCGCCGCCACCATCGCCCTACTTTTAGGGCAAAAACCACTTTCTGCTTGGCGACCACCTTTAATCGTGTTACAATGAGCACCATGATTACAAAAGCTATTATCCCAGTCGCTGGTTGGGGCACCCGGCGCCTGCCCATTACTAAAGTTATTGAAAAATCCATGCTACCAGTAGGGAATCGCCCGCTTGTCGACTATTCTGTCCAAGACTTAATTGCCGCTGGCGTGAAAGATATTTACATGGTTGTCAGCAATGTCGAGCCCTGTCAGGTGCGCGAATTTTACAAAGACAACATCGCTCTTAATCAATACCTTACCGAACGCGGCAAAACCGACCGTTTAGCACTCGCCAAAACTCTCCCAGACGATGTCACCATCCACTATGTTCAGCAAGACCCATCTGGCAAATACGGCACTGCCGTCCCTATCGCAATGGTTGCTGAGCAATACAATCTCAACGAACAAGTTTTCTGCTTTATGGGCGATGATTTTATCTGGAATCCAGGTGGTCCGTCAGCTGCTGAGTCACTTCTGAAATGTATCAAGAACTCATCTGATTCCGCCATTCTCGGAGTTAAAGTACCGAAGGCCGAAGTCTGCAAATACGGCGAGATTACTACTAAAGATGGGATTCTCACCAAAATTGTTGAAAAACCCGCCCTAGAAGATGTGGTTTCCAACCTAGTACATGTAAGTAAATACATTCTTTCACCAGACTTAATGAAAGAAATGATTGATTACGTTCATCAGCATAACTTTGGCCCTAAAGACCAAGAATATTTAGCTACCGATCCACTAGACTCTTTTATCAAAAAAGGCGGTATCGTTCGCGTTGCCTCTACTGACGGTCAATATCTTGACGGCGGCTCCGTAGAAGGTTGGGTCCACGCCAATAACGTTGTCTGTGGCATGAAATAAGTCGCCAAAACCTAATCTACACCTTGTTATTTTTATGCGTCCAGTGATATAATCATTACACTATGAGTAAACTATCTAATTCACGATTATTTCAACGAGAAATCGGCGAAGTTATTGCTAACTTACGTGCCGAAAAAGGCCTCACGCAGACTGCCCTTGCCAATTTGGCCGGCACCAGCCAGTCTGCCATTCATCGTATCGAAAAAGGCGACCAAAATCTTTCTCTTGAAATGATTAGTAAATTATCCCACTGTCTAGGGAGCCAAATCCTCTCTATTAATGACTCCAACTCCCAGAATTTTCGCATTCATGGCGGTCGCGAACTACATGGCGAAATTACCATCAATTCTTCCAAAAATGCAGCTGTCGGAATATTATGTGCTAGTCTCCTAAACGAAGGGCGCACCACCCTACGCCGCATTTCACGCATTGAAGAAGTTTTTCGAATCATAGAAGTACTTGAATCAATTGGCGTTAAATGTCGCTGGACTAACCGTCGTCGTGATCTAGAAATTATATCACCACGCGAATTGAAAATGTCAGAATTAGACATTGAGTCTGCTCGCAAAACCCGCTCTATCATTATGTTTATGGGTCCACTCCTTCACAAGTTCAAACAGTTCCGCCTACCCTACGCCGGCGGTTGTTCACTTGGTACTCGCACCGTAGAGCCACACTTACGCGCCCTTAGCGCTTTTGGACTACAAGTCGACGCCAAAAAACACAGTGGTTTCTATGAAGCCACCATCGACACCCAGGAATTAAACTCCACTTCTCCTAAACGTATCGTCTTAATTGAGCGTGGCGACACTGTCACCGAAAACATCTTAATGGCCGCCGCCCTTTATCCAGGCGAAACCACTATTGTCGGCGCCTCGCCCAACTACATGGTGCAGGATGTTTGCTTCTTTTTGCAAAAATTAGGCGTCAGTATTGACGGCATCGGTACTACCACACTTAAAGTTCGCGGTCGTCGTCGCATTAATACTGATGTAGAATATTATCCATCTGAAGACCCTATCGAAGCCATGACTTTTATTGCTACTGCTCTAGCCACCAAGTCAGAAATCACCATTTGTCGTGCCCCAATTGAGTTTCTAGAAATCGAATTAGAAATTTTAAAAGTTATGAATGCCAAAATTTTACGCTCCCCAGAATATCTTTCCTACAATCAGCACACGCGCTTAGTAGACCTCACTATTAAGAAATCTGAGCTTATTGCCCCCACTGACAAAATTCACCCCATGCCATTTCCCGGCCTCAACATTGATAATCTACCCTTTTTCTCCATCATCGCCGCTACAGCTAAAGGGCGCACTCTAATTCATGACTGGGTTTATGAGAACCGTGCCGTTTACATTACCGACCTAACCAAACTTAACGCCAAAGTAGAGCTACTAGACGCCCACCGTGTTTATGTGGAAGGTCCTACCAACTGGCGCCCAGTTGAACTAGTCACCCCCCCTGCCCTACGTCCTGCTGTCGTAGTACTGATAGCCATGCTCGCCGCGCCAGGCACTTCAGTTCTGCGCAACATCTATTCAATTAATCGTGGCTACCAAGATTTTGCTCTCCGCCTACGTCACCTCGGTGCCAACATTGTCTCTTCAGCGGGGGTTTAATGAGTATCCTAAAAGGCCTCAACTCATCGCAAAAAATCGCTGTCGAAACTCTGTCCGGGCCACTATTAATTTTAGCTGGTGCGGGTTCTGGTAAAACTAAAACCTTAACTCACCGCATCGCTAACCTTATTCATCATGGCATTCCGCCTCAAAATATTCTTGCTGTCACTTTTACCAATAAAGCTGCCAACGAAATGCGCACTCGCCTCTGGCGCTTACTCAATCCTGATGACCACGTTGACACCCCACCCCGTTCTTTCATGCCCTATATGGGTACCTTTCATAGTATTTGTGTCAAAATTTTACGCCGAGAGTATTTAGCCGCTAATCTTGCTCCTAACTTTACGATTTATGATGCCGACGACCAAGTTTCACTGATTCGGCGCATTACCAAAACCCTCAAAATTGACAGTAAAGCTCTCAAGCCCAAAATGGTACAATCCATCATTAGTCAATGTAAAAATACCGGTCTTTCCCCAGATGACTATGCCGCCCAAAGTTTCTATCCCAATCAAAAACATATCGCCAAAATCTACGCCCGCTACGAAGTTGAAAAACATAAAAGCGACGCCCTAGATTTTGATGATCTACTATTAGAAGTGGTTCGCCTTTTCCGCACTCATCCAGAAGTTTTAGCTAAGTGGCGGAAACGTTTTCATCATATTTTAATCGATGAATATCAAGACACTAATCTCGTCCAGTATCAGCTGGTTAAACTATTAGTTAATGACGATCAAAATATCTGCGTGGTCGGCGATGACTGGCAGTCTATCTATTCTTGGCGCGGAGCAGATTTTACTAATATTCTTAATTTTGAACATGATTTTCCTGGTGCTAAGGTCATCAAGCTTGAGCAAAACTACCGTAGTACGGGCAACATCTTAAAAGCTTCACAGAAGATTATCTATCAAAATAAAACTCGTACCGATAAAAAACTTTTCACCGAAGCCGGCGAAGGTAATCCCATTACGATTCAGGGCCTACGTAACGAACGCGCAGAAGCTGAGTGGGTCGCCTTAAATATTTTACATCTCCTACCAGATCGCTCTAGCTTTTCTGATTTCGCCGTGCTTTACCGTATCAATGCCCAATCTTATGCTTTTGAGCAGGCTTTTCTTGCTCACAACATACCTTACAAAATTATTGGCGGTGTTCGCTTCTATGATCGAAGTGAAATTAAAGACATTTTAGCTATTCTCAAATTCTTCGTTAATTCACGCGACCTAGTTAGCCTTACACGTATTGCGAATAATGTTATTTCGGGCGTCGGCGCTGTTAGTCTGCGAAAAATTTCTCACTTCCTCGAATCCTCCTCCCAAGACCCTCTTGCTGAACCAGAACTACTTGACTCTCTTACCCCCAAGGCTCGCCAATCCATAACCTCTCTACATCATTTCTTCAATTCCATTTCTCATGACACGCCCCCAGCCACTATCATTGAGCAAACCATTGACTATTTTGATTTTAAAACTCTACTCAAAACTGGCACACCAAGCGATGAGGATCGCCTAAAGAACCTGTCAGTACTGATGGAGATCGCCACCGAATCCGAGACACTAGACGATTTTCTTGCTGAAGCTTCACTCGCCTCTAGTGCCGACGAAACTACCGGTCGCAATTCCGTCACACTAATGACCCTGCACGCCGCTAAAGGTCTTGAATTTCCAGTGGTCTTTATTGTCGGCATGGAAGAGGGACTTTTTCCGATTTCTCGCGCCGAGGAAGAATCTGACCTAGAAGAAGAGCGTCGCTTAGCCTACGTTGGTATGACTCGCGCCATGACTGATCTTTTTCTATCCTATGCCTCCTCACGTTATTCTTTTGGTAAAACGGTTTTATCTGCCCCATCCCGCTTTCTTTTAGAGCTCGACTACAATCCCTATGGCAGTAATGACCATAACTACGATGATTTCTCTGAATTTTACCCAGACGATTTTGATAGTAATCCGTTTCCAGACGACTTGCCGATTTTTGAGTAATTTAATGCTATAATAGAACCTAATATGCGGCGTTTTCATCTCAAATACGATTGGCCACTTTGTTTTCTCTGTTTAATTTTCTTCACCCTCTGCCTTGCCTTTTTATTTAAAATTTCTCCCCCTGTCTCTGCGGAAGATATTACCGCTCACCCCACTCAAACTGCACGCTTTGTCACCATTTACAATAAAGGCCAAAAGCTCACCATTAAGACTTCTGCCACCACCGTTGCCGAGGCTCTCTCTCGCGCTAAAATCACCATCAACGAGACAGATAGAGTCGAACCCAGCCTAGAAGATACTATCAATGCCGATAATTTTTACATTAATATTTACCCAGCTAGTCCAGCTATCGTTATAGATGGCACTATTACTAAACACATTATGGCCGCCAGTCGTGACCCAAGAGTAATTGCCCAAACCGCCGGGTTGACGGTTTATGATGGCGATACTATTCAGCTCGTCCATAATAATAAGTTCCTCGAAGCTGGCGCTACCCCAGTTTATCAAATTACTCGCCATGGCGGCACCACTCTCACCGTTCACACCGAACTTCCTTTTGAAGAACAAAAAGTCAAAGACTTTACCATGGAAGTGGGCGCCACTAAGGTTTTACAACTAGGTGAAATTGGTCAAAAGACTACTGTTTACAACATTCAATATCTTAATGGTAAAGAAGCCACCCGCGAATTAACCTCCGAGACCATTACCAGACCACCCGTTCCACGCATTGTGGCTATCGGTACTTCGCCCATAGAAATGAGACCCCTTACTAGAAGAATGGGGCGCAATTACTACACTATTAATGGCATCGAGCGTCAGGAAACCTACTATGATTTGAACATGTTTGGCGTCATGCCTTTCTGTGGACAAACTAGCTATAGTGTGCGCGCCGAAGACGGTGTCAAGGTTGACCCAGACGGATATGTAATCGTGGCTGCTAACCTAGACCGCTATCCGCGCTGTTCGGTCGTCCAAACCAGTCTCGGTATGGGTAAGGTCTATGACACAGGAAGCTTTGCCGAAACCAATCCAGAACAATTTGATATTGCCACCAACTGGACACGTCACCTAGATCGATGAAAAATATCAAAGCACTTGGCCAGCACTGGCTCCAGAATCGTAAAACTCTTGACCAAATTGCCACCCTTGCCGCTCACGAGGGAATCAATACCTGCTTAGAAATCGGCCCTGGCCTTGGCACTCTTACCAGTAGCTTGCTTAAACATTTCTCTACCGTAATTAGTATAGAGGTCGATCAAAACCTCGCTCGTAATTTACCCCGCTCTTTCCCCGGCAAAAACCTCACCGTTATTAATCAAGACTTTTTAGATTTCAACCTTAACTCCATTTCATTACCTTATGTAGTGGCTGGCAATATACCCTACTATATCACTTCCCCTATTATTCAGAAACTCCTCCTCGCCACTAACCCTCCAGTTAAAATAGTTTTACTGGTTCAGAAAGAAGTTGCCGAGCGAATAGCGCAAGGAACAGGGAAGCACACGGTACTTTCTCTTTTCGCTCAAAACTATGCCCAAGTCGAACTCGGCCCTGTGATTCCAAAATCCGAATTCACTCCCCCACCCAAAGTAGACAGTCAGGCGGTAATCCTTATACCCCACGCACCAATCATTCCGCAGGTCACTTTTTCACTCATTAAAATTGGCTTTTCTGCCCCACGTAAGAAACTTCTCTCCAATCTCGCTGCTGGTTTACGAGCTCCCAAAACCGAACTTCAAGCCATTTTTACCAAACTCCACTTCAATTTAGATGCTCGCCCCGCCGATTTAGACCTAAAAGACTGGAAAACCCTTGCAGAAATCTTACAAAAGCGTTAAAATATAAAGTGATTATGCTTATAAAAGGGAGGTTAAAACAATAATGAATCCTGACAATACTAATCCTAATACTGGCGCACCTGTGGGTCCGACTCCTTCGCCTGCGCCAGAACCGACGCCAGCTCCTCAACCTGCGCCCACCACTTCCCGACCTACTTCCATCCCAGTCTCTGGACCTACTCCAGTAACCCCCCCAGTAGCTCCACCTCAGCCAGTACAGCCCAGTCCTGCACCACCCGCAGCACCAGCCACTCCTCCCACCCCCATTGAATCACCTACCGCAACCCCCAGTCCAACTCCAGACGTGGAGCCATCACTGGAGGATTTATCGGCTTCGGTTTCTCAGGAGCTCTCCCAGCTCACTCCTGAAGATCTTAACCCTATTCAATCAGACACCACCCCAACCACTCCCACCCCATCTACCGCTGGTCCAGCCCTTACTCCTCCCACCCCTGGACCAGATTTGCCACCCGTAGAAAAGTTCAATTCGCAACCTCTATCAGAAGAGCCTATTCCCGCTACTCCTCAAGAAGACATTCAACCTGCTGCGCCAGTTCCAGGCTCTATTGGTAGCGCCATTTCTGTTCCCCCCGCCGAAGGTGCTAGCGACAGTGTAGAGTTGCCAGAAGAGCCGGTAGTGATGGAGCCCAGTCCTTTCACGCAAAGCTCCCAACCCAAGCGCTTACGTAGACTCACAAGCGCCCTTCTATTTATTGTTATTATTCTTGGACTAGGTATTGGCGGCTACTATGGCTGGCAATATCTTCAAGATCAAAAATCCGCTGTCAAAACACCAGCGCCAGAAATACAAAGTGTTACTCCCACTCCAGCGGAACCCAGCACTACCACTATCAGTTGCCAGCGTGATTTGACCGATGAAGAATTAACCGATTTTGCCAATGCTAAGTCTGGCACCATAGATATTCTCGTGAAATATAAAGATGACGACTTTGACCATATCATCAAGACCACTACTATCTTGTATCCAGATGAAGCTACGGCTAATTTAGGCCTTACGCCAGTTAAGAATCAAGACAATCAATATATTACTACCGCTGGCATCAAAGAAAACATGATTAAAAGTCAATACACGGTTGACCAAGCAAAGCTTGTAGGTATTATTACCTCCCTTCAAGGCTTTGTATTAGACCACAAGACAGCCATCGCCTTTAATTTTGCCATTCCGCCCGCCTCAAATACTAACAAGAACGCGAACAGCCAGGCCTCCGAAACTACCACAGATCAAGGCAACACATCTAACACTCAGACTGCTGAGAGTAATGACGGATCGGTTAGTGAGTCAAGTGTAGACCAAGCCTTAACTAGTGATGACATCAAGAGCGCCATTGAATCGTCAGGCTTTATTTGCGACACCGAATCAACTACGCCTCTCCCATAATAAAAACCGCCCGTTGCCAGGGCGGTTTTTTTATTGTAAAATAATTTTATGTCTAACGTTTATATCACCACCGCAATTCCCTATGTTAATGGCACACCACACATTGGTCACGCCATAGACTACCTCTTATCCGACACCTATGCGCGCTATCGTCGAGCATTAGGTGATACGGTGCGTTTTCAGGCTGGCACTGATGAGCACGGAAACAAGGTTCATAGTAAAGCTATTAGTTCCGGCTTAGAAGTTCAAGAATATGTAGATATTAATTCCCAGAAATTCCAAGATTTTATTCATCAGCTTGGCGTGGAATACACAGACTTTATTCGCACTACTAATAAAGACCACATTCGTCGCTGTCAGGCAATTTGGTTAAAAATCAAAGACCACATTTATTCAGCCACTTATGAGGGCTGGTATTGTGAAGGCTGCGAAGGGTTTATTAGCGATAAAGAATATAACGCGAATCAAGGCTCTTGTCCAGAACATCAGAAGCCCTATCAAAAACTTTCCGAAACTAATTATTATCTTCGCATCAAGGACTTTAAAGACCAAATCCGCACCGCCATTTCTTCAGATCAAATGCTTATTCTGCCAGATTATCGTAAAAAAGAATTATTAAAGCTTCTCGCGGACACACCAGATGTCTCTATTTCTCGCCCTCGCAAAAACCTTTCCTGGGGTGTGCCAGTACCAGACGATGACACTCAAGTAATGTATGTTTGGATTGACGCCCTGGCTAACTACATCACAGTATTAGGCTATCCGGACCAGGATATTAGTGATTTCTGGCCCGCTACGGTACAGTTTATTGGTAAAGATATTTTACGCTTTCACGCCATTATTTGGCCAGCACTCTTACTCGCGCTTAACTTACCTCTACCAAAAGTACTTTGCACCCACGGCTTTGTCTTAGCTGACGGTCAAAAAATGGGTAAATCTTTAGGCAACGCCGTTGATCCAATAGAAGTCCTGAATCGTCACGGATTAGATGCTTTTCGCTACTTTTTCCTTCGCCACATTGACACCTTTGCTGACTCCAATTTTACTTGGGAAAAATTTGATGATGCCTATAATAACGAACTCGCCAACGATTTGGGTAATCTCGTTCAGCGCTTAGCCACTCTCGCTCAGCAAAACCAATTCACTTATCAGTCTAGCCAGCCTCGATTTGATTCAGAGTACAGGAACTTAATGGATAATTTCCAGTTTTCAAAAGCCTTTGACTATGTCTGGGAAAAAGTTCAAAAACTCAACAAGACCATAGACGAAGTTAAGCCATGGGCCTTAGCTAAGGCTGGCAATCAGCAGGCATTGTCGCGTACCCTTCAAGAACTCATCACTGAACTATTAGAACTTAACCATATGCTTGCACCATTCCTTCCTACCGCCTCTACTGCCATTCAGGATATTTTTTCTGCTACCCCCATCACCCCACCGACTACGCCACTATTTCCTAAACAATAACAAGTCCTTAGGCTTTCACCAAAAAGCACGCCATGAGCGTGCTTTTTAGGTTTAGGTTTAGATTTTATTCTACTTTACCATCTACTAGTTGAGTAGAAAGGTCAGAGATGTAAAAACCTATAATACTACCGAGTATTGGGAATACAGCGTAAGTTACTAGAGCTAACGCAATTTCGCCCATCAGGGCACCAAAGTTTTCACCACTAACTGGTAAAATTTGATACATCAAAGCTACGGCTGGGTTCATTACGAAAGAGTTAGACATACTAGCATATGAACTGGTAATAATCGCAGTTACTACTGCCACCATAATACCGCTAGCCACTACGCAACCGAAGGTTAGCGGGCTCTTTTTGTATTGCCAAGCACGAGCAAAGGTGTAACCAATAATCGTTGCACCAAAAAGCTCGGTAAGGGTTACATACCAAAACTTTGTCGATTCTATCTCCGCCACCATTGGCAACTCTGTAGAAGTGCCACTTGCTAGACGGAAGCCGTTTATGACCAACAAGCCTAGCCATGCACCAACAATTTGTGCCACAATATAAAGTACGCCACGAATTGCCGACATTCTTCGGGTCGCCATCATTCCAGCCGTAATAGCTGGATTGAGGTTTGCACCAGACAGCTTAAAAATAGCTGCTGACACACCGATTAGTGCCAACATCAAATAAAGTGGCTGGTATAAGCCAAGCGTCAAAAGTAATGTGGTCAAAATCATTGTACCAACTACTTCACCGAGCAAGGCCCCATAGATTTTTGGAGTTTTAAATATTGTTAGGATATTTTCTTTGCTATCATATTTTTTCGCAAAGAAAGTTTTCACTAGATTTGTTTTTCCTGCCACCCTTTTTTGTGTTGCCACTGCTGCGGATTTTGAGGTCTTTTTAGACTTGGCTGCAGCTTTTGGCTTGGAAGACCTTTTTGCGGTCTTCTTAGGCTTCTTTGTTGCCATTTTACCTCCTTAAAAGTAATATAAAATGATTATACCACAAGTGTGCTATAATTGTAAGCACCAAAAAACGAAGGAAAAATCTGTGGGTATTATAGTTTCAAAAAATGAAGATCAAAATTCGCGCCTTACGGAGCGCATCAATACTGACTTACGTATTCACGCCCAATCCACTTCTCGCGCTACAGACCCAGACTTTATTGAAGAGCCTGAGTACTTCAAAGATTCACAGAAGACCGATCAGTTTTCCTGGGTTTGGTTTGTATTAGTCGTACTTGCCTTAATCTCCCTCATCTTTATTATCTTGTTCTGAAGTGATATAATTTAGAATATGTCTGACGTCCAAAAGCTTAAACAACAACTAAAAGAGCTCAACCTTAAATACGCCAAAATCAAGACCCTACCTCAATCCGAACGTAAGACCTTTGGTGAGCGCTTAAACCGCGACAAGCAAACTCTCCTTGCCAAAATTGCCACCGCCGAAGCTTTTAAGCCTACAGAAGTCACACCAATCGATCTTACCGCCCCTTTTGATATCAATGCAAGCCCCATCATCTTACCAAAAGGCACCAAACATCCACTCACTACTGAGTTGGATTACATTTTAAATATTTATTCTCGCATGGGTTTTGATATCTTAGAATCCCGCCAACTAGACGATGAGTTTCATATGTTCGAGAGCCTTAATTTCCCTAAAGACCATCCTGCTCGTGACAGTTATGACACTTTTCGTACCGCCGAAGGTTTTATCCCTCCCGCCCACACCTCCACTATGCAATATCGTGCCCTGCGGGCCTATCGCGACAACCTTACTCACGGCGGTCAAATCGCCGTCGTGATTCCAGGTCGAGTTTTTCGCAATGAAGATGTAGATACCACTCACGAACACACTTTTTATCAATGTGAGGGTGTTTTTGTGTCAGAAGATGCTACGCTTGGCCAAATGCTCGGTATTCTCAAACATTTTTTCGAAAGCTATTACGAACAGGAATTACATATCAAAACCCAGCCAGGCTATTTCCCCTTCACCGAACCGTCTCTAGAGCTAATGATTGAAAGACCTAAATCACTTGGCGGTAAAGGTTGGTTAGAAATGTTGGGTTGCGGCATGATTCACCCCAATGTCTTGAAGACTGCCAGTATAGATCCAAAGAAATATCGTGGCTTTGCTTGGGGCGGTGGCATTGACCGACTAGTGATGCTTAAATATCAATTACAAGACATTCGTTATTTTGCATCCGCAAAACTTGACTTTTTGAAGGAGTTTTAAATGCTAATTTCGCTTAACGCCATCAAGAAACATTTTAATTTTCAGGTCAACTCACAAGAACTAATTAACCTAATTGGCTCTCGACTTGTAGAAATTGAGGCGGTCCACGATCTTGCCCCTAAGTACCGTAAGATTTATATCGTCAAAGTTATTGCCTGTCAAAAAATTCCAGGCACCCATCTTTCACTCTGCCAGATTGACAATGGTAAGCAGACTCTTCAGGTCGTTTGTGGCGCGCCTAATGTTCATCAAGACATGTTTGCGGCGTGGATTGCTCCTGGCGCCATCGTGCCGAGTACTTATGGTAAAGAAAATTTTCAAATTAGCGTGCGTAAAATCCGTGGCTATGAATCTCATGGCATGCTCGCCTCTGCTGCCGAACTAGACCTCGGCCATGACCACGACGGCATTATAGAAATTGACCCTCAGCTTACTCAGCCAGGCACACCATTTGCAGAAACTTTCGACTTAAACGACACTGTCTTAGACGTAGAAAACAAATCACTCACCCAGCGCCCTGACGCTTTTGGATTAATCGGTTTTGCGCGTGAAATTGCTGGAATTTTAGGTCAAAAATTTTCCGAACCTCAGTTTCTAAACCTCAAAGAGCCTAACTTCACTCTCACCAAACAATCCGCACTAAGTATTCAAATCACCGACCCAGCTCTTTGTCCACGCTACACTTGCGCAGTTATAGATTTTACCAACCTTCCCACCGAACAAAAATATTTCACTCCCGCCTCGGCTTTTCTTGCAAAGTCTGGCATGCGCTCCATCAGCCCCATCGTTGACCTTACTAATATTTTAATGCTAGAAACTGGCCAGCCACTCCATGCCTTTGATTATGATAAATTTATTAAAGTAGGGAAGACAGGGTCGCCAAAAATTATTGTCCGTCCTGCCAAGTCTAGCGAAAAAATCACCCTACTAGATGGCGAAAAAATTACTTGTCATCCACATGATATTTTAATCACCTCAAATGATGTACCAGTAGCTCTGGCTGGAGCTATGGGCGGCCTTAGCACTGCTATCGATCAAAATACTCAAAAAATCATTCTCGAATCTGCCACTTTTTCTCTTTACAATCTCCGCAAAACCCAAATGACACACGGTATTTTTTCAGAGGCGATTACTAGATTTACTAAAGGCCAGCCAGCCTTTCTCACTCTTCCAGTTCTGTCAGAGGCTTTAAGTCGACTTCAAACTCACCCTCTCGCTGTCGCCGATGCCTACCCGCTTCCCGTTCAGCAAAAACCCATTAAGCTCACCACTAAAGACATTAATCAATTACTCGGTACTAATTATTCTGCCAAACTCATTAAGACTACCTTAGAAAACGTTGGCTTCCAGGCCAGAATTAATGGACAGGCTCTTACTGTAACTACTCCGCCTTGGCGTACGGATATTCAAATTCAAGAAGATATTACTGAGGAAGTTGGTCGTCTTCTCGGCTACGACAATATTCCATTTACTCTACCCACCCGACCTCTTAACAGTGTAAGGCTAAACGCCAAATTAACCCTTAAAACTCAACTTCGCAACCTTCTCTCCGACCGCCTCGGTGCACACGAAGTTTTAACCTACTCCTTTGTCAGTCAAGCTCTTCTCGATAAGGTAGGGCAACGCCCTCAAGATAGCTATCAAATCATTAACTCCATTTCACCCGAATTACAATATTTCCGTCAAGCTATTATTCCCAGTCTATTAGATAAAATTCGCGAAAATCAAAAAGCTGGCTTTTCTAATTTTACACTCTATGAGATTAATCAAGTTACCACCAAGACCGCTGGTCTCAATTCCGAGAAAGTCCCCATTATGTTTGACAATCTCGGCTTAGTAACAATCGGGGACTATTATCGTGTTAAATCAATTATTTCACATCTCTCCGACCGCCTTAAGCTTGATTTATCCGTGCAACCCCTTGATAAAAACGCTCCAACTTATTTTGAGCCCACTCATTCAGCCTATGTTTGTTGCGGCAAAACCAAAATCGGTATCATAGGCGCAATTAAAGCCTCAATTCTAGCGCAATTCAAACTCACCACTCCAATTTCAGCCCTAGAGATTAATGTTGACTCTCTACTAGGGCTTTCGCGCCACACTAAGCCCTACGCCAACCTTAGCCGCTTCCCTTATGTAGAGCGTGATTTAACTTTTCGTGTCGCCAGTAGTCTAAATTTTGAAACCCTAGAATCAGCCATTAAGACCACTCTTTCTAGCCCAGATTTAATTTTTAATCTCACTCCAACTGCTATTTATCAGGCTAAAAATCACCACACCACTAAAAATATTACTTTTCATTTAAAATGCGCCAGCCTTTCCCATACTCTTCAGCCCAAACACATCTCTGCTATAATTGATAATATTAAAAAATCAGCTGAAGTCGTTGGTGCGGAATTGATTTAACGGCAGGAGGTCTTATGGAAGAAAACTTATTGAAAACCAGTACTAAGCAACGCATTTTTACAATTATTATTGCCATCATTATGCTCGGTTCTACTATCGCCATGTATGCTGTGATTATTTTGGGTGGTAAAAAATCTGCTGCTAATCAAACCACCATTTCTGGCTTAGAGCAAGAATACACCACCAAAGCCAACGAGGTGAATGAGGCGGCGTTAGAATACTCCGACCGCTATCTTACCACTCTCACTCAGTACCAATCCGAAGTTAAGGGGTTTAACGCTAATACCGCCAATAGCGGCAGTATTGTCAAAAGAGATCTCGAAATTGGCACTGGTCGTGAGTTGACCGCTTCTGATACCGATTACTTTGCTTATTATATTGGTTTTTGTCCTAATGAAAAAGTCTTTGACTCTTCTTTTCAGGATTATGATCACCCCACCGTCCTCAAGACCCCGCTTAATCCTGCCATGAATCTGATTGACGGCTGGCGTCAAGGTGTAACAGGAATGAAGCTGGGTGGCGTACGTGAAATCACTATCCCTAGCGAATTTGCCTACAAAGACTCCACCACACCTTGCGGTGAAGCCAATTCTCCCCTCAAATTCATTATTCTAGCCTTTGAAAAAACCGGCGAGCTAGCCAAACTTTCTGACGAACTCATGGATATTTATAACCAGCTAATGGCTATTTACTACACAGACATGGGTGCCTCGCCCGTTCATGACGACACAGGTGATATTGAGGCCCAAGACTAATGTTGGACCTAGCAATTATCGGCTCCGGCCCCGCCGCACTTACCGCTGCCATCTATGCTGTCCGGGTTGGCCTCAAAACCACAGTTTTTGAAAAAAATCGTTTTGGCGGTACACTTCCCGACATTGCCGACCTAGCTAATTTTCCTGGCTTTCAAGGGCCTGGCGCTACACTTGCTCAAACATTACATGACCAAGCCATCGCTCAAGGCGCTAAGCTAGAGTATGGCACTTGCACTAATATTCATCCTCTCACAATCGATGGTGCCACTGTTGAAGCTAAGAATATCTTAATCGCCACCGGCTCCGAACCACTCCCTTTAAGTGTGCCTACCAAATCACCCATCTCCTACTGCGCGCTTTGCGACGGTCCACTTTATCAGAATAAAAACATCGTAGTCGTCGGTGGTGGCAACTCTGCCGTCAGTGGAGCTATTCATCTTGCTAAAATTGTCAAACAACTCACTCTCGTTTCTCGCTCACCACTCCGCGCTGATACCGCCTTTATTAAAGAATTAAAATCCCTAAAAAACATCACAATTCGCGAAAATTTCCCCGCCACCACTGAATTCTTAGATAGTTTTGATGGAGTTTTCGTTTTTATCGGCCACCGCCCCGCCACTACTTTTTTACCACCAGAAATTCTCGACGAAAAAGGTTATATTATTACAGACCATCACCACCGAACCTCCATCCCCCATCTCTTAGCCGCCGGCGATGTACGCTCTGGCACCATTAAGCAAGTCATCACTGCCGCCGCTGACGGTGCCGCCGCCATAGTCAATTTAATTAACCACTAAACCCTCTTTCGTTTGCTTTTTCATTTTTATCATGACACAATAACTCTATGACTCAACCCACTTTTTTCTTTTATGATTTAGAAACTTCCGGCCTAGACCCCCGCGATGACCGTATCATGCAATTTGCTGGTCAACGCACCAGTTTAGACCTTAAGCCTCTTGGTGAACCAGTTAATTTATTAGTCAAGATGTCAGACGACACCCTGCCTAGCCCCTCTGCCATCATGGTTACCAAAATTACTCCGCAATCCACACTCGAAGCTGGTCTTTCCGAGGCAGAGCTGTGTCGTTTCTTGCAAACTCAAGTTTTTACGCCCCACACTATCACAGTCGGCTATAACACCATTCGCTTTGACGATGAATTTATCCGCCATCTCTTTTGGCGTAACTTCTACGAACCCTATACTTGGCAATGGCAAGACGGTCGAAGTCGCTGGGATTTATTAGACTTAGTTCGCATGACTCGCGCTCTGCGCCCAGACGGTATTAATTGGCCAGTAGTCAATGGCAAGGCTACCAATCGTTTGGAGCTTATTACTGAACTCAACAATATCTCTCACGAAAACACTCACGACGCCCTGTCAGACGTATTTGCCGCCATTGGCGTGGCTCGCCTTGTCAAACAACATCAACCTGAATTATACCAATACCTCTTCAAGCTCCGCGATAAAAACCTAGTTAAACAACTAGTTAATTTAGATTCTAAAAAGCCCTTTGTCTATACTTCTGGTCGCTATGGCTCGGAGTATGGTTTTACTACTATCGCTTTTCCGTTCGCCCCCGGTCGCAATGGTAATGTCTTGGTTTTTGATTTACGCTACAACCTAGAGGAGCTTCTAGAAAAACCCCCAACCAGCTTCCATCCTATCGTTAAAGAACTCAGCTACAATAAATGTCCCGCCGTGGCCCCGCTCAGCGTTCTTAATCGAGACCGTGGCTGGCAGAGATTAGAATTAAATAAAGACACTGTTCAAAAAAATCTAGATATTTTATTAAAACATCCCGAATTTGCTGAAACCATGCGTACAGAAGCTGAAGCCAAAACTTGGGACCCTCCTATCGACCCAGAATCTGCTCTTTACGAGAGCTTTCTCAATGATTCGGACCGTACCAAATGTTCCGCGATTATTGATTTAGATGCCGACGCCTTAGCTGATTTTCACCCTGGCTTTCTGGACGAGCGCTTAGCCGATTTATTACTACACTATAAGGCCAAAAACTTTCCTACCGCCCTTTCCGCCAAAGAAAGTCGCCGCTGGGAAAAATATCGTCGTGCTAGACTAGAGCGTCAAGCCCCTAACTTTCTCAAAGAACTTACTGAATTAGAAAAAATTCCTAAAGATGAATTTATTCTAGAAGAATTAAAGCTCTGGTATCAATCCCTTCTCCCTGCAGATGAAGAAAATTAAAACCGCCCCTAGACTCTAGATTTTCTCATCAAAACCGTGTATAATATACGCGCTTATGAAAAATTCAATTCAGATTCGGGGTGCTAGACAACACAATCTCAAAAACCTTAATATCGATATTCCGCGCGACAAATTAGTGGTGATTACCGGGCTTTCCGGCTCAGGTAAATCCAGTTTAGCTTTCGATACCATTTATGCTGAAGGTCAAAGACGCTATGTGGAATCTTTAAGCAGCTACGCTAGAATGTTCCTGGGTATTATGGATAAACCAGACGTAGACTCGATCACTGGCCTTTCTCCAGCCATTTCGATTGACCAGAAATCTGCCTCCCGAAATCCCCGCTCTACAGTAGCTACTGTCACCGAAGTCTATGACTATTTACGCCTACTTTTTGCTCGAGTCGGTGTTCCTCACTGCCCAATTTGCCATCGTGAAGTTTCACGCCGTAGCACGGAAGATATCGTTAATGAAGTCATGAAGCTACCACTCGGCAGTAAGCTCATTTTACTTGCACCTATTATACAGCAGAAGAAAGGTGAATTCGCCCACATCCCCGAGCAATACCAGGCCAAAGGCTTTTCACGCGTACGCGTGGACGGCATCATTTATGCCCTAGATGAGTTCCCAACTCTTGCCAAACAAGAGCGTCACGACATCGAAATCGTAGTAGATCGCTTTGTTTTATCCCAAGAATTAATCTCTCGCATCTCTAACTCTATCGAGCAGGCCCTAGAACTCGGCCAAGGACTGATTAAATTACTCCGTATTAAAGATAGCGCTACCGCTCTAGGCGCTAAAACCTTTTCCGATGCCGAGGAGATCACCTATTCCCAGCGCTATGCCTGCGAACTACATCCAGACGAGCTCATCCCCGAACTCACACCTCGTCTTTTTTCTTTCAACGCACCAGAGGGCGCCTGTCCTACCTGTACCGGCCTTGGTTCACGTCTAGAAATTGACCCCAGTCTCGTACTTAATCCCAACTTAACCATTGCTGAGGGCGGTATCCGCCCTTTTAATCGCATTAATCAAGATGCTTATTGGGTGAAACGCTTGAAAGGCGTGGGCAAGCGTCACGGTTTTGATGTTTATACACCAATTCGTGACTTATCCGCTGATACTATTCATAAAATTCTCTATGGTACTGGTAGTGAAAAATACAAAATTCGCATTAGTGGTCAAGGCAAGTGGTCCGAAGGCACCGAATACGAAACCATTTATGAGGGCGTGATTCCATTTCTAGAGCGCCGTCATCGTGAAACTGAGTCAGATTTCGTTCGCAGAGACCTAGAACGTTTTATGCGTGTCCGCGAATGTCAAACCTGTCATGGCGCCAGACTCAAGCCCGCCGTTCTCGCCGTCACTATTCACGGTTTCAATATTATTGATTTTTGTAATCTCGATGTAGACACCACTATCCAAACTCTCGACCAAGACCTTGGTTTTTCCCCAGCCGAACAGTTGATTGCTGGACCCATCCTTAAAGAAATTCGCGCCCGCGTGCAATTTATGCAAGACGTCGGTCTCGGTTATATTGAACTAGGGCGCGCCGCCAATACCTTATCGGGCGGAGAAGCACAACGCATTCGTCTCGCCACGCAGATTGGTTCTGGGTTGCAAGGGGTACTTTATGTCTTAGACGAACCTTCTATCGGTCTCCACCAATGCGACAACAACAAACTTATCTCCACCCTCAAGCATCTACGTGACCTCAAAAACACCGTTTTAGTGGTAGAACATGATGAAGATACGATGCGTCAAAGTGATTATATTATCGACATCGGCCCAGGCGCTGGTAATCAGGGTGGGGAACTAGTGGCCGCTGGCACACCAGAAGAAATTGCCAAAAATCCTCAATCTATCACCGGTCAATATCTATCTGGCAAAAAGACTATTCCTGTCCCCACCAAACGACGCAAACCCAAGCCAGGTCAAGAATTGGTTGTTTACGGTGCTCGTGAAAATAACCTCAAAAACCTTAATGTGCGTTTTCCGTTAGGTGTCTTAACTGTAGTTTCAGGCGTTTCTGGCTCCGGTAAATCCACCCTAGTTAATGAGATTATCGCCAACGAACTACAAGCTCGGCTCCATCGTGCTCAAACCGTATCTGGCAACCATGAACGCATAGAGGGCATTGAATATCTTGATAAGGTTATCGTAATTGACCAATCACCTATTGGTCGCACCCCTCGCTCCAATCCGGCCACCTACACAGGGGTGTTCAATCATATTCGCGAACTCTATGCCGCCCAGCCCGAATCCGAGATACGCGGCTACAAACCCGGTCGTTTCTCTTTTAATGTCAAAGGTGGTCGCTGCGAACACTGTAAGGGCGACGGCGTCAATAAGATTGAAATGCATTTTCTCTCCGACGTTTACGTCACCTGCCCAGTCTGTCATGGCAAACGCTACAACCGTGAAGCGCTAGAAATTAAATATAAGGGCAAAGATATTTCCGAAATCCTCAACATGACTATTGACGAAGCAGTGGAGTTCTTTGCCAACATTCCTGCTATTGCCACTAGATTGCAAACCATTCAAAGTGTCGGCCTTGGCTATATCAAACTTGGCCAACCGGCTACTACTTTTTCTGGCGGGGAAGCTCAACGCATCAAGCTCGCCACTGAGCTAGCTCGCCGCAGTACGGGTAAAACTCTCTATATCCTAGACGAACCAACTACCGGTCTCCACACCGACGATGTCAAACGCCTACTCAAAATCCTCGGTCAGCTCGTAGATGGCGGCAACTCCATGATTGTAATTGAGCACAACCTCCACGTCATTAAATCTGCCGATTGGGTAATTGATATGGGTCCCGAAGGTGGTCAAAAAGGTGGTCAGATTGTGGCTACTGGCACTCCAGAACAGCTCGCCAAATCCGCCAAAACCAAAACCGGCCAATATCTTAAAAAGTACTTGTAAAACCTTGACTCGCCCACCTCGCTCATGCTTAAATAGAACTAGAGTTGTGGTATCAAGGGCTGTTTTGTTTGTTTAAAACAAAACTAAACAAAACAATATGCAAAGCCACATAAAAACAAAGGTATTGATTCGGTTCACGCTCGCATTTTTGAGTGGGTTTTTGATGCTCTCTTTGCTTTATAGTCTCTTTATCCCTCCTCAGTATGAGGCTTCCGCCACACCACCCTCCTCACCAGACACTACTCTCACCCTTAGTACTTCTTCTGTTAATCTCTCCATTATGCCCAGTAGTACTGGTGTCATTAGCACCGATAGTCTCGTAGCCTCTGTCTCCTCCTCTAACACTGGTGGCTATACCTTAAGAATGAAAGCTAGTGACTCTAATCCAGGTGGAGTAGGTGGTACTGGTAATCACCTAATCCATGTAGACAATAGTAGCTTCTCCATCCCTACCCTCAACTCTTCTACTACTAAGACTAACTTCCCCACTAACTACTGGGGCTACTCTCTAGACGATACTACCTACCAACCAGTACCAGCTAGTAATGTCACTAATAGTGGAGATGTGATTGCTACTACGCACCTTTCTAACCCTACTGCCAATAGCCATACTATCTACTTTAGTACTAAGGCCGATACTACCCTTGCTTCTGGTGTCTATAGTAATACCGTAGAGTTTAGTGCCGT
>JGI24712J26585_10000259_pt1 | contig 45450 bp, 44 predicted proteins | sample BioPla3DNA2_FD_26585 | JGI IMG/M metagenome (IMG submission 26585) | reverse complement strand
TCTATTGCAGGGATAGTCTACCCTTTTTTGCACATTTTCAGTTATTTTAGCAAATGTTATCCACATTCTTGATTTTTGAATTATGAAATATCCTCAAATAAATTTTCAAAACTACTTGAAAAACAATAATAATAGTGCTAATATAATAACCGTAATTGTAACTTTTGCGTAAAAGTTATATTTAACAATTTATTAAAAGTGGGGAGGAGTTTTTATGAAATTCAAGAAATTTATTTCAGCATTGTTAATTACAGCAATGTCGGGAGCATTATTGGTTGGTTGTGGAGGCACTACTTCTACTAACACAGGAACAGATTCTGGAACTGCTACAGAAAATTCTTCTACAGCAAATACCTCTAACAAAGGCATAAGTATTCGACTATTTAATGGGAAGATTGAAATTGATGAACCTCTAAAAGCGTATGCGGAAGCTTACACACAAAAGACAGGTGTTGAAGTAGTTGTAGAATCCATTGGTGGTGGTGCAGATATAGGTGCAACACTAAAAGGTTATCTTGCAGCAGGCAATATGCCGGATATGTTCGTTATAGGTGGAGAAGGAGACTATAATATTTGGAAAGATTACATGGAAGATTTAAGTAACGAACCATGGGTACAAGATACAGATGTTGCATATACTTCTCCAGAAGGCAAAGTAGTTGCTTTTCCATATGCAGTTGAAGGTTATGGACTTACATATAATAAAGACTTATTAGACAAAGCAGGAATTGATCCAGCAAAATTAACCAATTTTAATGCATATAAAGATGCATTTGAAAAGCTCGACAGTATGAAAGATGAATTAGGTATTGTGGCTGTAACTTCTATGGCTGCAGAAGCAGGACAAATGTGGTGGTCTGTAGCAAACCACAACTTTGGTTCTTATCTTTCAACCGGTGTGGAAAATGGGGATACAAAATATATTGATATGCTAAAAAAAGGCGAAATCGACAGAGATCGTATGACTCAATATGCTAAATTCGTAAAATTACTGTTTGACTACGCAGATAAAAATACTTTAATCAGTGGTACTTACGACGATCAATTGGCATTATGGGCGCAAGGAAAAACAGTATTTGTTCATCAAGGTAACTGGATTGACCCATCTCTTCCAAGTTATAATGTAACATTTAACATGGGAATAGCACCATTAGCATTTATGGAACAAGATACAGATGGAATTCTTGCAGATGCTCCATCATGGTGGGCAGTATATAACGGAGGAAAGAATATTCAAGCATGTAAAGATTTCTTAAACAGCCTTGCAAGCACAGAAGAAGGCGCAAAATGTCTTGTACAGGACTGTGGAATGATTTCTCCATTTAAATCTACTACAACACAACCAACAGCACCTCTTGCAACAGACTTAATGAAATGGGTTCAAGCAGGAAAAATTTACCCATGGTATTGGGCGAAAATGCCAGATGGATTTGCAATGAACAACTTAGGACCAATTTTTGAATCCTTTGCAAAAGGAGACGTAGATGTAAACGGATTTGTTGATTTAATGGAAAATGCAATTGGTACATTAAAATAGCAATTAAAATAAATAAACTTAATTTTTCAGGCGACAATATTAGTCGCCTGAAAAATTAAGTTCCAAAATACAGAAAGGGGGATTTCCTTTGAACATAAAGCTTAAGAAAGTATTGTCCATTGCAGCAATTGTTCTCGGAATAGTTGCTGTAATCATTGCATTAATCATGGATTTTAGCAGAAGTGAAAATCCGATGCGAGGTGCTCTTTTAATCATCGGTATGGTTATGGTTTTGGCAGGCTTTTATTTTATGCCAAGTAAAAACCACAAGAAGATTATAAACGTACTATTCCTGTTTCCTTTGTTGTTTGCATTTACAGTGACTGTACTGATTCCTTTCGTTTGCGGTGTGTTTTATTCATTAACGGATTGGAACGGTATTAAGTTTCAAAATTTTGTAGGGCTTCAAAATTACATTACAATGTTTAAGTCTAATGATTATATGTATTCGGTCATTATAACGTTTATATTTTCTCTAATAAATATAGTTTTGGTGAATGTAATAGCGTTTTCTTTGGCTCTTCTTTGCACATCGAAAGTTAAAGGGAAGAATTATTACAGAGCAGCCTTTTTCGTTCCTAATCTGATTGGCGGAATCGTGCTTGGTTATGTATGGCAGTTTGTTTTTAATAAAGTATTTACTGCGCTTGTTCCCGGCAGCCTTTCTATGCTGACAGATCCAAATCTTGCCTTACTGGCAATCGTTATTGTAAGCAGCTGGCAGTATTCGGGTTATATTATGATGATTTATGTTACCGGATTACAAGGAGTACCAAAGGATGTACTGGAAGCTTCTGCTGTAGACGGTGCAGACAAATTAACTACTTTATTCCGCATTAAAATGCCTTTAATCGCAAATACATTTACAATATGTCTTTTCTTAACGCTTATCAATTCCTTTAAACAATTTGACTTAAACCTGGCAATTACCAATGGTGCTCCAAGTCGTATCCTAAATGGAGTATCCATTTATTCAACCGAATTATTGGCTTTAAATATCTATAAGACTGCAATTACAAAAAATCAATATGCCCTGGGACAAACAAAGGCAGTGGTATTCTTTATTATTCTTGCAGCTATTTCACTGACTCAAGTTGCTATTAGCAAGAAGAGGGAGGTAGAAATGTGATGAAAGTACAAAATGTTACAACGACTAAAAATGCAGTAATAAAAGAAATTCCAGAAGGAACAAAAAAAGCAGGTATTTTTGTTCTGGAAGTTTTGGCAATAATACTCGTACTCATTTTTTTATTCCCCTTCTTCTTAGTTGTAATAAATTCGGCCAAAGAAAGTGCAAGTATTATTATTAGTCCTATAGCATTGCCCGAAAGATGGGGACAGATGTTTACAAATATGAATAATGTTATTCATAACAGGAATTTTAACTACTGGAAATCTTTTTTTAATTCTATATTTATTACGATTGCAAGCTTAACGTTGTTATCGCTTTTTTCCAGTATGGCAGCATGGGTTCTGGTGCGTAACAAGACGAAATGGTCAAATTTTATATTTATGACACTTGTGGCTGCCATGATCATTCCTTTCCAGGTAGTTATGCTGCCCCTATTATCAACTTTTAGAGAACTTTCTGATTTCACAGGTATCCGAATGCTCAATAGCTACAAGGGCCTAATATTTGCATATCTTGGATTTGGGGGCTCTATGTCCGTATTTATTTTCCATGGATTTATTAAGGCAATACCTTATGAGTTAGAAGAAGCGGCTCTAATAGATGGCTGTACTCCGGAAAGTACATTTTTCCGTATTCTGTTTCCATTATTAAAGCCAATCCAAGTGACTGTATTAATATTGAATGGTGTTTGGATTTGGAACGACTTCTTATTACCATCGCTTATGCTGGGATTGAACGGAAAAATCAAAACACTGCCAATTGCAGTAACCAGTTTTGTAGGTTCTTATGTTAAGCAATGGGACTTGATATTAACAGCAGCCTTTTTAGCAATGCTTCCGATTATCGTATTGTTCATATTTGCACAGAAACAAATTATTCGAGGCATGGTAGAAGGAGCAATAAAATAATTAGCATACAATTTAGGAGGGTACTTCGATGAAGAAAAAGTGGTGGCATGATAAAGTAGCATATCAGATTTATCCAAAGAGCTTTATGGATACTAATGGTGATGGGATAGGAGATCTAAGGGGGATAATCAATAAATTGGATTATCTCAAAGATTTGGGAGTAGATATTATCTGGCTTTCTCCAATTTATTGCTCTCCTTTTGTAGATCAGGGATATGATATATCGGACTATTATAATATTGATCCCAGGTTTGGGACTATGGAAGATATGGATGAACTTTTAGCAGAAGCTAAGAAAAGAAATATGTATGTATTAATGGACTTGGTAGTAAACCATTGTTCAGACAAACATGAATGGTTTCAAAAAGCATTACAGGATCCCGATGGTGAATATGGACAATACTTTTATATAAGAGAAGGCAAAGGGGATCAACCACCTTGTAACTGGAGATCTTATTTTGGTGGCAGTGCTTGGGAAAGAATACCAGGAACGAATAAATATTATTTGCATATGTTTGCAAAAGAACAGCCTGATTTGAATTGGGAGAATGAAAAACTGAGAAATGAAATATATAAGATGATTAATTGGTGGCTTGACAAAGGGCTGGCTGGGTTCCGAATCGATGCCATCATCAATATAAAAAAGGACCTGAGATTTGAAGATTTCCCTCCAGATAGAGAAGATGGGCTTTGCAGTCCCGGAAAGATGCTTGAACATGCCAAGGGCATAGGAGTCTTCTTAAAAGAGATGCGAGACAAAACCTTCCGTAAATATGATGCGTTTACTGTGGCTGAATTGTTTAATTATAAAGAAGACGAGTTAAGAGATTATATCGGTGAGGATGGCTATTTTTCTTCAATATTTGATTTTAGTACCCATCTTATTGGAGCAAGTGAAAAAGGTTGGTTTGACAGAAAGCCTGTTACCCCTAATGAATATAGAGACGTAATATTTAGAAGCAAGATAGAAACTGAAAATATAGGATTTATGTCCAATATAATAGAGAATCATGATGAGCCAAGGGGTGTAAGCTATTATATTCCTGAAGGGGAATGTAATGAAAAGAGCAAAAAGATGCTTGCAACATTGCAGCTAATGCTTAAGGGCATCCCGTTTATTTATCAAGGACAAGAAATTGGAATGACTAATAATGAGTTTGAAAGCATTGATGAAATTGATGATATTAGTACAAAAGATGAATATTTAGTTGCATTAAAGGCTGGATATTCTCCAGAAGAGGCACTTAAAATAGTGTCAAAATACAGTCGTGATAATGCCAGAACGCCTTTCCATTGGGATACTAGCCAGAACGCAGGTTTCACCACCGGAAAGCCATGGCTAGTGGTTAATAAAAATTATAAAGACATCAATGTAGAAAGTCAGATTAACGATGAAAATTCAGTACTTTCATATTATAAAAAATTAATATGCCTCCGCAAAGATGAGGAATATAAAGAAACAATTGTATATGGAAAATTCAGTCCTGTTTATGAAGAATATGATAATATACTTGCTTTCTATAGAAAAGGGGAAGACAAGACATTATTAATTATTGCTAATTATCAGGATAAAAAGGTTGAATTGCCTTTGCTGCATCAAAATAGTAAGGTCTTAATCAATAATTATGACCGTCTTAATGTAGAGAACGAAACAATTATACTTGAACCTTATCAGACTGTAGTACTGGATGTATAAATTTTGTCTACAAAAGATCGAGGGGGATACCATGCTCAAAAAATTTAATAAAATAAGTTTGAAAAAAACACCATATACCCTAAAAAAAAACGAACTAGAAATTTTAATTTAAGTATGAAAAACAATATTGGAATCGCTCAAAGACTGATTGTTACATTTATCCTTTTGAGTATTTTACCATTGAGTGTTGTTGGTACATTTTCATATTTGAATGCTGAACAAACCGTTAAAAACAAAGTAGGATCTTATTCTGGGAAGATGGTTGAACAGATTGCCATGAATATAGATTCTAGAATAGAAGAATTTGAAAGAATTCATAAAATGATTAATACTAACATGAAACTGATAGATAACTTACAAAACTTAGACTCCGTAAGCAGCTTTGATAAAACAAAAATTGTTAGGGAAATAGATAATGATATTATTTCGATTGTAGCTTCGAACAGTCATATCAGAGCAGCTAATATTATAAAAAGTAACGGAGAAAGCTTTGGTTCAGGATTTGTTTCGATTTCAACAGGGGGAAAGACAATAAATAAAAGTGAACAAATCCAACAATTATTAGATCTTATAAATGGTTCGGATGGAAAAACTCTGTGGGTCACCGGGTTATTTGATTCCTATGAATATGTTTATTTGATCACACAAATACGTAGTATAAATACAAGTGAGCCTATTGGCGGCATAGTTATCAGTATTAATAGTAAAGGAATCCATTCAGTCCTTGAAAAAGCCAATCTTGGCAGTGGAGAGATTTCTTTAATCAATGAAAACAAAGAAATCATTTCAAGTATAGATGAAGAAAAATTAGGTGCGGTTCTTGAAGATGACTTTTTAAATAAAATATATGGAGAAAATCTATCAGGCTATTTTACAGATTCAGATTATGTTATAAGCTATGCAACGACCAATAATGGGTGGAAAATCATAACCAAAGAACCTGTTTCAGCCTTAATGAAGGAAATGGAAGCTGTTAGACACGGAAACATAGTAGTAGTCGTTTTATGCATCATTATTGCTATTATTGTAGGGATGACGATTTCCTTTAGTATCTCAAATCCATTAAAAGTGATTATGGATTTGATGGGAAAAGTGGAACAAGGCAATTTCGTTGTGTCCTGTCCTATTACAGGAAAAAATGAAATAGGAAGATTATCTGATAGTTTTAATAAAATGATTGAAAATATCAGAAATTTAATTCTGGAAACAGATACCGTAGTAAAAAAAGTAGAGCAAGATACAGCGGTTATTAGAAATGCTTCAGAAAAATCAGCAAACGCAGCGACCCAGGTTTCCTCTGCAATTAATGAATTGTCAGAAGGTTCCATGGTACAAGCAAAAGAAGCTGAACATACTACCATGTTAATGGAGAACCTGGCTAAAAATATCAACCATATTATTAAAGAAATACAAGATGTTATGAATATCATTGAGGAAACGGAAAGCTCAAGGGATTATGCATCCCATACGATGGAACAGCTTAATGAAAAAACAAAGACTGCATTAGAGTCTTCTCATACGATTCATGGAGAAATACAACAGTTAAGCAACGAAACAAAAGAAGTTATTCAAGTTGTTAACGTGATAGAAAGCATCAGTGAGCAGACCAATTTACTCGCGCTTAACGCAGCTATAGAAGCAGCTAGAGCAGGAGAAACAGGAAAAGGCTTTGCAGTGGTTGCAGAAGAAATCCGTAAATTAGCTATGGGAACTAAGGAAGCCACCAGGATGATTAGTTCAATTCTTACCAACATCCAAGGCAAAACGAAGCGAGCTGTATCAGTTGTTACAGAATCCGATAAGATCTTTGAAGAGCAGAAAGCCATTGTTTTTGAAGCAAACAATGCGTTTAATAGAATGGCAGAATGTATGCAGAATATGATTCAGCGGATTGAAGAGGTCATGAAAAAGATTAATGATATCGAAATCCAAAAAGATCAGTCGGTGGAAGCGATTGTACATATTGCAGCTATAGTAGAGGAAGGAGCGGCATCTATTGAAGAAGTTACAGCAACCAGCGAGGAACAAGCCAGTTCTGCAGAACAATTATCCATATTGGCAAACAATCTTATGTCAGTGGTGAGAAGCTTAAACAGTACTTTGTCTCGATTCAAAATTGAGTAATTTGTGTCGTTAAACCTACCTATAGAGGTTTAATAGTGTTGACTATAGGATGAATATCTAATATCATACACTTATAGACTAGAAATAGAAAGTAGGCTTTTGTAATGAAAAACATAATATTCGATGTTGATGGCACTTTATGGGATACAACTGAGGTAGTGGCAAAGGGATGGAACAAGGCAATTCAAGAAATTGGTGGAACGGCTGCTTATATAACAGCTGCCACTCTGAAAAAAGAGTTTGGTAAGCCGATGGATGTAATAGCAAATAATTTATTCTTTGATGCCGATGAAGAAAGAAGAAAATTGATATTGGAAAAATGTTGTGAATATGAACATGATGCCTTAAATGAGAATACGGACAATCTGCTTTTCCCTGATGTAAAGGAAACCATTGAAAAATTATCTGAGAAAAATCGATTGTTCATTGTTAGCAACTGTCAGTCAGGATACATAGAATTGTTTATGAAAAAAGTAGGAATAGAAGAATATATCACTGACCATGAATGTTTTGGAGATACAGGAAAGAGCAAGGGTGAAAACATCAAGCTTTTAATGGAGAGAAATAATATTAATGATGCAGTATATGTTGGGGATACTCAAGGCGATTATGAGGCTTCGGTATTTGCGGGAATTCCTTTTATATATGCAAAGTACGGTTTTGGACATCCGGAGAATTATGACTATGCGATTGATGGCATAAAAGAATTGCTAAACTTGATCGAAGAACTCTAAAAAGAATTCACTTGTTTTGTTTTATAAAAGGGTGCCAAGCACGCGAACCTTATTCGGTTGGTGTGCTTTTTGTTTTGAAATAAGAAAGTTCGCTTTGCTTGCAAGAGACCAAACTTTCTTATTTCAAAAGTGCGACATAGTCCCGATTTTGTGCCTATTGTTTAATATCTATATTAATGCTAAAATAAAACGAAACAAATACAAAATGATTGTTATTAAAGGTATAAAAAATTATATCGAGGGTTGATGAAATTATGAATATTATCATAAGAGAATATCAAGACAAAGATATACCATCCATGATAGACGTTTGGAATGAAGTAGTGGAAGACGGGAACGCCTTTCCTCAAATAGAGAGCCTAACTTATGAACAGGCAAAAAATTTTTTTGCATCTCAGACCTATACCGGTGTAGCGGTGGATGGAGATGAGATCCTTGGTTTATATATTTTACATCCTAATAATATTGGACGCTGTGGTCATATATCCAATGCTTCTTATGCAGTAAAAAAAGGATGCAGAGGCCGAAGTATTGGAGAAAAATTAGTTAGGGATTCTATAAAGCAGGGAAGAAAGCATGGATTTAAGATACTTCAATTTAATGCAGTAGTTTCTACAAATACGGCAGCAATTCGATTGTATGAAAAAATAGGTTTCCATAAATTAGGTATAATCCCTGAGGGATTTATGATGAAAGATGGCAGTTACATAGATATTATACTGTATTATATTGAGCTATAATAAAATAAAGAAAGAGGACAATTCAATTATGAAAGGCTTAAGCCAATTCGTAGAAGAATTAGCAGCTATGGAAGTTACTCAGAATGTATTTAATCAGTACTCTTATCAATTAGAGGAGAATTCCATAAGAAGGGAGAATCTTTTAATATACCTAAATCAGATGTACCAATTAAGACCTAAGGTTTTACTTGTAGGAGAAGCCCCGGGGTACAGAGGGTGCCGTCTAACGGGAGTTCCTTTTACCAGTGAGCATTTGCTTATGCATAATATGGATGGGTTAAATTTATTCGGCAGAGAAAACGGTTATAAGTTGGTTTCTGAGAACACCAAATTATTAAAGGAAGCTACGGCTACGATTATTTGGAGTACTCTTATTGAGCATAATCTTATTGCCTTAGGGTGGAACGCTTTTCCTTTTCATCCCCATAAAAAGGATAATCCAGCCAGCAATAGAGCACCCTTTAAAAAAGAACTGGAGCTTGGGCAGAAACCCCTTCTACAGATCATAGAATTATTTGGTATTAAAAAAATTATTGCTGTAGGGAATAAAGCAGAAGAGAATCTGAATAGCTTAGGAATAAGTTGTGATAAAGTAAGACATCCGGCTCAGGGCGGAAAAAATGAATTTGTAAAAGGCATGAAAGACTTGTTAAGTTCCATATAGTAAAAACGGTACCTTATCTCAGGCACCGTTTTTTATTATATAATTAGTCAAGAATTTCTACTGAATATTTTTTCTTTAGTTCTTCTTGCTTTTCTATATATACTTCTTGTTGTTTGTTGAATAAGCATTGGTTTTTCACTTCATCTTTTACTTCTTCAAAGGAACTTTCCTTTGCTTCATTTACTTGATCCACTTTAATGATGTGATAGCCGAATTGAGTTTGAACAGGCTTACTGATTTCACCGGGTTCCATGGAAAAAGCAGCTTGTTCGAATTCGGGTACCATTTTACCTTGAGAGAATTCTCCAAGAGCACCGCCGCTATCTTTGGAAGGACATTTTGAGTATTTGCGGGCTGCATCAGAAAAATCCAAACCGTTATTAATTTCATCTAATATTTTCAATGCTTCTTCTTCACTATCAACTAAAATATGACTTGCAGCAACAGTTTTTGGTTGGGCAAAAATGGATTTATTTGCTTCAAAATATGCTCTGACTTCTTCATCGTCTACGGAAACGGAAGTCATTAATTTATTTGCAGCATACTGCATAAGCAGGGATTTCTTCATTTGCTCCAATACAACAACAAAGCTTTCTTCCTTATCGAATCCGTTTTCTAAAGCTTCAGAGTAAAGTAATTCTTGAGCAATGATTTCATTCAGTAATTGTTTTTGTCCGTAAGGACTTCTAAATTGTGCTCCACGCTGTCCTAAGTTTTGCATAAGTGAAAATACATCTGACTCTTTGATTTCTCTGCCATCCACAATGGCTAATACCTTATTTTCCATGAAATAATCTCCTTTGTTCTAATTAAGTATACACACAAGTGTAACATGAAATACATAGAATGTAAAATAGAGTTTAAATAAAAGCAAAAAAGAAGTTAATAGGAACGAGTCCTATTAACTCCATTTATATTAACATATATTAAGAATTGCAGCAGCGTTCTCTAAAGAGTGCCTCAATCACATCTTCAGGTTCAGCAATTACTTCACAGATACAATCGATATCAATAAATTTAATGTCTCCATTGGGGCTAGCGATGAGGAGATTGCCTTCAACACCAAGGATATCAACTTCTTCACATTTTCCGGATTTTAATACGATTACTACTTCTTCATCGATCAGTCTTTTTAAAATGTCTTTAATGCTGGCAGGCAATACGTTATTATTTTTATTTCTTCTTGCTCCCTGAACTTCCATTTTTCTTTTCATATTTATCACCTCCTTTGATACCAGTATATGAATGGGTTTCGGACATGTTACAAAAATTCGACAAAAAAATTTACAATTTTCTAGCGCTAATAAAGACTAGAAGTATTCCAATATTTTTGATAAAATATGAAATACAGGGCAATACATAAAGGTGGAAAAAGGGCCTCGGAAATAAATGGAGAAGGAGAGTTTAGATGGATTCAGTAAAAGGATATAAGTGTAGGAATTGTGGAGGCGGCTTAGAATTTGATCCTGCTTCTCAAAAGTGGAAATGTGACTATTGTTTTAGTGAGTTTGGTAAACAAGAGATTGAAACAGAGGCTCCTGTGGAAGAAACTCTTGAGAAGACTATGCCTGATTTGGATTCTTATCATTGTACCAGTTGTGGAGCTGAATTGATTGCTGATACCACGACTTCTGCCACTTTCTGTTTATATTGCAGAAATCATAGTATTATTAAATCCAGATTTTCAGGGAAATTTAAGCCAAAGAGTCTTATTCCTTTTAAAATCACAAAGGCTCAAGCTGAAGAAATCTACAAAAACTGGATCAACAAGCGTCTATTTGCACCTAAGGAGTTTAAACGAAAAGAAGAAATTGAAAAGGTCACAGGAATATACGCTCCATTTTGGCTGTTTAATTGTAAAGGCGAGGGTATGATTAGCGGAGAAGGAACTCGCACGAGGTCCTGGACCAGTGGTAATTATAATTATACACAAACTAAATATTATAAAGTGTTTCGCAGAGGAAGTGCAGAATATCATAAAGTTCCAGTAGATGCCTCAAAGAAATTGGATGATAAGTTTATGCATATGATTGAGCCATACAATTATAATGATTTGACCGATTTTTCTATGAAATATATGTCCGGTTTTATGGCTGAAAAATATGATGTGGAAGCATCGGAAGCGGAAGGCGTTATGAAAGGCAGAGTAGAAAAATACATGGAAGAAAGACTAAAAGAAACCATAAGCAGCTATTCTTCTTTTGTTACCCATGACAAAAAGATATCTCTTTCAAATATTCGTGAAGAATATTCCATGCTGCCTATTTATCTTTTAAATAACAAATATAATGGGAAAGATCATATATTTATTGTGAATGGCCAAACAGGAAAAGTAGTAGGGGATACACCGATAAGTCGATCAAGGCAGTTTGCATTTATGGGGATTGTTTTTGCTATTGTATGGGTAATATCTGTGTTTGGAGGTGCCTTCTTTGCTTAAAAAATTAAATGCTTTTCTGATTGCTTTCATATTTATTGTTATTAGTCAATTTAGTACCATTGCCGGAGAATTAAATAATGTTAAAGATTATTTAGATTATCTGACAGATGAAGAAGAAAGTTTATTACAAGAGTCTATTGATAGTGTAAAAACGGACTATAGTCTTGATGCTGTAATCGTGATTACGGATGATACAGAAGGCAAATCTTCTATGGAATTTGCCGATGATTATTATGATTATAATGGTTATGGCGTTGGCAGTGATGCTTCAGGGTTATTAATGTTAGTTAACATGGACCAAAGGGAAGTCTGGATCTCTACAACCGGTAAAGCGATTGATATCTTTACGGACAGCAGAATTGCTGAAATGGTAAATCATGTGATAAGTCCTCTTTCAGATGGCAACTATTTTGAAGCTTCTAATGCTTTTATTGACGATATAAAATCCTATGCTGAAATGGGTGTACCTCAGGGACAGCACAGGGTAGAAGGCGAACCTTATTATAAAACAACATATTTTGACAGAGTTCTTAAGTTAATGAAATCTTTCTATGTATATCTTATAGCCTTTGTTATCTCTGGAATTGCTACAATATTAGTTTCTCTTTCTAGTAAGGGTTCCGTTACAATAAATAACCATACCTATGAAGGTAAAGGTTCTTTTGCGCTTTCAAGTAGTAGAGATGACTTTTTAAGAGAAACAACAACAAAGACACGAATTCAGACGAATTCCGATTCCGGAGGCTCATCAAGCAGTGTCCATAGCGGCAGCAGTGGAACTACCCATGGCGGCGGTGGCGGAAAATTTTAATTTATCAAAGGAGACTTACTTAGTGTAAATCAAGTAAGCCTCTTTTTTTATTACATAGGAAATTCGTCTGAATTTCTTTATGTAATTAAAAGTCCTACGGGATTGCATAGGAAATGCCTCTGATTTCCTGGCATTAAATAATTAAGTATTAAGATGTTTTAATAAAAATTGGCTGTACCCTAAATATTTTATAGCATTTTTCTTTATGCTATAATAAATAAAACGATAAAAATACATAAAGGTTGTGAAATATTTGGATGACAGCATGATCAATATGGAACACTTATATAGAAAGTATTCAGATTATCTAAAAGAAAAATACGGTGAAAAAGTATATAAGCTTCCTATAAATCTCCCCGTTACTTGTCCAAATAGAGACGGAGTAGCAGGATGTGGGGGATGTACTTTCTGCGGAGACGAAGGAGCGGGGTTTGAAAATTTGTCTAATCTTATACCCGTTTCCGAGCAAATTCATAAAAACAAAGCATATATTAGCAAGAAGTACAAGGCAAGAAAATTTATTGCCTATTTCCAAAACTTTAGCAATACCTATATGCCTTTTGATACTTTTAAAGATGTTATGGAGCAGGCTGCTAAAGAAGATATCGTTCAGCTGGCGATTTCTACTAGGCCGGATTGTATCAGAGAAGAATATTTGCAATTTTTATTGGAGTTAAAGAATAAATATAATATTGATATTGCAATAGAGCTGGGGCTTCAGACAGTCAATTGCCATTCTCTCATTAAAATCAATCGGGGGCATACTTTGGCTGAATTTATTGATGCGGTACTTAGAATAAAAAAATATGGTTTTGAAATATGCGCTCATTTAATCTTAAACCTTCCCTGGGATACAAGAATAGATGTTATAGAAAGTGCAAAAATTCTGTCAGCCCTTTCTATAGACCAAGTTAAGCTTCATTCTTTATATATTGTAGAGAATACAGTCATGGGTGAACAATTTAAGAACAAAGAATTTAATATGATATCCCTTGAAGAGTACAAAAGAAGAGTGATAGATTTTCTTGAATATCTTTCCCCTCATATTGTAGTTCAAAGGCTAATAGGAAGGGCTCCTGAGGAAAACACTTTATTTGTTAATTGGAATACGAGTTGGTGGAAGATTAGAGATGAAATAGAAGCAGAGATGAGAGCAAACAATCACTATCAAGGACGGCTGTGTAACTATCTCAACGGAAAATCTGTACGGCATTTTTTTGAACACTAAGGGGGATGCATTCATGACAGGAAAAATAAAAATATCCTTGTTTGAAATGATGCTTACGCTCTCTACGGTAATTGACTTTATGAGTGTAGAAATGAATCATCATCAACTTCGGGTTGCTTATATTGCATATCGTATTGGTGTAGAAATGGGGCTATCTGAAGAACAGCTGGTTGACATGATTATGGCATCCTTGATTCACGATATCGGTGCCCTTTCTCTGCAGGAAAGAATAGATACCTTTCACTTTGAAGTGAAAAATCCTCATCGACATACAGAAATCGGATATAAATTAGTCCGACAGTTTGAACCTCTTAAAAAGGTCGCTAAGATTATTCGATACCATCATGAAAACTGGAGTGGGTGGGCAGAATCTGGTAGCAGTATTATTCCGATAGAAAGCTATATTATTCATTTAGCAGACAGAGTAGAGATATTGATTAGGAAAGATGAAGAAATTTTAGGTCAAAAGGATAGAATCCTCTCAAAAGTTTTAAATTCAACAAAGACTAAATTTTTGCCTCAAGCCCTGGAAGCTTTAAAAGCGGTCGCAGAAAAAGAGCATTTTTGGCTGGAAGCTGTTTCTGAGTATATTAAGCCTATTTTATCCAAGGCAGTAACTTATCCTGCTATTGAGCTTACTTTAAATGATTTTGACAATATGGCAAAGTTGTTTGGCCAGGTGATTGATTTTCGAAGTCGATTTACCGCAACCCATTCCAGCGGCGTAGCCATTACTTCGGAAATGCTGGGAAGGTTACTGGGCCTAAAAGAGGAAACTTGTAAGCTTCTACATACAGCAGGATATCTTCATGATTTGGGGAAGTTGGTCATTCCTATTGAGATATTGGAAAAACCGGGGAAATTATCAAAAGAGGAGTTTAATATAATAAAAAGTCACTCCTTTTATACCTATTATATTTTAGAAACCTTTGAGAGTTTGGAAGATGTCCGTACATGGGCTGCATTTCATCACGAACGTTTAAATGGAGGAGGATATCCCTTTCACATTAATGAAGATAAGATCTCTTTTGAAGCTAGGATTGTAGGTGTCGCGGATGTTTTTACCGCATTAACGGAGGATAGACCTTATCGACAGGGAATGGAGAAAAATGACGTATTATCTATCCTTGACGAAATGGGAAAGAAAAATGAATTGGATCATAGAATCATTGCCTGTTTAGCTGAGCATTACGACGAGATTAACGAAGTAAGAAGTGCTGCGCAGAAAAAGGCTTTAAAACGCTATAAAGATTTCTTCTATGCAGATTATTGAGATGAAAGAATTAACATGGATTCCCATGATAGAAGCATATAATAAGACAGAACCTATGGATCTGTCTTTTTTGTTTCTATGAAGGGGTGCCAAAATGAAAAGAAGAAGGAAAAAAATAATAAGAAAAAGGAGAGGAAGATATGATACCCTATATCTTCTTTTGATATTCATTTTATTAATGAGTATTTTTCTCATGAGAAAATGTGTTTATAAAGACAGTAAAAAGCTTCCGACGTTGATTGAAAAAGCAGCAGCCTTTAATATCTCGGGGGATATTTTATATGAGCTGAAAAAGATTTCAGAAGTAACAGGAACAGATTTTATTGAAGCGATTGTATTTTATTCTTTCGAAAATGATTTCATCGTAGAAGAAAACAGTACGATTGATCAGAAAGAACTTTTTAAATTCTGTATGGAAGATATTAATAAGATTAGAAAAAAACATAATAAAAAAGACGTACAAAAAATTTATACCATATATCAGCAGGCATTAATGGATGTTAAAGTCTTTCCTATTCCTGATACAGGCGAATATATTTATGCCGATTCATGGGGAGCAGCCAGAGATTACGGCGGCAAAAGAAAACATTTAGGAACAGATATTATTGATGCGCATAATAAAAGGGGAAGTATACCAATTGTCAGCATGACGGATGGAATTGTTGAGCAAATGGGATGGAATGAGAAGGGTGGATGGAGAGTAGGGATTAGAGCTCCCAGTGGAGCATATTTTTACTATGCTCATTTAGATTCCTATTCTTCTGAGATCAGCGAAGGGAAGGAAATCAAATCAGGACAGTGTTTAGGATATATGGGGGATTCGGGATATGGGAAAGATCCCGGTACTGTAGGAAATTTTCCGGTTCATCTGCATTTGGGCATTATGCTGGATGTTTCTTTTTCAAAGGAAGAGTTGTGGATCAACCCCTATTCTATCCTTAAGTTTGCAGAGTATAATAAAATCACTTGGAATTCGCCGGATGAAAACTCTTAGGGTTACGTTTCAGCATGAATATGATATAATCTAACAGTTAAGAAATTTTCGATATACAAGGAAGAGGGATTTTATGTCGATTTATGCAATAGGTGATTTGCATTTAAGCGGAGCGGTGGATAAACCTATGGATAAGTTTGGTAAGAACTGGGAGAACCATGCTCAAAAAATTAAAATGAATTGGTTGGAAATTATATCGGATGAAGACACAGTTTTAATTCCCGGAGATATTTCGTGGGGGATGACACTGGAAGAAGCAGATATTGATTTGCAGTTCATCAATGAGTTGCCGGGGAGAAAAATTTTTATCAGAGGCAATCATGATTATTGGTGGAAGTCCGTGACAAAATTAAATACTATTTATGAGAATATGTACTTTATTCAAAATGATTTCGTTCCAGCAGAAGGGTTTGCCGTTTGCGGCGGAAGGGGTTGGATTTGCCCTAATGATATAAAATTTACCGCCCATGACCAGAAAATTTATGAGCGAGAAGAGAAAAGATTACGATTGTCTCTTCAGGCGGCTAAAAGGGCAAAACATGAAAGAATCATTGTCATCATGCATTATCCTCCTACAAATGAAAACCTTGAACCATCAATTTTTACACATTTGTTTGAAGAGTTTAAAGTTGAAAAAGTTCTTTACGGTCATCTTCATGGAAAAGACTCTTTTAATCTCGGATTACAAGGAATACATAATGGCATTGAATACAAATTGGTTTCCTCTGACTACATTGATTTTAAGCCGGTTCTTATTTGCTAAATCATTGTCTGTATATAAGCCATGGTGCAACATTCGCCATGGCTTATATATTGTGCATTATTTCATCTATTCATAATCCTCTACAGCTTTTAAAATCATTTCTTTTAAATCATCTTCGTCGTAATCCTTTGGATCGGTTTCAAGGGCTAATTCTTCAAATTCACCTGTTATAGAATTGTAGCTCGCTTGAAATGTGGTTATTAATTCTTCTTCAAAGGTAATTTCGCCTTCGATGAGCCAAACATCATCGGACTTATCAGCAGTAATAATATTAATCTCTGTAATGTTCATCACGGTTGCCATAAGAAGTCTCCTTTCTTTTGAAACATGCTTAATATTTATATATCAATGTTTTATGTAATTTTAAGAAAATAATACATACAAAATAATTACAAACATTAACAATTTGACAAAATCTGATTGTATTTCCATAGTAATTATTATAAAATACAAACAGGCGATATTAATATATAGAAAATTATAATTTAATATCAATAGGGGGCGAAAAAGATTGCAAACGAATGACAAAAGAAGATTTCTACGTTTTCTTAATGAATCAGAAGTTAAAATTAAGCTGAATGATACTGTGCTTTCCTATCCTATGGAGGATTTTTCGGCTGGAGGGTTTAGAATCCGTTATGTTGAAGGATTTGAGATAGGCCAAATTGTAGAAGTAGTGATAGATTTTGATTATGGTCAATTTGAAACAGAAGCAAAAGTTAAATGGCAAAATAAAGAAAGAGGAATAGGTTTTGAATTTTTAGATATTGAAATGTTTTCTTAAAAGGGCTTAAGAAGAGCTCTTTTTTTGATGAAACAAGACAAAATGCTTATACTATTTATATAATCATAAAGAGGAGTAGATACATTGATTAAGTTACCTGTACAATTTGAAGAAAAAATGAAAAATCTTCTTAAAGAAGAATTTAATCAATATGTTAAATCTTTTGAAGAAAAAAGACATTATGGATTGAGGGTAAATACCTTAAAGATAGAGCCAGATCAATTTAAGGAGCGGGTGGATTTTCAACTTAGTCCTGTACCGTGGTGTAAGGAAGGCTTTTATTATTCTGAAGAAGACAAACCTGCAAAACATCCGTATTATTATGCAGGACTGTATTACATTCAAGAACCCAGTGCCATGGCACCGGGAGCTGTTTTAGATGTTCAGCCGGGGGATAAAGTGTTGGATCTGTGTGCTGCCCCCGGAGGAAAAAGCACACAACTTGGCGCCAAGTTAAAACAAGAAGGAGTCCTTTTTGCCAATGATATCAGCGCAACCAGAATAAAAGCGCTGATAAAAAATATTGAAATGGCAGGAATTCGAAATGCGGTGATCACCAATGAAACCCCTGAGAGGTTGTCGGAGCGCCTCGAAGAGTACTTTGATAAAATATTAGTGGATGCTCCCTGCTCCGGAGAAGGTATGTTCAGAAAAGAGCCGCAAGCTCTAAAGAACTGGGAATCTCACGGGGTAGAAAAATGCTGCAGCATGCAAAGAAATATGCTTCCCTATGCTGCAAAAATGCTTAAGCCGGGGGGATATATGCTTTATTCTACCTGTACTTTTTCACCAGAAGAAAATGAGGGTTCGATAGAAGAATTTTTAAAAAATCATCCCGATTTTGAAGTCGTTCCTATACCCCACGAAAATGGCTTTGCACCGGGAAGGCCTGAATGGATAGGAGGACGAGAAAGTTTAAGGGGAGCTGTTAGATTATGGCCCCATAAAGTTAAGGGAGAAGGACATTTCTTAGTTCTCCTGCATAAAAAAGAGGGAGAGATAAAAAATAAAGTATTTATTCCCAAACGTGAAGTATCAGACAAAGTATTAGAAGATTTTTATAACTTTATGAAAGAAAATATAAATGTTAAACTGGAAGGGGATTTTAAAATTCATGGAGATAACCTCTATCTGGTTCCTAAAGATGTGCCTGATCTTAACGGTTTGAGGATTATACGCTCCGGATGGCTGTTGGGAAGTTTGAAGAAGAATCGTTTTGAGCCTTCGCATGTAATGGCAATGGGTCTTACAAAAGATATGGTTAAGAATAGCATTGATTTACCTTTAGAAGATCCTAATGTGATTCGTTATTTAAAGGGTGAAACCCTTCAAATAGAAGGTCATAAGGGATGGAATTTGGTATGTGTAGACGGATATCCCCTTGGTTGGGGCAAAATACAGCAAAATATGTTAAAGAATAAATATTATCCATCATGGCGATGGATGTAGTGGAGGTTGGAATGACAGATTTTTTGCCTGTTTCTAAGAAAGATATGAAAAAAAGAGGATGGGAGTATCTTGATTTTGTTCTGATAACAGGGGACGCATATGTGGATCATCCCTCTTTTGGAGCTGCAATAATAGGACGGCTTTTAGAAAGCAGAGGTTATAAGGTAGGGATTATAGCGCAACCTTCCTGGAAAGATGTCTCTGACTTCCAAAAGTTAGGTAAGCCCAGATTGGGCTTTTTAATTACCAGTGGGAATATTGATTCCATGGTAAATCATTATACGGTTGCAAAAAAGAGACGAAATCAAGATGCATATTCTCCGGGAGGAAGGGCTGGGATGCGGCCGGACAGGGCAGCCATAGTCTATGCCAACAGAGCCCGAGAAGCCTATAAAGATGTTCCGATTATTCTGGGAGGTATTGAAGCCAGTTTAAGAAGATTTGCTCACTACGATTATTGGGACAATAAAGTAAGAAGGTCTATCTTACTGGATTCTAAAGCGGATTTAATCGTCTACGGTATGGGGGAAAATGCAATTGTTGAAGTTGCAGAGGCTCTGGATAACGGAATTCCCATAAATGAAATTACATATGTTAGGGGGACCGTATACAAGACAAAGGATAAAGACAGAGCCTATGACTATATTGTTCTTCCATCCTATGCTGAGATTGTAAGTTCTAAGGAAAAGTATGGAGACAGTTTCTTAATACAATATGAAAATACCGATGCAATGTCTGCAAAAACCCTTATTGAACCCTATGGGGATATTTATGTCGTTCAAAATCCTCCGGCCATGCCGCTAAGCCAAGTGGAGTTAGATCATGTATACGACCTCTTTTATATGAGAACTTATCACCCCATTTATGAGTCTCAGGGAGGATTTCCGGCACTACAAGAAGTGAAATTCAGTATCATAAACAATCGTGGATGTTTTGGAAGCTGTAGTTTTTGTGCATTGACCTTTCATCAGGGGCGAGTAATACAATCACGAAGCCATGAATCGATTATTCATGAAGCAGAAGTTATGACAGAAGATCCGGAATTTAAAGGTTATATTCATGACGTGGGAGGACCAACGGCTAATTTTAGAGAAGCAGCTTGTGAAAAGCAGAAAAACAAAGGCGCATGTATAAAAAAGCAGTGCTTATTCCCAAACCCCTGTAAGCAACTTAAAATAGATCATAAGGATTACTTAAGTCTTCTTCGCAAACTAAGAAACATTCCTAAAGTTAAAAAAGTATTTATCCGTTCAGGTATTCGCTATGATTATTTGATTTATGACAAGGACGAAAGTTTCTTTAGAGAATTATGCCAGCATCATATCAGCGGACAGCTTAAAGTTGCACCGGAACATATCTCATCCAGAGTACTGCAAAAGATGGGAAAACCCAATAGACAAGTATATGAAAAATTCGTAAAAAGATATTATGAAATTAATAAAGATCTGGGTAAAGACCAATTTTTAGTGCCTTACTTGATGTCAAGTCATCCCGGTTCGGATATAAAAGCAGCCATTGAGCTGGCGGAATATTTAAGGGATTTAGGATATATGCCGGAACAGGTACAGGATTTTTATCCAACTCCAGGAACCTTGTCAACATGTATGTATTATACCGAAATGGACCCTAGAACAAAGGAAAAAGTATATGTTGCAAAATCTCCCCATGAAAAAGCAATCCAAAGAGCATTGATACAATTTAAAAAGCCTGAAAACTATTCTCTTGTCTTGGAGGCTTTAAAAATAGCCGGCAGAGAAGATTTAATCGGATATGATAAAAAATGTTTAATTAAGCCACCTCAAAAGAAAAACACATCTTTAAAGAAAGGTCAAAAACAGAGAAGCGACAAAAGGTTGAAAGATAGATACAAATAATATACAATAAAAAAAATTAGGTAAATAAGATTGGGGGGACAGGCAGCATGGCTCTTTTTAAAAGGTTTACACAAAATGCTTCTTCTAATAATAAAGAAATCGCTCAGCTTTTAAAATCTTTGGAGGAAGAAATTGCGAAGATAAAGGTTGAGGCATCAAAAATGGAAGCTGCTCAGTCCAGGACAAAAAGAGAACTGGATGAATGCCGTGAAGAAATAAGAAAGATGGAAAATTATATTGAACATGCCAGAAATTCGGGAAATACAGAGAATGAAAGAATATTCCTCACTAAAAAAGCTTCACTGGAAGAAAAAGAGAGAGCGTTACAAAGCTCCTATGATGCTATGATAGGTAATGGGCAAAATATGAAGCAGTCTCAGGAGATGCTCCTTTCCAAAATGAATGAGTTAAAAAGCCGTAAGGATGCTATAGATATCAAACTGGAAAGAGCCAAAATACAGGAAAAACTAAACGAAATCAATACCGGTACTTTTTCAGAGTTAGAAGAGAAAGTCAATCGAAGGTTGGATCTTGCAGAGGCAATGGCTGAGCTTAATGAGATAGAAAAAGGAAATTTATAAGGGGGCTAAGTTATGGGTTTGTTTGGAAAACAATTATTAAACGTTATTGAATGGAATGAAACGAGAGACGATGTATTGTTTTGGAAATGGGATAATGAAGAAATAAAAAAAGGAAGCAGATTAATCATTAGACCAGGACAAGATGCTATTTTTCTTCACAATGGCAAGATTGAAGGTATATTTAAGGATGAAGGCAATTATGAAATAGAAACAGAAATTATTCCATTTTTAAGTACCTTAAAAGGCTTTAAATTTGGCTTTAACAGTGGACTTCGAGCAGAAGTTGTATTTGTGAACACTAAAGAGTTTTTAGTAAGATGGGGTACAAAAAATGCCATCAACATTCCAGCACCTGGCATGCCTGGAGGTATTCCCATTCGCAGTTTTGGAACATTTAACGTTAAAGTGGATGACTATTTGGTGCTTATTGATAAAGTTGCAGGAATTAAGAAATCTTTCACTGTGGAAGATATCAGAGAACGGGCTTTATCAGTCCTTGATCAGCTTCTTATGAAATGGATTGTTAGAGAAGGCAAAAATATGTTTAACCTTCAAGCCAATGCTTTTGATATCGCTAAGGGAATAAGAACGGACTTGGATATGGAGATGATTAAGATTGGATTGAATGTAACCGATCTTGCAATATCCAGTTTCAATTATCCTGAACAAATTCAAAAGATGATAGAGAAGAATGCATCGTTTGAAATGGTTGGAGATGTAGATAAATATCAAAAGATTAGTGTAATAGATTCTTTGGAAAAGCATCCTAATAGCAATATAGGAAGCACACTTCAAGCCGGCATGGGATTATCCATAGGTTTAGAGATGGCAAAGCAGATGACAAAACCTCATGTAGAAAACAATCCTGCTCCTGCTGCTTCACAGAAACTATGCAAGAAATGTTATACGCCTCTGGCCCCCAATATGAAATTCTGCAGTAACTGCGGAGAAAAAGTGGCTGAAGAAGTTCCAACTGCACCCAAAAAGCAATTCTGCTCTGAATGTGGAGCTAAAATAGAGGAAGGCGCAAAGTTCTGCAGTGAATGCGGAAACAAAATATAAAGAACAAAAAAGATGGGTCACTTCGGTGATCCATCTTCTATAAACTGAGAAATTTATTTATATCTTTTTCAATAAGTCTAAGAGAGTTTTTCCAAAAATCAACGGAGTGAAGATCAATGTTCATCTTTTTTGCCACATCCACCAAGTTATTTTTGCCTGTGGCAGCGAGCAGTTCGTCAAATTCTTTCACGAAGGCTTCTCCCCGTTCTAAATATAGTGCATAGAGTCCTTTAGAGAATAAAAGTCCAAAGGCATAGGGGAAATTATAATAATTATAATCGGCAGAATAATAATGAGGTTTGCAAACCCACATATAGGGATGAAGATAATTTTCATCAAGACCTTCCCCGTAAGCTTTCTTTTGAGATTCCAGCATCATCTTTTTAAGTTCATTAACTGATAGAGAGCCCTGCTCTCTTCTTTTAAAAAGTTCATCCTCAAATAAGAAACGGCTGTAGATGTCTACGATTACTTGAGTCGAACTCATGAGATCGCTTTCCAGGATGGCAAAAGCTTCATCAGGGGAAGCTTCTTTAAGTGCCGCATCGATTATAATCGTTTCAGAAAATATGGATGCAGTTTCTGCAATGGGCATCGCATAATCACTATTCAAGTAAGTTTCATTTTTTAAACACTCGCCGTGATATCCGTGTCCAAGCTCGTGGGCAAGCGTAACCACATCATTAAACATTCCTGTAAAGTTGCTTAAAATTCGGCTTTCCTTTATGGAATGAATATTAGAACAGAAAGCGCCCCCTCGCTTTCCATCTCTAGGTTCCGCATCAATCCATCTTTTTTCAAAGGCGTTCTTAGCAAAATTGCCTAAAGCAGGGCTAAACTTGCTAAAGTTTTTGACTATAAATTCCTTTGCTTCTTCATAAGTAAATTTCATCTCCCCTTCACCCATGGGTGCAAATAAATCATAAAAAGGAAGCCCATTTTGATGTCCGAGAAGCTCTGCTTTTTTCTTAAGATATTTTCTAAAGGATGGCAGAGATTCCATGATCGCTTCAAACATAGCATCCAGGGTGTCTTGATCCATCCTTGAATGCAGCAGTGTCATTTCAAGAGGAGATTTATATCCTCTCATTTTAGATTCGGTAATAACTTCTCCTTTAATGCCGTTTAGGGACGCGGCAGAGGCTTCCGCAATTTTCTCATAGGCTTTTAACTCCGCTTCATAAGCTGTTTTTCTAAGGGCAGCATCCTTTTCATATGCCATATTGCGTACAATTGGAAGAGGAAGTTGTTTTCTTTCCCCGTTTATTGTAATGTCCACAAGTAAAGTCGATGAAAGAAGTTCTTGAAGCTTTTCCCAAGCCTTTGAACCGGTATTTTTCATTTTTGCCAGTAAAATTTCTTCTTCATCGCTAAGCAGGTATTTTGTTTCTAAAACAAGTTCTTTTAAATAAAAGGCATGTTCTTTTAAAAGATCAGAACAGCTTATTAAAGTATCTAGATTACCTAAGGAATAAAGCCATTTCTTGAATTTCGCAGAAGGTTCGGCGAGATCTGTTGCCTTGGCTTCTAATTTTTCTACTACCTGCAGCGCAGTTTCATTTTTTGCATCTACGCTCATCACCAAAGAAGCATATTCAAATAGTCGACTATAAAGATTTCCAAATTCTATTTGCATTTTGAGGTAGTTTTCAATTTTAGATACTGAACCTTCGGTTGAATCTAAATTATTTTTTGCCCATTCTTTTATGGTTTCGATTTTTTCGAATACTTTTTTAAAATCCTGTTGAAATGATTCCGAATCAAAAGAAGGATATAATTCTTCCAAGCTCCAGCGCATATCCATAATAATCACTCCTGTACAATATTTTACGGTATTATCATACCCTTTATTTAAGTAAACTACAACAAAAGTATTAATTTATAGCTAATAGTAAGCTTAGCCTCTAAAAGACTTATTAGGGTAAAAACTTAACATTATATTAGTTTTATGCTATACTGTAAAAGGACAATAAAAAGAAGGGATGTTGATCGTATTTGAACATGCTAAAGCAGAAACTAAAAGAAGTCATAATATCTGTCCTTCCCATTACTATTATTGTATTATTGCTTAATTTTACAGTAGTTCCTATCGGGATTAATTTAGTGGGAAGATTTATAGTAGGAGCAATACTTATAATACTGGGACTTTCGATATTTTTGTTTGGGGTGGATTTAGGTATACAACCTATAGGTACCCTGATGGGAGAAAGTATTACAAAAAGCAAAAAGTTATGGATTGTTCTAGTATTTGGGTTTATTCTTGGTTTTTTTGTTAATGTAGCCGAGCCGGATTTGCAAGTGCTGGCTAAGCAAGTTAGTAACGTAACATCAGGAACTATTCCTCAAAGTACTCTCATTGTTGTCGTTTCTATTGGTATAGGTCTCTTAGTCGCAGTGGGATTAGGAAGAATCGTATTTAATTTTCCTCTCAATAAGCTTCTTACAATTTTGTACGGAATCATACTTATATTAGGTTTATTAGCTTCTTCTTCATTTTTAGGAATCGCTTTTGACTCAGGAGGAGCTACAACTGGTTCAATGACAGTTCCCTTTATTTTGTCCTTAGGCTTAGGGGTATCCTCCATTCGAGGGGGCAAAGAATCTGAAGAAGATAGTTTCGGTTTGGTGGGTATAGCCTCCACAGGTCCAATGATCGCTGTTTTTATGATGAGTATCATTTCTAAAATCAATGAATTAACAGGGGATTTGCCAGCGAATGATATAGAGGAACTAGGAATAATAACCCCTTTCATTCATGAAATGCCTAAGATCATTTTTGAAGTAACAATGGCTTTACTTCCTTTTTTAATCTTATTCCTTATCTTTCAAGCATTTTTCTTTAAATTAACCAAAAGACAATTTAGTAAAATCTTAAAAGGTTTACTTTATACTTTTATAGGATTTGTACTATTCCTTACAGGAGTAAATGCCGGCTTTATGGAAGCAGGGACAGCCATAGGACATGGACTTGCTTCTTTAGAAAATAACTGGCTTGTAATACCTATAGGATTTATTCTTGGATTTACGGTTATTTTAGCAGAGCCAGCAGTTTATGTATTAAATGAGCAAATTGAAGACGTTACTAGTGGACATATTAAGAAAAAAGTCATATTATATACATTATCAATAGGAGTTGCTGTAGCAGTTTCTCTCTCTATGTTGAGAATAATGGTAGAAGGTATTCAATTATGGCATTTTCTTTTGCCTGGATATATTTTAGCAATTGTATTATCCTATTTTGCACCTAAAATTTTTGTCGGAATTGCTTTTGATTCTGGAGGAGTGGCTTCCGGTCCTATGACGGCAACTTTTATCCTGGCATTTGCCCAAGGGGCTGCGAAAGCCATTGAGGGAGCAGATGTTTTAATGGATGGCTTTGGCGTAATAGCCATGGTAGCATTAACGCCATTGATTGCAATTCAGATTTTAGGATTAATATATGAGCATAAAGCTTCTCAAAGGAGTTGAAATAGATGGAATCAGATACTATGAATACTTATATTCTTACCCTTGTTGTGGTGAATCCCGGAATGGGAAGTAAAGTTTTGGCAGAGGCAAAAAATATAGGTGTTAATGGAGGAACCATATTTCTGGGAAAAGGAACAACAACCAATCGATTATTAGAGTTTTTTGGATTTGATGAAGAGAAAAAAGAAATTGTGTTATTGGGTTCTGAAAGAAAATATGAAACGATACTCCATGAAACTTTAACTCAAAAGTTTCATATGGATAAAGCTAATCACGGAATTATCGTTACACTGCCTATAAAAAACATTATCGGAAGAATCACTGGTACAGAATCTGAAACTGCCAGTGAACTCAAAACAGGAGGGAATCATGCCATGGAAATGGAATATGAGGCGGTCTTTACTATAGTAGATAGAGGTCTTGGCCATGAAGTTGTAGATGTCGCCAGCACTGCTGGAGCGAGAGGTGCAACAATCATTAATGCAAGGGGATCAGGAATCCATGAAGACAGTAAGTTTTTTTCACTGAATATTGAACCGGAAAAAGAAATAGTGATGATTATTATCCCAAAAGAAATCTCCGATGAAGTTATTAATGTGATCAGAGAAAAAATGAAAATAGATGAGCCGGGCAAAGGCATTATGTTTGTTATGGATGTTAGCAAAACATCGGGCATATTTAGAGAGGATACAAATAAATAAAACATCGACCTAGGTCGATGTTTTATTTTGGAATAAAAAAGTTTATCTTGATTGTAAGAGACCAATTTCGCTTTTTTTGCTAGTGCAACTTAGTCACTTTTTTTATTATAAGTTTCTATATTCCAGATATTCATCATACGTCATTTGTTTATCAATAATTCCTTCTGGAGTGAATTCAATAATGCGGTTTGCAACGGTTTGAATCAGCTGATGGTCATGGGATGCAAGCAAAATATTGCTTTTAAAATCAATTAATCCATTATTCAGTGCCGTAATAGATTCTAAGTCCAGGTGGTTGGTAGGTTGATCCAACATCAGAACATTTGCATTGCTCAGCATCATTTTTGCAAGCATACAGCGAACTTTTTCACCCCCGGAGAGAACCTTTACTTGTTTTAGGGCTTCTTCCCCAGAAAAAAGCATTCTGCCTAAAAATCCTCTTATATAGGTTTCTGTTTGATCTTGAGAATACTGTCTCAGCCAGTCTACTAAATTCAGGTCTACATCATTAAAATAGTTAGAATGATCTTTTGGGAAATATGCAGTAGTAATGGTTACTCCCCATTTGAATTCTCCACTGTCAGGTTCCATTTCTCCTGCGAGAATTTGAAATAGAGTAGTTTTTGCAATATCATTTTCTCCTACAAAGGCAATTCTGTCTCCTTTTAATACGGTAAAGCTTACATTATTTAACACTTTTTCACCATTGATCGTTTTAGTCAATCCGTCCACTCTTAATATATCATTTCCTACTTCTCTTTCAGGCTTAAAGCCAACAAAAGGATATCTTCTTGTTGAAGGCTGGATATCTTCCAATGTAATCTTTTCTAAAAGCTTCTTACGGGAGGTAGCTTGTCTGGATTTAGATGCATTGGCACTAAATCTGGCAATGAATGCCTGCAGTTCTTTGATTTTCTCTTCTTTTTTCTTGTTTTGATCCTTTGCCATTTGAAGAGCCAATTGGCTGGATTCATACCAAAAATCATAGTTTCCTACATATAATTTAATTTTACCAAAATCTACATCGGCAATATGGGTACATACATTATTTAAAAAGTGGCGATCATGGGAAACAACAATAACGATCCCTTCAAACTGTATTAAGAACTCTTCGAGCCATCGAATAGACTTAATATCCAGATGGTTAGTGGGCTCGTCTAAAATCAATATTCCAGGTTTTCCGAAAAGAGCTTGAGCAAGCAGAACTTTAACCTTTTCAGGACCTGACAGTTCCCCCACAGTTTTATAATGAAGTTCCGTCTCAATGCCTAAGCCGTTTAGGATAGTAGCTGCCTCAGACTCGGCTTCCCATCCGTTAAGTTCTGCAAATTCAAATTCCAGCTCTGAAGCCCTTACACCGTCTTCCTCTGTAAATTCGGATTTTGCATACAGGGCATCTTTTTCTTTAATGATTTGTGAAAGTCTTGGATTTCCCATAATAACTGTTTCCAGAACAGGAAAGGAATCGTATTGGAAATGGTCTTGTTTTAAAACAGAAAGTCTTGTACCTTGGGAAATAGAAATTTCTCCTGTGTTAGGAGAAATTTCTCCAGATAAAATTTTTAGAAATGTACTTTTTCCGGCACCATTGGCACCAATCACTCCATAGCAATTTCCCGGAGTGAATTTAAGATTCACATCTTCAAAAAGTAATTTATCACCATATCTTAAGCTAACATTTGTTACTGTAATCACGACTGTACCTTCCTTTACTTATTTTATTGCATTCGGGGACTATTATATCATAGATATTATAGGAATTCATCTTATTTTGATATTTGCAAAAAATAGGTTATATTATTATTAAAGTGTAGGATTTGGATTTCGTAAAATTTTAAAGGTGGAATGAAAAAGGCAGGAGAAGATATGAAGAAACTGGATAGAAGTTTTTATGAAAGAGATACTTTGATAGTTGCAAGAGAGTTATTAGGAAAGTATATTGTCCATAAAATTGACGGAAAAGAAATTATAGGAAGAATTGTTGAAGCAGAAGCTTATAAAGGTGCAATGGATAAAGCTGCCCATAGTTATCAGAATAGACGAACCAACAGGACAGAAGTGATGTTTGGTCCTCCGGGCTATGCCTATGTATTTTTGATTTATGGGATGTATCCTTGTATGAACATTGTCACAGAAGAAGAAGGAAATCCCTGCGCAGTACTGCTTAGAAGTATAGAGCCCATTAAAGGATTAGAAGATATGGCAAAAAGAAGATTTAATAAAACCTATGATGAATTAAGTAAGGCACAAAAAATAAACATAAGCAATGGACCGGGAAAACTCTGTATGGCAATGGATATTACACTTAAAGACTATGGCATGGATCTCTGTGGAATTGAATTATTTATCTGTGAAGGGGAAGAAAAAAATACATTTGAAATTGTTGAAGCGAAAAGAGTTAATATTGATTATGCAGAGGAAGCAGCGGACTATCTTTGGAGATTTTACATTAAGGATAATCCTTATGTATCCGTAAAGAAAAGATAGAAATTGTCTTCGCTTATAAATTGATTCTTTTTTATTCAATACAAAAAATTAAATCCGCTAAAAAAGAGAGAAATACTTGAAATTTCTCTCTTTTTGAATTATACTAATTATTAATTAATATTTAATTTTTCTTATCATGCTTTTCCGAATTATTAGCTTTCTGAGCTTTTATTACTAAATAAACAGTAGCAATTCCTGTAAGCCCTAATAATGCAATAACAAAAATATCTGTACTCATGAAATCACCTCCCTTTTCTAAACTTGGGACAAGTGATTCCTCCATTTAAGATCATTTCCTTGAAAATAATATGGAAACAATTTGAAAATGTATTTTCTTTGATCCAGTACGAATTGGTTTTTTCTTTGATAACTGTAAGATGCGAAGGGATAATAAATTACAGAATCCAGTGATACATAAGGCTCTATATTAATCGGGAGAAATTTTTTGATGACAATCTTATTTAAACCCAACGAGGGAAGAACGAACTCCATATCAGTACCATAAGAGATAAACACTAAAGGAGCAGAAGAAGACTTCATGGGGTGTTCTGCAGAATAAAGAGAATACATTGAAATATGAAGGATATAACATACTAGAATTAAAAGACAAATCCTATGTGCATTTTTATGTAGAGTTTTTTTCAATATTATTCTCCTTTCCGCTAATATTAGTAACATGCTTTAATTATACATGAGAAAAATGTTTTTTAATAGGATAAAATAATTAAAATATTATTTTAGGCAATACTATAATAATGATTATTTAAAGGAGGGTTTTGTATGCAAAATTTAGGACAATTAATACAAACTGGAGACTGGAAAGGTGAAAAGCACGTTCCTGTAATTCATATTCCACAAGATATTAAAGTGGGGGAAGCCTTTGAACTGAAGGTTTCCATAGGGGATGAAATCAAACATCCTAACGAGTTAGAACATCATATTAAATGGATAAAACTCTATTATTTTAAAGAAGACGGGAAATTTCCAGTTGAAATTGCGTCATTTGATTTTGTATCCCACGGTGAAGCTGGCGTGATCACGGAACCTGTTGGATCTGTAAATGTAAAATTGAATGCATCCGGGTTTATCTATGCTTTGGCATACTGCAATATTCATGGCTTATGGGAAAATAAAGCAGAAATCAAGTTTAGTTAAAAAGTAAGGGCGAAAGCTCTTACTTTTTTATTGCATAGGAAATTCCTTTAGATTTCCTATGCAATAAAAAGCCCTCTGGGCATAATGCACACTCGCGCATATTGTATTTTGTCGGCTTCGCCGACCGCGCTCGGCGCGAGAGTTTCGCAAGCGAAACCTTTCTTATCCTTTGAGCTGCAGCCCTTTTATGTTGATTATTCTATACGAATCTAGTACTATAGTATTGAAAAACATAATGAGGAAGTGACCTATGTTTACTCGTTTTATACATAATGCGTATCCGGTTTTTGTTGAAGAAGGATTTGAGTTGTTATCCGATCGAAAAGAAGTAGATATTTTTTCTGAGGATATAGATGTGGTTCGATTTATTAAAAGGCATAATACGATTTTATATATAATAAATTTCTGGAATATGTTAAATATTGATTATGACACCTTTTTTCATAGAAATGCATCCTATGAAAAGAAACTCAGAGAATTCTTTGAACAGCTTAATTGCAGCCATATCATTGTACTTAATTTGTTAATAACCGAAGAAGCAATGGAGTTTAACAATATAAGTGAATTTCATCCAGGGAAAGATATTTATTCGGTGTCCTGGATTGTACAATTGCCAACGAAAAAAATCCTTGTCAACAAAGGGGATACGGATGAAGTATTAAATGTAAAGCAATTGGTTCATAAGGTTTTTAATATAATAGATCCTACATATGAATCTGAAGAAGAAAACTTTAGAAAATATAGAGATAGGATAAAAAGAAAGATACCGTTAAAAGAAAGAAGCAGCAATACTGTATTAACTTACGGACTTATTGGAATTAATATCGTTATATGGTTATTGATGGAGTTGAATGGCGGCTCGCAAGACGTTAATACATTGCTTTCTTTTGGTGCAAATGAACCTTTTTTGGTGTTGAAAAGGGATCAGTATTGGAGATTGGTTACTTCAATGTTTCTTCATATCGGCCTTAGCCATTTGCTGTATAACAGTTTTGCGCTTTACCTGTTTGGAACAAGAATAGAAAGATATTACGGAAAGATAAAATATCTATTGATTTATTTTATTTCAGGTACTATTGGAAGTATTGCCAGTATCTTTTTTAGCAATACTGTGTCAGCTGGAGCATCGGGAGCAATATACGGACTTTTGGGAGCACTATTGTATTTAGCATATAAAACCAGGAAAGAAATAGATGGATTGAATACATATACTATTTTAGTAATGGCTTTGATTGGTATTGGATTAGGATGGATCATGCCTTCTATAGATAACGCTGCCCATGTAGCAGGATTTTTATCTGGTTTATTTACAGGGAAAACATTAATATGCCCTTGGAGTAAGGAAAAATAAAAGCATTGCATTCAATCATATGTTTAAAATGGTTGCATATGAATGTAGAGGAATCGGTTTCATAGAAAGATTTTTTGAGAATAATCCCATACTTCGTCTTCTAAAGATGGAAAATATTTAAAAATTCCTTGACAAACAAATAACGAACAGCTACAATATATATTGTAGAGCGATACACTATTGTAATATAATCAAAATATTTTTTGATATGCTTCAAAGTTCAGTCAAGATTGGGGGAGGAATGAATACATGTTAAAGGTTTTTTATATTTGCTTTTTTACAGGAGTTCTATATACTGCCGCTTCGTTTATACTAGGTCAAATTTTTGACTTTCTGGGATTAGACGGAGATGTAGATATGGATGGAGATCTTTTTGGCTTTGGTATTTCTCCCTTAAAACCAATCATTATTGCTGCTTTTGTTACTGTATTCGGTGGTGTTGGCATCATAGCAGAGAAGAACAACTTAGGAGACTTTATAAGTTTACTAATTGCTTTAATTTCTGCATTGGCTGTTTCATTTCTTATTTTTCGTTTCATTTTAGTTCCATTATACAGACTTCAAAGCAAAGGAGCAGTGGAGCAAAAAGCTTTAATCGGACATATTGCCAGGGTAACTTTAACGATTAAAGACGGACAATTTGGAAAGATTATTTATGTAGTAGACGGCTATACCTATTCTGCTCCTGCAAAGGCTGAAAACAATGAAACGATTGAAAAAGGAAGTGAAGTGGTTATTGTAGAAATAAAAAATAATGCTTTTTATGTAAAGAAACTGTGAGGAGGGTTTTAAATGGAATTAGAATCAGCAATTACTATTGCAGGGATTATCGTAGGAGTAATTATTGTTTTAACAATCAGTATTCTTACGATGTGGAAAAAGGTTTCTCAAGATAAGGCTTTAGTTATTACGGGTCTTAAGAAAAGAGTGATCTCCGGGGGCGGTGGATTTGTTATTCCTCTTTTGGAAAGAACCGATATTATTTCTTTAGAAAATATGAAAATTGTAGTAAGAACTGAAGGCGCCCTCACTGAGCAAGGGGTAGACATCATCGCGGACGGTGTAGCTGTTATTAAGGTTAAATCCGATAAAGAATCAATTTTGGCTGCAGTAGAGCAATTTAATACCGGTTCTGAAAAAAGAACCATTGAAGTGATTAAAGATACGGCAAATGATGTGCTGGAAGGAAAATTAAGAGAAATCATTTCCAAGATGACAGTTGAAGAAATTTATAAAGACAGAGAAAAATTTGCCTCTCAGGTACAAGAAGTTGCTGCAATGGATTTAGCAGAAATGGGCTTAGAAATCAAAGCCTTTACCATTCGGGATATATCCGACAGGAACGGCTATTTGGAAGCTTTAGGTAAAAAACGTATAGCAGAAGTAAAAAGAGATGCACAGATTGCCGAAGCGGAAGCCCATAAGGAAACAAAAATAAAAACAGCTGATGCCGCAAGATATGGTGAAGAAGCAAGACTTCAAGCGGAAACTCAGATTGCGGAAGCTGCTAAGGAAAAAGAATTAAAAGTACAGGCGTATAGAAAAGAACAAGAAACGGAAAAAGCTAAAGCTGACCTTGCTTACGAAATTGAAACCAGTAAAATTCAACAAGAAATTGAAAAAGAAAAAATGCAGATTCAGATTGTAAGAAAGCAAAAAGAAATTGAATTGGCAGAACAGGAAGCAGCAAGAAAAGAAAAAGAATTAGAGGCAACTGTAGTAAAATTAGCGGATGCAGAAAAATACAGTGCAGAAAAAAGAGCAGAGGCATTAAGATATAAAGAGATCCAAGAAGCTTTGGCTCAAGCGGAAGCAATTAAAGCTACAGGGGCCGCTAAAGCAGAAGCCAACCGCCTTGAGGGAATGACGGAAGTAGAAATCATTCGTGAAAAAGGTAAGGCCGAAGCAGAAGCTATGCTTAAAAAAGCAGAAGCCTTCAAACTATACAATGATGCAGCGATTACACAAATGATTATAGAAAAGCTTCCTGAGATTGCAAAAGCCATTGCGGAACCTTTATCAAAGGTAGAAAAGATTGTTATTGTGGATTCAGGAAATGGAGAAGGAAAAGGGGCATCCAAGGTAACTGGATATGTAACGGAAATTATGTCCAGTCTTCCTGAAACCATAGAAACTTTAACAGGAGTTGATTTAAAAAAGGTATTAAATAACTCCGAAATAATGAAAGCAACACAAAAGGTGGTACCTCCAGTAGTAGAGTCAACACCTGTTTCAGATGAAAAAAACAAAGCATAGTTCTATCATAAGATATTTACTTTGAAAATCGGCAAAATTGCCGATTTTTTCTTTTAGAGTTTTTAAAACTGGTATAAAATATAAGAAGCCATTAAAGATAAGAGGAGTGAATTTATGAATGCAGAAATATTGGCAGTAGGCACAGAATTGCTGCTTGGGGATATAGTAAATACCAATGCACAGTACATTGCAAAAAGATTAGCGGAGATAGGAATCAATGTATACTATCAATCCGTTGTTGGTGATAATAGCAATCGTTTATACCAATCTTTTGAATTAGCCCTTAAAAGAGCGGATATTGTTATTACGACAGGAGGATTAGGACCGACCAATGATGATTTGACGAAAGAAACGGCTGCTGCCATTGCAGGAAAGTCCATGGTATTGGATCAAAAGTCTTTGGACTGGATAGAATCCTATTTTAGTAAACTTGGAAGAGTCATGACTGAAAATAATAGAAAGCAGGCATACTTTCCAGAGGGAGCAGTAATCTTTCACAATGCATACGGAACAGCTCCCGGATGTGCCATTGAGGTCGGTGAAAAGAAAATCATATTGCTGCCCGGTCCTCCAAGGGAAATGAAGCCTATGTTTGAAAATAGTGTGATACCATATCTTAGTCAATTCCAGGACGGTGTTCTTGTATCAAAGGTGTTGAGAATCTGTGGAATTGGAGAAAGTCATGTGGAGGATCTGTTAAAAGATATCTTAAATGCTCAGACGAATCCTACCATAGCCCCTTATGCCAAAACAGGGGAGGTAACTCTGCGTATTACGAGTAAAGCTAAAACCAAAGATGAAGCAAGCAAGATGATTATTCCTGTTGAAGAACAAATAAGAAATATATTAGGCGATCATATTTATGGAGAAGGAGAAAATACGACCTTAGAATCGGTTGTCGCAGAAATGTTAATACGTCATAAGAAAACAGTTGCTACAGCTGAATCTTGTACGGGAGGACTTCTTGCAGCAAGACTGATTAATTATCCGGGAATTTCATCAGTGTTTATGGAGGGAGCTGTTACTTACAGCAATGGGTCTAAAATCAATCGACTGGGTGTCAAAGAGGAGACCTTAAATAAATATGGAGCAGTAAGCAAAGAAACTGCAGAAGAAATGGCAAAAGGAATCTGCCAAAGTGCTGGAACGGATATAGGGATATCCACAACAGGCATTGCAGGGCCTGGTGGAGGAAGTGATGAAAAGCCTGTAGGACTTGTATATTCAGGATTGTGTATTGACGGGGAAGTATTTTCTAAAAAGTTTAATTTTAGAGGAGATAGACAGAACATACGAGAACGAACAGTGATATCCGTATTGGATTGGGTTAGAAGAGTTATGAGTGAAAAATATAGATAAGAAAAATGCTTGTGTTGCTTGAATTTTTATTGACTAATTGATGGAAATATAATATAATAAGAACATTAGTTCGATTGTTTAATTTGTATAAGAATGGTTATTACTTTACTATAAAATGAAGAAAGGTGGTGTCCCGAAAGATGAAAAAGGCATCAATCGGGAGTAGTATGGTTTCGGAAAAAGAAAAGGCATTAGAGGCTGCGATTAGTCAAATACAAAAGCAATTTGGCAAGGGTTCCATTATGAAACTGGGAGAAACAACTGAAACTAATATTTCGACAATTCCCACAGGTTCTCTAAGTTTAGACATTGCCCTCGGTGTAGGCGGTATCCCAAGGGGAAGAATTATCGAAGTATTTGGTCCGGAATCTTCAGGTAAAACAACTGTTGCCCTGCATATGATCGCAGAAGCTCAAAGGTTGGGCGGAATAGCTGCATTTATTGATGCAGAACATGCTTTAGATCCTGGATATGCAGCAAAATTAGGTGTCAATATTAATGATTTATATATTTCACAGCCTGATCATGGAGAACAGGCGTTAGAAATCGCTGAAACAATGGTTCGTTCCGGAGCGATTGATATAGTCATCATCGACTCTGTAGCCGCATTGGTTCCCAAGGCAGAAATAGAAGGGGAAATGGGAGACAGCCATATGGGATTACAAGCCCGTTTAATGTCTCAAGCCCTTAGAAAATTAACCGGGATTGTTAATAAATCCAAATGTATTGTAGTATTTATTAATCAGCTCCGTGAAAAAGTCGGTGTTGTCTTTGGAAGCCCCGAAACAACAACCGGAGGTCGTGCGCTTAAATTCTATGCATCTATTCGCTTAGATGTTAGAAGAGTAGAAACTCTAAAACAAAGCAGCGATTCTGTAGGCAGCCGTACGCGTATAAAGGTCGTTAAAAACAAAGTTGCGCCTCCTTTTAAACAAGCAGAATTCGATATTATGTATGGAGAAGGCATTTCAAGAGAAGGCGATATATTAGACCTGGCAGCAGAACTAGATATTGTCAATAAAAGCGGAGCATGGTATTCCTATGGAGATATTCGATTAGGCCAAGGCCGAGAAAATACAAAAGTATTTTTAAAAGAAAATCCTGATCTATGCAATGAAATCGAAAATTTGGTTAGAAAACATTACGATCTTCCTCCAAGAGATTTAGGAGAGTCAGTAGATAAAGCAGATAAAGAAGAACAAATAAAATTAGATGAAGAATAATATTCATAAACCTCTTTGAACTTCAAGGAGGTTTTTGCATTTCGGGAGTGAAAAAATGAAAATAACCAAGATTGAACAACAAAAAAATAATCAAGATCGATGGTCTATTTTTATAGATGGGGAATTTGCCTTTGGAGTCAGTACGGAAGAAGTATTTCTATTTAAACTTTCCGTAGGGAAAGAGCTCAGCGAAGAAGAACTTGAGAAGATGATTAAAGAAAAGGATTACTCCAAGGCTAAAGATGCTGCACTTAAATTTTTAAGCTACAGAGCCAGAAGTGAAAAAGAATTAAGAGACAAATTAATAAGCAAAGAATTTGACCCAATGACGATTGAACGGGTCGTTGAGTTTCTTAAAAGGTATGATTATATTAATGATGAAAAGTTTGCCTATAGCTATGTACGAGAACACATTCGATTAAAACTCGAAGGAAGAAAAAAATTAATATACGATTTAAGGCAAAAAGGAATAAAATCGGAAATAATTGACCATGTTTTAGATAACACCGATATCAATGAAATAGATCAAGCTATAAAACTTTTAAAAAAGAAGTGTCCGGATAAAACTGAACCAGGGCTCAAGGAAAAGCAAAGAATCTATCAATTTTTACTAAGAAAAGGTTTTTTTTATGACACCATAAGAAAAGCATTTGATATGCATTTTGAATAGAAATTTATAGTTATTCCATATTTATTGTAGTACTTGACATAATTTTTAAAAAGTTATACAATCATTATGTTATTCTATAATAACTCGAACTATGAAAACTGAATAAAGGAGGTGTTACCCATCGAACCATTATGGATTGCAATAGTTGTCTTAATTACTGCAATTGTTGTTGGAGCGATTACCTTTGCTATGGGGGTTTCTTATAGAAAACGTATTGCTGAAGCACAAATCGGTTCTGCTGAAGAAAGAGCTAGGAAAATCATTGATGATGCCATTAGCACTTCTGAAGCTAAGAAACGTGAAATTATGTTAGAAGCAAAAGAAGAAACGTTAAAAGCAAAGAATGAACTCGATCAAGAAATTAGAGAGCGTCGTGGAGAGCTGCAGCGCTTAGAAAGAAGATTGCAGCAAAAAGAAGAAAGCTTGGATAGAAAAGTTGAAACCTTAGAAAAGAAGGAAGATGCTCTTAATAAAAAAGTAGAACAGATCGATGAATTAAGGGAAGAAGTTATTGCTCTTCAACAAAAAGAAATACAGGAATTAGAAAGAATTTCCGGACTCACCTCCGAGGAAGCTAAAGAATACCTGTTAAAGACTATTGAAAATGAAGTCAAACATGAATCAGCTATGCTCATTAAAGAAATTGAAACCAAGGCAAAACAGGAAGCAGACAAAAAAGCTAGAGACATCATAACAAATGCTATTCAAAAATGCGCTGCCGATCATGTTGCTGATACTACAGTATCAGTGGTACCTCTTCCTAATGATGAAATGAAAGGAAGAATTATTGGTCGTGAGGGGCGCAATATTAGAACCTTGGAAACGCTGACGGGAATCGATTTGATTATTGATGATACGCCGGAGGCAGTTATCTTATCAGGATTTGATCCTATTAGAAGAGAAGTTGCAAGAATTGCCTTGGAGAAGTTGATTGTTGATGGAAGAATTCATCCAGCAAGAATCGAAGAGATGGTTGAAAAGGCGAAAAAAGAAGTAGAAACATTGATCCGAGAAGAAGGAGAAGCTGCTACATTTGAAACCAATGTGCACGGTCTCCATCCAGAGCTTATTCGTTTACTGGGTAAATTAAGATTTAGAACGAGTTACGGTCAAAATGTTTTGAAACATTCCATTGAAGTTGCAAATTTAAGCGGTTTAATTGCTGCTGAATTAGGTGTTGATGTTCGATTAGCCAAACGTGCCGGGCTGCTTCATGATATTGGAAAAGCAGTAGATCACGAAATGGAAGGATCTCATATCAGTATCGGTGTTGATTTGTGTAGAAAATATCGTGAATCCAATATTGTTCTTAATGCAATTGAAGCACATCATGGAGATGTGGAACCTGAAAGTATTATTGCCGTAATTGTTCAAGCAGCGGATACCATTTCAGCTGCAAGACCAGGGGCAAGAAGAGAAACATTGGAAACTTATATTAAACGTCTGCAAAAATTAGAAGAAATTGCAGATTCCTTTAAAGGAGTAGAAAAATCCTTTGCGATTCAAGCAGGTAGAGAACTTCGTATTATGGTTATACCTGAAGAAACTGATGATGCGCAAATGGTATTGTTATCAAGAGAAGTTGCTAAAAAAATCGAAAACGAACTGGAATATCCAGGTCAAATAAAAGTACATCTTATTCGTGAAACTAGAGCAATAGAATATGCAAAATAAAAAGAAAGCGAGATTATCTCTCTTTCTTTTTTATTTTGCATATAATACAATATATGTAATAATAAACATATTTTAAAAAAGTTTTATTTTAAAAAAGGATTTAGGAAAAGAATGGAGAATATATTATAGGAATTAGTTTTATCCTAACAAAGGGGGTCATAAAAATGGAAGTATTAAAAGTTGCTTCAAAATCGAACCCTAATGCCGTTGCAGGTGCCTTAGCGAACACAATTCGTGAGAAAGGTGGGGCCGAACTTCAAGCAATAGGGGCAGGTGCTCTTAATCAAGCACTTAAAGCAGTGATCATTGCACGAGGATATGTAGCGCCCTCGGGAATTGATTTAATCTGTGTTCCAGCTTTTACTGACATTGAAATTAATGGAGAAGAGAGAACAGCCATAAAATTAATAATACAAGCTCGATAAGAGCTTGTATTATTTTTTGCCCTATTATTCCATTTCAGGTTCAAAACTCATACAGTCAGTTTCGTGTTTGGATTTTGCATCGCTAACATGTTCGCCCACTAGAATGTCTTCCAATGTGCAGTATTTTACTTTGTCGTTGTACTTACAAGATTTAACATTGCATTTGATTACTTGAGAATTTGGTCTTGCCAAAACATTCATCTCCTTTTATATATTTAATTTAAATATAAGTCTCTATCATTGTTTCCATAATAAAATGATTTTATTCAGGGACGAATTTTCGTTTGATTTTTGGAGGGAGGTTATTATGAATTTATTCTTTCTTGATGCTCACTGCGATACAATTACAAGAATCATGCATACAAAAGATCCTTTGTATAAAAATAACTATCAAGTGGATATTGAAAGATTGAAAGCTTTTTCAAATCCAATACAATTTTTTGCAATTTGGCTGCATCCGAAATTTTATGGAAATCCTCTTATACAAACCTTAAAGGCAATAGATTATTTTTACGAAGAAATTAAAAAAAATGAAAACTATATTGGTTATGCAGGTTCTTTAAAAGAGATAGAAAGAAATATTGATGAAAATAAAATCAGTGCTGTTTTAACGCTTGAAGGCGGAGAAGCTCTGGAAGGAGAAATAGAGGTTCTTAGAACTTTATATAGATTAGGCGTTAGAAGTATGACACTCACCTGGAATTACCAAAACAGCATTGGTTGCGGAGCACTGGAAGAAGGCTTAGAAAAAGGTCTTACGGACTTTGGCATAGAGGTCGTTAAAGAAATGAATACATTGGGCATGATCATTGATGTATCCCATTTGTCTGAAAGTGGATTTTGGGATGTGAAAAAGATATCTTCAAAGCCCTTTATAGCCAGCCATTCCAATGCAAGAGCGCTTTGCAACCACCCAAGAAATTTGAATGACAAACAATTGAAAGCCATAGCGGAAATAGGAGGGGTAGCAGGAATAACCACTTATCCGCCCTTCCTTAATGCCTCAGGCTATGCCCAAATAGAAGATTTTTTTACCCATGTGGATTACATGGTTCAATTGATTGGAATTGACTATATAGGGTTAGGATGCGATTTTGACGGTATGCCGACCTTTACAAAAGGCGTGGAAGATGTGTCAAAACTCAGAAGGATATGTGAGCATTTTGAGAAAAAATATGGCTGCAGCGGTGCAGAAAAACTTCTTTATAAAAACTTTTTAAGAGTAATAAAAGAAGTATGGATTGAATAGTCAAAAAAATAACTTGCAATGCACATTCCAATTGATAGAAAAATATTATAAAATATAAGACAAAAAGAATAATTAGAATTAACATCTTGCAAATATCTGAAAAATATATTACAATATTAAAAAAATAATAATGGATGGTGAAAGAAATGAAGCTTTCAAATAAAGTAATGGATATTACTCCTTCATCAACTTTGGCCGTTACTGCAAAGGCAAAACAAATGAAAGCAGAAGGAATAGATGTTGTAGGATTTGGTGCCGGAGAACCGGATTTTGATACCCCTGAGCACATTAAGCAAGCGGCAATTAAAGCTATTGAAGAGGGATTCACAAAATATACTCCTGCGGCTGGTACAGTAGAATTAAAAAAGGCAATTTGCGATAAATTTAAGAATGAAAATGGTTTAGAGTATATGCCAAGTCAAATCGTTATTAGCAATGGTGCAAAGCATTCCCTGACCAACGCTTTTATGGCAATATTAAATCCGGGGGAAGAAGTGATTATTCCTGCACCTTTTTGGCTAAGCTATCCCCAAATGGTTAAGTTGGCAGATGGCGTTCCTGTTATCGTATATGCAAAAAAAGAGAATAACTTTAAAGTTACAATAGAAGATTTAGAAAAAGCAGTAACAGATAAAACCAAGGCTCTTGTAATCAATAGCCCTTCAAATCCAACCGGGGTTGTTTATACTGAAGAAGAATTAAGAGCTATTGCAGACTTTGCTGTAAAACATGATATATATGTAATCTCTGATGAAATTTATGAAAAGCTTATTTACGATGGCATAAAGCATGTAAGTATTGCATCTTTTAATGAAGAAATTTATAAAAGAACAATCGTTATCAATGGTGTTTCCAAAAGCTATTCCATGACGGGATGGAGAATTGGATATCTTGCCGCTCCTGAAGATGTTGCAAAAGCAATTTCAAACGTACAAAGTCATGCGACTTCCAACCCGAATTCCATTGCACAAAAGGCTACTTTAGCAGCTCTTACAGGCCCTCAAGACTGTGTGGAAGAAATGCGCAAAGAATTTGAGGCACGAAGAAATTATATGGTAGAACGCTTAAGTAAAATACCTTCTTTTTCAATTATCAAACCACAGGGTGCATTTTATGTGGTGATTGATCTATCCAACATTTTAGGCAAGGAATTTGAAGGAAGAGTCATTGAAACTGCAGATGATTTCTCAGAAATTTTACTAGAAAAAGATAGTGTTGCAGTTGTTTCTTGTACAGATTTTGGATTTTCCAATTGTATTCGATTGTCTTATGCGATTTCTCTTGAAAGTATCAAAAAGGGATTAGATCGAATCGAAAACTTTGTCAATAAATTATAATATGATGGATAGAGTGTAGACTCTATCCTAAATTTTTGATATTATTTAATGGAAAATTTCAAAAACGGATGAAGCAACAGAATAAAGTCCTATGAATTTCAATAAAAAATAAAGAAAGGAATGAATGGAGTGTACGACGCTTTTCAAAGCCCATTTAGTGAAAGATATTCCAGTAAAGAAATGCAGTATCTATTTTCACCAGATAAAAAATTTAAAACTTGGAGAAAATTATGGATTGCTCTTGCAGAAGCTGAGAAAGAATTGGGCATTGCCATTACAGATGAGCAAATAGAAGAACTTAAAAAATATGCAGAGGATATAAATTACGAAGTGGCAAAGCAGAGAGAAAAAGAAGTACGCCATGACGTTATGTCCCATGTTTATGCTTACGGGGAACAAGCCAAGAAAGCAAAGCCGATTATACATTTGGGAGCGACCAGCTGCTATGTAGGAGACAACACAGATATTATTATCATGCATGAAGCATTGGAGCTCATTCGTAAGAAGCTTATAAATGTTATACATAAATTAGCTCTTTTTGCAAACCGTTATAAAGACATGCCTACCCTTGGCTTCACTCACTTCCAGCCTGCTCAGCTTACAACTGTTGGGAAAAGGGCTTGTCTTTGGATCCAGGATTTGTGGATGGATTTACAGGATGTAGAGTACCAACTTTCTAAAAAAAGATTAAGAGGAGTAAAAGGAACAACCGGAACACAGGCAAGTTTTTTGAGCTTATTTGAAGGAGATCATGAAAAAGTAAAGCAGCTTGAGAAGCTTGTTGCAGAAAAAATGGGTTATACGGCATGGTTTCCTGTAACAGGCCAAACTTATCCTAGAAAATTAGACTCCCAAATTCTCCAAATTTTAAGTTCCATTGCACAGTCAGCCTATAAATTCAGTAATGATATACGACTTTTGCAAAACTTAAAAGAAATAGAAGAGCCTTTCGAAAAGAATCAAATAGGATCTTCTGCCATGGCATATAAAAGAAATCCTATGCGAACAGAAAGAATTTCTTCTTTAGCCCGATATGTTATTTGTGCAGCCCTTAATCCTGCAATCACAGCTTCTACTCAATGGTTCGAAAGAACTTTAGACGATAGTGCCAATAAAAGAATTAGTGTCTCGGAAAGCTTTTTAGCAGTGGATGGCATACTGGACATTTATTTAAATGTTGTAGATGGATTGGTGGTATATCCTAAGGTCATTGAGCAAAGAATTATGTCGGAACTTCCTTTTATGGCTACTGAAACCATTTTAATGGAAGGGGTTAAAAGAGGGGGAGATCGTCAGGAACTCCACGAAAAAATCCGTGTTCATTCCATGGAAGCGGCGAAAGTTGTTAAAATGGAAGGAAAGCCTAACGATTTGATTGAAAGAATCATTCGTGATGAAAGTTTTCTTATGACTGAAGAAGAAATATTAAATATTTTAGATCCGAAGAACTTCATTGGACGAGCTCCTGAGCAAGTGGATGAATTCCTTAAAGAATACATTCATCCGATATTAGAAGAAAACAAAGACTTATTAGGGGCATCTTCAGAGCTCAGTGTATAAGTCATACTGTTTTTTGTTTATAAATTTATTTTATACCTGCTGATCATTTCATTCAGCAGGTATTTTTTATTGTATAGGAAATTAGGAGGAATTTCCTATACAATAAAAAGTCCTCTAGACAGAATGCACACTCGCGCCCATTGTATTTTGTCGGCTTTGCAGACCGCGCTCGGCTAAAGAGTTTCGCAAGCGAAACGCTTTCTTGCCTCTTAAGAAGAGCGAGTCTGAAAGTTTCACATTTTGTCGAACATGAGAATAGAATAATACTAGGTTGTCGAACAAACTAAAAGACAATTTAGAAAAATAAAAAGGAGGATTTTTATGGCAAAACGCCGCTACAAATTAGTGCCCGTAGAAAAAAACATTGATATTGACAAGGAGGAATTATTAGATATCGATGTGAATCAACTAAAGAATAGTAATAAACAAATTGATATTGAAAAAGAATACGAAACAGAACATGATGAAACCAGCCAAGGAAATAAACAATATAATAAACAAATTAATTACAATTTGATGAAGCAAATTGCAAAAGTAAATTCTACAGCTGAGTCAGATTCTGAGTCCGAATCCGAATCTGAATCTGAAGCAAAACAATCACAAAGACAAAAATCTGATGCTAGTGCAAAACAAGCTCAAAAAGCCTATGCTGATGCAGAAGCCATTGCATATTCAGAATCTATAGCTGCTGCTCTTCGTGACATTAGTGTAGCATTAAATAAAATCAATGCTTTCTTCAGCAGTATTGAATTTGAGAAAGAGTAGTACAAAAGAAAATAGTGGGGGATTTTCCCACTATTTTTTATATTTGTAAGGGGGGATGATATGAAGATTCATAGAGAACATAGAGCTCAAGACAAGAAAAAGATTCCAATTGAAATAGTACCCCGAGATCAAACCAATACTCAAGAAAATCTGCAGGATATGGATCAGAATCAAAATGTAGATGTAAAGCCGGCACAATTTGTATCTGTAACAGTAAACAATCAAATTGAAAACTATACAGGTAAAATTACTGGATATGTCCATAAGGACACTAGTGAAGAGCGCCCATATTCCATACAAATTGCCCTTTATTTCGCCAACCATAGAAAATATCCTATCTATCAAAAGGTTTTAGATAAAAACATGGATTTTGTTATGGAAGAATTGCCCCCTGGTTTCTATATGATTGAGTTATCTAGCAAAGACAAAGTGTTAAAGCGGATTCCTAACATAAAGGTACTGCCCAATCAAACGGTTCATCAATCCATTATCCTGGAATAAATTTTTGATTAATGATAAAACCTCCTAAAAAGACTATGATTTTTAGGAGGTTCATTAAAACTTTCCTTAAAATTTTAATTAATTTGTATTAGACTCACTAATATTTGTGTCACTAAGGATTTCTTTAATACCTTTTATTGAGCCTAATAAACTAACAGCTTCCGAAGGTAGTACAAGTTTACTGGATTGTCCGTCGGCGATTTTTTCTAAAGCTTCCATTGAGCGGATTGCAAGAACAGCTTCATTAGGTTCACTTTCTTTGATTGCCATATAGAGTTTTTTAAGACCTTCAGCTTTCGCTGCCTGAACAGCAAGGAATGCTTCAGCTTCCCCTTGAGCCCGAAGAATTTGAGATTGTCTTTCTCCTTCCGCCCGTCTAATATTCGCTTCTTTTTCTGCTTCAGCTTTAAGAATAGCGGCTTCTTTGCTTCCTTCCGCTTCTAGAATTGCTGCACTTTTTTTGCCTTCCGCTCTT
>JGI24712J26585_10000258_pt1 | contig 45481 bp, 36 predicted proteins | sample BioPla3DNA2_FD_26585 | JGI IMG/M metagenome (IMG submission 26585) | reverse complement strand
AGGGGACAGCTCCGTTGCGTCAACCGTAGCGTCCGGTCTTGTTTTTTTTATGGCGATGGCAAGGGCGCCCGAGCCGGTGCATAAATCCAGTACCCGTGCGTTTTGTGGTAAATTTTCAAGCGCCGCCTCACATACGCATTCAGTATCAAAGCGGGGGATAAGCACGTTCTCATCCACATAAAAGCCAAGCCCCATAAAGAAACTTTCCCCTAAAATATACTGAAGGGGATAACGGGCAGCCCGCCTTTCAACCAAGCGATCGAAAGTTTCCTGCTGCTCGGTAGACAGGCTGCCCCCAAAAAGGAGAACGTCTGCCGCATCCTTTTCTATAGCGTGAGAAAGGAGGGCAAGGCTGTCGTGGGCAGCCTCTTCAATGCCGACGGAAAGCAGCCTTTCCTCTCCGGCTTTTAATGCTTGGCGAAAGGTCATGCCGCTTCCTTTGGAAGCAATACCCAGCCTTCGGGCGTAGTTTCACCTTCGGGCAGGCCATGCAGCGCTGCGTTCATGGCAACGATGGCCACCTCGCACATTTCGTCGGTGGGCTGGCGTGTGGTCAAGCGCTGCAACTGCATGCCCGGCCACCTGAGCGCCCGTGTCAGCGGGGTTTCGGCGTGGGCAAGGGCTTTAAGCGCCTCGTAGCCGATGCCTGCCACCAGGGGCAAGAGTAAAAGTCGGGTCAGGATGCGCATCAGATAGTTTTGTCCAAGGTCAAAGCCGGTAGTATTTAAAATCACTTGGTCAATAACGGAATAAAACACGATGGACAAAATAAAAGTGAGCAGCAAAAAGCTGGTGCCGCACCTGGGGTGCAAACAACTGAATTTTTGCGCGTTTTGCGGTGTTAGCGGCAGCTCATGTTCGTGGCAGTACACGGTCTTGTGCTCGCTTCCGTGGTACTGGAAGGTGCGCCGCATATCTTTTTGAAGGCCGACTATCCACAAATAGGCAAGCAAAATGGCCGTACGGATAAGCCCGCTGATGAGATTAACGCTGGTGAGTGACCAGCCCGCTTGCCGTAAAGCTTTGGCAGGGAGATTGGGCAGCAGTACAAACAGGCCTACTGAGAGAATAACGGCAAGCGCCATAGCAATGCCCATCATGACCTTTTCAGCTTTTGTGCCAAATTTCTTTTCCAGCCACTTTTCAAGCTTGTCAGGCTCTTCCGATTCGCCCAGCATGGTGGAGGAATCTTCCAGCACCTGCATACCCAGCTTCAGCATCAGCGCCATGTTTACAGCGCCTCTAATGAAAGGCCACCCCATCCACTTATGCTTTTTGGCGGGAGATTGGTGGGATTCACGCTTGACTACAATATCGCCGTTGGGACGTCTGACGGCGATGGCGATATACTCGGGCGCCTTCATCATCACGCCCTCAAGCACTGCTTGCCCGCCGATATCAACCTTTTTTTGTTGATCTTTGCTCATAAAAACTCCTTTAAATCAAATGGTGAATTTTCATCTCTTGCTATTATACCCGATTGATAAAAAAAGTAGCAAGGCAAGCCGAACATTTCTTAAACAAGAAAACCCTTCCCAAAAAATAAGTGCGGGAAGGGTGTAATCTTGTGCCGAAAATATACGACTTAATCGATGCCGAAACGCTTCTTGAAACGATCGACACGGCCGCCGGCTTCCACGGTCTTCTGCTTGCCCGTGTAGAACGGGTGGCAATTGGAGCAGATATGGATACGCATATCGCCGCCTTTAGTTGACCCGGTTTCAAAGGTTTCACCGCAGACGCAGCTGACAGAAACCTTGTGGTACTTGGGATGGATGCCTTCCTTCATTTCATTTCACCTCTTTTTGCGCTCTTGTCAGGATTCATGGCGCGCGACCATGAGCCAAGCAGTAGTATATCATCGTTTAAATTGTTTGGCAAGTTTTTTGATAAAAAAGATGTTTTCCTCTGTCTTATAAATTTATACAAAAAAAGCGCCCCTTTTGGTGGAGGCGCTTTGGGTTTAGGTGCTTACTTGTTGTCCACTTCTACCATGTGGCGGATGAGGTCAACAATCTTGCAGGAATAGCCCCACTCGTTATCGTACCAGGAGATCAGCTTGAAGAAGTGATCGTTTAGGCCGATGCCGGCAGTGGCATCGTAAACGCTGGTGCGGGGGTCATGCAGGAAGTCGCTAGAAACAACGGCTTCCTCGGTGTAGCCGATGATGCCCTTGTAGCGGTCAGACTCGCTTGCTTTCTTCAGGGTGGCGTTAATTTCTTCCATGCTGGTGGGCTTTTCGGTTACTAAGGTCAGGTCAACCACAGAAACGTTCAGGGTGGGGACCCGGAAAGACATACCGGTGAGTTTGCCATTGAGCTCGGGGATAACAACGCCCACAGCCTTGGCTGCGCCAGTGGAAGAGGGGATAATGTTGGCTGCCGCGCCGCGGCCACCGCGCCAGTCCTTCTTGGAGGGGCCGTCAACGGTTTTCTGGGTAGCGGTGGTGGCATGGACGGTGGTCATGAGGCCTTCCTTGATGCCAAAGTTTTCATGAATAACCTGAGCCAAGGGCGCCAAGCAGTTGGTAGTGCAGGAAGCGTTGGAAACAACCTTCATGTCCTTGGTGTACTTGTCTTGGTTAACGCCCATGACAAACATGGGGGTTTCCTTGTCCTTTGCGGGGGCGGAAATAACAACCTTCTTGCCGCCACCGACAAAGTGGGCGCCGGCCTTCTCGGTGGTGGTGAAAATGCCGGTGGCTTCTACAATATATTCTGCGCCGGACTCGCTCCAGGGAATATTCTTGGGATCCATTTCGCCATAGGCCTTGATTTCCTTGCCGTTGACGACCAGGACGCCTTTTTCATCGTCGCCATGGACTTCGCCTTGGAAGCGACCCTGCATGGTGTCGTACTTGAGCATGTAGGCCATGTACTCGGGGTTGACGAAGGGATCGTTAACAGCAACGACCTGCACATCGTTAAAATTTTCGACAGTCGCACGCAACACCAAACGGCCGATACGACCAAAACCATTGATACCAACTTTGATCATGTTTAGTAAATCCTCCTTTAATTCTCAAATCAAATGTGACATGCTTATTATACCATATTTCTTTCATTATGCAACCGAAAAGCCGCCCAAAAGCGGCTTCTGCGGGAGGAAAAAGGGTAGGCGGGCGAAATTTGTCCCACAAATTAACGGTTTTTCAGCCAAGCTGTCCAAGCGTCCTTAATACGGGTAAGCAAAGGCAGAGAGATCAAGCCAAAGGCCGTGCACAAGGCGGCGCTCACCGATAGCCAGAAAGACAGAAGCAGGCTGTTTGGCGTTCTTAAAGCGACCAGAGCCGTGTTTGCGCTGCGGTTATGCCAAAAAGCGGCGCCGATTTCCTTGGGTTCCACCGGCACTGAGGGTACCCATTCAGGGAAAAGCAGCACGGGCTTAATGAGTTCTTGCAGTACCAGATACAGGGCGAAAAACCATATGCCAAGCAGCGCGAGCGAAGCGAGTGTTCGAAGCGCGATTCGCCAAAATTCCTGCAAGAAATAACGTTTTTGAAGCCCAGTTCTTGTTCGGCGGATAAAGAAAGTCAGAACAAATTTAATCAATTTCCAGATAAGTAACAAAATAAACAGCAAAAGCAGGCACACCGTTAGCCGAAGCGGCAGGAAAGAGCGGTCTCTCTCTTTTTGCAAATCAATGTTTGCCCCGCCCTCACGAAAGGAGGATAGCTTGGAAAAAAAGGTTGAACGTGCCCGCCCGCCTGCTGCTTTTGCGCCCGACACCACCGCAAGCGTGGGGTTTTGGTTGGCGCCGTCAAGGGCACAAAGGGGCACCATAGCCCGGCAGGCCCACCTTTCACCGGCAGTGCGCCTGTGGCGGATAACGCCTACCACCTTAAACTCCACGCCCGCGAAAGAAAAGGCGCGGTCAATGGGGGCGCCGTCCCGGAAAAGCTCAACGGCGGTTTTTTCATCAATGACCGCTACGGGGCGGGATGAAAAAAGCTCGTCTGGGTATAACTGCCGCCCGGCAAGCAGCACCGACCGTTCCATGGCGTCCACATCGCCCCAGAGGCCAATCACCTGCCCTTGAAGGCTGCTGCCGCTAGAGTGCGACAGCGTCGCCCCCTCGTAGTAGCAGGAAAGCGCCATGGAAGGCACGCTGTCTTTCAACTCCTTTTTAACAAGGGACAGCTCTTTTAGCCTGTTTTCAAGGGCGGTGGGAGGCTTTTCTTTTGGCTTTTCTTCCTGTTCACCTTGGCTTGTTTCGGATTGCGCGGCCTGCGCAGCGCTGTTTGTCATATCGATGCTTGGCAAAAAAGCGTATTCCAAGTGCTTTGGCACCTTGGAAATGCTATAGGCGCCAAAGGCAATAAAGATGCCCAGCGCGATGAGCAGGCCAAGGCGTTTAATCGACATATTTCATCACCTGCTGCCCATCCTTAACGGTGCGATCTTCATGGTCGGCAATGTCCACATAGCTTAAATCATCTTCAAGGGACACCACCTTGTCTGATTTGTCCAGCACCTTAACTTCCCGCTTTTCCAGTGTCATGGTGTTGTTGGATAGGAGGCCGCCCCAGGAAGTCCTGACCACATATACAAAGTACTTGTCTTCGCCTTCCGATCTGAGGGCGCTTGCGGGAATCAAGGTAGTGGCTTTTTGTGCTTTGTAGGTGGCGGTGACCGCGATGGTCTTGTCCATTAAGGCGGTAAGCCCGCCAAGTTTACTGAGGTTATCGTCGCTCAAGGCGATTTCGGCGTACTTTTTGCCGCCCACTTCAATAGAAATGTTGGTAATCTTCACGCTTTTTTCAAGCCCCTCTACCGACACGGCTGTACCCTTGGTAAGCGGCTTTTGGCTGCCCGTAATATCGCAGCGAATAAGCGGATGCTCACCTTCAAGGCTCATGGTGTACAGGGGTTTGATGCCATCGTAGCTATCGCCCGCCTTAATGGAAATAGAGGTAATATATCCGTCACGCGGAGCATAAACGTCACCGATACTTTTGATTTTTTCTTCCAAATCAATCACGTTTTGCTCGGCCTTTTCCATTTTCATGTATAGTTCGTCGATCTTTTTAATGGATTCAAACAGCGTATCGCCTATCCGGCTCATGCCGTATTGCCCCTTGTAGATATACTTCAAAATGGCGCTTGCGTTAAACAGTCGCTTATCGGCGTTATAGGCATCAAGCATTTTTTGGGCAAGCCCGGGGTAGGAATTTTCATCAAGTTTTAGGGCTGTTGCCGTGTGGTTATTGAGCCCTTTTAAATTGTACTTCTTGTATTTGACCACATCGTCTACCGGTTCCGGGTCAAGCGCCACCCAGTCTTCAATGTTTTCGGGCAGTTCATAGCCAAGATCGGCTGCTAAAGTTTTGACTTTTAGCATGGTTAAAAAATAGTCATCGTTCGCCAGCAAAAATTCGTTGTAGGCATCGTTCTGGTCGCTGGTTTTGGCAAGCTGTTGTTTGGAGGCGTATTCCACCGCATACTCTCGGATGGCGTTTTTGTATTCTTCCATGGCTGTCTTATACTTTTCTTCATAGCCCGTGGGCTTCAGGGTAAAAAGCAGGTCACCTTTTTTCACAAAGTAGCCTTCTTTGGCAAGCACTTTGGTGACCACCGCATCCATACCGGCGGCTTCTTTGGCGACAATTTCTTCACCTTTGGAAAAGTGGATGCTGCCCTCAAGGGCGATACTGTCTTCAAGCTTACCCTTGGTGGCCCGAATAATTTCCACCTTAGCGGTGGTAATGGTTTGCAATGTGTTCCCGAAAAACATGCTGGCGGCCAAGACAATGGCCAATACAATCAGGGCTTTAAGGGCTTTTTTCTTTCCGGTCATAACGGTCTCCTTACTTTAAGTCACTCAGCTGGATGCCGGTGAGAATGTCTTCTTGAAAGTAGATATATATCAGCATTGCCGGCAGGATGTACAGCGCCGCGCCCGCGAAGGCAACGCCTTTTTCGCTTTCACCAATGGCGTTAAACATAACGGAAAGGGGCAGAGCGTCCCGCAACTCGCTTAGGTAAATCAACGGCTGCTCCACCAAGTTCCATGAATCGGCAAAGGACAGGGCGCAGGCGGCGCCGAGGATGGGCGCGCAGGCCGGTAAAACAATGTACAGATACGTTCGCACCGTACCTGCTCCGTCCATAAGGCCTGCTTCCAAAATATCGGTAGGGATGGACAGCATGTACTGCCTGATTAAAAACACGTACAGCGGCGACACCGCAAGCGGCAGGATTATCGCCCAGCGGGTGTTTAAGAGCCCCAGTGTTTTCATCGTCAGCACCGATGGCGCCATCGTTACCTGAAAGGGCATGAGCATGAGCAGGAGAATCAGGAAAAACAGCGCCTCCCGCCCGAAAAACTTAAAGCAGGACAGGGCATACGAGAGGGCGGGCAGTACTATTGCCTGAAACAGCAGCACTACCACCGCGTAGAATACCGAGTTCATGAAGTATTGCAGGTAGATGGGCTTTTCAATCAGCAGGCTGTAATACTGCCTAAGCGACACCATGGAGGGCGACAGGGGAAAGTCCATCCACTGGTCGACAGAAAAGTTGCCCCTTGTGCCAAGCAGATCGTTCATTTCCTTGACGGGGAAAAAGGAATACAAAAAGGTAAGAACGATGGGGAAAAGAAGGAGGATGGCCATCAGCGACAAAAGCGTGATGCTGATGATTTTTCCCGTTTTCCAACGTGTTTTGTTGTCAGTGCGCATCGCCTCTCACCCCCTTGTTTAAGTACATCAGGCCAAAAAGCGCAAGCACAATCAGCGCGAAGGAATAGGCGGCGGTGGTTACGTCTTGGTAATCCAAAGTGGCGAATTTGTTGTTCATAAAGTGCTGGAGGGTATAAACCCTTTCATCGGGATAGGCGCCACCGATGAAGTACACTTCCTTAAAAATCTTAAAGGCGTTGACCCAGCCCAGCACAAGCACAAAAAAGGCGGTGGGTAAAATGAGCGGCAGAGTTATTTTGGATGCCTGCTTTACGCTGCTTGCCCCTTCCAGACGGGCAAATTCGTAGTATTCATCGGGGATGGATTGCAGGGCTGCCGAAAAAATGACCACTGAAAAGCCCGTGTTTTTCCAAACATATAGCAGTACAATGGGTACCCGCATGGCGCCTGATTGCAACCACAGCACCCTTTCCTGCCCAAGGCCCACCACCAAGCGGTTCACAATGCCGCCATAGTCGAACAGCAGCGTCCAGACAATGAGCATGGCGGAGGTGGGGACAAGGTAGGGCATTAACAGCACGTTTCGGAAAAACAGCGACTTTTCTTTTAGGTGTTTGAGCATAACAGACAGGGTAAAGGACAGGACAAAAATCAGCGGCGCGCAAATGAGCGACAGTTCCAGCGAGTTTTGAAGCCCCAGCCTAAACACCTCGTTTTTCCATAGCCTCGTGTAGTTATCAAAGCCTACGAAGCTGTTGTTAATGGTGCCGTCGGTGAAGGAAAAGTATAGACCGCCGATAAAGGGCGCCACATAAAACACCATCAGCCCCGCAAGGCCGGGCAAAAGAAACAGCCAGAGACTTTTTTTCTTTTTGAACAAAGGGAGGATCTCCTTTTCTAAACGTTGTGGGGGAGGGCGGGCTTTTATTTAAGCCCGCCCGTGGGGCTTACTGTTGCTCCAAGGTGATGAGCCTGGCTTTTTGGTCAAATTCTTTAATCAACTGGTCCATACTCATCTGCCCGCCAAAGTAGCGCTCGCTCAGTTCGGTAAGCGGGCCGCCCCAGCCAAGCAGGGGATGGGCAGTGTCCATGAGGGGAGAGGTCATCACGATGTTCTGGTAATATTCAAGCCCTTCTTTGGTCACGGTATAGCGCCCGTATTCTTTTTGGTATTCAAAGTCTTTCTGCGCTTGTTCGTACTCTTTTTCAAGCTGGGTTTTTTGCGCGCCTTCGGCCTTGTCTATTTCTTCTTTCAGAGTATTCAGCTGCTCTTGCATGTATTTTATCATGCTATCGTAGTAATCATCTTCAATCGGCTCACTAAAACCTTCCACCATGCAAGCCAAGGTGTCTTTGCTCATGTTTTTGACGCAAGCTTCTATGTAGCGCTTGGCGTTATCTAAATTGGGGCTTTGGGCGAACACGCACAAGTATTCGGTATAGAAGCTTGCCACCTTTGGCGCGCCTTCCCATGGGGCAAGCAGCAAGGGGAGGGAGCTATAATTGTTTTCCACATCCGCCTTGAGTTCGTTTAGCACATAGCTGATGCCGCCGGGCGAAATTTCGGAGTAAGTATAGAACAGCGCTTTCTTTTCCGACATTTCCATCCACTCTTCATCGCTCATTTCCTTTTCTTCCGGGCTTCTGAAAGAAGCGGGCAGGCTTTCATAGGCGGCTGTCATTTCCCTGAATTCGGGAGTATCAAGCACCAAGGGTAGGCCCATTTGCATGCGGGTCTTTAAGTAAAGGTTTACCATCCGCACTAAGAAGTAGTTGCCGTTCGTTGGGGAATCAAACAGGGTGTAGGCTTCATCGTCGGCGTGGTTTTCAAGATAATCGGTGATAATGTCGCAATAATCTTTAAAAGTTTGAGGCGCTTCATAGCCCAGCTCTTTTAAATTACTGGGGGAGTAGCTGTAAGTATCGCTTGACATTCTTACAGGAATAGCGAAAATGCCGCCGTCGTTTACAAACGGTTCTCTCAGGAACGGATACAGGGAATCCATCAGTTCCTTTACGCCCGGCACATCTTGCAAATCGGCCAGATAGCCTTTTTGTACCATGGGGGCGGGGTCGTTGGAGTAGGTATCAAGGCTCATTACATCAGCTTGCAAAGCGCCGGAAACTAAGGCCTGGCCAAGGCTGACGCCGTCTTGATATTCTTCCACTTCTACGAACATGATGTCGCTAAGCAGGGGGCGTACCTTTTCATCGCCGTAGACATGGTACATGCGTAGTTCGGCTGTGGGCAGCTTGCTTGCGTCGGTTGAAATTAGCAGTATCTTGTTTTGGGTGATACCGGCAAGCTGGCCGCTGCCGAGCATGACAAGCTGCATATAATCGGAGGGCTTGTAGCCACACAGCTTTTCTTCGCCGTTTCGGTTGAGGCGGTAAATTTGCATGTTGTTGGCGTATAAGAGGCTGTCGGTCTTTTCTTCATAGAAGATATTTTCGTTGGAATAATGCCTGTAATTGGGGCCGAGGGGCGCGAATTCTTCGGTGGAGAAGTCGGAAAGATCAAGGATGGAGGCGATGAAGACGGCATCTTCAGCATACATATCTTCGCCTTCCGACTGAACCATCAAAAGTTTTCCGTCCTTATAGGAATCGACGCTGACCATCCTTTCTACTTCGCAAGGGGTAAATTCGCCGGTTAAAATGTTAAAGCTGTCCAGCTCCTTGCCGCTTTGCTCGCCGTATTGGCAAATATAGAGGGTGTCGCCCGCCAAGATATGTCTTTCGCCGGTCCGAAGGTGGGCTCTTTGCTCCTCTTGGGATGTATCGTCGTAGTAGTGGAGGCGGTGTTCACAGTCCATTTTAACGGCATCGCCAAAAGAAAGCGAGTCGCCCGAAAGCTCTATGGGAAGGGCAAAGAGGCTTCCTTCCGTTGAAAGCAGGGCATAGCTTTTGCCTTCGTCTCCAACAACCGAAACAAATTGGAAATACCTTGCGCCCTCTTCTAAGTCGCTTGCCTTAGGTTCACTAACCGAGAGCGGGCGAAATTCGGTTCCTTCGGGGTTTAAGAAATAATAGCTTTCGCCGTTTTCCACCCGGCACAGCATACCGCCCATGAGGGGGAAAGCCTGTATCCAGGCGTCTTCGCTGTCGGAGGAGATAGTAAAGGACTTGGGTTCTTCGGCTAAGGCCGGTAGGGTGAGGATGAGGCAGAGCAATAAAGCGATCGGCTTTTTCATGGTTTCCTCCTTTGTTTAGCTTTGTCAATGGGGCCGCTATTTTTTAGGCGCCTTTCGGCTAATTTGATGGTAGCACGAAATGATGCGACTTTACACTTACAGATGATGTAAGAATTATTGCTGCTCAAGGGTAATCAGTTTGGATTTTTGGTCAAATTCTTTAATCAGCTGCTCAATAGGCATCTGCCCTTCAAAGTGGCGGTTGATTAGTTCATGCAGCGGGCTTTCCCAGCCAAGCAGGGGGTGGGCGATATCCATCACGGGGGCGATCATTACCTTGGTTTGGTAGTATTCAAGGCCTTCCAGGCTGATGGAATATTTTCCGTATTGCTGGTAGAAATCCACCGTCTTTTTATAATCTTCATAGTCTTTTAGAAGCTGTGTTTTTTCGGCGCCTTCCGCCTTTTCGGCTTTTTTGAGCATAGCGTCCAGCTGCCCTTGAAGGTTCAAGATGGTTCTTTCATACAAGGACTCTTCCATGGGCTGGTTGTATTTTTCCACCATGCAGGCTAAATGCTCGGCATAGATGGTTTTTACAAGGTTTTCGATATACCTAAAGGCGGTTTCCATATTGGGGCTTTGGGCGTACACGCCGACATACTCTACATAGAAAGTTTGAATAGGCGGCGCGCCTTCCCATGCGGAAAGGACAAGTGGCAAGGAGCTGTAAGCGTTGTCCTTATCTGCGGCCAGCTCGTTTAGTACATAGGTAAGGCTGTAGGGCGATGCTTCCCCGTCGCTAAAAAACAGGGCCTGTTTGCCGTCTATTTCCATCCAAGGGTCTGGGCCCGTTTCATCGCCTGAAGTTTTGTAGGCGGCGGGCAGGCTTTCATAGGCGGCCAGCATTTCATGAAATTCGGGGGTGTCAAGTTCCAAGGACAGCCCCATTTGCAGCCGGGTATACAGGTAAAGGTTTACCATCTTGCTAAAGAACCAAGGCCCGTTTGCGGGGGAATCTAAGAAGGTGATGTCTTCATCGTCCGCGTGGTTTTGGTAAAAGTCAGTGGCGATAGCGCAAAAATCCCCGAAGGTCTTGGGTACTTCGTAGCCCAGGCTGTCCAGTAAGGTCTTGCGGTAGCCAAGGCTCGTAGTGCCAATCTGAACGGGAACAGCGTAAATGCCGCCATCCTTTGTAAAGGCTTCTTGTAAGAAGGGATACAGGGAGTCCGTGTATTCTTTTACGCCCGGTACATCTTTTAAATCGGCCAGGTAGCCTTTTTGAATAAAGGGCTTAGGAGATGTGACGCTGCTGTTCATCGACAGCGCATCGGTCTTTAAGGCGCCTGATACCAGGGCTTGGCCAAGGGTGACAACATCGTTAGTCACTTCAATGTCGGTAAACATCACATCGCTCATCATGGAGCGTGCTTCTTCATCGCCAAAAGCGCCGAAAACGCGCAGCGTTTCTGAAGGCAGGTTGCCATCGGCTGTGATAAGGTGGATAGCGTCATCCTCTATTCCCGCGAATTTTCCGCCGGAAAGCAGCACCAGATCCATATACCTGGAGGCCTTGTATCCGCGCAATTCCTCGCTGCCGCCCTTTTTCACGCCATAGATGTGCATGTTGTTTACATATAAAAGATAATCGGTGTTTTTGTCGTAGTACACTTGGGAGAAGGTGTAGGGTTCAAAGTGTTCGCCGAGCCGGACGATTTCTTCGGTGCTTGAATTTTTAGGGTCAAGAACCGAAGCGAAAAATTCAGCGCCCGATTGGTATTGGTCGCCGCCCACCGCATGGGTGATGAGCAGCTTTCCATCTTGATACGGGAAGATATTGAGCACCCTTTGAACGGGGAAGGGGGCGTATTCGCCGGTTAAGATGTTGTAGCTATCCAGTTCATTATTTTCAGGCACATTCGCCTGGGTTACATAGAGGGTATCGCCGGCTAAAACAAAGCGGTCGCCGTTTTCAAGGAAAGCGTTTTGCCTCCCTTCACCAGAGCCTTCAAAGCGCAAGCGGTGTTCGCAATCAAGCTCTACCGCTTCGCCAAAGGAAAGGGTGTCGCCTGAAAGCGTAACGGGCACGGCAAACATTTTGGTATCGGTTGAAAAGATGCCATAGCTTTTGCCCCCGTCTTCCACAAAGCTATTTGCCTGAAAGCGGCTGGTTCCGTATTCAAGGCTGTGGGGGTCGGGTTCCTGGGCTGTTAAGGGAACAAGCACTGTCCCTTCGGGGTTTAAGTAGTAGTAGCTTCTGTCGTTCTTTCGGCACAGCATGCCGCCGTTTAAGGGGAAAATTTGCGCCCATTCTCCCTTGTTTTCATCGATGGGGATGGTAAAGGTTTGGGGTTTTTCGGCCAATGCCGGTAGCGTGAGCATCAGGCATAGTAATAGCGCAATCAACTTTTTCATGACTTTCTCCTTAGTAGGTTGGGATAAGAAATCTATTGCAAAGCAACGGGCATGGCTTTTTGGGCACATACGCCGATTAGTCGGTTTGTTTGCTTTCGTTTTCATCAAATAGCTTTTTGGCGGTCTCCCTGTACCTATCCATTTTAATTCGGAACAGGTCCCCGTTTGAGGGAGGGGTGTAGGATATGGCGTTGGCTCCGGCGTCTATCGTTTTTAAAATGCTGTCGCCAGTTGGCCCGCCGGTCGCGATAATGGGGATGGTGGGATTGTTTTTTCTTATTTTTCTAACGATTTCCGCAGTATCCGGTCCGCCGCTGATGTTAAGAATGGAGGCGCCCGCGTCAATCTTTTCTTGGACATCCGTGTACTTTGAAATAATGGTCGCCACAATTGGGCAGATGACGCTTTCGGCTATCAGTTCAAAGGTTTCAACCGGCGCCGGAGCGTTCAAAACCACAGCCATGCAGCCGTGCGATTCAGCCAGCAGCGCCATGTCGCGGGATCTGGCGCCCCTGGTGGTTCCGCCGCCCACGCCGGCGAACACAGGCGCTTGGGCTACGCTTGTTATCGCTGCGAATATTGAAGGGTGCGGCGTGAAAGGATAAACAGCGAAAATCGCGTCGGCGTTGTTATTCATAATAATAGCTATATCGGTTGTAAAAATGAGCGACTTGATTCTTTTCCCGTTGATTCTGATGCCGGAGCAGCGGGATATTTCCCTGGGAACCCTCACGAGGTCATCGCTTGCCATGCTTCCGATTTCCGGAACGAATTTTTCTTCTTTGATTTTGATTTCCTTATTCACTTATACTCCTTTCTTCTATCAATATTTTGTGTTTCAAAAACGCTTTGCGCGCGAATTGTACCAAATACGGTAATTAGGGCAACATGAGGGGGCGGGCTTGAAAAGTAAGCCCGCCCGCGGGGTTTATTGCCGTTCTAGGGTAATGAGCTTGGCTTTTTGGTCAAACTCTTTGATTAGTTGGTCCATGCTTATCTGCCCGCCAAAGTAGCGCTCGCTCAGTTCGGCAAGCGGGCTATCCCAAGAAAGCAGGGGGTGGCCGGTATTCAGCACGGGGGCGACCATGACGGTGTTTTGATAATATTCAAGCGCTTCCAAACTGACTAAATAGCGCCCGTATTCTTGGTGGAATTGCAAATTCTTTTGCGCTTGTTCGTATTCTTTTTCAAGTTGGGTCTTTTCCGCGCCTTCGGCCTTGTCCAGTTCTTCTTTTAGAGTATTCATGTACTCCTGTGTGCTGCGAATACTCTGTTCGTAGTATTCATTTTCAAGGGGCTCGCTATAGTCTTTGACCAAGGATGCAAGGTTTTCTTTGCGAATGTTTTGTACACTTTCTTCAATATAGCGCTTGGCATTGTCCATGTTGGGGCTTTGGGCAAATACGCACAGGTATTCTGTAGAGAAAGCCATCGCCGTGGGCGCTCCCTCCCAGGGGGAAAGCATCAGCGGCAGGGTACTGTAGCTTTGCTCTCTTCCCGCTTTGATTTCGTTCATCACATAGCTGATGCCGATTGGTGAGGTTTCGGAATAGGTATTGAAGAGCATCTTCTTTTCCATCATCTCCATCCACTCTTCTTCGCTCAGTTCCTGAGGTTCCGGGTTACGGAAAGAAGCGGGCAGGCTTTCATAGGCGGCCAGCATTTCCCGAAACTCGGGGGTGTCAAGCGCTAAGGGCAAATTCATTTGCAGGCGGGTATTCAGGTACAGCTTCACCATGAAAGAAAGGAACCATTGTCCGCTCACGGGCGAGTCAAACAAGGCGTACTCGTTGTCGTCGGTATGGTTTTCAAGATAATCGTTGATAATGTCGCAAAATTCCGCGAAGGTTTTGGGCGCTTCATAGCCCAGTTCTTTCATGACGCTCGGAGAATAGCCGAAGGTATCGCTTTGAAGATGCAATGGAATGGCGTAAATGGCGCCGTCTTTCGTGAAGGGTTCCGACAGGAAGGGGTAGAGGGAATCCATGTATTCTTTCACGCCAGGAACATCCTGTAAATCGGCCAGATAGCCTTTTTCCACCAAGGGAGCGGGGGTGTTGTAATCGGAATACAGGCTCAGCACATCCACTTGCAAAGCGCCCGATACCAGGGCCTGGCCAAGGGCAATGCCATCCTGGTATTCTTCCACCTCCACGAACATAACGTCGTTAAGCGAGGCGCGTACCTTTTCATCACCATACACATGGTACATGCGCAGCTCAGCCGTAGGCAAATTGCTGCCGTCGGTGGAAATCACCTGTACCTTGGCTTGGGCGGTACCGGCGAGTTGCCCGCTACCCAGCATCGTCAGCTGCATGTATTTAGAGGTTTTATAGCCGCAAAGCTCTTCTTCGCCGTTTCGGTGCAGGCGGTAAATTTGCATGTTGTTGGAATACAAAAGGCTATCGGTGGCCTCTTCATAAAAGATTCTGTCGTTTGAGTAACGCTGGAAGTTGGGCCCGAGTTTGGCAAATTCTTCGGTGGAAAAATCATCAAGGTTCAGGATAGAGACGACAAAGACAGCGTCATCGGCATACATATCTTCGCCCTCCGGCTGAATCATCAGCAAGTTCCCATCCTTGTAAGGGACGATGTCCATCATCTTTTCCACAGCGCAGGGGGTGTATTCGCCCGTCAGCACGTTAAAGCTGTCCAGTTCTCTGCCGCCTTCCATGTCGTATTGGCTTGCGTAGAGAGTGTCGCCCATCAAAATGTGCCGGTCGCCCGTCATCAGGTAAGAGCTTTGCCCGTTTTCCGATGAATCGTCGTAGTATTGGACGCGGTGCTCGCAGTCCATCTTTACCTTGTCGCCAAAGCTGAGGGTATCGCCGGAAAGTTCCAAGGGCAGCACATACATGTTGGTTTCTGTTGTGAAAATGGCATAGCTTTTGCCCGCGTCTTCCACAATATCAACAAACTGGAAGTACCTTGCGCCTTCTTCAAGGTCGCTTGCCTTTGGTTCATTGGCTGTAAGCGGGCGCAGCTCCGTTCCTTCGGGGTTGAGGTAATAGTAGGTTTTATCGCTGTCCAAGCGGCACAGCATGCCGCCCATGAAGGGGAAGGTCTGTACCCAGATTTCTTCGTGTTCGCTGGGAATGGTAAGGGATGGGGGTTCAGTAGCAAAGGTCGGTAGGGTGAGCATGAGACAGAGCAATAGTGCAATCAGCTTTTTCATAACTTCCTCCTTGTTGGGGGCTATTTACCCCTTCTTTTATTTAACGAACGAGTAAAGCAAGTTTTTGCGTTTGTTACAAAAAACTCACAAATTCATCATAGCACTAAAACATTTGAGCTTCAAGGTGGCAGGCGGGACGATTTTTCCCCGCTTTTTGCGGTGTTTTTTCAAAAATCATACTTTCTTTCTATTCTACTATATATTAGACGCTTAAAAAGACCTAAACGTTACATTATTTTGTAAAAGTTTTGTAAATTTTAAAAAGACACAATTTGTTCATGACTTGGTCATGAGTTTTTCAAAGAAAAGGGGTATACTTTTAATGTAGACGATAAGAAAGGAGTCGATGTATAGATGAAAAAGTTTCAAAAATATGCTTTAATGGCGCTGGCCGTCGTGTTGGCTGTAACCATGCTGGCAGGCACCGCCGCCCCGAACAAGTTAACGCAGGATGAAGTGAATACCATCCTCAATACCACCACCGATGAAACCAAGGTAACAAGCCCCATTATCGAAGTGGCCAACAAGGCCAAACAGTCCGTGTTGGGCGTAAACAATTATCAGATATCAAGAAGCGATTACTTCGGTTTTGGTTACGGTTATTTCCGTATCCCCGGCGCGCAGGAGGGCGTTGAGCGCCTGTATGGCACGGGCTCGGGCGTCGTGGTCACCGAGTACGGACACATTATCACCAACAAACACGTGGTGGACGATGCCGACCGCATTACCGTAGCGGTTGAAGGCAAGGAATACCCTGCCGAGCTTGTCGCTTCCGATGCCGCCCTTGACTTAGCCGTTCTTTACTGCCCGACCATCAAGCTGCCCGCTGCGCCTCTTGGCGACAGCGACAAGTTGCAGGTTGGCGAGTATGCTATCGTTATCGGTAACCCCCTTGGCGAAGAGTTTGAGCGCACCGTGACAGTGGGTTATGTGTCCGCTATCAACCGGGAAGTAAAGGACAAGGTGTCCGACCGCTATGGCAGGCAGGCCACCATTGTGAACCAAATGATTCAGGTGGATGCTGCCATCAACTCCGGCAACTCCGGCGGCGGCATGTTCAATACCTTGGGGCAACTGCAAGGCATCCCCGCCCGCAAGTACGACAATGCGGGCACCAGCATCTTTACCCAGCGGGCGTCTATCGACAACATCGGCATGTGTATTCCCGTGAACGTGGCAAAGCCTCTGCTTGAGCAAGTGCTGCTCAATTTTGACGCAAGCCAAAGCGCTTTAGCAAAGGAGGAGGAAACCGATACCGATACCCCCAGACCCCGCCTTGGCGTGACGGTTAAGACCCTAAGTCCCCTGCAGATGCAAAAGACCGAAGGCAGCTTGCCTTACGGTGCCTATGTAATCGTGGTGGAGGAAAACAGCCCCGCAAGTGAAGCGGGCATTAAGGTGGGCGATATTGTGGTGGAAGTGGATGGTGAGGTGGTTACCGATTCGTCCAAGTTGGTGGAGTTAATCACTTCCCGCAAGGCCGGTGAAACTTTTACCATCAAGGTTTTCCGCACCGAAGCCGGCGAAAATACCGAGTCGGTCAACGACGTGGGCGAGAGCGACTATATCGACCTTGAGGTGACGCTGCGCATTTTGGATGATGTGAAAATGTAAAAGTTTAACAAACGCAACAAAGCCCCGACAAGTTTTTCTGTCGAGGGCTTTCTTTGTTCTTGACGAATGAGCCTTTGCCCATTAAGATGGGGACAAGGGAGGAAAAGAAAGTGTTTGTACTCAAGTCATGGGGCAAGCGGCTTGCCTTTTGGGGCGCCCTGTCGCTGCTCATCCTTTCAGCGTATGAGTTTTATACCCGGATAGACAGCATGGTCGGTCCTTTGAAAATGTTTTTTGATATGTGGATTGGCGAAAAAATCCCCTTCTCACGGGGTATCCGCTATATTAAGTGGGAAATATTCCGCGCGCCCGTATTTTTGCTGCTATGTTTTGCAGTGGGGCTGTTGTCGCTACTACTTTCCCCAAGGTTTCATACTTCCCTGTTGCTGTTTTTCCTGTCCGTTCTTTTAACGGCAGGCGGTTTATACCTACGGCCCGATTTTTTTGCCTTCTGGTGGGATACAACCAAACTGCTGCCTCTGATTCTTCTCATGTCAGGGCACCTGTTTTTATTGATTGCCCCAAAATTGAAACCCAAGAAAAGGCGGGCGCCCGCTCTTGAAGCGCCAAAAGAAACAGTTATCACTTATGACCCTTTCGGGGTCATGCAGCAAGATAGGCAGCACCGCCGGAAGTAATTAAAAAGCGCCGAAACAGGCGCTTTTTCAATGCAAAGATGATTGTTATTTATCAATATCAATCAAGTGATACTCTTGGGTGCCAAGCCCCAAGTATTCTGCGTGCTTTAACCCATCCTGCCAACAGGTGGAGGTAAACAGGGCATGAAAGTGGTCGTGGCGGTTGCGGTGCTTGTGTTCATCCAGCAGAGAACCGGGGATAACGGGGGCGGCGTTTGAGAGGTCGGCGCAGGCCTTATCAAGGGCGACAGGGTCGAAGGAGGCCAGCATCCCGACGTTGGGGATGATAGGGGCATCGTTTTCCGAGTGGCAATCGCAGTAGGGGGACACGTCCATAATCAAACTCACGTGGAAACAGGGGCGGCCTTGCACAACTGCCTTTGCGTATTCGGCGATTTTCTTAACCAACACTTCGTTGCCTCGATCGCTCATGGAGTGGATGGCGTTTTGAGGACAGGCGCCAACACATCGCACGCAGCCGACGCACTTGGAAGAGTCGATGGAGGCCTTACCCGCGTCAATGGTGATGGCGCTGTGAGCGCAATGTTCAAGGCAGATGCCGCATCCGATGCAGTCTTTTCGCTCCACGGCGGGCTTGGCGTCGGAGTGCATTTCTTTTTTGCCGGCACGGGAGCCGCAGCCCATGCCAATGTTTTTGATGACACCGCCAAAGCCTGTATTCTCATGCCCTTTAAAATGCGTCAGGGAAATGAACACGTCGGCATCCATGACGGATCGGCCGATTTTGGCGTGGCGCACAAAGTCGCCGTCAACGGGAACAATCTGCTCATCCGTGCCTTTCAGACCATCGCCGATGAGTACATGGCAGCCCACCGTTTGCGGGGTAAAACCGTTGAGCGTGGCGGCCTCCAAGTGGTCAAGGGCGTTTGCCCGCATGCCCACATACAGGGTGTTGCAGTCGGTCAGGTACGGCCTTCCGCCCAGCTCCTTCACATAGTCCACAACCAATCGAGCGTAGTTGGGGCGCAGGTAAGCCAAGTTGCCCGGCTCGCCAAAGTGCATTTTGATGGCAACAAACTTGTCTTGAAAGTCAATGGACTCAAAACCGGCGGCTTTTAAAAGGCGCCTTAGCTTTTGCAGCATGTTTTCAAAGTTATAGGAACGAAAGGATGTGAAAAAAACATCAGATGGCTTCATAGACATGGTTTACTCCTTATTCAGGCGAATCAAATCGCCGCCTTCTTTGTTGATAATATAAAAGACGGTGGTACCTTTTTTTCGAAGGATGAGATACTCATCAAACACATAGATTTGGTCGGTGGACAGGTTACAAATTTCAGCGGGTTCTTCACCCTCGGTCGATAGGTTAAGGCGCATAGGCCGGTTATTTTGGGCAATATAGTATAGATGAGTTTCGTCAGCGTTCAGGGCTTTGGCCTTGATTTTGCCTAAGGTGGGGGCATTGTGGGTGTGGTTGAGGCCTTGCAGGCGGATGTACCCGTTTTTGTCAAGGTAGGCAAGGCGTTCCCTATCATCTACCATACACAGGGTAAAGGCGGTAGCCTTTTTGTCAGTAAGTGGGTAGGCGAGCTGGCCGTCCAAGTATCCGTGGTAGATAATGCCGCTTTTATCCAACACAAAGGCGTTTCCCTTATAGGGAACAGCCATTTTAGGCTTAAGCATCTTTCCCTGATGGTATAGGCGCAGGGCTTGCGGGCGGCTGCCTTCATGGGGCAGGAGCATCATGCTGTCGTTATAGATATAGAGAATGAGCTGTTTGTTGACCGTCAGGCAGGAAACATCGTCAAAGCTAAAAACGGTTCTTGCGAAGCGGGGCTTTTCGCCAAGCGGATCTTCCACAATGCGCATGACATATTCATCATCGGAATAATCATCCAGCGCGTGGCGGTTGTATAGGTAACGGTTGTAGTAAAAGAGGCTGTCTCCCAAAGTATCAAGGCACCAGTAAGCCTGTGTTTTGTAGCGAAGGGTGGTTTTTTCAAAAGGAGCGGCACTTTGGTATAGATAGCCCTTCCTGCCTGCAACAAAGGCGCGTTCACCGGCCATGGCGGCCCGTCCGCCTTGCATGGCGTTTGCGATGCCTACAATGGAATCTCTGCCCTGACCGATGAGTTTGCTGTCTTTGCCGCCCAAAGTCAGGGTGCTTTCGTTAAAGGGGGCGATTTTTAAGGTAAGGGTAGCAGTGACCTCCTCATTTCCAAGGTTGGCAGCCACCCGAAACACATAGGTGCCGGGATGCTTGGCAATACCCCTTAAATAGCCTGATTTGGACAGCTTAAAGCCCGCAGGCAATCCGGTTTCCCCGTCGTTATTGTATAGAAGGGCAAACTCCGCTGCGGGCGTATTGCAGGTGAGAATTTGTTCATAGTAAACTCCCTGCATGCCCTTTTCCAATGTTTGGGTGGTGATGGAAAGGCCTTGGGATAGGACGGGTATATGAAAAAGTAAAAGGGCAGTGAGCAAAGAAATGATGCGGCGTTTATTCATAAACTTCTCCTTAGATTCTTCTTAGAATGACTTTCGCTCATTATAAGGGAGAAGAGGGAGGCCTGTCAATATTACAAAATTATTACAATTATTTCAAAAGTGTTTACAAAATGATTTTAATATGTTATACTCCCCTTGAAAGGAGTGTGCTTGAGATGAAAAAGAAAGCGCTTACCATTTTGCTTATATTAAGCCTTACGGCTTCATCCGCTTTGGCGGCATATTCTACCCTGCGTCCCGGTATGTCGGGGCAAGGCGTTCTGCAAATGCAGCGGCAATTAAAAAGCCTTGGCTATTCCATCAACCCCGATGGCAAGTACGGCCCCTTAACCCAAAGGACGGTTGAAAGTTTCCAGAGGAAGGAAGGCTTGTATGTGGATGGCCTTGCCGGTAACCAAACCTTAACACGATTGTATCGGGGGGCTCAAAGTGGTTCCGGATCGATAGCGACCCCTCCTGCTTCAGGCGCATCAGCTTCTAACGTAGTTCCTCCTGTTACCCGTACCCTGCGTCTTGGCGATAATGCCCAGGCGGTACGTGCCTTGCAGCAAAGGCTCAACGAATTGGGCTTTGCCTGCGGCAGGGCGGACGGCGTGTTTGGTATTCGTACCAAAGCGGCGGTGATGGCCTATCAGTCTAAAAACGGCTTATCGGTTGACGGTGTGGCCGGGCCAAAAACGCTAACACGACTTTATCAGGCGCAAGAGAGTGTCCAAACGCCTAACGAAACACAAGATCCTTTAATGTCCCAATCACCCGTTGAAAATCAGGCGCCTACCCCAAACAATCAGACGGGTCAAGCTTCTTTGGGTGTTGCCAAAGTGGTTACGCCTAACGGTGGCACCCTGAATATGCGCAGCCAAAAAGTACAAAGGGCAAGTACCTTTATGCGCACTATCCCTAATCTAGCAATGGTGTCTTTGCTTTCCAAAGAAAATGATTGGTGTCTGGTTGCCTATAATGGCTCAACCGGATATGTCATGAGCAAGTTTTTACAGTTTAGCGAAGATAAACCTACCCCAACACCCGCACCCGAGCAGACCATAGCGCCCATCCAAACAACGATTCCTCTTCCGACCCCGACACCTGCGTCCGATGATCCGTCCGTGCTTGAGGAAGAAGAAACGCAAAGGCGTACCTTAAGGGGCGGCGAAGCGGGGGAAGATGTTTTTGCGCTTCAACAGCGTTTGGCAGAGCTTCTCTATCCCGTTCAGAAGACAAGTATCTATGATGAACAAACCAAGCAGGCTGTCTGTTCTTTCCAAGGCTTAAACGGCTTAACGGTCGACGGCATTGTGGGGAACAACACCTATGCTGTGCTTGACCAGCCTTCGGCAGTCAAGTATGGACAAGTGCCGACAAGTTTCCAGACCCTTCGTATTGACAACAAGGGACCAAGCGTATCGCAGCTTCAAACAAGGCTAAAGGAGCTGGGCTTTACTGTTACTGTGAACGGTACCTTTGACACAATCACTCACCAAGCAATTGTCGCTTTCCAAGACATTAACGGGCTAACTGTCAGCGGCATTGCCGACAGCTCCACCCAGAGGGCGCTTTATGGCACGGGCGCAAAGGATGCCTCTGGTCCCATGTCGGGCACTCCGGCAGGCACGGGCGTATCGCCTTCCAACGTGCAACTTTTACATTGGTACAAGGAAGTTAAACCCTCGATTTCATCAGGGCAGCGGGCAACAGTTTACCATCCGGGGTCTGGCAAGTCCTTTACCATACGCTTTTACTCCCTTGGCAGGCACGCCGACTCCGAGCCCCTCACCTATGACGATACCAAGATCATGAATTCCGCCTTTGGCGCGCCGTCTTGGAACATTAACATTGTGTATGTGAAGCTGCCTTCCGGTAAGTGGACGCTTGCCAGTATGCACAACCGTCCGCACCTTTCAGGCGCTATTAACAACAATGGTTTTGGCGGCCACCTGTGCGTTCATTTCTTCAGGGACATGGACGAAGCCCAGAGAAATGACCCCAACTACGGCGTATCCAACCAGAAAGCCATCCGCTCTGCTTGGGAGAGGATGACCGGTGAAAAAATAGAAGACTGAGAATGATCAATGAAATAAACGCTCATGTAAAAAAACTCACATGAGCGTTTATTCTGGTTGTTTTAAAAATTTGAACCCTACTCAAATTTCTGTTTTTTGACAAGTAGACCGCAGATAATTGATGCGAGTATCAAAATGACCAAAAGATACCATAAATTTTGAATTTGGAAACCGCCAACTTGCATGAATCTATAACCCCAATGTGCAGGGAAAATTTGCCCAATTGTATTCAAAATGTTTGGAAGCAGTTCAGCTGGAAACATAATACCCGACAGCATGATGGACGGCAGGAATAAAAGCTGTCCCGTCATTGTCAGTTTTGCTTGATTTTTGACAATTAACCCCAATGCGCTACCGACACTCAGCGATGCGCTTAGATAAATAGCCAAGGCGGCGTAAAATAAGGGCAGGCGTTCAGGTCGTTGGGCTTCAAAAAGCACAGGAGCCAGAAAAACAATCACGCTACACATGAGCATTAAATGAATAAAAGCGGATAAAAACATCGTGATAAGCCCAAAGGATAGCGACACGCCGTTTGCCTGATAGACTTTTTTAATGTCGCTGCCGTACGTTTGGGCTAAAGCGTGCGGATACCCTAAAAAAGCGCCCATGGACACCCCCATTACAATCATGGACTGAACAAGCGTTTCTTTCATGTTTGGCATAATAGATGTAAAAATACCGCCCATAAGAAGGAAGAAAATCAGGGGAACAACGTAGTAGGTAACCAGTAAGGACTTGCTTCGTTTGTCTAATTTAAACTGTAGTACCAACCCATAAAGAAAAGTTGTCATTTGTTGTTCCTCCTTGCTATTTCTAAAAAATGTTCCTCCAAGGTGCCCCTGTCTACCTTAATATCCAAAAGTTCAAGATCGTTTGCTTTTAGTTCCGCCAGCAAAGACAGCAAGGTATCGCCGATGTTGTCGGTTTCGACTGTTTGCCCCCCTTGGCTGGTTTTAATATGGATGAAGTATTTTTTGCCCATCGTTTCGGTTAATTCATCAGCGGTACCGCAAAAAACAATCTCTCCGTGATTTAATACGGCAATGCGGTCGCAGAGGGCTTCCACTTCCGCCATATCGTGGCTGGCTAAAACAATGGTTTTTCCCTGTGATTTCAGCAGGCGGATTTGTTCGTGCAAAGAGGCGCGCCCCTGCACATCAAGGCCTGCGGTAGGCTCGTCAAGAAATACAATGTCGGGATTGTTAATCAATGCAAGCGCAAGGTGCAGCCGCCGCTTTTGTCCTGTTGAAAGCTGGGTATATTGCTTCTTTTTGATATCCTGAATTCCAAGCATTTCAAGCATTGTATTATCAACGGCTGCGTTGTTCCATTTTGCGAACAACTGAACGGCTTCCAGGGGCTTAATGTGGGCAGGCAAGGATGAAGATTGCAGCTGAATGCCCATTTTACCGTTGACTTGAATGTTGCCGCTATCGTATTTTCTCAGCCCCTCGATGCATTCAAGGGCTGTTGTCTTTCCCGCTCCGTTCACGCCAAGCAGCGCGAAGGTTTCGCCTGCTGCGATCGACAGGTCTATTCCTTTAAGAACAACTTGTTCTCCGTAGCTTTTTCGCAGGTTTGTCACCTTGATTGCTTCATTCATTTTTGCCCCCCTCAAAAGGATTTGTACCGAGATTAGAAAAATAGACTTCAAGGGATTTTTCAAGATAAGGGCTGACAATTTCTTTCTCGCTATCTCCTTGATTTGCCGCCTCAATCAGCTTGGGCAGCATACTCATGTCCCCGTTTGTTATTTCCATCACCAGTTCCCAATAAGCTTTGGCAAGCTTTTGCGCGTGCTTGCTTTCCGGCGGAACCTTTTTCTTTTGGAGCTTGTCAATTTTATCGTTTAAGTCATTCATTCGGTCAAGAAACTTCTGGCCGCTTTTTTTATCGAAGCGACGGCGAAAGTGGTCAAGCGTTTCATCATCTAATTGCTTAATGACATAGTAAAACTCATTTTTCATTTGAAGGTTGACGATGATATCCGCATATTTTTTGAAATCAACCTCCTGCATTTGCAATATTTCTTCTCGCAGCTGTTCTATTTCCGCTAAAGATGCGGTCAGTGCGGTTATTTTTTGGCGTATGTCATTTGCCTGCTCTTCAAGAACCTTGGCAACATCTTCCGGAGTATCCAAGGAGAATAACCGCTCTTTAATGTCGCTTAAAGAAAAGCCCAAAGATTTTAAGGACAAAATTTGATGGAGGGTAACCAAGTCTTTGTCGGTATAAAGCCTCCGTCCTCCCTCTGATTGCGCTGACGGGGACAATAAGCCTTCCTTATCATAATATTGTAGGGTACGAACGGATACACCCATCTTTTCCGCCACTTCACCGACCATCATGTATTTTGGGGTTCTGTCTTTTATCATGTCCTTTTCACCTCCTATGTACCATTATAAACCATGACGTAGCGTCACAAGCAAGGCTTTGTTCCAATATTTTTACTTTAAAAAAGCAAGATAACGTGGAGATTTTCACGTTATCTTGCCTAACAATTGGAGTGTAAAAAATTTTAGTTTTTTTCGAGGCTTACTGCCTGCGCTACTTTACCAAGCCCTTCGGCCAACTTTTGAATAGCGGGGCGATAGACCCCGTCTTCAAGGTCGATGCACTCGGGCCAGCGGTTAAGGTAAATGCGCCCGTCCTCTTCTTTCTTGGATAGGAAGGTTTGCACAATTAACAGATAAAGCAAAAGGCCAATGGCAAGGGAAATGAATTGTCCTTTTAGATTGACAAAGGCCGAATAGGCTACGGGGTGCATTGCCTGGGACTGAAGGAAAGGCGAGGACAACATACCCGCCTTTTCCATGATCTGGTGCGGGAAAAGGCCAAAAACAAACAAAACAACGGCGGAAATGGCAAGGGCAATGCGGGATAGGGGCTGAAGTCTTGCTTGCGAGGCTGCCAAAACGGTGGCGGAGGGTTTTTCCCAAAAGAGGCAGATATATAGTTTCAGCATATAGGCGAAAGTAAAGCCGCCTGAAATGGTAAAGATCCACTCTACCACCTGATACAAGCCGGCGCCCTGACCATGGGCTTGCAGCTCTACAATGTATTCAATGATACTTTCATGCAGCAGCGTTTTGCTGATATAGCCTGAAAAGCCGGGAATGCCCGATATGGAGGCAGCGCCTGCCAAAAAGCAGAGGTGCAAGAAAGGCTTTTTGCGCCCAAAGCCCCGAACGTCGTTGAGGTTTAGCTTATGCAGCCCCATATACACGGCCCCTGCCGCTAAAAAGAGGGTGAGCTTAATCAGGGAGTGGTTGAGCATGTGCAGCACGATGCCCGAGGCGGGAATGGCGTTGTGCTCCCCAAGCAGGCTGTGAATGGCAGCGCCTACGATAATAAAGCCGATTTGGCTCATAGACGAGCAGGCCAGCGTGCGCTTTAAATCGATGGAAAATAGGGCAAGGAGTGCGCCTAAAAACATGGTAATCGTGCCAATGACAAGCAGCGCATTGGAAAAAAGGAGGTCGCCCGGCAAAAGACGGGTTGCTACCACCAAGATGCCCCAGATGCCCGCCTTGGTTAAGACGCCTGATAACAGAGCGCTTGCCGGAGCGGGCGCTACGGGGTGAGCTTTGGGCAGCCAAATATGCACGGGGAACATGCCCGCCTTTGCGCCAAAACCCAGCGCCATCAGCGCGCTTGCGATGTAAAGGGAAGCGGTAGGTGTTTGAGTGCTTAATACGGTTTTTAAGTGAGCATAGTTATATCCGCCGGTGAGGGGATAGAGCAGCCACAACCCAAAGAGGATGCACATGCCGCCAAAGACGGCGATGGCAAGGTAGGTCTGCGCCGCCCGCATGGCCTCCGGCGTTTCTTCCTGCGCCACCCAAGGGTAGCTTGTAAAGGACATGATTTCAAAAAAGATAAAGCAGGTAACAAGGTCGTTGGCTAAAAACAGGCCTAAGGTTGCTCCTAAGGTCATTAAGCTAAAAAACAGATATCTTGGCCGCTTGTTTGGCATGTATTCAGGAACCATCATTAGGCTTATCAGCCACATGAAGGAGGCGACAACCGAATAAATGCTGCGGAAAAAGTCGGCCTCAAAGGAAAGGCCCACGAATAATAGATTAGTGAAGCCAAAAGTGACATTGTGTTTTAAGGTGGCGCTGATAAATAAGCCCAAACATAAAGCAAAGGTAATTGCAACGCCAATGAGGGTGAGCTTCATTCCTTGGTCGGGCCTTTGTTTTTCCAAGCGTGCCGCAAAAGGCGCAAGCAGCATAGGTAAAAAGACGGGCAAAAAAACGGGCAAAAGAATCATCGCTTGCATGTTACAACCTCCTTATGGCATGAACAGCGCTGAAAGCTGTTGGAACAGACGGGTCAAGGGTAGGGGATAAAAGCCTAACAACAGAACAAGGGCAGCCAAAACAACCAATGGAACGCTTTGGGATAAGGAAAGCTTGATGCGATCAGGCTTTTCTTCTTCCGCTGTTCCAAGAAAACCACGGGTACAAAGGGGCAGGAGGTAGGCCGCGGTCAAAATGGCGCTAACAATCAGCATCAAGGGAACCAGCCACCCAAAGACGCAAAGGGCGCTTTTAGCGGAGCCCTGCATAATCAGCCACTTGGATACAAAGCCAATCGTTGGCGGAATGCCGATGAGGCCAAGGGAAAAGACAGTCATACAGGCAAAGGTAATGGGCATCCTCTGGCCCAAGCCTTTTAATTCGTCCACCCGTGTTTTACCGGTTTTGTAGATGATAGCGCCTGCGCATAAAAACAGGCCGTTTTTAATCAGGGCATGGCCAACCACGTGCAACAGACCGCCTGTTAGGGCAGTCTTGTTCATGAGGAAAAGGTCACACAGAACGTAGCTTAACTGCGATACGGAGGAATAGGCGAGGCGCTTTTTAAGGAGCTTCTGTTGAAAGGCCATCATCGAGCCCATGAACACCGTGAGTACGGCAAGGCTCAGCAGGGCGTATTGCACCAAGGTTCCTTGCAGGAAGGCGGCGCCCACATATTCATAGAGGATGCGGATAACGCAAAGGATTCCTGCTTTTGTAATCACGCCCGAAAGGGCGGCGCTTGCGGGAGCCGGAGCAACGGGATGGGCGATGGGCAGCCACGAATGCAAGGGAAAAAGCCCCGCCTTGGCGGAAAAACCCACAATAGCCAAAAAGGAAAGAATCATTACGGCAACGGGTGCCGATACGCTGCCCGTTATAGCTCCGCCCGATACAAAGTAGGGGCTTTTAATGAAAGGATAGAGAGCCAGCAAAGAAGCAATGCCAAGCGCCCCGCCAATGGTGGAATATTTTTCATAGGCGTGGGCGGCCTTTTCCGCCTGTTCGGTTTTTTTGTGTTTGACCAATTCTACGGAGAAAATGGTGCTGAGCTCAAAAAACAAAAAGAGAGTCAGAGGCGTTTGCGCCAGGGTAAGCCCGACAAGGGCGCCCAAGGTTTTTAAGTAGGCACCATAGTAGGCGGCTTGGTTTTCTTCCTTTTGCATGTAGTTAAAAGAAAAGATACCGCCAAGGAGCCAAAGGGCGCTCACCAGCAGGGCGAAAAACAGACCCGTAGCGTTTACCGCCAAGCCAACCGCCAGCGGCTTAAAGGGGCTAAAGGCAAACATTCGCCCTTTTTCTTGCGTAGCCAAGACAGTCAGCAGCAAAATTTCCACCGCAAGTATACCCGTTACAAGCTGATTACGCTTTTCTTTTCCGACAACTTCCCTTTTAATTAGCTCACCCAAAACAACGGGCAGTAAAATACTGGCAAACATAAGAATGAAAACCGGCATCACAGACCCTCCTAAAGCTTTAAAGTTACCTATTGAATTCCTTCATATATTATATGACGGCAACAAAATTATAGCATTTTACCAAGGCTTGTCAATTGAAAGGCTTGAAGAACTGCTTCCAAGGCGGTAAAATAGATATATAAAAGAAAGGTGGTAAGCAAACGATGGCGAAAAAAGAAAAAACTTCTTGGCGGCCAAAGCGCATTCCGCTGTCTTGGGCGATTGCTATTTTATGCGTGATTATCGCTGTCTTCGCCATGCTTACCAAAAAGCAGGAGCAGTTGTTGAACCTGCGCCAAAAAGAACTGGCTGAAGCCAGGGAAGATAAGAACGCTCTGGAAGTAAAATATTACGAAATGGTCAGCAAGATTGAGCAAGCGGGCAGCGATGAGTTTATTGCCAACGAAGCCCGTACCAAGTACGGTTTCCTTGCTGATGGAGAGATACGTTTTATCATTACCAACCCTTCCGTGCTCTGGGGGGAGGAAGGGCCGCCCCCTGGTTGGAAAAACCCCAATGAACGATAGCCATGTAGCCGCCCTCCCTGCGGTGATTGTCGTAGGCTCCAACTCAACCAGGCTCCTTTATTACTTGCCCGATGGACAAAAGATAAGAAACAGGCTTGAAACCCGCTTGATGCAAGCTTTTGATGGAGGGAGCCTCACTCAAGCCGGTATTCAAAAGGCGGCGGACGATGTTCACACCCTGTCCCTGTGTGCCAAAGAGGCGGGCTTTTTGGATATACGGGTTTTTGCCACCAGCGCCGCGCGTGATGCGGACAACAAGAATGAATTGCTTAAAGCGATTTTTCAAAAAACAAGGCTAAATATCGTCATTTGGTCAGGCGAGGAAGAGGCCGACTATTCTTTTTTGGGCGCTGTTTCGGATGCGTCCCACATGAAAGGCCCTGTTGGGGTTATAGATATCGGCGGCGGCTCAAGCGAGGTGGTGGTGGGAACAAAAGAGGGTCTGCGCCAATCCATGAGTCTGCAACTGGGCGCCGGAAGGCTGCTTGAGACAAACCCCATTAACCGTGTTGAAGATATCGCTTTGGCCATGAGGCAGGCAGACAGAATCACCCATGACATAGAGCCGGTTGCCGCCACATCGTGGACACTGATTGGCGGTACGGGTACGGCCCTTGCGTGCGCCTACCTTTCCATACCTTACGATGCTGGGCTGCCCCAAGGCGGGGTGGTGGTGCCGATTGCGGCTGCCGAGGAGCTTTTGTATAAAATGGCCGACATGCCGCTTATGGAGCGAAAAAACATTGTTGGCGTTCCGCCTACTCGTATTGATATTTTACCGACAGGTCTAATTATTCTCCTGTCCTTGGCAAGGCGCTTAAGTATTTCAAGCCTGATGGTTAGTGAAAACACCAACGCCGACGGCTATCTTTTTACCCTTCAGGGATAAGCCATTAATTAAAGGTTTTGTCGGAGAAATAATTTTTTTAAAAAAGTATTGCAAAGCGCTGGAACTATGGTATAATTCAATCACCTACTAAAATGGTAGGTGATTGAATTGTTTTAGGAGGAACCATGAAAATATATGCCGACAATGCGGCGACAACCCGTGTGAGCGACCATGCGCTAAAAGCCATGATGCCTTACTTCCAAGAGCAATATGGCAACCCCTCCAGCCTCTATGAATTAGGGCAAAAAGCTCAAGAAGCTTTGGACGATGCCCGCGGCCGCATGGCTCGTTTGCTTAACTGCCAGGCAAGGGAAATTATCTTTACAGGCGGTGGATCGGAGGCCAATAACCAGGCTATTTTAACGGCGGCCAAGCTTGGCGCCAAACAAGGAAAAAAGCACATTATTTCCACCGCTTTTGAGCACCATGCCGTTCTCCATCCCCTGGAGGCGCTCAAGGAAGAAGGGTTTGATATTACCCTGCTTGACGTACACGAACACGGCCTTGTCACGGCGGAAGAGGTTGCCCAGGCTATCCGCTCCGATACCTGCCTTGTGACCATCATGTTTGCCAATAACGAAATCGGCACCATCCAGCCTATCAAAGAAATCGGCAAGGTGTGCAAGGAAAAAGGCGTTCTTTTTCATACCGACGCGGTGCAGGCAGTAGGCCATGAGCCCATTGACGTGCAGGATATGAACATCGACATGCTGTCGCTTTCGGCGCACAAGTTCCATGGCCCCAAAGGTGTGGGTGCCCTGTATGTCAAAAGAGGCATTGTGATTGCGCCCTTGATTCGGGGCGGCGCTCAGGAAAAAAACAAGCGTGCCGGTACAGAAAACGTGCCCCTCATTATGGGCATGGCCGCGGCGATGGAAGATGCCTGCGAGAATATGGAAGAAAATTCCGTCAAAATCCGTCAAATGCGGGACTACCTGATTGACGAAATCTCCCAAATTCCCCACTCTGTGTTAAACGGCGATAGACAGCAGCGCCTCAGCGGCAACGTCAACTTCTGTTTTGAAGGCATCGAAGGGGAGGGGCTCTTGCTCCTGCTGGATGATAAGGGCGTGTGCGCTTCGTCCGGCTCCGCCTGCACTTCGGGCTCCCTTGACCCAAGCCATGTGCTGCTTTCCATCGGTCGCCCGCACGAAATTGCCCATGGCTCCCTGCGGCTTTCTATCTGCGAAGACAATACCATAGAAGAGATGCAGGCCATTGTCCGGGCGGTCAAAGAGGTTGTCGAATATCTGCGCAGCATTTCCCCTGTCTGGACTGACTTGAAACAAGGCAAACAGCAGCACATTATTTAAATCAGGAGGCTCATTATGGCACTTTATTCAGAAAAGGTTATGGACCATTTCCGCAACCCCCGCAATGTGGGCATCATTGAAAATGCCGATGGTATTGGCGAAGTGGGCAACGCCCGTTGCGGCGATATTATGAAAATTTATTTAAAGGTCGATAATGACATTATCACCGATATCAAGTTTGAAACTTTCGGCTGCGGCAGCGCCATCGCTTCAAGCTCTATGGCGACTGAGCTGATCAAGGGTAAGTCCGTTCACGAAGCCATGCGGCTGACCAACAAAGCGGTTGTTGAGGCGCTTGACGGGCTGCCCTCTCACAAGGTGCATTGCTCCGTGCTCGCTGAAGAGGCCATCCAAGCGGCGCTTAAAGACTATTTTACCAAAAAGGGGCTGCCGTTTCTTACGATGCCCATGACGCACAGGGCCGATTGCAGCTGCCACGAGTGCTAATATGCGCATCTCATCTCGTGGGCGCTACGCCCTGCGGCTTTTGGTCGCCCTTGCTAAGGATTCGCGAGGCGATTTTACGCCCCTAAAACCCCTGTTGGAGCAGCAGTCCATTCCCGTTAAGTACGGGGAAAATATCATGTCCAGCCTTTCCAAGGCGGGCATTGTTGAGGCCGCCCCCGGAAAAGGGGGTGGCTACCGCTTGGCCCAGAGTCCAAGTTTTATTGCTCTTGGCGATGTGCTCAAAGTTACCGAAGGCGACCAAAAAGCGGTGGACTGTGAAAGCTGCAACGCTACCTGTACCGGCCAGGACGATTGCTTGGTTTTACCCGTTTGGCAGGGACTTGATAGCCACATTAAAGACTATTTGGATGGCGTTACCTTGGCGGATATATTGAAGTGAGTAATTAGATTTAAAAAACCGCGCAAAAGAGGCGGTTAAATATAAACAGAAGTAGTCATTGTTCTTGCCGATGAGGTATGGGATTATATTTGGGAAATTTAGAGAGGATACGCCGGAAGAATATGTGCGTCAAATGATAGAAAAACGGCTTATTTAATGAACATAAACAGGGCGGAAATCAAGTTGGCGTTGAATATACTATTCAAATCGGCTCAGGTAAAAAACAAACCGACTTGGTTTTTATTTTGATACAAAGGTTGCAAAAACACAAGAAAAAGATTATCATTAAAAACCTAAGAGTGGGAATGTCGAAGGGTACGATTCAGTTCAGGAACCAACTAACGTGAAAAAAGAAATAATGATGGGCCAAAGGGGGCAAGGAATGATTAATTACCCTACAATTTTTATTGCGAATGGAACAGCAATACTATTGTTATTAGTTATTTTAACGAGCATTAAAAGACCGCTGCGTCACGGGTTGCTTGATGAAAAGATTTTCTACGTGATGGTTTTTTTAAATATTATTCAATGTTTTCTTGAAGTGGGTACTTTTTTGACGGATGGCAAAATGGAATATCGTACGTTATCATTGGTGCTAATCGCAATTTTATTTAGTAACAGCGTTTTATTGGCTTATTTTTCGGTAATATATGCGGACTATAAATTGTTTGCGGACATAAAAAGAATCAAGCGCATATATCCTTTAATGGCCGTACCTGCCGTACTAACCATCATTGGCTGCTTACTAAACATAGCGACACCTGTATTTTTTGAGCTTGATCAATATAATATTTATCATAGAGCGGATTTTTTTATCATTCCATATGTTGTCACTTATTTTTATATGGCGCATAGCGTTATATTAATCTATTCATATCGCGAGAAGATATATAAGCGTTTGTTTCTACCCGTTTTCCTGTTTATCATTCCTGTTGTGATTGGAAGCCTGTTACAGTACTTATTTTATGGGTACTCTTTTATGTGGCTCGGTGTGTCTATTGGGCTGGTTTCATTATTCATTAATCTTCAAAATGAATCATCCTATGTAGATAAGCTGACGGGATTATTTAACAGACAGTACTTGGGCAACTTATTGTCAATGTACGGTGAAAGAAAGGATAGTGGTGTACCCGCTGGAATTTTGTTAGACATTGATAACTTAAAAAGTATAAACGATAGATTTGGACATGTTGTAGGGGATGAGGCCATTTCTATAGCCGGAAAGATATTGCATGAGGCAGTGGGCGATAAAGGAGTATTGTGCAGGTATGCGGGTGATGAATTTATTGTATTTATGTATATAAACTCTCAGGAAGAAATAATGGATATGATTGACCTGATTAAAACACAAGCAGCATTGTTCAATGATTCGGAAAAGAAACCTTTTAAAATAAATTTTTCAATTGGTTACGGTACATACGAAAGCAAGCATGAGTCGATAGATGATTTTTTAAATAAGATCGATGCTTCTATGTATGAAGACAAGAAAAGAAAGAATAGTGGAAGAATGGTTATCAAATAGAAGATGGGATAACTAACGAGTCTATACGCACATGGGTTGAGATCAGTTCAAAGCGTATATATCGGCTTGCTCCAATGCGGAATGGGAATGTGGACAAATGGAAGGCTGGACAGAGTTTTTTATTGGTTTGGATTGCGCGGGAGGAAAAAATCTTGGAAAATAGGATGTCTAATCTTGTGTTATGGGCAGCATAAATTAATTCTTTAAAAGCGCTTGAAAAAAGTCAAAAACAGTTAGAATGTTAACACACCTTGAAAATTGACAAAAATATTAAGCTTGAAAAAGAAGGTTCTTTAGCTTTGTTGAAAGATTAATTGCGTAAATATTTTGGTTGAACGCGGTAAAATCGGGATAGAATCGAAGATAATTTTCTAAAAAAACGGTCGTAGAAATAATTCTAAAATTTTGGCTGACAAACAATGTAAAATGAGGTATAATAACGAGCTCAGAAAGGAGGTGCTTTGGAAATGATCAATATTCCAGCAATATTTATCGCAAATGGAACAGCAATATTGTTGTTATTAATTATTTTATCGAGTATAAAACGACCACTGCGTCATGGCTTGCTTGACGAAAAAATCTTCTACTTTATGGTTATATTAAATATCATGCAAAGCATTATTGAAACGGTTGTTTTTTTGATGGATGGCAAAATGATATACGGATATCATACGTTGTTGATTGTGCTAAATGTCATTTTATTTATTAACAATATTATATTTGCTTTTTCTTGGACAGTATATACGGACTATAAATTGTTTGCGGATATGAAAAGGCTCAAGCGGATATTTCCCTTTTTGGCTTTACCTGCCGCCCTGGTTATCATCGGCTGCTTAATAAATTTAGCGACACCTGTATTTTTTGAGGTCGACCAACATAATATTTATCAAAGAACGGGTTTGTTTTTCATTCCATATATTGTTACTTATTCTTATCTGGCGCACGGGGTTGTATTTGTCTACTCATATCGTAGGAAGGTACATAAGTATTTGTTTCTGCCTGCTATTCAGTTTATGCTTCCTGTCATGCTCGGAAGTTTGTTGCAGTTCTTTTTTTATGGATACTCCCTTGTGTGGCTTGGCGTGTCTATAGGGATGGTTGCTTTATTCGTCAATATTCAAAATGAATCATCCTATGTAGATGTGCTGTCGGGATTGTTTAACAGACAGTACTTAGGCAACCTGTTATTAATGTGTGGCGAAAAGAAAGATTGTGGTGTACCTGCTGCAATTATGTTAGATATTGATGGCTTAAAAAATATAAACGATAGCTTCGGGCATGTTGTAGGGGACGATGCTATTTCTACGGCCGGAAGGATATTACATAAGGCTGTGGGTGATAAAGGGGTATTGTGCAGGTATGGGGGAGATGAATTTATCGCGTTAATGCATATAAACTCTCAGGAAGAAATTATAGACATGATTGACCTGATTAAAACACAAGTAGCGTTGTTCAATGATTCGAAAAAGAAACCTTATGAGATAAGCTTTTCAATTGGATACAGTATATACGAAGGCAAGCGTGAGTCAATAGATGATTTTTTAAAGAAGATCGATGCTTCTATGTATGAAGACAAGAAAAGAAAAATTAGTGAAAGAATGGTTTTTGAACTAAAAGATGAAATTGCTCAAAATTGATAGGTTATCCGCACCTTTTTATTGTGGAAGTTTACAAGAGGGAGGCTGATCAATCGGTCTCGCTTTTTTCTTTGATAATCTTTTCTTTACCGGTGGAATAGCCGCAGCCTTTTTGTTTGAGTAACTCAAGTTCAGCATCGGGTGTCAGTTTTTTCCAATTTTTGTATACGACAACGCCAAGGATTAGCAGGCCTACCGCTCTAAACAGGGTAGTATATTGTACGGCGGTTGTGGGGAATCCCCAAAGATAGATAACAGTTTTTTCACCAAAGAGCTTGCACCAGAGGGTACCGGACATGAGGCCCAAAAAGGCGCAAACGTTGCAAAAGACAGCTTGGAAACAAACGTGAGTGGTGGAATTTTCCTTTGGCAGGTTTAGATACAGAACATTAGCGTAACTAAGGTTGACGCCCACGCTGGCGATATGAAACAAGACAGCCAGGGGCAGGTATAGCCAAGGGGTACGCGCCGTAACGAAGAAGAAGGCGACCTCAAGGGGAACCAGCAACAAAACAGAAAAGGCGAAGGTGCGCAGCCATGAAAGACGATAGAGGATCCGCCGCCAAAGAGGCGTTGTCAGCAACACACACAAGCCATAAAGACCCGCCGCGAAGGTGATGGTACTGTAGTTGAAACCGACGCTGGTTAATAGGTAATAGTGCCACAGCCCGTTGTTCAGGTTGGCAAGATAGTTCCATGCAAACATAATGAGCATGTTGCCCATGAACTTTTTATATTTCATTGGCAAGATGAAAACATCCCTGACGCGCATTTTACCCGCCTGTACGGGATAAGGATATTCTTTGGCTTGGGCCTGGAAGTAAACATCCACCAATACCAAGACAAAGGCAAGGTAGCGCATGCCAAGGATGATGTTTTTTTGTACAGAGGGGTTCTGAACCGCCGTTGCCAAGACGCCTGATAAAATGGTAACAACGCTGGTTATTATGGAGCCGAAGATCTGATTGTAGCTAATGAAGTTGGTGCGCAAAATGCGGTGCTGAGGGTAAAAATTGTAAAACCACGAAGTCAAGCCGGAGTTAAACAGGGCGTAGACAGCGCTTGCCAAAAACTGCAGGAGGCAGAACCAAAAGATGCGTCCCTGTGACGATGTAACAAACAGAGGCATGATATTGGTTGCAATAATGACCATGAAATAGTAAAAAATTTTGGATATTAACAGAATGTTTTTTCGCTTTTGAATTCTTTCCAGCACCACAGGAGAAAAGAGTATAAAGCAGTTGGCCAGCGGGTTAATGAAGGTAACGATGCCAACCCCCACCAAGTCAATGCCGTACATACTCAAAAAGCCAGTATAAAAAATACCGGTAATAAATACGTTATAAACCCCAATCAGCAAGGTGTTAATCAAAATGATGGTGCGACCCTTTTGGCGCTCGTCTTGCCAACCGTAAATTAAACGGAATTGCGAGTCGGGGGAGATGCGGAACATTCCTGTACTCCTTTATGTGACGAAAATATTTAAACGGTTTTGATCTTATATGGCTTTATATAACCGTTATGATTAGTGTAGCATGCCTTTGATATCGCTTCAAGCCAAGAAACGACTTTTTTGTAGAGAATCGGGCGTATTTCTATGTTTTTAAGATGAATTTCATGTGTAAACCGCGCGACTGGACAAAAATGATTACAAACAATGAACAGGAAGAAAACAAAAGAATACACGCATAAAAAACGGCGGCTAATCATGTTGCGAACCTGAGCCTGTTGTTCGTAACCGTTATGGTTCAAATCGCTTAAGATATTCTTTTTGTTCTTTGCTTAATCTCAGGCTATCCCTTGCTTTTTGCAGAGTCATTTTTCGGATGATGTTTGGCAGCAGGCCTTTTTCAAGAAAGGCGACGGCATCGTTCCACTGTTTGGCTAAGGCGGTTGCGTAAAACCAAGCCAGCATCATCTGTACATAATAATGGTCTGAATGAAGGTTTAAGGCATGGAGGGGAAGGAATAAAATATCTGCCTGGAAGCGTTCGTCTAAGAAGTGGGTCATGAGCAATTTGACGGAAAATCGGCAGGTGTAGGGGTGGGCGGAATGGATATTTTGCAGAGAACAATCAAGGGCGGATGTGGGCTGCTTTTGAAAAGCCTTGGGCGAGAGTACATCGCATACCGCCCAGTTATCCACATAAGGTAAAAAACGGCCAAGCGTCTGCTTCAGGGCATCAAGGTCTTTGATTTCGTTGATGATTAGGGCGCAAAGCAAGTTTTCTTCTAAATAGGTATGAGGCAATTGGGCAAGAGGTTCATTTTCTTTGCCTTTTTTAATCAGCTGCTTTGCAAGGCGACGAAGTTGCGGCGTTCTAACGCCAATGATAGTTTGAGGGTTGACAGTTGGAATAAGTTTTCGAATAAAATTCGCGTAGGCTTCATCTCGCAAAGAACAAAGAGTGTCTTTTATCACAGGGCTCACCTCCACTATGATAGTGATTATACAGCATTATCGTTACATGAGCCAAGCTTTCTTTTCCCTCGTGTGAGGGCGTTTTTTATGATAAAATATAAGTGGAAATCCTCTTAAAAAACCAAGAGAGGTGGAGATAATGATTAGGAGAATGGATAAAAATACGCGCGACCAGGCGACGGATGCGGCGCTGCTTGTGCTTTTGGCTCAAGGTATTTTGAAGCTAAAGGAAGACCCATCGCTTCATTTGCCTGTGCAGATGTCAAATCTTTTTGCCAAAATAGAAAGTGAAGGCAGAAAAAAAGTTTTGCTTGAAAAGGCAAATCAAGCGGGTGCCTTTAAACAGGTTCAAGTGCTTGACCTGAACGATGAAGTGGGTGCTGTTCTTTATTGCCTTAAAAAGACGCGCACATATTTGTTCGCCTTTTGTAGCACCAGGCAGGACCGTGGCGAATGGGCGGACAATGCTCAGGGTATGTATACTACCCAAAGCCCGTTTCAAAAAATGGCTGCCGATTACTTTGACCGAAAATGCGAGTCTTTGCCAAAGTGGGCAAGGGTGATTGTGGCAGGGCATTCTAAGGGCGGAAACAAGGCGCAATTTATTACCATGTTTGCCGATCACCGCCAGCGTATTGAGCGCAGCTTTTCCTTTAACGGGCAGGGATTTTCCCATGAAGCGATGAAAGAAATATCCCTGCTGAAAGACGCGGCAAAGCAAAGAGAGTTGCTTACCCTCATCGCTGGCGAAAATGACACCGTGCATCCTATGGGCCTGCGTCTTGCGCTTGAAGACAATACCTATTACATTCGCACAAATCGACGCGTGTTCGAAGCTGAATCCAACTTTATTGTGGAGGACCATAGCCTTGTGACCATGTTTCAGGGTGATGGAGGGGATTTGCGTCCCTTCCTTCAAGAAGAAACGGAGCAGGGGCCGGTGAGCCGCTTTAGCCAAAGCCTTTCTGAAGCCATGATGGATATGGAGCCTGAGCATCTGCGAAAATGTACCGACGGTGTCATGGCCCTGATGGAGGGTGACCAAAGCGCCTTTGATTATGTGGATATTATGGCGGATCTTATCTACTATGCGGGGCCGGAGGTTTTTAACAAGCTCAAGAATTCTCCCGAAGGCGAAGCGCTGCGTAATTATCTAAAGGGGCAAGGAATTCAAAATGCCAAGGAAGAGGTTTCGGAGCGACTGGAGCGTTTCTGGAATGTTTATGAGGCCTTGTCTGATGAAGTTCGCTCCTTCGCCGCTGATTCTCTTGAAGATGTTAAGCGGCTGATGCGTACGTCTTTTGATAGGCTGACCGACCGCAACAGGAACAATGAAAACGAGTCGATTAAAGGTATAGATAAAGAAAATCCGAAGAAAACCAATTGTCAAATAAAGAAAAGAGCGGCAGATAAAAGGTTTTAAAAACGACACGATGGGTAGCTTATAGACGTAGGGAAGGATAAATTTCCTCAAAAGCTTGATAGGACTTAACAATTTGTGATAAGATTAAAAGGCTGCCCTAAGGGCAGCGACAAGCGCTTAGGAGGAAAGAAACAAGTATGTCTTATACTGCAAAAAAAATTTCAAGCAACCAAATGAAATTTGATTTTACCGTGCCCCATGAGGAATTTGAGGCAGCGGTTCAAAAAGCCTATTTTAAGGACAAGGGTCGCATTTCCGTGCCTGGTTTCCGCAAAGGCAAGGCGCCCCGCAAGCTCATCGAAAATATGTACGGCAAAAGCATCTTTTATGAAACGGCCTTTGATCTTTTGTTTCCCGATGTGTACCGTGACGCCGTCGAAAAGGAAGAGGCGAAAACCGTCGATCGCCCTGAAATCGATATAACTCAAATCGGTGAGGGAGAAGACCTGAAGTTTACGGTCACGGTTTATGTGCGCCCTGATGTTACTTTGGGCAACTATAAGGGCCTTGAAGTCACCCGCGTTGTACCTCCCGTTACCGATGAGCAGTTGGACGCCCGCATCCGGCAGGATGTACGCCGCGCGACCACCTTGCAGGATGTATCCGATCGACCTGTTGAGGAAGGTGACATCACTGTTATTGATTATCATGGCAAGCTGAACGGTGTTTCCTTTGATGGCGGCCAAGCCAATGAACAGCGCCTAAAAATCGGCTCCAATACTTTTATTCCCGGTTTTGAAGAACAAGTTGTCGGCATGAATATTGGCGAAGAGAAAGTCATTACCGTTACCTTCCCCGAAAAATACCAAGCCGAACACTTAGCCGGCAAAGAAGTCACCTTTGATATCAAGCTGCACGGCATCCAAGAAGAATTAATTCCCGAGTTGGATGATGATTTTGCCAAGGACGTTTCCTCCTTTGACACCTTCGACGAGTACAAGCAAGACTTAAAGCGTCAGCTGGAAGAAAGTCGTGATAAGCAGGCAGACACCCAAGTGGAAGAGCAGCTGATTCAGCAGGTGGTGGACGCGTCCGACTGCGATATTCCAAGCGCCATGATTGAAGACGAGGTGGACAACAAGCTGCGTGTCATGCAGATGCGTATAGCCTATCAGGGCATGCGTTTTGAAGACTACTTGCAATACACCGGCATGCAGGAGTCGGATGTGCGATCCATGCTTCAGGGCGAAGCGCAAAACGCCGTCAAGGGTGATCTGGTTCTTCAAGCGATCGCCAAGGAAGAAAAGATTGAAGTATCTGATGAAGATGTTCAGGGCGAAATTGCCGCCTATGCCGAAAGTGTTGGCCGCACCCCCGAAGAATATGAAAAAACCTTGGATGATCACCAAAAGACCCACTTTAAGGAGTTATCTCTTGTGCACAAGGTTATTGATCTTGTGAAACAGAACGCGAAGATTACCGAAACGGACAAGGCACCCGAAGCTATAGATGTAGAAAAGGTAGCCGAAGAAACCGCCAAGGCTGTTGAGGAGGCTGAAAAGGCCGAAAAACCCAAGCGTACCCGCAAAACAACCAAGAAGACCAAGGACGAAGACCAGGAATCCGCTGACAAGATTGACCGAGAAGCTGAAAAGGCGGAGAAGACTGAAAAAGCTGAAAAACCCAAGCGTACCCGCAAAACAACCAAGAAGACCAAGGACGAAGACCAAGAAACCGCCGATAAGGCCTAAACATTGCCGCTTCGTCCTGAAAGGACAGGAGAATTATGGCAGAATATTTAATCCCTTATGTAATTGAACGCACCGGTCAGGGTGAGCGCTCCTACGATATTTACTCAAGGCTGCTAAAGGACCGCATCATCTTTTTAGCCGGCCCTATTTCCGATGGCATGGCAAACGCCATTGTTGCCCAGATGTTGTTTTTGGAGATGGATAATCCCAATGCCGATATTTCCCTTTATATCAATAGCCCCGGCGGCTCCGTCTCGGCGGGCATGGCTATTTTCGATACCATGCAATATGTCCGCGCGCCTGTTCGTACGGTGTGTGTTGGTATGGCGGCGTCCATGGCGGCCTTTCTTTTAATGGCGGGTGAAAAAGGCAAGCGCATGGCCCTGCCCAACAGCGAGGTTATGATTCACCAGCCTCTTGGCGGTGCTGAAGGTCAGGCCACCGATGTAATGATTCGGGCGCAGTGGCTTGAAAAAACCAAGAAAAAAATGACCGACATGATAGCTGAGATGACCGGCCAAAGCCGTAATAAAGTCGCTCAGGATATCGAGCGGGATTACTTCATGGACGCCAAGGAAGCCAAGGCCTACGGTATCATTGACGAGATTTTTAAACCCAGAGATAAGTCAAAGGAGACTGCTGATGCATAAGACGACCGATTTGCTGGAATACTGTGATTTTTGCGGCAAAAGCCAGCGGGAGGTTGACACCCTTATTCAGGGAGACGATGTCAACATTTGCAACGAATGCGTGCAAAGGTGTCAGTATATTCTTGACCAAACAGGCGCAAAGAAGAAGCGGGTGGCGTCCCCGCTTGTTCAGGGCGCCTTGCCCACTCCGCAAGAAATGAAGGATCGGCTGGATGAATATGTGATTGGCCAGGATAAGGCCAAACGTGCGCTATCGGTTGCCGTTTATAACCACTACAAGCGTATCCGCTCCAACCGTATTAGGGATGATTTGGAACTGCAAAAATCCAACATTCTCTTGGTCGGACCCACCGGCACGGGCAAAACCTACTTAGCCCAGACGCTTGCTAAAATTCTGCAAGTTCCCTTTGCTATCGCCGATGCCACCAGCTTGACGGAAGCCGGTTACGTGGGCGAGGATGTTGAGAATATTCTCCTCAAACTCATCCAAGCGGCGGGTGGTGATGTGAAAAAGGCGGAGCAAGGCATCATCTACATTGACGAAGTCGACAAGATCGGACGCAAGAGCGAAAATGTGTCCATTACCCGTGACGTGAGTGGCGAAGGCGTGCAACAGGCCTTGCTTAAAATTTTGGAAGGTACTGTGGCCAATGTGCCCCCGCAGGGCGGGCGCAAGCACCCCATGCAGGAGCTTATTCCGGTAGATACTACCAACATCCTTTTCATTTGTGGCGGCGCTTTTGATGGCATGGACAAGATTATCCGTCGGCGCCTTGGCGCGCGTTCCCTTGGTTTTGGCGCTGAGGGCGCAGAGGCCAGAGAGGCCGATGACAATGCCTTGCTTGCCAAAATTGAGCCGGAAGATTTGGTGCACTTTGGTCTGATTCCAGAATTAGTCGGCCGCTTGCCTATGGTTGTCAACCTTGACGGTTTGGACGAACAGGCGCTTGTGGATATTCTCACCAAACCCAAGAACGCTTTAACCAAGCAGTTTCAGTATTTGTTTGAGCTGGACGGTACGGAGCTTGTTTTTAATGAGGATGCCCTTCTTGCCATCGCCAGCCGAGCCAAAGAAACCAATACCGGCGCTCGGGGATTGCGTGCGATTATGGAGCAGGTTTTGCTGGAACCTATGTTTAACCTGCCAAGCCATCCAGAGTACAAAAAATGCACTGTAACCAAGGAAACCATTACCGAAGGGAAAACGCCGCTTTACACTATTGCCGGTGCGCCCAAAAGGCGGTCCAAGCAACAGGTGAAAGCCAGCGAAGACACCCCAGCGTAACACATGGCATTGCCGCCACAAGCGAGCAATGCTTTTTTATCAAAAGCCCGCATCTTCGGGTTTGGAGGAAAAATGGAACAAAACTTAAACCTACGCAGCTTACCGCTATTACCTTTGAGTGGGGCGGTGCTGCTTCCCGGAAACCTAATGAATTTTGATGTAAGAAGCCCCGGCGGCGCAAGAGCCGTGGATATTGCTGTCCATGCTGACAGGGAGCTGTTTGTCCTATCCCGCAAGGATGAGGGGGATGAAGGGGAAGAACAGGAGGGTGCAGAGATTTTGCACACGGTAGGCACAACGGCTACCGTCAGGCAAGTGCTGCACCTGCCCGGCGGCAACCTGCGTGTGATTGTCGAAGGGCTGAAGCGAGCCAAAGTGCACCAAATCGATAAGAAAGATGGTATTCTCTACGCTCAAATCGAAGAGTGGGACGATACTGTTTCCAAGCCCTATTCGACGGAAATGGTGGCCCTGATTCGTGCGGTCAAGGAGGCGTTTGCGCGTTTTGGACATTCAGGCGCTCCTGTCGCAAGCGAGTTGATGAAATCCATCCAAAAGATTAAAGACCCCGTACAACTGGTCGATACCATCATCGGCAACGGCCTTCCCCAAGCCAAGGACAAGCAGCGTTTTTTGGAAGAGGAAGATGTAACTACCAGACTTAATATGGTTTATCATCTTTTGCTTAAAGAAACGGCCTACCTTGATTGGGAAATGCTCATGAAAGCCAAGGTCAAATCCAAGATTGATAAGGACCAGAAAGATTATTACCTCAGGGAGCAGATGCGCCTAATTAAAGAAGAATTGGGCGAGGATAATGATGATGCTCTGGAGGATCTGGAAGCAAAGTTGGAAGCCTTGCCTCTAAATCAAGAGGCAAGGGATAAGGTCAACAAAGAGCTTGACCGGCTATCCCGTACCCCTATCGGTTCGCCCGAAAGCGCTGTGCTTGAAAATTATTTAGATACCATTGCCGAGCTTCCTTGGGGCGTTTACACCAAGGACAGAATCAACTTAAAGCGTGCCCGCCGGATTCTTGACCAGGATCACTATGGCATGGAAGAGGTCAAGGAGCGCATTATTGAATACTTAGCGGTACGCTCCCTACGAGTCAAAAATTCGGGCGATGATAAGATGAAAGGTTCCATTCTCTGTTTTGTAGGACCGCCGGGCGTGGGAAAGTCGTCCATTGTCAAGGCCATTGCCCAGGCGATGGATCGCAAGTTCGTGCAGTTATCCTTGGGCGGAGTTCGGGACGAAGCGGAAATTTTCGGCCATCGCCGCACCTATGTAGGCGCTATTCCCGGTCATATTCTAACGGGCATCAGACGAGCGGGCAGCATGAACCCTGTATTTTTGTTGGACGAAATAGACAAATTGGGTCGGGATTTTCGTGGAGATCCGGCAAGCGCCTTGCTGGAGGTGCTTGATTCCGAGCAGAACGCTCACTTCCGGGATCACTACTTGGACCTGCCCTTTGATTTATCTCGGGTTATGTTTGTGACCACTGCCAACACCGCTTCGCAAATTCCAAGGCCTTTAATGGACAGGATGGAGATTATCGAACTTTCTTCCTATACGGAGGAGGAAAAGTTGCAAATCGCCAAAAAGCATTTAGTTAAAAAGCGGGTGGCAGAAAACGGATTAATGCCGGGCAGTGTGACCGTTAACGATAGAGCCATTCGCCAAATTATCGAAGGCTATACCCGTGAGGCGGGCGTACGCAACCTTTCCCGTATGATAGACAAGGTGGTACGCAAGGCTGCTGTTGAAATGATTGAAACGGGCGCCGTAAAAATTAGGGTTAATGCCAAAAAAGTTATTGAATATTTAGGCGCCGTGCGCTTTACTCGTGATGAGCCTTTTAAAAATCCCATTGTGGGTGTGGTCAATGGTCTTGCGTACACAGAAATTGGCGGCGAGATGCTGCAAGTGGAGTGCGTGACCATGCCGGGGACGGGCAAGTTAAACCTGACCGGTCAGCTTGGTGATGTCATGAAAGAAAGCGCCCAAGCCGCCCTATCTTGGGTCAGGGCGCACCAGAAAGAACTTTCCATTGACAACGAAAAGTTTGAAAAGCTGGACATTCACGTCCACGTACCCGAGGGTGCTGTCCCTAAAGACGGGCCCAGCGCAGGCGTTACCATGGTTACAGCGCTTTCGTCGGCTTTTACCGGCCGCAGCGTTCGGCAGGATATAGCCATGACAGGCGAAATCACGCTCACAGGCCGTGTGCTGCCCATTGGCGGCGTGAAGGAAAAGGTGCTGGCCGCTTTCCGTGCGGGCATTAAACGCCTATGCCTTCCCAAAGAAAATGAAAAGGATTTTGCCGAATTGCCCGAAGATATTCGAAAGAATTTTACTGTCCACTATGTAAGCGCCATTGAGGATGTATTAAAGCAGGCGCTTATAGAGGAGGAACTATGAACATTCAATCGGCAACTTTTGTAACCAGTCTCCCTCGCTACGGCGATTTTCCCGGTATCGGTTTGCCGCAGATAGCGGTAGCAGGTAAAAGTAACGTGGGAAAAAGCAGCTTAATCAATGGTTTATGCCGCCAAAAGAATTTGGCCAAGACCAGCTCCACACCGGGCAAAACTCGCCTGATTAATGTGTTTTTACTCAACAACGCTTTTCACCTAATAGACCTTCCCGGCTATGGCTATGCTAAGGTTTCCAAAAAAGAGAAAGCGACTTGGGGGCAAATGATGGGCGAGTATTTTAGTTTTTCCCAAACGCTAAAATCCGTTATTCAATTGGTGGACATTCGCCACCTTCCCTCCAAAGAAGATGAAGAGATGGTGCAATTTCTGCGTGCAAACGATATCCCCTTTATTTTGGTTGCCACCAAGGCCGATAAGCTGTCCCGTGCGCAAAGGCAAAGGAGCGTCAATGATATCGCCCATAAACTGATAATACAGCCCTGGGAAATTACGTCTTGGTCGGCTCAAACAGGCGAAGGAAAAGATGCGATTCTTCAACAAATAGGAAAGGCGTTGGAGTAAACACGAACAAACCACCTCATCAATTCAAAACATTCGCCTTCTATTTTCATATAAACACCGTCAATTCTTTTGTGTAGAATAAGAGAGGGGATTGTTTTTCTTTTATTTTACCGGAGTCATTTTACTCTTCTTACAATTCAAAACAATCGTAAATTTTCGTAAATTTTTTTGTATTTTTCCTTGACATATAGCTTGTCGTTTGTTATTATATTCAGGCTCACTCAAAAAAGACAGTAACCAAGTTGTGTCTTTTGCGGTGTAGTAAGTACCTTGAAAACGATACAGAAAGAGAAGCAAAAAACGACAGTCGATTCGATTGAGAGCTTTATCGCCGTACTTTGTTATTAAGTATGCGTGTTAAAGG
>JGI24712J26585_10000256_pt1 | contig 45601 bp, 35 predicted proteins | sample BioPla3DNA2_FD_26585 | JGI IMG/M metagenome (IMG submission 26585) | reverse complement strand
CCTAAGACTGATGATGTTGATGCCTGGGTCATCGCAGATTGTCTGCGCTTTGGGCGTATCAATCTTCGTGAAGTATATTTTGATGAACAACATAAAGCTTTNCAGAGGCTCACAAGAGCTCGTTACTTCGTTGCTCAAAATATTGTCAGAGAAAAGAATCGATATCTTACCAACCTGTTCTTGAAGTTCTCCGGAATGTGCCAGGAAAAACTCTTTTCAAATAACCTTGGCGCAACCGCAACAGAACTAGCAGGCAGTGAATTTTCTCTTGACGAGATGGTTCATATGCCATTAGATGAATTAGCCACATTCATTAATACAACAGGGAAAGGTAAGTTTGCGGATCCAGAAGCTCTGGCAGCTGAAATTCAAAAAGCTGCAAGAAGCTCTTACCGACTTCCAAAGACTGTGGAAGATTCAGTAAATCAGGTGCTGGCTGTTTCAGTAATTAGCATAAAGAGCTACTTACAACAACTTAAAACACTTGATCAATCCATCTCCACGCTCATGGAAGCTATACCAAACACTCTGACATCCATAAAAGGTATTGGTCCTGTTTATGCTGCTGGGATCCTTTCGGAAATCGGCAGCATCAACCGTTTTAAAGACCAAGCCTCTTTGGCCAAATATGCAGGACTTTCATGGTCACGATACCAGTCAGGTAACTTTGATGCCGATAACACACATTTAATTAACTCCGGCAATCGCTACCTGAGATATTATCTTATTGAAGCAACAAACCTCGTGAGAAGGCACGATCCCGAGCTTAAACGCTTCTATGAGCTAAAGTATCACGAAGCACCAAAAAGCCCTCACAAACGCGCACTCGCACTTACTGCTAGAAAATTTGTCAGATTGGTTTACGCACTGCTGCGTGACCAACGACTATATTCACCGCCAAGGGTAAGGTAGGCTTCTACCTCCCAAGGTGCTTAAAAACTTGTTTCCAGTAAAAAGGAGCAGGTTTAGTTTGTTGTACTCATTTTTAGTGGTTTTTAGGCAATATCTTATGAAATTTTCAAAGATCATTTCCAATTTAGCTCTTGACATTTAACCGCTGGACTTTTTTCTGTTATATAACATTTATATACTACTATGTACCCGACCGTCCAGGAATTATTCTACACTAACTGAACTATCCTTCGCAAAAGATGAACTCCTCATTTCCTAGAGTTATGTGGTCTTCATTTTGGACTATATTTTCTTTACCCGGGCATATCCTTTCGCCGTTAATAAATGTGCCGTTCTTAGAATTTATATCACATATAAAGTAACCCTCTGATGTCTTTAAAACTTCGGCATGGAGCTTTCCTATAGCAGGATTCTTGAGGCAATAGTCAACTTGCCCTTCAAGTCTTCCAATCATAAAGGGGAAGCTTTTTAAAAGTATTGTTTCGCTTGCGTTATCAACAATTCTTTTTAAGTGAGGAACCTTCAATGATCCAGCATTAAGCAGAACAGTACCCTCTTGGGGCGTTGCATCTCTTTTTTTCTCACAAAGATTTCTGGTAGGGTAATTATTGTTAGTTCTATGTACTTTACCTTCCCGTACTTCAGGTATGCCCCTTTGAACATTTCTATTTTGAGGCCTTATGGGGACTGAGAACCCCTTATATGCAAAATTATCTTCTGATGGCGTTACATTTACCCGTTTTTTTACAATGGTCCGTTCAACCTTATTGTCAAAGGTAAATAGCTTTGAATATATTAAATAGATAATTGCCCCACCAATTAGAACAAATCCAAATAGTGATAATAAAAAATCCGGGTTTGCAGGAGATAAAACCCCTGAGACAATTAATACCACACCAAATATAATTAATACCCCGATAGCCGAGAATAGTATTATGTATGATTTTGGAGGGTAGCATAGCTTCGTTGCAGTCTTCAACTCACTTTGGTTTTCTATTGATTTCTGTGTTAATCCCTCTGATAATAGGTTTTGTTTTTTATTTGCATTATTATCAGGATGAATGTTTGTTCTGGGCTCTTTGCTTCTTTCAGGAAACAAAGAAGTATCAAACTCCTTTTGTGCAAGCTTAATATCATCCATTTGTGTAGATGATAAAATGCGGCCGCTCCTGTTGCCGGTTCGTAATTTTTTAGTCTCTCCCTGTGATACACTCTCAATATTGTTTATCTGAGCCAAATAATCCTTTAATGAAGACAGGGTAAAGCCTTTTGCCTTTAACGCCTCTATTAGCTTTCTAACATAATTATCAGAGGGTTCATCTGCAAAGTTGATATCATTTACCACAAGCTTCAGAAGAAATGCTTTTAAACCCTTCAGCCCATATGACATTTTCATAGTCGGAAGATATGTAAACCCAAGCTTTAAATCCTGAGGATCAGCAAAAACAAGCTGACTGTCAAATACTATTCCGCCACTGTCCAACAGGTACTGTTCAAGATTATCTATTAAGTCAACTATCTGCTTTATTATAAAGATGAAGTCATCTCTATTTATCTTTCTTCTTTCAAAAAGCTTTCGCAGCGGAACAAGTGAGGTTACATCGTACTGTAGACAAACCTTGCCGTTTATCCTAGTATAATCCACCTTTAAAAGACCTCTTATCTGATTATTGGATATCATTTCTACCTGATAATTAATCAAATCATCTTCATTTGAGAAGGTGTAAATCATGAGATTCCTGCTCATTAAATGCTTATAATCGGGCACAAAGGGGGCGACATCTGTTGTTTCAATGCTGTCTGGCATTTGTGCAGAATTGACTGATTCAAATGCTGAAGAACTCTTTAATGCCGCGCCTTCTGTTTCTTCCTTCATTTCAATTATATTATACATTTGTAGGTCTCCTTTCTCAGACTTAGTCAGTTTTCTCATTTTTGGGGGATTCATATTCCCCATATCCCTTGATTAACCTAACCTCAATATTCATCTTTTCTAATTCAGATTTAGCACTGTTACACTCATTGATGGCAGATTCCCCGGTATTTTCAGGTATTACTACCACAAGGACTCGTTTTTCTTTTTTTATCTCGGCATTCTGAAGATTATTTACAGCCTCAAAATTCAGTAAGCTAGCTCCATGTTTTTTTATCTCCTTACTTATTGAACCTGGTCGTTGAGAGAATGTCTTGAGAAAAGGATTCAAGCTGAAGACATCATAGTATTCAATGGATCTGTCAGTTTTATTATAGACATAGGCATCAATTGCCGGATATTTGCTTGGGGTAGCAGCTGCTGTACATCCTTTTTGTGCTTGTTTAATAATCTTTTCCACCTCGCTTTTTTCAATGGTTTTGCCTCTTTCCCAATATTGCTTATTGTTATCACACCTTGTCCACAGACTTTCTGTTTCTTTTTTATCATCTTTATTCTTCCCAGATTCACCCCTGCCCCCTGTCCATGCTGTATATTTGACCCTATTCGATAATCTTATCTCTGATATCAAAGGAACTTTAATGGAGTAATAGACCACAAATTCTAAGGTTTCATCATCTCCGAAAACACTTGAATCCTTAAAATCTATTCCTTTAGTTCCATTCTTAATGCCAAGCTTGGTTGCCCCTTCACCTTTACCGGAACCTGTTCTGATGTCCAACTCCGTACTTAATAATCCTTTGGCAATTTGACAGATTAGCTTGTTATTTATCTCATAGTTAAGCTTTTGAGCGAAAATAGTACAGAACAGTTGAATTTCAGCCTTCGGATCCGATGCGATTTTTTCGATTACCTCAGAAACTTCAGAGAGATTATCTTTAAACTTATCCACTCCCTGTTCTATGTTGTCTAGAGTATTAACGTCAAGACCCTGGCTAGATATCCCCGACACTGTTTCATTAAATGAGGTAAGCGCATTTTTAAAAGTATCAAATTGTGTTGATAGCTTATCCTGTGCTTCCTTTGATGCCTCATTTATTTCTTCAGAATAATCCTTGAGACCGGAAAGATGATAGAAATAACTCATATTCCCAATTTTTCTTGTAGCCTCAATAAGAGAACTCTGCATTGTATTATAGATATAAAATATCCTTATAAAATAGGCTATGAAGAAAACAACAAGTATAAATACCGGCAGGACAATTGCTGTCTCGACAGTTATACTCCCCTTATTTTTCTTGGTTCTATTATTAGTATCCTTGGCACCATTCAACTGTAATCATCCCCGCATTATTCGTTGTTAATAGCTTCTTGGGTATAAACCAGGTATTAATGTCCAACTCAACCTTTATAAAAAGATAGGTATTATAATCATCAATAGTTAGATCATATTTTTTAGCTGCTTCCTGCAGATTTAACTGAATAAGGTCAGCAGTTCTCAAAGCTTTTGTTTCAGCCGGTACCGCTAACAGAAAAAGACGAAGATAATCTACATAATCCATCATTATTAATCTTGCTGTAATATTGTTTTTTCCACTTTCCTCGTCTTTACCGAAGACTTCTTCTATTTGCCCGCCAACAGAATCTATGCCCATCTTGACAATATCATTGCCAAGATTCTTTAAGCTTTTCTCAAGCTTCTTATATCCCGATGATTCGAAGATAAGCTTTCTTATTTCTTTTTTAAGTTCGCTTTTAAAATTCTGCAGTTTTTCCTGACTAAAACTCTTTATTTTTCCTGAAATACTATTGATTAGGTTTTCAACGCTTGACTTCAGGCTGGACTTGAAGCTGTCGAAATCTTCGAAGCTCAGAGAGCTGATAAAATCGGTACCAGCATTTGATAATATTGATTTTACATCGGCAGAAGTATCTTCCTCTGTCTGCCCAGGGAATTGGTCGATTTTATCCTCCAACTTAGCAAAAGTTTGGTCAATATAGCCATTGATTATCCCTGTCACTGACTCTTCAATGGCCTCAGATGTTTGTTGAATTGTTTCGTCGACCTTATCGGTAAGAAAATCCTTAACATCAGTAGTAAGAAACTCCATTAACTTTTCCATTATACCCGATGAATCAAGCTGCCAGGAGCTCTTAGTTTTTACCAGGGGCACAGGTTTTCCTTTCAGCAGGAGATCCACATCCAGATAGGACTCAGCCCCGGCCCAGGCAATAATAATCAGGTTTTTTACAATTGGTATACCAAATATAGTCCATCCAGAAATAGCTGTTGCTAGAGTGAGTGCTGTAGATACTTTTTCTGGAGAAGTGTAAATATGCAACAGATTAAATAATAGCCGGGCTGCAAACAAGCTTCTCTTCATGGCATTCACATTTGACTTCGCCTCTTTATTGCCGAATAATATGTACTCAGCTTCTGCCTTCTCATAAAATGTTTTATCTAAAGGCCTGTTGTACCCGATGTCATGCTCTAAACCATTTTTAGTTGTTTCGCACTTAAAGGCTGAAACTATGTATTCATTCATATACAATGATTCTAAAAGGCTTTCCATGTTACTGGATATAGAATCTTCAATATTTGTTGAAAACTCTTTCATGCGTTCCATTTCAAAATCATAGTAGTTCTTCTCTTCTTCATTTATATTTGATATACCCTCCACAGGCTTTTCAAATGGATTATTATTAGCTGTCTGAGTACCCTGAATTGTTTCTATAGCCCTTCCTATTTGTTCTAATACGCCATCAGAATGGGTGATCCCTTTTATTGACGGAATGATTTTAAACCTATCTTCGATGGTATTTTTGTCAGCATTGATTCCCTCATATTTGTCTTTAACCTTCTCATCCGCAGCTGCATTTTGGGCTATATCCCCTGCCCCTTTTCTAACTTTTTTTAAATCCTTATCATCCTTCTTTGGAGACTTGTCTGATTTTTTGTTTTCATACTTATTTTCAAACCAACTATCAAAGGCAGCTTTTTCAGTATTGTTTGCCTCAGGCTCCAGGACATATACAGGGACTTCGTAGATGCCTTTCATCTCACTAATCTCTTTTAAGTCATATAATGAAGATTTCAGATTCTTTATTTCTTCTGCCATTTTCTCATAACCCGAAAAGGCGCTATATGGCTTGGTCTGATTCTGAATATTTGTTTCAATGGACTTCATGTATTCTAGTTCATCTTCAAGCTTATCTCTCTCGGCATTTAGTAAATCTAAGCTATTTTTTACTGATTGCTCCCACGCCTTCAGTTTTATCAGGTTATTATTCAGTTTAAGCTTTACTGTATCAAAGGTACCTGCCTTAATTAATTTCATTTGTTTCTCAAGATCTCCTCCGACAGTTCCTGAGATTGCCCCCTCTTCCTTTTCAGCGTCATCTCCAAGCCTTTTTGCCTTGTTTTCAAGATCATCAAGCTTAGGATATATTTCATCAATTAATTTAAGAATATCCTCATGGTATATTATGTACTGGGATATATGATCCATTAAGCTGTTTAGCTGATCAATTGCATTCTGAAAGGAATTAATGGCAGCTGTGAGGCTTGAAGAAACTGATCCCAATGCTTCTTCATAGTCTGATTTACAGGCATTCAAGCTTTCTAACATAGGCGAAAAAGAATCAAATAGCTCTGTACATGATTTTTCCAGAGCGTTATATTCTATTTCCAATGCTGAAATCTCAGAAGAAATATTTCCCTGGTTTCCTTTGCCTTTATCAAGCATTTCCCGTTTCTCATCCAGCTTTTTTTTAACCTCATCTCTCTGGGCTGCTAATTTATCGTAGGTCTCCTTAGTATCAGCTATGGAATCATATAAGGATAAATAGTCTGACCTGGCACTGTCAACCAAATTAAGATTAGTATTTGCATTACCGATATGACTCTCTGCTTTTGATATATGTGACTGAGCTTCTTTCAGTTTTTTCTCCTTTAATGTTTGTTTGTTGGATTGCATGGGATTAAATTCATTTATCACTCCATTTATCATGCAGCTTATATTAACCAGATTATTCCGGATATCATTCATAAGCTTATCAACCGTAATCTTTTGCTCAATCAAATCCCCTTCCTTAATAAGGCCATCAATAACCTTTAGTTTTTCCACTAGTTCTGTAATAGCTGCTACCGGGGCACGGTACTTCATAAACTCTGCTACCTGCTGCTGAAGTACAAAGGGCTCACTGTAGTTATAAAAGGGGATGGCCTGTACGCTCTTAACCTGAAACCTGTATAGATCTGTTACCCCATCAACTGATGCATTTGCATTCAAGTTACGGCTCATAAGTTCATATATTTCTTCTTCCATTGCTTCAGTGCTCTGAGGGTATATTGAAAACAGGCCATATTGCTCCTTCAGCTGTCTGTCATAACCTGCTAGCATGGATTCGATGCAGGTTTTCAAGGCCGCCTTAGCCTGAGCTTTCGCCCAGGAAATTCTGGCAAGATCAACCATAATACAACTAAATGGAATAAGAACCGCAAGTATTATACAGATAAATACGGTAACACTGCCTCTAGACTTTAAAAACATAATCCTTTATTCCTTTACCAAATCATCTAATTTTTCTTTTAAAGGCTTTATTTTTTCTGTAAACTTCTTAAAGGTTTCTGTCTCCCTCACCAACTGATATACATAATCGGTTGTGTTGATCATATCTTTTGTATCATAGACATTAGATTTTGCTTTAGCCTCGAGGATAAGATAATCATTCAAGCCTATAAGCTTTAATAATGGCTCCGCAGGAGTAGTGTACTTTCCTGTGATGGTGATATGAATAACAGAAGGTATCCCGGGTCTGAAATCTACAATGATTTCTTTTTCTTCCTCTTTTCCTGTATGATCCTTGTATGGTTTTAGAATCCCGGTTGACTTAGCATTATCCTTTATGTAACCGAAAGCTGTTAATTCCTTCTGACTGTTTTCCCATAACTTCAGGTGCCAGTATATTTCGCGATTCTCATATGTTTCTTTTTTATAGACTCCACTTTCAAGCTCATCAACTGGAAGAGCTTTATATCCCCACTCCCTTGCCAGACTCATGGCCATTTCGTCGGCATAGCTTTGCAGCAGAGTTTTTTCGTAAAGAATTATAAATATAAATACACATAACAGAACACTGGCAAGAATTACAGGTATTAATATGGCACATTCAACCGTTGAGCTTCCTGTGTCTGAATTTAAGAATTTCTTCATTTCGTTACTCCATTTAACTACATTACTCTTCCCAGCTCCACAATAACCGGAGCAACACATATCAAAATTACAGCTATCAGCATTATTGCAAGTGGTAGCATTAACTTGGAGGAAGCGGTTTCACCTAATTGCTTGGCTGTACTCTTTCGCATCTCCCAGCATTCAGTGCCCATTCTTTTTAATTCAAACAACATTTGACCTCCGCCCAGTTTCATATTCTGACGCAGGATGCTGACAAAGTTTGTAATCTGCTTAACTTTACAACGCTCTGCAAAAGCTGCATAGGCCTCATGTTCAAACTCTCCGGCATTAATATCTGTCATTACCGTACGCAGCTCCTGATATAAGGCGGAGTTACAGTCCCCCTCCTTTGTAATGCGCTCTATTGCCTGTCTTACTGTTAAGCCTGCATTAATTAAAAGTACCAGCTTGCTTAAAAAGCCCGGAAAGTCTCTTTCTAACTGAAATTTTCTTTTTTTATACTGACTGTCAATGCTTTGATCAGCTAAGAAGATCATTCCTATAGCCGATATGGGTATCAGAATAAAAGCACTGTAATCAAAATCTCCTAGCATGCAAATTATTGAACCGACTATTATTCCCAGAAACATGTGAAATACTTTTGATGACCAGTGAACCTTTGTATAATAGGCTATATACTTACTACCATGAAGCATTACAAGCTTTTGATTAAGTTTTGTTTGGTACTTTCCTCCACCTGAAAGTTTCAACGTCTCAACTATTCCTAAGCATCCTGGCAGAAAAGCTTTGTAGGAATAGTCTTTATTATCCAAATCATCAAAAAAGCCCTGGTATTTTTTCGAGCTTATGGCCTGAAAAACTGCATATATCGATATATTGAGAAGCAAAATAAACCCGCAGATATAAGTCATATTACACCTCAATATCCATTATTTTTCGTGCAATTATAAGCCCCGAAAAAACTAAAATCAAAGCTATGGTCATAACCACTCTTCCATATAAGGTTGTCATAAGTGGATCCATAAAGCCTGACCCGGTTTCCTTGAGCATAATCACCATAGCGAAGGGCATGACACTTAAAATCTTATTTTCCAGCTTTTTTGCCGCAAGAAGGTTATCTATTTCCTGTCTCATTTCGATCTTTTCACGAATGATTTCGGTAGAATTTTTTATTACCTCTACAAGATTTACTCCTGCACGTTTTGAAATCATTATTACATCAGCAAAGTTTTTTATATCTTCAATTTCAGAGCGCAGGGCTAAATCATAGAAAGCCTTCTCCACCGGTTCGTTCATTAATACCCTTTGATTCATAATTTCTATTTCAAGCATGATATCACAGCTATTGTCAGGATATATTACTGCCATGGATTTTTGAGTTTCTATAAGAGCCGTCTCAAAGGATTTTCCCACTGACAAAGACACTGACAGAAAATAAAGCATATCTTTAAACTGAAGACTCAGATCCTCCTTTTTCTTTCGAAGTAATTCCCGTTTTCTGATGGGAATATATGAAAAACCAGCTAAGGAAAATATGGCTGACAAAACTACATTTTCATAAAAGAGCATGCCTATTGCAAAGAAGACTCCCATAGCAAGAAGAAGTGTCAGGGCAAGCTCATCAGGCTTCATGACATAGACCTGGTACTGCGGGAGATTCACATTTTTCTCATTACTAAAAGGCAGTACAGCTTCTGCCGGTTTAGAAGTGATATAATTTTTAATACTAATAACATTCTCCTTCTTCAAGGCTAATTCCTCTCCTTTTTGACTTTATAGTGTTTACTATTTGGTTTTTTGTACGCTGAAGACAACCTGAAACCCTGCCATTCTCATCTTCTCCTGTTTCTTCAAATTCAAAGATCCGGTTTAATTCTATCTCTCCATTCTTATATTCCAGAACCTCAGAGATTTCTAAGACTCTCCTGCTGTGATCCCTCAGCCTGGACAGAAAGATAATTATGTCTATGGCTGAAGCAATCTGCTTCTTAATTGCCTCAAGGGGAATTGGAGCTGCCATAAGAACCATGGTTTCAAGCCTTGACAGCATATCCCGTGTCGAGTTAGCGTGCCCGGTTGACATAGAACCATCATGTCCTGTATTCATTGCCTGTAGCATATCTAATGCCTCCTTGCCACGAACCTCCCCGACAATTACTCTTTCAGGGCGCATACGAAGTGATGTTTTTATCAGAGCATTAATGCCTATTTCACCCTTACCTTCAGTATTTGCATTACGAGTCTCCATCCGGGCAATGTTTTTTATGGAATGTAGTTGCAGCTCGGCCGAATCCTCAATTGTAATAATTCTTTCATCTTTGGGAATAAGTGATGAAAGTGCGTTTAAAAATGAAGTTTTCCCGCTTCCTGTGCCACCACATATAAAAATATTGTATTTTGCCTTTACCAGCTTCTCTAAGAAAGAAGCCACTTCTGGTGTTATGGACTCATATCGTATCAGATCCTCAATCGTCATCGGGTTCTCAGGGAATTTTCTTATAGTGATCAAAGGTCCGTTCAGTGCTATTGGTGACAATACCACATTCACCCGGGAGCCATCCTCGAGCCTGGCATCCACTACCGGATTAGCTTCATTTACACTCCGATTTACCCGGGCTACCATATTCTGAATAAGATCATCAAGCCTTTCTGGGCTTTCAAATACTATCTCTGTCTCTTCAATGACTCCGTTTCTTTCTACAAATATTTTGTCAGGTCCGTTTACCATTATTTCAGTAATGTCCGGATCTTTTATAAGAGGCTCTAGAACATCATTTCGGCGCATCTGATTAAATATGGTATCAATAATAGTTTTTATTTCTGAGACGCTAAAGCAGCTTGTCAATTTTTTAGAAAAGCATATTTGCTCAATCTGTTCCAATAGTTTTTCATCAAAATTCTCTGCATTGTAATTCAATGTGGAATCTAGGCACAGTGCAATTTCTTTTCTAACTTCTTTAATCACCTGATTAATATCTGCCATTTTTCTTCCTCATCATTTTGTAGTATACTTTCAAACTGTTAACTTTCCTTGAAGTCACCTGTTTCATGCGATACCCTTATATAGCACTTAAATAGCAAGACATATCGTACCCTTAGCAATTACCAATAGCCTCTTTAAGCTGTGAAATATAATACTGTGAAGGCGGGAAAAGCCCGGAGCTTTCAAAATCCCAATATGGTAAGGTTAAGGTGCTAAAACCCTCAATACAGTTGTTTGCATGCCTTTGTCCATTTGCTGCCGGAGATATACAGAATACCACTTTATCCTTTAGTGCAATCTTTTCATCTTCTTCATAGCCAATAATAACAGCACTGATTCTTTTCAACCTTTCTATAGATGTTGGATAGTTCAAGCCGGTAATATATACCTTACTTGCCTCCTTTAGAAGAAAAGAGGTAATTAAATCATAGGTAAAAGCCTTAGAAATAATTGTCTGCCATGATGAATACTGATTCTTGAATATATTGACCAGCGTAGATATTTCCTCTTGCGACAGCTTCTTAATATCATCCGGATTATTATGACCTTTCATAAAAGAAATGCCGGTGGTCATATCAGTTGAAAAGCATGCTTCGGTCTTTAAATATAAATTGTCTTTTTTAGACTTTATGTAATAGAGTAATTCACTTAATCCTCTGTCATTATTGCCGGAAAAGAATAAATCGGTATTTGAGAATTCATCCAGATTAAGATAGATTATCTTATCGCCCTCTGAAGCCTTATAATAAGCCAGAGCCTGGGCAAATGGATTAAATGCATCGCTACCATCAGCATAAAACACTGTTGTTATCTTCCCTGACCCTTTCTCATGATATAAATATCCGGGAATTTTTTCAGCACATACTGAGAGAATTTCTTTGAGTATGCTTTCTGCAGGAATATACTTATTGATGCTTTTTACCTTCTCAGGCAAAAAGCTTCCTGCACAGTCTCTTAAAAGCAGAATACTATTATTTGATTCAATACTGCCAAGCTGGCGGTAAAATTGTGCAGAGATAACTACTAAATCAGCGTCCCCCATTTTATTAACCCACTTTTTAAAGGCCTGCGGCTCTGTAAATAGCTCCAGCGAAAGATGGGGTATGCTCTTATGTAAATATGCACTTAACTTTTTAAGAAATAATGTATCTGCATCGGCCAAAGCCAGGCTAACCTGTGCCATATTATCACTCCGTATATGTTTTTATTTTCTTTATATTACATATTTTACTATAAATTAAACTTATTGTCTACTAATTTTTGGTATATCCTTGATTCGTAATATATGAGCGGTAATTGCGAATAATAAAAAAACACCCAAACATTCTTGATAAAATGTTTAGGCGTTTATATACTTCAAGCTTCTAGCTAAATCTCATTAAAGAACCATTTAAGAGCTCTTTGGATGTTGGCATCCCAGTATTCCCAGTCATGCTGGCCCGGGCCCTCCTCATAGGTCAATTCAATGCCATATTTTTCAGCAGCGGCCTTAAAGCTTTGATTTAAAGGATATATATAGTCCTCGGTGCCACAGCACTGAAATAGTCGAGGAAGTTCATTTTTTCTGTTCTGAAGTTTTTCCATAAGTCCTATAAGATTATAATCGGAATCAAGGAATTCTTCCTTAGAGCCAAAGATTGATTTCGTCATTAGTTCAAAATCTGAATCAGAGATATCATCAAGATTACAGGATAAGTCGAGGGCTCCCGACAGACTTGCAGCAGCAGAAAACATATGGGGATTTCTTAAGGCGATCATAAATGCACCGTATCCTCCCATTGAAAGCCCTGCTATATAACTATCCTCTCTTTTTGAGGAGATGGGAAAATTGGTGGTAACGAAATCAGGAATTTCCTTGGACACATATGTATAATAATCAAGACCATATTTCATATCTGCATAGAAGCTTCTGTTAACATTTGGCATTACAACTGCCAGATTATATTTCTCGCAATATCGTTCAATGCTGGTTCGGCGCATCCATCCCGAATGATCGTCAGAAAGTCCATGAAGCAGGTAAAGAACCGGAAAGCCTTGCATCTTTAGTTCATTTTTTCGGATTTCATCCCCCATGGATGTTTTGGGAAGAAGAATGTTGAGCCCCTGCATCATCTGCAATGCTTCTGATTTAAAACTGCATTGTAAAAAAATCATGATTCAACCTCCGACATTATTATATGTGTTTTTATTATGAGAATTTCAGCTTCGATGTCTCTGATTTAATACTCTTTTCATAGAATTATACCACAATAGATTAATGCTTAAGAAAAAAGCAGCTGTCACATGCTCATGGTATNTAAATCGTACGGAGTCTCCTGATATACATAGTAGTTTAACCAGTTTGCAAACAACAGATTTGCATGACTTCTCCACTTTACAATGGGATCATTCTCAGGATTATTTTCCGGGAAATAATTCGCAGGNACATCTATATCTAAACCTTTTGCTATGTCACGTTCATATTCATTTTTTAATGTCTCGGGATCATATTCTGAATGACCTGTTACAAATATCTGTCGGCCATTTTNGGATGCGACAATATATACTCCCGTTTCTGGCGATTCGGACAGAATTTTCAAATCAGGTATTTTCTCTATGTCCTCTTTTCTGACCTCGGTATATCGGGAATGAGGAACATAAAAAACATCGTCAAACCCTCTGAACAGTTTAAAATACTTCTCATTTACTGTGTGGGGAAATACTCCGGATATCTTTCTTGGCAATGGATGCTTCTTTATTCCATAATGATGGTAAAGTCCTGCCTGAGCACCCCAGCAGATGTGAAATGTTGAAAAGGTATGGGTTACACTCCAGTCCATTAACTGTTCAAGCTCATCCCAATAAGCTACCTCTTCAAACTCCATTGTTTCAACTGGCGCACCAGTAATTATCAAGCCGTCAAATCTCTGATCCTTAACATCGTCGAAGGTCTTATAAAATAGCCTAAGATGCTCCTTAGGAGTATTTTTTGATTTGTAGGTTGCAGGATGAAGCAGCTCAACATCAACCTGCAGTGGGCTATTTCCTATTAGCCTGAGAATCTGAGTCTCAGTAATTATTTTGGTAGGCATCAGATTCATTATAGCTATCTTTAAAGGTCGTATATCCTGTGATTTCGCCCTTTCTTCACTCATAACAAATATATTCTCATTTTGAAGGGTTTCATAAGCAGGAAGATTATTTGGTATATTTATGGGCATGTGTTCTACTCCTTTAATGCTTTTCAGATTTCACATATTGCGTATTATACGATGGCTTCAATTAGCTGAGTATAGTATCAGATATTATCTCACTTACTGTGGGATGGGGAAATACAAATCTGTCTGTATCCATTATTGTCATTTTAGATTCAATCATCATTGCTGCACTATGAATAATCTCAGAAGCATAGCTGCTTATTATATGTATCCCAAGAATTCTTTGAGATTGATTATCATAAAGAACCTTGCATATTCCGTCCCGGCCTTCATTTTCAGCCATAAACCTGCCATTATACCGCATGGAAAGCTTCTTGACCGAATAATCCAGACCCTTTTTCTTTGCAGACTCTTCAGTTTCTCCCACACCTGCCACCTCAGGATTAGTATAGATAACTGAAGGAACTGCATCATAATTTATTATGTCTTCATTACCCAGAATAGTGTTTATACAGGCCTTTGCCTCTCTGTATGCTGTGTGAGCCAGCATGGATACACCGTTAACATCACCTGCAGCAAATATGCCTGGGATATTTGTTCTGCCGCAGCTATCAGTCTTAATTCTGCCTTTTTCAAGCTCCACTCCGATTGCTTCAAGGCCAAGCTCGCAGGTAGCAGGTCTTCTGCCAATTGAAAGAAGAGCCTTATCTGCCTCAATTGTGAATAATTCACCGTCTGACTCATATGTGACTGAGCCCGGCTCAACCTTCGTTACTCTTGAGCTTAGCTTGAATTGGATACCCTTTTTCTGATATTCCTTTAAGAGAAAATCACCGATTTCTCTGTCAATAAAACCGCCTATATAATCCAACATCTCAATAACAGTAACCTTACTTCCGGCTGAATTATAATAGGAGGCCATTTCTAGGCCGATTACCCCTCCACCTATTATCACCAGAGAAGNCGGTACCTCCGCCAAATCCAGAATACTCCGGTTTGTCAGTATATATCCTGCATCAAGCCCCTCCTGCACTCCCGGAATTGGTGGGATAACAGGAACAGATCCTGTAGCTATCAAGATTTGTTTTCCTTGATAGGTCATATCTCCCGCCTTAATATTGAAGGAATCTCCGGTCTTCCCAAGTATTTTAGCTTTTTCATTTACTATCTTCACATTATTTGCTGTAAGCTTGGCCTTGATGCCTGCTGTAAGGATTCTTACAACCTTATTTTTTCTTCTTAATACCGCAGAGTGATCAAATGATACATTATCAGCCCTTACTCCATACCTTTCACCCTGCTTTGCATTGTCATAAAGCTTAGCAGAGTAAAGAAGAGTCTTTGACGGAATACAGCCTTCGTTAAGGCACACCCCACCTAATGAGCTTTTCTCTATAAGAAGTACATTAAGGCCTTCCTGGCCTGCTCGCTCTGCGGCAAAATAGCCGGCTGGGCCTCCTCCAATTATGATTAAATCAAACATTTCGTTAACCTCAATTTTAATATGCACTTTAAATTAGATTCTTTTCAAACAGATAGATAAAACTTGCATGNCAATTCATACAAGTTCATTAGGATAAAAATGAGCAGATCTGTAAGCCGGGTTCTGTCTTGAATGATCATCTGTCTATGCCTTGTATTACTACAAGGCTTTAGCCACCTCTAAGGAACAGACGGGCAGCCTTATCGTTCCTTGTCACGGTGTTGCTCCAGGTGGGGTTTACATAGCACCCATCGTCGCCGTAGGGTCGGTGAGCTCTTACCTCACCTTTCCATCCTTACCATGCCCGGGTCGGAGGTGAAAAGAAAGACCTTTCATCTCCAACCTGAAGCATGGCGGTTTATTTCTGTTGCACTATCCTTGAAGTCGCCTTCACCGGGTGTTACCCGGCACCTTTGCCCTATGGAGCCCGGACTTTCCTCGTACGCAGCCTTTAGGCATTGCGTCCGCGACCATCCGACCTACTCATATTATCTGTATCAAGTTATTTTACATTATTAACAGAACATCGTCAAATGAAAGAACAGGAAATGATTAACCTATCTGTCAGACTGTAATAAAAGGACGCAGCTTTTCCAATGTTTTCGGGCCGATTCCCTTGACATTTACCAAATCATCAACTGTTGCAAAGGGACCGTTTGCTGTTCTATAATCAATAATAGCCTGAGCTTTAACATCTCCTATGTATGGAAGGGATAAAAGATCATCCTTGCTAGCAGTATTAATATTTATTTTCTCCTGCTGAACTGGTTCTTGAGTAGATTGTGACTTTGTATTGTTTCTGGTTTCCTGACTTGGTTCTTTGTTTTGTTTATTGTTAACAGGCGGCTCTGATAAGGCAGAGGGTGAAATATCTTTAGCAGCTTCACTATCCTGCGCAGTTATTTCTTCTGAATATGATACCCATATACGCCTTATGGATGAGAAATTTGATATTATTAATACTATAATGAGTAATAGAATTAAGCAGGGTATCACAAGATATTCCCAGGATATTTTATATGTCTTGCCTTTAACATTAATATCCATTAGTTACTCCTTGTACCATAAGCTAATTATATAATATTACATAATATTCCAATAATCAATATAGTCATATGCTTTAATTTGCATATTATTGGTTCATCTGAGTACTTGAGTTTCACACTACAGTATTCTATAATTTTATATAAAAGAATTTATTACTTTGCTAAGTTTTGTATTATTTATAGATACCATATTCATTAGCACATAAGAAAAAATAGGAGATGGTTGTTTGAAAGCACAAAAATTTACATTATATACACTTATTTTAGTTTTTTTATTTCTTTGTCTTCCGGTTTCAGCATTTGCCGCAGCGCCCCCCGAGCTATCAGCAGAGGCATATATCCTTATAGATATGGAAACCGGGCAGGTTCTGGCAGAAAAAAATGCTGATGCCAGGCGTTCGCCAGCTAGTACAACAAAAATAATGACTGCGTTGGTTGCGCTTGAAAATGCGTCCTTAGAGGATGAGATGACTGCATCTGCAGATGCAATTAATAGCGTACCCTATGATTATGTAAGAGCAGGGATAAAAATTGGCGAAACCATGAAATTCAGTACGCTTCTTGATCTTATGCTCATCACCTCAGCTAACGAGGCAAGTAATATCATTGCCGAGAATATTTCCCCTGACGGCACAATGCAGGGTTTTACAGATCTTATGAACCAGAAAGCGGCTGATCTGGGGCTAAAATCTGAGAGTACACACTTTACCAATTCATCAGGATTAGAGGAGGAAACCCATTATACCACCGCCAGAGATTTGGCAATAATATCAAGAGCAGCTATGCAAAATGATATTTTTCGTGAGGTTGTTAAAAGAACCGAGTTTACCATGCCAGATACTAATCTGAGAAAAAGTTCAGAATGGCAGGTGGGGCATCTAGCCTTTACCAACAAGCTTCTTATTTCACGCTCAACACACTACTCTGAGGTGACAGGTATCAAGACAGGATATACTGATTTAGCAGGATTATGCCTTGTTTCATCAGCCGTGAATCCTGACGGTCTTGAGCTTATTTCAGTAGTATTAGGTGCACAAAGCGAGAAGTATCAATTCGGTGATTCTCAAGCACTTTTGGAACATGGTTTTAAAAACTTTAGGAAGCAGCAACTCGTCCAAAAGGGCGAGTATGTTGCCAGAGAAGAGGTTGAAGACGCCGTTGACGGTAAAAAGGTTGAAATTGAAACAAATGGGGAGCTTAGTTATATTCTTCCCGAGGATCAGGAAGAAAGAGAAAATGATCTTACAGATGAGATAACCTACTTTGAATCCCCCTTTAAAGCTCCTATTGAAGCCGGACAGGTATTAGGCAAAAAAGAGTATTTTTATAAAGGAAAATCCATAGGATCAGTGGAGCTAGTTGCTAAAGATTCAATTGAGAAAACAACAATTGCTATTCTGCGTGATAAATACAGGCAAATAATCAGTGATAAGCGCTTTATATTTGGAGTTAAAGCTGCCGCAGGCGCCATTTTGGTAATTCTAATCCTTATCTTTATCCTGCGCCTCGTGAACAGACGCCGCAAAAGACGCTATGGAAGCTATTACCCATATAAAAGCAAACGTAGAAAATATAGATCCAAGAGATTCAGATAATGCATTTAATCCGGACAAAAAACAGGGCGTGAGATAAAGAATAAATATTCTTAACTCACGCTTTTTAGTCCTTTTACTCTCTATTAAACTCTATGCTAAGAAACCGGCTTTATATTATTGGCCTTTTATTTCTGTTATTATGGGAATAATCATTGGCCTTCTCCTGGTCTTACGATAAATGAAATTACTTAGTGCGTCCTTTATGGCACTTTTCGTTACACCGTAATTATTACCCTTCTTGGCATTCTTTAATATGGCCTCTGTAGCAATGCTCTTTACTTCATTCATAAGCTCCTCTGATTGTTTTACATATACAAATCCTCGTGAAACGATTTCCACATCTGCTACGAGATTACTGTTCCTGTCTAATGAGGCAGCAATGATTATCAGACCATCCTCAGAAAGAATTTTCCTGTCCCTTAATACTATATCACCTACATCCCCCACGCCGAGTCCATCTACAAGAACATCGGCAGAAGGTACATTCCCGTTAAGTGAAGCTGATTTGCTGGTTAATTCAAGAACATTTCCATTTTGCATAATAAAGATATCTTTTTCGTTTATGCCAAGGGACATGGCAAGCTTAGCATGCTTTTTAAGCATCCTGTATTCACCGTGACCGGGAACAAAGAATTTGGGCTTGGTCAAATGAAACATAATCTTTAGTTCTTCCTGTTTGGCATGCCCCGATACATGGGTTTCTGCAAGACTGTCGTAAATAACCTCAGCACCTTGCTTAAACAAATCATCAATAACCCTGTATACAAGTTTTTCATTTCCCGGGATGGGACTTGCCGAAATAACAACCTGATCACCCGGCATTATTTCAACCTTTCTATGGGTTGAAGATGCCATACGGGCCAATGCTGACATTGGCTCTCCCTGGCTGCCTGTTGTAATAATAACTACTTCATTCGGCCTTAAAGTTTTTATTTTATCTATATCAATGATAGTATCCTCGGGAAATGACAGATATCCAATTCTGGTAGCAGTATTAACTACATTGAGCATACTCCTTCCNACTAAGGCTACCTTTCGTCCATATTTAACGGCTGAGCTGATTATCTGCTGCACCCTGTGAACATGTGACGCAAAGCTGGCCACAATAATTCTGCCCTTAGCACCTCTGAAGATACTGTCAAAAGTATCCCCTACTGTTCTCTCTGACGCAGTATATCCAGGTCTTTCAACATTTGTGCTGTCTGATATAAGCAGAAGAATGCCTTTCTTTCCTATTTCAGCTATTCTGGCTAAGTCTATGGGCTTGCCTTCAATAGGAACATGGTCTATTTTGAAATCTCCCGTATGGAATACCATCCCCAAGGGAGTACTTATTGCCAGAGCCACTGCATCGGCAATACTGTGGTTAATATGGACGAACTCAATCTTAAAGGGACCAAGCTGTATTGTCTGACCTGCTTGAATCTTTCTCAGGTCTGCAGGCTCTTCCAACTGATGCTCTGCTAGTTTATTTCCTATTAGAGCAAGGGTTAGTTCGGTTCCATATACGGGTACGTTCATTTTTTTTAGAACATAAGGAATAGCTCCTATATGGTCCTCATGCCCATGGGTAACAAGAATAGCGTGAATCTTGTCCTTGTTTTTCTCCAAGTATGTGATATCAGGTATAACTAAATCAATACCTAGCATCTCATCCTCTGGAAAAGCCATCCCACAATCAACAACTATTATGTTATCACCGTACTCAAATACGGTCATATTTTTTCCGATTTCGCCCATACCCCCCAAAGGTATGACCTTTAGTTTATTTCTCTTTTTTGCTGACACGTTAAAACCATCGAAATGCAAATTACATTTCGCCTTTCATTTTTTATATTTTTGCTAAATTAATCCATCACCCGTTGATATTATCTTCCTAATTACGCCTGGCTGTTCAGGTGTCAAATCCTCTGTAAGAATCTGCCCATCTACTCCCCAAAGGAATTCTATAGGATGAATAATACTAGAGTAAAAAATTATAGCATATATTGTAATCTAATAAAAAGGGATTAACCCTTAAAAATCATCATTTAATTGTTAATAATCCATTATATAAAGTATAATAACCTTAATACATATTTATACCATAAACTGTATGGATACGCTAGTATTAAGTTTAATGGAGACTATATTATGAATTATATTATACCCGAAAGTATACTTAATATATTATCACAGATTAATAATGCTGGCTATAAAGCACATATAGTCGGTGGCTGTCTGCGAGATATACTTATAAATAAAGAACCCACAGACTGGGATATTACCACAAATGCCAGTCCAGGCACAATTAAGGGACTATTTAAGCGAACCTTTGATACAGGAATCAAGCATGGCACTGTAACAGTATTATACGATAATTTCGCCGTTGAGGTTACTACATGGCGAAAGGATTCAACCTATTCCGACCATCGAAGGCCCGATGCTGTAATACCTACAAATTCTCTAGAAGAAGACCTGTCCAGAAGAGATTTTACTGTTAACGCTATGGCATATCATCCCGAGGAAGGCTTAGTTGATCCCTTTGACGGACTAACAGATCTGAAAAGCAAATTGATCCGTTGTGTGGGAAGTCCCCAAGCTAGATTCTCAGAGGATGCTTTGCGAATTCTTCGAGCTATTCGTTTCTCTGCCCAATTAGATTTCAAGATTGAGGAAAAAACTCTCCAGGCAATTAAGGAACTATACAGGGATATACTCCATATAAGCAAGGAAAGAATACAGGCAGAAATAAATAAAATACTTCTGTCCGACAATCCTCAAATGCTTAATCTTCTCTGGGAAACAAACATAAATAGTATTGTTTTCCCGAAAATTAAGGCTCTTTCTCCCGGTTGGAATAAAGCTTTAATCCACTTTATGCATTCTGAAAACCAAAAAGATATTCTATTAGCATTATTATTCTACACATCCTGTATTGAAAATCCACTGACATGTGCCAGCGAATACTTAAGCACCTACAAATATGACAATAGAACTCGAAGAAACGTAAAGTCACACATAAAATGTCTTGAGGCTATTAAGCCCCTGACACCGAGAAATGTCAGAAAAAATGCTATTGAGCACGGTTTGGTTGTAACCGGTAATGTTATAGGAATCCTTAGGGCATTAGATGACTTATCTGCCTTCGAAGAAGAATCCTATAATACTAGTATAGGACAAGGCGTTCCTAAAAAGCTTGCAGTTACTGGGGAGGATCTCAAAAGTACAGGACTATTAGGCAGAGATATAAAGAACATGTTGGATATTCTCTGGATTTGCATCTATGAAAATCCGGACATAAATAATCATGAAATCTTAATGAATCTGGTAAGAGATATTAAATCCATCAAATTCTCGAAAAAAAGAGTGCCATAAAATTTATGGCAACTCTTTTAATAATATCTTCAATTCTTATGCTTTCTTATGCTTTGCCATCACAGCCAAGAACATTAACTATCTTGTTCTTAACCAGCTTCTTAATTTCTTCACGAGCAGGTCCTAAATATTTTCTTGGGTCAAATTCTGCAGGACTTTCTGAGAAGACCTTACGCACTGTTGCTGTCATAGCAAGACGTAAGTCAGAGTCAATGTTTATTTTACATACTGCCATTGAAGCAGCCTTTCTTAACATTTCCTCAGGAACACCCTTCGCACCAGGCATGCTGCCACCAAATTTATTAATAGTGTCAACATACTCAGGAATAACTGAGGATGCACCATGAAGAACGATAGGGAATCCTGGAAGTCTCTTCCCAACCTCTTCGAGAATATCGAAGCGAAGTTTAGCTTCACCAGTAAACTTGAATGCTCCATGGCTTGTTCCGATTGCAATAGCCAGAGAATCTACGCCTGTACGGCTTACAAATTCCTCAACCTCTTCTGGCTTTGTATAACAGGAATCTTCAGCTGATACTTTAATATCGTCCTCAACACCAGCAAGACGTCCAAGCTCACCTTCAACTGTTACTCCATGAGCATGAGCATATTCAACAACCTGCTTTGTAAGAGCAATGTTCTCTTCAAAGGGGAGATGTGAACCGTCTATCATAACAGATGTAAAACCACCATCTATGCATGATTTACAAAGCTCAAAGCTATCACCATGGTCAAGGTGAACAGCTATTGGAAGATCTGTCTCTATCATAGCAGCTTCAATCAGCTTCATAAGATAAGTATGGTTTGCATACTTTCTAGCACCGGCGGAAACCTGCAAAATCAGAGGAGCATTTACTTCCTTTGCTGCTTCGGTTATACCTTGTATGATTTCCATGTTATTTACATTGAAGGCACCTATTGCATATCCGCCTTCATATGCTTTTTTAAACATATCAACAGTATTAACTAGTGGCATATTGAGTCAACTCCTTTTGTATAAATATTTTGTGAAAAAAATCACATCATGCCAAATTAATTGTATCAGAACCAGTAGATAAATCAAGATAAAATTCTAGATTCTTTTATTAAAACCTATCTTAGTTTATGTTTTTTGTATCTGTATTAGAGACTTCTTCTGAGACATATTTATTTTTGTCTGTGAATTTAACCTTTAATACAGATTTATCATCAAGGGTTACAAAATATAGTACACCATTTTCCTTAATGTTGATCCTGATCCGATCAAACACATCAGTCTGCAGTATTTCTACAATTTCAAGCAAATAGTCAGTCGGATTATGAGTAGTCTTTCCTTTAATAACTACCGGAATCTCACCAGTATTTCCAGGTGAACATACTTTTATATGGACACTACCTGGCTCTAGATGGTTTTCTGTCGGGTATAATATATCCTTCTCAAACATAGCTTTCTGCATACTATTTCCCCCTACTTTGACCAATTTTGTAACCTTTATTAACTAGTTTACATTAATTGATGAATTGAAACAAGTATTTTATAAGGACTGTANAACAGTCAAGCTGCCTACTCATCCTTGCCGTCATTAAGATTCTTGTTTTTATAAACCTCCAGCATCAGACTTGAATGTAAGTTTTTCACTTTTTCTCTGAGCTCCAATAAATCTCCATTATTCTCAAGTACTACATCGGCCAGTTTCATATATTCTTCCTGGGAAAGTTGTGAGTTTATACGATTTTGAGCATCTTCAAGAGATATGCCTCCCCTCTTGATTACTCGTGAAATCCTTTTTTTATCCTCACTTACTACAACCCACACTTTATCTACAACATTTAAGAAACCATCTTCAACAGGGATGGGAACATCAAGTACAACAGTACCATTGAATCCATATTCGTGGAAAAGCTCGATTCTTTCTTTAATAACTCTGATAACCTCTTTGTGAATAATACCCTCAAGAAGTCTTTTTTTTTCATCCGATGTAAATACAATTTCAGCCAGCTTTTTACGATCTATGCTTTTATCCTCATTCAGGATACTTTCACCAAAGGTTTTAATCACCTCAAAATAAGCCCTTTCTTCCGGCTCTACAACTTGCTTTGATATTGAATCTGCATCAATCAGTATGGCGCCTAGTTCTTCTAAAATAGATGAAACCGTTGATTTACCGGAACCAATTCCCCCTGTTACACCAATAACAATCATTTTACTCTCCCCTATTTCGCTTCAAACCAGGTTGATCCAGTCGAAAGTTCCGCTATCAGCGGAGTGGCCAGCTCTGCAGCGCTTTCCATGTTTCTTTTTACTATATCCTTAACCTCTTCAAGCTCTTCGATGGCCGTCTCAACAATGAGCTCGTCATGAACCTGAAGTATGAGCCTTGATTTAAGCTTCTTCTCTTTAAGCTCTCTAAAAACCTTAACCATGGCAATCTTTATAATATCAGCAGCACTGCCCTGAATTGGAGTATTCAGAGCAACTCTTTTCCCGAATTCTCTGACCTGGTAATTCGAGGACTTCAACTCGGGTATATACCTCTTTCTATGGAACATTGTCTCCACATAACCAGTCTTTTTTGCATATTCAACTGTATTAGACATATACTCCTTAACCTTAGGGTATGTTGAGAGATATCCTTCTATATACCTGGCGGCTTCCCTTCTTGTGACTCCAATATCCCTAGCAAGCGAGAAATCACCAATTCCGTATATAATGCCGAAATTTACAGCCTTCGCGCTTCTTCTCATATCCTCGGTTACCTGATCTATAGACACATTAAATACCTGTGATGCTGTTAAAGAATGGATATCAACCCCTTCCTCAAAGGCCTTAATTAGAACCTCATCCTGCGTTATATGAGCCAATACTCTTAATTCAATCTGGGAATAGTCTGCATCTACGAATACAAAACCATCCTTTGGAATAAAGGCGAGTCTAATTTCTCTGCCCAGATCAGTACGGATCGGAATATTCTGAAGATTGGGCTCAGTACTGGAGATTCGGCCCGTCGCCGTCACTGTCTGATTAAAGCTGGAGTGTATCCTTCCTGTTTGAGGGTGGATTTCCTTAACCAACCCATCGGCATAGGTGGATTTAAGTTTTGTAAGCTGTCTGTATTCGAGAATGCAAGGAATTATTTCATGATCTTCAATTATCTCATTCAATGATTCGGCATCTGTTGAGTAGCCTGTCTTGGTCTTTTTTACNGCTCTAAGGCCCATTCTTTCAAATAAGACTGCGCCAAGCTGTTTAGGAGAATTTATATTAAATATTTCCCCAGCCATAATATGAATTGTCTGTACTAAGGAATTAATCCGCTGATCAAGCCTCTTTCCGAAGCTCTCAAGATAATCCTTGTCCACCCTGAACCCATAGTACTCCATATTGGCCAACACTATGGAAAGAGGCAATTCCACATCATAGAACAAGCTGTTTTGACTGCTTTTATCAATAATAGCCTTTTGCTGTTTATATATATCTTTAAAGGTATAGAGGGCCCTGCATATTAGCTCTGGCGCTTTGTCGTCCTCGACAATTATATGCACTTGTTTTCCTTTTCCCTTTTCTGCCTTTGGCATCTCTAATTCAATTCCCAGGTACTTTCTTGCCAAATTNATGATTGAATAATCGGGTGAAAGAGCGTCTATTAAATATTCTGCAATCATCATATCAAAAAGATTACAATTAATATGAGTATTAAAAGACAACACCCATAAATAGAGCTCCTTAATATTGTGTGTTATGAGTGTTAATTTTGTATCATTGAAAACAGGTTTTAATGCCTGAAACAGTAACTTTTCCTCAATCTTATCAGCACTTGCATAATAATATTTGTCCTGAGTTCCTATGGCCACAGCCTCTAAACAACCACCTACTCTATCGGATTTCGAAATAATGGGCAGCATTGCTATATGGCTTTTATCCTTAAGCTCATTTATAGATTTATTCAAATCATCAATATTCTCAAGTTCTTCAAAGCAAACCGCGTCGGTTGAAAACCTCTCTTCTTTTCCACCTTCCTCAAGACCCATTTTCTTTATAAAGGAGTTAAATTCGAGTTCTGTAAAGATGGCTAATAATTCTTCCCTGTTATATTCCTTTCTGTCGAATTTGGAAATATCATCGGCTATGTCCTTTTCTCTGATTATTGTACCAAGCTTCCTACTGAGAAACGCCATTTCGCGCCCCTCCTCAAGATTAGACCTTAGCTTGGGCCTCTTTATTTCATCAAGATGATTATATATATTTTCTATCGAACCATATTCCTTGATTAGATCAACTGCGGTTTTTTCTCCAACCCCTTTTACTCCGGGGATATTGTCCGAAGAATCTCCCATTAGGCCTTTAACCTCAATCAATGCCAACGGCTCTACCCCGTATTTTTCAATTACCTCCTTCGGGGTGTACCTGGAGGTAGAAGTCTTTCCTTTGCTTGTACTGGGAATTACAACCGTAACCTTAGGACTGACCAATTGAAGGGCATCCCTGTCTCCGGTGAGAATTGTAACGTCCAGACCTTTTTCTTCTGCCACTTTTGAATATATCCCGATAAGATCATCGGCCTCATAGCCCTCTTGTTCAGCAATCACTATATTCATTGCCCTTAAGATCTCCTTAACAATGGGCAATTGTTGTGCCAGCTCATCTGGCATCCCCTTTCTGTTTGCCTTATAATCCTCAAACATTTCATGACGGAATGTCTTGGCCTTAAGATCAAAAGCGACAGCCAAATAATCAGGGGCTTCTTCTTCTACATATTTATGCAGAATATTAAGAAACCCATAAACCGCATTGGTAGGAGTTCCATCAGACTTTGTCAGCATCCTCGGACCCTTAATAGCATAAAAAGCACGGTTCAATATGCTGTTTCCGTCAAGTATAAGTAGTTTTTCGCTCATAATATTCCTCCCAAGGGTTTGTTGTGTTTTGATTTAAACTAGCATGCTGATTATATTGTACATGATTCTTTACTTATTGTATAATAATGAAGACTATTAATCCATTAATGTATGTAAAGTTTCTGATTTGATTTTACATCTATGACTACTAGGATTGGCAGATTTAATTCTTGGTTTTGATTGCGTATGAAAAAGGATATACTAGAATATATAATATGGGCTTAGTTAACTAACAAGAAGCTACCATTTATATTGAGTTGACAGACCAACAGTATATACCCGGAGAAGGAATATGAAAATTTTACTTCACAATTTTCGAATAGGTATGGCTATACTTATTACAAAGCTTACCATATTTATCTTAAGGCTATTTGGCAGAGGAGCCACTACTCTACCAGGTAAAATAGCCCTTAAAATATGTCCTAGCCTTTTTTCTGACTTGTCAGACAGATTTCGTATCATTATGATTACGGGTACCAACGGAAAGACAACCACGGCACGCATTATTTCTGGTATGTTGAATCAAGCTGGCATCAACTTTATCACTAATAAATCGGGGGCAAATTTATCTAGTGGAATTGCTACTACTCTTGTAAGTTCGCTGTCCTTAACCGGTAAATCCCTTGTAAGAACAGCACTACTTGAAACCGATGAAGGCGCTTTTAAAATCCTTGCCCCAAAGCTAAAGCCAGAGATTATCATAGTAACGAATTTCTTCGAGGATCAGCTAGATCGCTTCGGACATGTTTATGCTACTCTGAATAGTGTAAAGGAGGGCATTTTAGGCACTCCAGAATCTAAACTAATTCTGAATGCCGATGATCCACTCTGTGCATCTTTAGGCCAGACCTTGCCAAATTCCGTTGATTATTTTGGCCTTGCCGACGATGTCTATCCCGAGGATTATATAAAGGCTAGCTCTGATATTGCCTATTGTTCTAATTGTAGATCCCGTTATGATTATTCATCTAATTCCTTTGGCCATCTGGGTCATTATAAATGTCCTAATTGTGGAAATGAGAGGCCTCAGGCTCAAATCGAATGTACACAGGTCCTTGAATATGATAATCTAAGCTCCACAATAGAAATAATGATAAAAGACCAGAAGATTGCTGTAAAGCTTGCTCTGCCCGGACTTTACAATATCTATAATGCTCTGGCGGGTGCTGCTGCAGGTCACCTTTTTGAATTAAAGGAAGACGATATTGTAAAGGTTTTAGCCGNCATTGAATCGGGATTTGGCAGAATGGAATCTATAAATGTTGAGGGTCGCACCCTTAAGATGATTTTAGTGAAAAACCCAACCGGATTTAACCAAGTGCTGGAATATCTTCTTACTCAAAAAACTAGTTGTACTGTAGCTTTTCTGATTAACAACAAATTAGGTGACGGTACTGATATTTCCTGGCTTTGGGATGTAAATTTCGAAATCCTTCCTGCAATGCAGGATACAATAAAAAGCTTTTACGCCTCCGGCACCAGAGCCGTGGATATGGCCGTAAGATTGAAGTATGCCGGGATTCCTGAAAAGAATATTACTATCGAAAAGAATATGCAAGAGCTTATTAACTCAATGATTGAGGCCTCTAAAGAGAATGACACTCTTTATCTGCTTCCTACTTATACAGCTATGCTGGAGATTAGGAAAGTCCTCAAGGAACGCTATAACCTAAAAGAATTTTGGGAGTAAGATAATATGTACGAGCTTAAAATATGTCATTTATATCCTGATTTGATGAGATCCTCCGGTGACAGAGGAAGTCTAATCGCCTTATATAAGCGCTGCCAATGGAGGGGTATCGAGGTAAGGGTCAGTAATATATCTATAAACGATCCTCTTAATTATAATGATTATGATATTTTTTTCATTGGAGGCGGACAAGCCTTCGAGCAGTCTATTATTAAGGAAGACCTTAATGAAGGAAAAAAGCACGAAATCATTGAAGCCATCGAAGCACACAAGATTTTTTTTGCTGTATGCGGAGGCTTTCAATTGCTCGGTAAATACTACAGAAACTCCTCGGACCAAGAAACAGAGTGCATCGGTGCTCTGGATATATGGACCCATGAGTGTGATACGCGTCTTGTAGGGAATCTTGTGTTTGAAGTTGACTTTTTAAGCGAACAGGATAAAAGCCTTAGAGGTTTTGAAAACCACTCAGGAAAAATCTACCTTGGTAAAGGGGTTAAGCCTTTAGGCCAGATAGTAACTGGTCATGGAAATAACGGCCAGGATGGCCATGAGGGTGCCAGGTATAAAAACACTTTTTGCACAAATTCCCATGGCAGCCTTCTGCCGACAAACCCCGCATTTACAGATCATTTAATCATGCTTTCCCTGTTGAATAAATATCCTGACTTTCAGGGCCTCACACCCTTGAACAATGAATTAGAAAACCGTGCAAGAACACAAGGAGACGGTTAACACAGAAGAACCGTCCCCTTGTGTTGTTAAAAATCAGCATTATTGACTGTTCTCGGGTATGGAAGTACGTCCCTGATGTTTTGCATTCCAGTCATGTACATAAGCATTCTTTCGAAGCCAAGACCAAATCCGGCATGCTTTGCAGTTCCAAACCGGCGCGTGTCCAAATACCAGTCATAAGCCTGCTTTTCAAGGCCCATCTCTTCCATGCGCTTTTCAAGCACATCAAGGCGCTCTTCTCTTTGGCTGCCCCCAATAATCTCGCCAACTCCCGGAACCAGAAGGTCCATAGCGGCTACAGTCTTGCCATCGTCATTCAGTTTCATGTAGAAGGCTTTGATTTCTTTAGGATAATCAATAACAAACAATGGCTTTTTCATGATCTGTTCTGTTAAATAGCGTTCATGCTCTGTTTGCAGATCTGCTCCCCATTTAACAGGGTATTGGAAATCATGGCCGCTTTTCAATAGCAGGTCTATAGCCTCTGTATAGGTTATACAGGCAAATTCTGAGTTTAATATACCTTCAAGCCTCTCATAAAGACCCTTGTCTATGAAACTATTGAAGAAATCCATCTCTTCTCTGGCATTCTCCATAACATACTTAATGATATATTTAATCATATCCTCAGCAAGCTCCATATCATCTTGAAGATCGGCAAATGCGATTTCAGGCTCTATCATCCAAAACTCGGCAGCGTGCCTAGTAGTATTGCTGTTTTCTGCGCGAAAGGTTGGTCCAAAGGTATAAACCTTTCCAAAGGCCATGGCGTAAGGCTCAACTGCTAGTTGACCACTAACCGTAAGAGCGGTGTATTTGCCGAAGAAATCCTCACCATAATCTATTTCATTCTTTTCATTTCTAGGTATATTGTTCATATCAAGTGTTGTAACCTGGAACATCTCCCCTGCGCCCTCACAATCGCTTGAGGTAATTATGGGAGTATGAACATAAACAAAGCCCCTTTCCTCGAAAAAGCGATGTATGGCATAAGACAAAACCGAACGAACCTTAAATACTGCAGAAAATGTATTTGTTCTTGGTCTTAAATGAGCAATTGTACGCAAGTATTCAAAGGTATGGCGTTTCTTCTGCAAGGGATAGTCCGGGGTTGATTTGCCCTCAATAACAATCTCAGTTGCTTTAATCTCATAAGGCTGTTTAGCCTGGGGTGTCTCAACCACACGCCCTTTCACCCTTAAAGCACTTCCTATATTCAAGTGGGAAATCTCAGAATAATTATCAAGACTCTTATCAAAAACAACCTGAAGATTCTTAAAGAAGGATCCATCATTTATTTCAATAAATCCAAAGTTTTTGTTGTCTCTGATTGTACGGACCCATCCGCATATTTGAACCTCTGTACCGGTAAGATCCTTATAGGTCTCGTTTAGATGTTTTATTTCTATTCTTTTCATACAATATCAGCTCCATCCGTTATAATGCATTATTAATTATTGTCTCAATTATTATATCCCTAATCAGATAATAGCACAGATATTATTCTTGTAACAAGAAATATCAAGGGGACGTATATCAAAAGATACGTCCCCGCGATATTACCCCCTTGATATTGAAGGGGCCACCCAAATGCTATGGGTGGCCCACATAATATTCAGGAATATTTATTTCTGAGCTTTGTCCTCAGGATAGTTTTCACGAGCCACATAATGTGTGTGTAATAGCTTGTGAGCCTTTTCCCCACCCGGTGTCTCAAAGTATTCCTCATACATTTTCAAGACCTTAGGATTCTGGTGAGATCTTCTCAATGTAAGATTTTGATCCTCCTGGTAAAGAGCCTTTGCTCTTTCAACCCTAAGATCCATGTCACTTCTTACACTAGCAGGCTGAATAGGTTGTCCGCCTCCGCATACGCATCCACCAGGGCAAGCCATAATCTCGATAAACTGATAATCAGCTTCTCCTGCTCTAACCTTATCCATAATCTTTCTGGCATTTCCAAGGCCATGGGCAACAGCTGCCTTAATCTTCACTCCAGCCACTTCAACTTCGGCTTCCTTAATATCCTCAACACCTCTAACGACATTGATATCAACATTGTCATCATCCTTGCCGGTAAGCAGATAAGGAACACTTCTTAATGCAGCCTCCATAACGCCACCAGTAGCACCGAAGATAACACCTGCGCCAGTTGCTTCACCCATTGGATCGTCAAACTCTTCATCTTCAAGTCTTCTGAAGTCGATACCAGCCTCTTTAATCATCTGGGCAAGTTCGCGGGTAGTAATAACCTCATCAACATCAGNGAAACCTGTTGAGGCCAATTCTGGCCTTTCTGCCTCATACTTTTTAGCTGTACATGGCATTACTGATACGACAAACATTTTTTCACGATCAATACCCATCTTATCAGCATAATAAGATTTAAGAACTGATCCAAACATGTTTTGTGGTGATTTACATGTTGACAAATTATCCAGCAAATCAGGATAGAAATGTTCGCAGAACTTAATCCATCCAGGGCTACATGATGTAATCAGTGGAAGAGTGCCGTTATTTTTAATTCTGTTAACCAGCTCAGTTCCTTCTTCCATAATGGTTAGGTCAGCAGCTGTATCAGTGTCAAAGACTTTGGCAAAGCCTAACTTCTTTAGTGAGGCTACCATCTTGCCAGTAACAGGTGTTCCGATAGGATATCCGAACTCTTCTCCAATAGCAGCACGAACTGCAGGTGCAGTCTGAACTACAACATGAAGATCCTCATTGCTTAATGCATCCCAAACCTTCTCGATTGAACTCTTTTCACGAAGAGCACCAACCGGGCAAACCACGATACACTGACCACAGTTTACACATGGAGTATCCTTCAGTGGCATATTGAAAGGTGATGCAACTATTGTTTTGTAACCTCTGTCAATTGTTTCAATAGCAGATACAGTCTGCACTTCTTTACAAACGCTTACACAACGGCGACATAAGATACATTTATTTGGGTCACGAACTATAGAATGTGATAAATCATCTATAGGATAGTGCTGTGTTTCCCCCTCATATCTGATATCCTGTACATTCAATTCCTGAGCAAGCTTTTGCAGCTCACAGTTTAAGCTCCTTACACAGCTGAGGCAAGTCCTCTCATGGGCTGACAGAATCAATTCTAGAGTAACCTTACGGGTTTCACGAATCTTAGGACTATTTGTAATAACCTTTAATCCTTCTGATACAGGATACATACAAGCTGCCTGAAAGCTTCTGGCACCTACGTCTACAATACACATACGGCATGCGCCGATTTCATTTATGTCCTTGAGATAACAGAGAGTGGGTATATTTATCCCGGCGCTCTTTGCAGCCTCAAGCACGGTTGACCCTACCGGGGCCTTTACTTCTTTACCGTCTATTGTTAGGGTAACAAATTCAGACATACTTTTCACACTCCCCTCTTATTTCTTTTCAATGGCGGCAAATTTACATGAATCCATACAAACTCCGCACTTAATACATTTTTCTTGATCTATAACGTATGGGTTCTTAATCTCACCAGAAATAGCATTTACAGGACATTTTCTGGCACATAAGCTACATCCCTTACACTTATCAGCGATAATAGTATACTTGACCATTGCCTTACAAACGCCGGCAGGACATCTGTGTTCTTTTACATGAGCCTCATATTCATCACGGAAATATCTTAAGGTGCTCAGTACAGGGTTTGGAGCAGTCTGGCCAAGACCGCAAAGAGATGCCTGTCTAATGCTCTCTGCTAAGGTCTCAAGCTTTTCAATATCCCCTTCTTCACCTTTACCCTTTGTGATACGGTCAAGGATCTCATACATGCGCTTTGTACCTATACGACAAGGTGGGCATTTACCACAGGATTCATCAACTGTAAACTCTAAGAAGAACTTAGCTATGTCAACCATACAGTTGTCCTCATCCATAACAATTAATCCGCCTGAGCCCATCATTGAGCCAATATTAATCAGATTATCATAGTCAATAGGAGTATCAATATGCTCAAATGGAATACATCCGCCCGATGGTCCACCTGTCTGGGCAGCTTTAAACTTCTTATTGTTTGGAATACCGCCACCGATATCATAAACAACTTCACGAAGGGTCGTTCCCATAGGTATCTCTACAAGACCAGTATTATTGATTTTTCCACCAATAGCAAACACCTTTGTACCCTTGCTCTTTTCTGTACCTATTGAATTAAACCACTCTGAACCATTTAATATTATTGGAGGTATATTTGCATAGGTCTCAACATTATTAAGAATTGTAGGTTTGCCAAAAAGTCCTTTAACTGCAGGGAACGGAGGACGGGTTCTTGGCTCTCCGCGCTTACCCTCAATGGATGTCATGAGTGCGGTTTCTTCTCCACAAACAAATGCACCAGCACCTAGTCTTAAACCTATATCAAATGAAAAGTCTGTTCCAAAAATATTCTTTCCTAATAATCCATATTCACGAGCTTGTTCCAACGCAATGTTCAAGCGGTTAACAGCTATGGGATATTCTGCTCTTACATATACATATCCCTGATTAGCTCCGATTGCATAACCTGCAATGGTCATTGCCTCTATTAAGGAGTGGGGGTCACCCTCTAAAATAGATCTGTCCATGAATGCTCCCGGGTCACCTTCGTCGGCATTACAGCAAACATATTTTTGCTCATTAACCTCTTTAGCTGCAAATTGCCATTTCAGACCTGTCGGGAAACCTGCGCCACCACGGCCACGAAGGTTTGATGCCTTTAATAGATCTATTACCTCTTGAGGCGTCATTTCTGTGAGAACCTTTGCAAGAGCCTGATAACCATCCTTGGCTATGTACTCATCAATAACCTCAGGATTAATAACGCCGCAATTACGAAGAGCAATTCTATGCTGACGCGAGAAGAAATCTACATTGTCAAGGGACTTGGTAATATCCTCCGCCTCTGCATCACCTAATAATAGGTCCTTTACAATACGACCTTTTACCAGATGCTCGCTTACTATTTTTTCTACATCATCAACAGTAACATGGCAATATGTAGCACCCTCAGGATAGATTACCAATATCGGGCCCTTTTCACAAAGTCCAAAGCATCCGGTTTTAACAATCTTAACTTCATTTTCTATGCCATTGGCCTTGAGCTCCTTTTCCAATCTGTCCATTAAATCTGGAGCCTTAGAAGCTGTACAGCCTGTACCATTACAAATCAAGACATGTGATCTGTAAACCATAATCATCCCCCTACCTTTCTGCTGCGCCAACAGTGAATTCAGTAACAGGCTTTTGGTTAACTAAATGCTCTGCAACAATTCTTCTGACTTTTTCGGCATCCAGCTCAACATATGTTGTTTTTTCACCATTTGCCTCGATTATCTCTGCAACCGGTTCTAAACGACATACTCCTATGCATCCTGTCATTGATACACTTACATTATTAATTTTACGCTTTTCAATTTCTTCGATAAACGCGTTCATTACTTTCTTGGCGCCAGCGGCTATACCACAGGTGGCCATACCAACCACTATTCTGATTTTATCCTCATTATCACGAATTGACATTTCCTTTAACGCTTTATCACGAATAGCTTTTAATTCTTCAATCGACTTCACTTAATACACCTCCGAAAACTGAATTAATACCTTGACTAATTGTATTTTGTATCCATTCAAGTACATTCTTATTGTCTATTTGAACCCCGTCCAATACTTCATTAATCTGGTCAGTATCCAATAAAAAGTCTGCATTTTTATATTTAAACTCNACTATCCAGGTTATGCTTTTATTNGCTGATATTAATAATGTCAGGGTTCCCGGTATATCACCTATAGGAATTCTGTCTATATGATCCACCTTGAAGCTGGCCTGTATCTTTGTTCCTTTACCGGGCTCTGAATCGAGTCTAAGCTCGCCTCCCGCCATTTCAGCTGACTGCTTCAATAAGGGAATTCCAAGTCCCACCCTTCTGGTAGTTCTAGTGGTTTTAAACGGATCTGTAACCTTTCTCAAAAAGTCCTTTTCCATCCCCTTACCATTATCAATGACTTCAAAGTACAGCATTTGTCGAATATCACATACTTGAATAATTATACTTATCTTACTGGCACCTGCCACAATTGAGTTCTGAGCTATATCCATTAAATGCATTGATATATCTTTCATAGTCTAAACGGCAGCTGCTTCGGCCTCTTGATACTTTCGAATAATGTCTGGAATATCGTCTGCAGTAAGTCTTCCATATACATCATCGTTAATCATTATTACCGGGGCTAACCCACAAGCACCTATACATCTGCAGGCATCTAACGAGAAGAGACCGTCAGAAGTGCATTCTCCACTCTTAATATTTAGAATTTCTGATATCTTGTCATAGATTTCTCCAGCTCCCTTAACATAGCAAGCTGTTCCCAAACATACGCTTATTTTATATTTTCCTTTAGGATTAAGATAGAACTGGGTATAAAATGTGACCACACCATATACCTCAGCAAGAGAGACACCCAAGCCTTCAGCAATCCTTTTCTGAACGCTCATAGGTAAATAGCCATAAAGTTCTTGAGCATCATGCAAAACTGGGATTAATGCTCCGCGCGTNTCCTTATACTTGGCGATTATTTTGTCTAACTCTTGAACCTTATTGTCTGTACTGCAACAACCGCAACTCATATTGACAACCTCCTATATTATTTTATAATCTGAAAAATAAATAATGGTTTGATTGTTAATAGCTTAACAATTTTCGTGATAATTGTACCACAACAAATGCTTGTTTTCAATATAATTTAAGCATTTCATGGGGATTTCTTTGTTTTTTGTATACACTATCTAATCAAAAGAAAACAGGTTCCTTTTTTATCTTAAGGAACCTGTTGTTTACACTNTCTTACCGTTATCAAAACCGGTTATAATTGCTTCACTATTTAAAAAAGAGTAAGCTGTATTCAAAGTTATTCAGCAGAAGCCTCTNCTTCGCCTTCTTCTGATTCTGAGTCTGACTCTGCTTCAGCGCCTTCTGCTTGTCCAGCCCCGCCCTTAGGCCTTGAAATTGTCAATACAATCTTATCGGCCTCTTCCTCAGGGGNTATACCCTCAGGGAATTTTACATCTGCAATGGTGATTCTATCATCGGCATCCAGATCTGTAACATCTATTTCTAAATAGTCAGGAATATTTTGTGGTAAACCACTTACAGGAATCTGGTCCATTTGAAGCATTACTAACATCTTTTTAAATTCCACTGCCTCTCTTCCCACTAATCTAACATCTAAATTAATTTTTATCTCTTCATCTAAAGAAATCTGTTGGAAGTCAATGGTAATGAGGTCGCGATTTATAGGTGAATAATACATATTCTTGACCATGGCAGTAATATTTTCTTTTCCCTCCAGGTCAAGATTAAATAAATAGTTCCTGCCGTATTTTGAAAGGCTCTTCACAATTTCATCACGCTTTACTGCAACCGAAATTGAATCCTTTCCTTTTGAACTGATTGAAGCAGGGAGAAATCCTTGTTTCCTTAGCTGCTTACTTGATCTGCTATTAGGGTTTTCCCTTTTTTCTATAGCTATCGTTACTTTTTNACTCATATTCTTCTCCTCCAATATCTATATTAATGTATTATAAAACAATTTAGTTCAATTATTAATAATAACAGATAGTATCACAATAATCAAATCAGGTATGTAAAAAAATTGAAAATATATCCTGTTAGAAGGAATGCATCCTAAGAGTAAAAATCTTCAATCTGCTTCTTTGTATTAGCTGAGATGGATTCACCTAAAAAGTTGCGGGATTTTGTCTGCTTTTCCTGAAGTGTCTGATTTATGCTTTCATTGACTCTTTCTATTTCAAGCTTTAATTCCCGGGCTGAAATTACTGCACTTCCCGTACCCCTTATAATAATCTGCTCAAGGGCATCTGAGGTGGCAACAGTTATGTCGTACCTTTTCTTATTGTCATAAGCAAACTTCTCAATATATAGATCAGCAGTCTGAGCCTCTTTGGTATATACCACATTTATATTATGGTATTTGATTATTTCCTCTCTGTGNCTCTGAACACGATATGCATCAAAGACTACAATTATATTGCACTTTTGCAGGCTCTGATATTTGCTTAATGAATCAAGTAAGCTGTTTCTCGAAGCGTCCATACTTTCTTCCGCAAGTTCTTTTAACTCGGGCCATGCAAATATTACATTGTAGCCATCCACAAGCAAATACTCATCCTTTTTTTCAACTGCTGTGACAGTGGCCGCGAGATCATCGGAAGTATCCCCTCTTAAACTTTGGGATCTGTAGAAGCTGTCCTTTGCCGATTTTCTTTTTTTCCAAACAGACTTTTTCCCCTGATTAGCAAAAAAGGTCTTGTTTAAAATCCGATCTACCTCTTCTGGTTCAAGCCATCTTTCATTTGTAGTCTGTGCTTTCACTAAAGCTATTTCGTCTGAATAATTGTCCTTCTGCTTCAGATAGCTTTCTAAATGCATATGGTTCTTTACTTCATACCATGGAACAATAAAACCTGTTCCACCTGAGCAAAAAACTGATCCCGTGGGGTTCTCAACATCCCGCTCAGAATCATATCCAGATTGTTCTATTACCTCATCAGCATTATGACAGGGCTCATAACCCTTCATGCTTAAGAAGAGCTTCCCCTGACCTCTGGTATACGCATTCACATCATTCTGATAATCTCTTAAATAGACAACAGGGGCACTTCCTGTAAGAATTGCAGTTTCTCCATCAGTACTCAGAATCTGGCTTGTCCCGCGCATATTTTCTATATCATTCATAGCCCGTCCAAGCATTTTTTCTGGCAGCTCCAAATGAAAGGAATAACAAGGCTCAAGCAGTACAGACTCAGCCTCCTTGAGCCCCTGGCGTACAGCTCTGTAGGTAGCCTCTCTGAAGTCGCCCCCTTCAGTATGCTTATTATGTGCTTTTCCTGATACCAATGTAATATTAATATCTGTAATTGATGAACCAGTGAGTACGCCCTTATGCTCCTTCTCTTTAAGATGNGACATTATAAGGTTCTTCCAGCTTTTCCCCAGAGTATCCTCACTGCAATTATCATAAAAGCTTATGCCGCTCCCCCGCTCAGCAGGCTCTAACAATAAATGAACCTCAGCATAATGTCTTAGGGGTTCAAAATGCCCAACACCCTCAACAGTATTTGNAATTGTTTCTTTATATACAATTTTGCCCGGCCCAAAGGCTACTTCAACACCAAAGCGTGATTGGATAAGGCTTTGCAAAATTTCTATCTGAACCTGCCCCATCACCTTTACTTGTATTTCTCTTAGAACCTCACTCCAAACAATACTTAGTTCAGGATTTTCCTCCTCCAGNTCCCGAAGCTTAGGCAGCATAGCACGGGGATCCATACCATCAGGCAATAAAATCTGATATGTCATAACGGGCTCAATTAAAGGAAGAGGAGATGCTTTTTCAAATCCCAGCCCCTCTCCAGGTCTTGTTTGGTTAAGACCTGTTACGGCACAGATTTCACCCGCTTCACATTCATTCACGGCTTCATACTTCTCACCTGAATAAATTCGAATCTGATTAACCTTTTCCTCCCAGACTCCATTTGTCAAAAGCGCCCTGGCTTTTAGGTTGCCGCCTGTAACCTTCATATAAGTAAGACGGTTGCCCTGTTCGTCCCTTCCAATTTTAAATATCCTCGCGCCGAATTCATCGGGATAAGCAGGATGTATAGTATATTTCTTAATACCTTCCAAAAGCTCGCTTATCCCTTCTAGCTTCAGTGCTGACCCGAAATAGCAGGGGAAAACCTTAGAGGATTTAACTGCATCTTTAATTTGGCCGGATGTGATTCCTCCCTTTTCTAGAAAGGTCTCCATCAAAGCTTCATCAGTCATTGCAAGCTGGTCATTAACCTCTTCATTGATACCCTGGCTGAAATCAATACATCTGTCGCTAAGTTGTTTTTTTATGTCCCTGATAAGCTTTCCTTTATTGGCAGTTAACATATCCATCTTGTTAACAAAGATAAAAACCGGGATATTATAAATAGAAAGCAGACGCCACAGAGTCTTTGTATGCCCCTGTACACCGTCTGCTCCATTAATTATTAAGATAGCATAATCCAGNACCTGCAGGGTTCTTTCCATTTCGCTTGAAAAGTCTACATGTCCCGGAGTATCAAGAAGAGTTATTTGAATTTCGTTATCCTTTAGTATAGCCTGCTTTGAAAAGATGGTAATCCCTCTTGCCCTTTCAAGATCATAATTATCCAGATAGGCATCCTTGTTATCCACTCTTCCAAGCTTGCGTATATTGCCGCTTACATAAAGCAAGCCCTCTGATAATGTTGTTTTTCCGGCATCTACATGGGCTAGTATTCCAATAACTACTTTATTCATAAGTACTATTATACAACATTCAGCTTGTACTTTCTAAAGATGGTCTTTATTTTGGCTATGGATTCTTTTTCAGGGGGCTGAGTTGAGCCCAGCTCATACATCAAGCCAAGCTCCTCCCACTTATATTCACCAAGCTTGTGAAAGGGAAGAATATCAACACGACTGATAACGGTATAATGGGAAAGATGCTCTGCCAGTTTTTCAATATCTTCATAATCATCAGTAAGACCTGGAACTATTACATGGCGTATCCATACTTCCTTTTTGCTTTCCTCCAGATAATCCAGAAGCCTTAAGACATTCTCATTACCTTTTCCCGTAAAGCAAAGAGCCTTGGCTGAATCAATGGACTTAATATCCAATAAAACAAGGTCAGCTTCATCGATGGCATGCCGGCATGTAATCAAGGGCAATTCTCCTGATGTATCTATTGCAGTATGAATACCATGTTTCCTGCATTCTTTTAAAACCTCAGCAGCATAATCCGGCTGCAAAAGAGGCTCACCCCCTGACAGTGTAACTCCTCCACTCTTTATGAAGTTTTTGTACTTCAGGATATCCTCCATCAGCTCTTGAACTGTAGTTTTATTTCCAGCCTGAAGCTGCCATGTATCAGGATTATGGCAATATTTGCATCTTAAGGCACAGCCCTGCATAAACACAACATAACGTATACCCGGTCCATCAAGGGTTCCATAGGTCTCAACCGAATGTATATATCCTTCCATATTGCCACACTCCCTTCACTTATAATAAAACAACTAAATTCAGTTATATCTTTGTTCATTTCTTATCTACTATAATACAAAATTTCTTTAATTAAAACCTCTCGTGGAATGTTCTGCTAATTACATCAAGCTGCTGCTCTCTTGTTAGCTTTACAAAATTAACGGCATATCCTGAAACTCTTATGGTAAGCTGCGGATACTTTTCAGGATGATCCATTGCATCAAGCAGAATATCCTTGTCTAATACATTGACATTTATATGGTGCCCACCTTCTGTAAAATAACCATCCAGAAGATTAACAAGATTATCATATTTTTCGCTCTCTGTTTTTCCTAATGCCCCAGGAACAATGGAGAATGTATAGGATATTCCATCCTCACTGTAATCATAGGGCAGCTTTGCAACAGATGCCATGGAAGCGATGCAACCCTTAGTATCCCTTTTATGCATAGGATTTGCACCAGGNGCAAAGGGCTCACCAAGTTTTCTTCCATCCGGAGTGCTTCCGGTTTTCTTTCCATAAACTACATTCGATGTAATTGTCAATATTGATAAAGTAGGCTTACTGGTCCTGTATGTCTTATGCCTGCTTAACTTACCCATAAATTTCTTTACCACATCAACAGCAATGGCATCAACCCTGTCATCATTGTTGCCGAACATCGGGAATCCACCCTCGATCTCGTAGTCTACAACAAGGCCATTCTCATTTCTTACAGGCTTGACCTTAGCAAATTTAATAGCAGATAAAGAGTCGGCCACTACTGAAAGTCCGGCTATACCGCATGCTGAGGTTCTGAAAACTTCTTCGTCATGGAGAGCCATTTCTATTCTCTCGTAGCAGTATTTATCATGCATATAATGAATAACATTCAATGTGTTTATATATAGCTTTGATAACCAGTCCAAGATGGTGTTGAAGCGCTCCATAACCTCATCATAATCAAGATATTCTGAAGTTATAGGTGCAAATGCCGGACTGACCTGTTCTCCACTTATTTCATCCTTACCACCGTTTATGGCATATAACAGAGCCTTTCCGAGATTTGCTCTCGCTCCGAAGAACTGCATCTGCTTGCCTATCCTCATTGCAGATACACAGCATGCTATGCCATAATCGTCACCAAACTTTTCTCTCATCATATCATCATTCTCGTATTGAATGGATGAGGTTTCCACTGAAAGCCTGGCACAGTATTTCTTGAAATTTTCAGGGAGACTGGTTGACCATAGTACCGTCATATTCGGTTCCGGTGCAGGACCTAAATTTGTAAGGGTATGCAGGAACCTGTATGTCATCTTTGTGACCATATGCCTGCCGTCAACACCAATACCGCCAAGGGCTTCCGTGACCCAAGTGGGATCTCCTGAGAATAGTTCGTCATATGCAGGTGTTCTTAAGAATCTGACCATCCTGAGCTTCATTACAAAATGATCGACAAATTCCTGAATTTCGCTCTCTGTATATTTTCCTTCAGCCAAATCCTTTTCAGCGTAAACATCAAGAAATGTTGAAACCCTTCCAAGGCTCATTGCTGCGCCGTTCTGTTCCTTCACAGCTGCCAGATATGCAAAATACAACCATTGAATAGCTTCCTTTGTATCGGTTGCAGGCTTGCTAATATCGATCCCGTAGCTTTGAGCCATTTCCTTGAGCTCCTCAAGGGCCCTGATCTGCTCGCTTAATTCTTCGCGCTGCCTGATTACAGGAGAGTTCATAATGTCTAAAACATAGTTTTTCAACGCTTCCTTTTTTAGATTGATGAGATAATCCATACCATAGAGAGGAACCCTTCTATAGTCACCAATTATTCTTCCTCTTCCGTATGCATCAGGTAATCCAGTGATTATGCCCGTATGTCTGGCTCTTCTCATTTCATCGGTATAAGCATCAAAAACACCATCGTTATGAGTTTTTTTGTATTTAAATACATTCTCCACATTGGGATCCATCTCTTTGTTATATGCTTTCAAAGAGGTCCTGACCATTCTGATACCACCGAAGGGCATAATGGCTCTTTTCAGTGGTGTATCTGTTTGAAGTCCTACTATTTCTTCATTTTCCCTGTCAATATATCCCGGCTTATGTGATGTAATAGTAGATATTGTATGACTATCTATATCCAGCACACCACCGTTATCACGTTCCTTTTTCATTAGTTTCTTAACATTGTCCCATAGCCCCAATGTTTTATTGGTAGGTGCGGCTAAAAAGCTATCATCTCCATCATATGGAGTATAGTTTTTCTGAATGAAATCTCTTACATCTATGGTTGAATTCCATTTTCCTTTATTAAAAATCTTTTGCATAATTAAGCCTCCATTCATTAATAATATACAAATCCAGAAAGTTTAAACGTATCACTGGATTAAGTTTTTTTATTTAAGCCAATAATGTATACTGTATACATTATTTATTTTTATTATACCCTATTTTTTATACTTAATCAAGAGTAAAGCAGGGGCGCAAGATAGGGGAGGTTCTGTGTCCTTAGACAACAAAAACTAGGATGGTTCGGAGTCATAATAAAACAGCAAGAGAGATTATTATGAGCCCTAAAACAGCAAGTCGGGAGGCGGTTCTGAGCCCTAATAAAATGGTAAGCCAGGAGACGCTTTTTCTAATAAAGGTAAGAGGCTGGATTTAGAACAATATGCTCTGACCTCCTGCCTCTTATCAATTACTTCTAGCCTATTAATATTCTAGCTAATTTATTCTAGCCTTTATACTCTATTAATGATCTTACTGCCTCATGAATTCTGTGGGCAATATATGGATTGTTCATTGTGTAAAGATGGATTCCGTCAACTCCTTGGGTTATCAGATCCACAATCTGATCTATAGCATAGGCTATCCCTGCATCCCGCATAGCCTCGGGACTGTTTTCGTACCTGTTCATCATGGTCAAAAATTTATGAGGAAGCTCAACCTTGCAAAGAGTCACCATGCGCTCTATCTGCTTCTTGTTGGTAACAGGCATTATTCCAGCCTCAATAGGAACATTAATTCCTGCTATGGCCGCCCTTTCCCTGAATCTATAAAAATGAGCATTGTCAAAGAACAGTTGTGTTACCAGATGGCTTACCCCTGCATCAACCTTTTTCTTCAGGTTATGAATGTCATCTACGATTGAAGCCGATTCAAAATGACCTTCAGGATAACAGCCGCCTAAAACGCCAAAATCTCCGTTTTCCTTAATAAAGGAGACTAAATCGCTGGCATATTTAAAATCATCCTTCGGGGTATAATCAGGGTTAATATCTCCCCTGAGGGCCATAATATTTTTAATTCCTGCCGCATTAAATTCCCCAAGCATCTTAAGCACATCCTGCTTAGTAAGATAAATACATGTCAGATGGGCTACGCTCTCTATCCCGTAATGATTCTTTATGTTTGATGCTATATCAAGGGTTTTTTTGTTGTTTTCACTGCCTCCCGCTCCGTATGTTACGCTGATAAAGTCAGGTTTTAACTCCTTCAGTTGCTCAACCGTACTGTAAATAGTATCAATGGAGCTGGTCTTTTTCGGAGGAAAAACCTCAAAGGAAAATACTGTTTTTTTCTTAAAAAGATCTGCTGTCTTCATAATTTATAACCATCCTAAATATTATTGCCTGAATAAATGAAATTATTAACATATATAATAACATAAAACCTTATGCTATGCATTTGTAAAAATAACAATAAAATCTAGGTAAAGGCTTTAAGTGTCTGAGAATTATTGAAAAAATCCTCCCAAGGGTCGGCGCCTTCAATTCTTGACAGAGCGTCAAAGATATCAATCCCATCGGGGGCTACAGTGTCAAGCTCATCCCAGAAAATTGGCATTGAAACTTTACCACCTTTTCTTGCCCTTAACGAGTATGGGGCAATACTGGTAGCTCCTCTTACTGCAAGTCTCTTTTCTTTTGGGTTATATGAGGGACCCTTGGGAACAGCCCAACTAAGAAGTGCTTCCTTCCATTCAAGGCGGAAATCATAATGATCATTGCGTGCAAGGTGGTGTTGAATAACATACCTCAGGGGCTCCGCAGAATCGGGCCCCGCATAATCGGGCCGCAGAATTGGGCTCTGCAGAATCGGTTTCAGAAGTATGAGACATAGAGTCTTCAATTTTTATGACTTCCCTTTCTCTAGCTTTGATGCCTATTGCTTCTAATGGGAATCCAGAACCTATCTCCTTATATCCCCGGGGTTCAGAAGTTTTTTCAAAATTTCGTTTTTTATTGTATTCATCAAGACTCATGCTAAGCCAATACCTTTTCCTTTTTCTCCTTCTTAACAGTATCAACACTAGCCTTAAGGGCCTCCATAAGGTCAATGACCTTAGAAGGACCGTCAGACTTTGCGGCCACAACCTCCTTGCCCTGTATTTTATCCTCTATGAGCTTACGGAGCTTATGCTGATATTCATCCTTATACTTTGATGGGTCAAAGGGCGTATCCATTGAATTAATCAGCAAACTTGCCATCTTCATCTCCTCTTCGGAAACCTGAGGCTTAGAATACTGTCTTTGAAGTTCCTTGACATCCTCTGCATAGAACATGGTAGATACTATTATACCATCTTCCCTGGGGATGATTGCCATAAGGGTATCCTTCGTACCCATGACCGTCTTACCTATAGCTATTTTCTGCTCCTGCATCAGGGCAGAACGAAGAAGCTCAAAGGCCTTTTCCCCACCGGTCTCTGGAAATGCCTGATATGTCTTATTATAGTATACCGGAGAAATTTGATTTAACTGAGCAAAATGCAGGATCTGAATGGATTTTTCTTTTTCGGTCTTAATCTTTTCAATCTCTTCATCAGTAACTACCACATACTTATCATCATCGTACTGATAGCCTTTTACAATGTCTTCAGCTTTAATTTCCTTGCCGCAATGAGAGCAGGTCTTTTTATACCGTATGCGGCTGTTGTCCTCCTTGTGAAGCTGGTTAAAACGAATGTCATTGTCCTGTGTGGCAGTGTACATTGAAATTGGAATCGCAACCATACCGAAAGTGATTATTGATTTACGAGATATCATGCTGAAAAACACCTCCGGCATTATTGTTTCTCTATTCATTTATTTAATACCTGAAAGCAAAAGAACCGGTGGTTTTTTGTGTTAATTTAATTTCTTAACATGGTTTTCTGCTTCTATAATTAAGCCATCTTTACATCTTATCTCGCCAAGGGGAAAGGGGCATTGGGAGCATTTATAATCGCAGGCTTCATTCTGGCAGTATCGCTTGATAACCTCCACTGCATTTCTGAAATCCTCAGGCATCTTTGCGTAAAAAGCACTCATGAATCATTTCCCCTTTACTAATTTTTTCATCTTATACTATATATATTCAAATCAAGGGGAAAACTTTCCTGTAATAACATAATCTTTATCTGTGATAATTATCGTTCAAGTTTTTAGTCTCATCATCCGGACCATAGATTCTTATCCCTGACCCGCTTTGTGCCGGTTCAGGGATTTTGGCGCCAAAACCACCAGCAGCGTTGCGTCCCAAACCTATATCCTTAAAGCGATATAAAAAATTTGTCGCAAAATCGGAGCATCCTCGGCCCTCTATGGCCTGAAATGATATTCCAATTTTGCGACAAGCTAATTATTCTAACCTTTTTTCATATTATATAAGC
>JGI24712J26585_10000252_pt1 | contig 45802 bp, 30 predicted proteins | sample BioPla3DNA2_FD_26585 | JGI IMG/M metagenome (IMG submission 26585) | reverse complement strand
CAGGGTCTGCACATGCCGGTGCTGACACACCTCCTGTATAAACTACTTGTACGCAATATACGTATGTACCTTCAGCTAAATCAGCATCGGTATAAGTAGTTGCTGTAATTCCTGTTGCAATTTCAACATCGTTTCTAGTGATTGTGTAAGTTTTATCATCTGTATTTGCTGGGGCGTCCCAAGTTATGGTTACATTCAAACCTTCTGCTACAGCTTGAACGTTTGTAACAGGATCATAAACTGTTGGTTCAATAGTAATAGGATCAGCATAAACTATTTCAGATACGCCATGAGAGTATACAGAACGAACACCTACAGTGTGAGTACCAACAGGTAGGTCAACAATTGTGTACACAGGCTCTGTTAAGTCTGTAGCGACCTCTTGATCATTTAAATATACTTTATATCCTAATAATCCTCCTGGTCCACCAACTCTAGGTCCTCCGATAAAAATATCGTCAACCATAAATGCAAACTTGTCAACTGACACACAGTTGATAGCCAAAAATATTTGCTCTCCTACAAATCCGTCTAAGCCGTATGTATATTGTGTCCATTCAGTTGCTGGAGGTTGAACAGGGTTCCCACCTGTTAAGAATGCAAAGCTATTAACGTCTGCATCTGTAGTAGAAACAGCTACTCTAAAATCCTCTATATAAGAAGCTGTTGCTGATTTTGCCCAAAAAGAGAATCTCATTCCGGGAACAACTGTCACCTGAGGTGTAATTAACCAGTCGTTATTAGGACCTCCGTAAGAGAGATGCGCAGCAAAACAGGCTAAATATTTATTGCCGCCATGTGCAGCCCAATTGGGATCTTCCAAAGAAGGAGTAGTAGCTGATGGATTAAATACAATATATGTTCCTGCATAATTTGCGTTCGGGAAAGTATAACCAGAGATTGTATACGAAGTAGTTGCACCATCGACATCAACTAAAGTATAGTTTCCGATACTGTCTATTATAAAATCTTCGTAGCTTTCAATATCGTCGTTAAAGCTCGGGTTCCACTCTACTTTCGCTTGGTTTACATTAATAACTCCTGCTGTAACATCAAATGGTGCAGAAATTTGTAATTGCATTGTTACATTGATTGTATCAGCCACACTATTGACTACTGCATTTCCTGTCACATTAGCTAAATCGTGTTTAAATACCGTGTAAGGGTGTGTTCCATTTGCTAACTCAACTTTTGCAATGCCCGAAGTATTAGTTTTCAACAGTGCTTCGTCAATTAAAATGTTTGCACCTACAATTGGAATACTGTCACTATCAATAACAGTAAATACCACAGGATATATCTGCTCAAAATTAGCCGTAAGGGTTACATCGGTAGCTCCGACAACATGAGTAAATGTTGCTGTTGTTGATACAACTTCGTTAGCCTCATTTGTCCAATTTACAAACTTATAGCTTGCATTTGGGGTTGCTTTTAATATAACTTCTGTGCCTATAATATGAGTTCCTCCTCCAGAGACAGAGCCTCCTTCACTTGGGTTAGCCACCAGTGTTACAGTGCTGGCATGACCAACAACAAACTCATCAACAAATATATTAGCTCCCCAGTAGCTTGTGGCAACAAGAATAACATGGGAGAAATTTCCAACATATCCCGCAGGTATATTGAAAGCATAGTCATACCAGCCCGCTTCAGTAACAACAGGGTCAAAATTCATACATCTGTGAACAGTACCTATTAGAGTCGCACCTACTGTATCTGGCGATGTGTTGACATATACATCAACTCTTTCAGCTTTAGTAGCTTGGGTCAGATCACGATATATCTTAAATCCAGCACCATAATTTCCACTGCTCATATTTAAACGACGAGTTACAAGTGTCCCTTGATTACCTGAAGGTATGCTCCAAGCATTATATCTTAACATGGCAGCACCAAATGGACTACATGATGGATTACCTCCGGTTGTAACTCTTTCCCATTTATAAGCACCTAGGCTTAACCAGCCTAATGGTGGAAACTCTTCTCCGTCAAATGTTTCATAATATGGGAACTCTGTTATTGTGAGATCAATAGCATTACCACTGATAGCTACAGTTTTAGAACCCGCAGTGCTATTAACATTTATTGTTGCGGTTTTCTCTCCAACTGTTGTCGGACTAAATACCACTGTAAACGTTGCAGTCTCACCAGTTGCTAAAGTATCTGGATTCTCAATAGTTGTTAAAGCAAATTGATCAGCATTTGCTCCTACAATTGTGATATCCGAAGGATTAACCACAAGTGTATCTCCCCCGATATTTTGCATTGTAAATGTTTGTGGAGCAGTTGAAGTTTCAATTTGTGTTGCTGCAAAGGTAAAAGTAGTAGGGGTAACTTCTAAAGTCGGTGGAGCAACATTCATCACTAAGTCAACAGTCATATCATCTGTAGAAACAACAATAGGTACATCATTGTGTGGTAGATAGCCAATTGCAGTAACAGAATATGTATAATTACCAGCAGAAGCATATATTTCAGCTACTCCTGCAGCATTACTTACGGCTGTTCCGATAATGGTTTCACCCTGTTTAACAGTAACATTAGCTCCTCCAATAGGATTTGTTCCGTCTGAAATATTAAATGTAACAATGCTTCTTGGGGTAAAGTCCATTCGTAAACTTAAAAAACCACCTGCTTCTCTGTTATTAAATCTTGTTGGATTTGTTCCGCTATTAGTACGTAGGGCAAAACCATTTTCTTGCTCGTCACGTGCAATAAGAATATTCGTAGTAGAAGTCTGTTTTATAGCCAAAACATAAAATCCGGGCTGAATAACAGTAGGACGAACTGGAATATTCACAGTTTGTCCTGCTTGTGATTGATCGCGCTCATATGTTTCTGTTTGAAATATAGGAGCTCCTTCAATGTACATATTAGAACTACCATCTACTTTATATAACGCCAACTGATATGGAGCTGTAACTTCGGGGAGTGTGGCAGGCCATACTAATTGAACTCCGGTAATAGTTGCCTCGTTATAAACATCAAACAGATTACCGAAAATTCTTACATTATTATATCCAAATCCTGTTTCTTGAAACACACCTGCATCACGTGCATAAACATCATTAGTTACTGAAAAATTAAAGACATCGGTATTGTCTGTTTGATCGTAGTCAGCAGCGTAGTCAGCAGTATGCACATATTGGTAATTACCAACTGGTAAGGTTGTTGCATTAAAAGGTACAGCTGCTGAAATAGTTTGTGTTGCACCATAACCCAAGCCTGCAGACAAAACATCTGTCGTGGTAAACACTGTTGCATCGTTTATTACGTCTTTCACTGTTGCTATAACATTAACATTTTCTGTAAGCGCTGCTCCATTGTTTTGCACATTTGTTACAAAAGTTATAGCACTATTCAACTGACATATGGGTATCAATCTGTAATCCCTGTTTTCACCTTTAACCGCAAGATCAGTAGGAGAAGTAAAAATTTCAGGTCCAACAAAATTATCTACATATAGCCTTAACTGATTAGTTGAAATTGCTTGAATAGCAAAATAAACCGTATCACCATGATATTCACTTAATACATATTCAAAAGTTTCAACTGTTGTCCCTGCTGGTCCAATGTTAGAAGCAAGTGTAATAGTAAAATCTTCCTTATTATTGCCTGTTGTTGACAGCATCACATTAAATTTTTCTTGGTAGTTATTACTTCCTTGCTTTGCCAAAAATGATATGGTGTCATTTCCAGCTACGGGCAATAAAGGGGGAGTAATCAACCAGTCATCGTGAGCTTGTGAGCTATGATATCTAATCGCAGCACTAGCATTACCAGATATAGGCGAAGATGTATATATTTCCCAAGTTTGACCTATACTACCTCCGTCAATAACCTTCCACCCTACCGGTGGAAATAGCGTACCTTCAAAACCTTCGTTCAAACCGCTTCTTGTGGAAGAGTTTTCAACAATTGGTTTTGTGTTAAAGTCAGATAGATCAATAGCCGTTGTGGCTTTATCTATCTTCGTTGTAGGGAGCGTCTTCTCTGTTTGCCCTACTGCCCATGTCGCCACAAATAGCGACAAAAGGATCAAAATTAAATTTTTTCTCATAAGTGTAAATTTTAGTTAAACAAAGTAATAATTTCTAAATCTTACAACTTACTAAAATAGTAAAATTATAAAACATATCAAAATTAAAAATAAATAGTAGTATGTAATAAATAATTTGAACACGAAATAACAACAGACACAAAAGTAACAACGATACTGGTAAATTCGTTAGATTAATGTTATGGCTCCAATTCAAAAAAGGGAGTCGCCCTTTGAAGCGACTCCCTTTTCATATCCTAAAATACAATAGATTATTTTTTAATAAATCTATGTATTGTGGTGTCATTTGTTCCTATTATTCTTACAAAATAAGAACCTGAACTTAACATTTCAACATCCATATTAGTAGTAACATCCTCAGTTTTCATTGTACTGATTAATGCCCCACTACTGTTGTATAGTTCAATAACAACTTCGTTGCTATTGTTGCGCTCAATTGTCAATGTGTTTCCAACCGGATTAGGATAAAGTCGTACGTAACTATCAACAAATCCGCCAATGCCTGGAATCATCGATAAATTAACTGTCTGATCGGCATTATCAACAACTAATGATCCTTCTACATCATTATATCCTGACTTAACAGCTTTGTAAGTGTAACTTCCGTTAACTAACTGTGCTATAGCATTACCTTGAGCATTAGTCGTCAATACTTTACCATCAACAAGAATTGTTACTCCTTGCAATGGTGCTCCATCGTGATCTACATGGAAAGTAATTGCAAATGGAGCTAGTTCCATACTAACAGCTTCATTAACCTCAGCATTAAATACCTCAAATGAACCTGTAACGTCAGCGTATCCTAATTTCGTTACTGTATAGGTGTACTCACCATTAGCCAAGTTAATTGTTGCTACTCCCGAAGCATCAGTTGTAATCTCTTGGCTATTAACAGTTACTACAGCACCTTCAAGAGGTTGCTCGTCACATGTTACAGTAAATGTTACTGCAAAATCTGGTGGATAAACTGTAATAGGATTTGAATAAACTATTGAAGATGAGCCTGCAGTATATACTGACTGAACACCTATAGTATGATCACCAACAGGTATATCGGTAACTGTGTATTGGTTTTCTGTTAAACCTGAAGCAACTTCCTGATCATTTAGATATACTTTATACCCTACAAAATCTTTAGAGTCGTTAGATTTAGAACCTCCAATAAAGATGTCATCAATCATTAGAACGAACGAGTCATCTGATACGCAATTAATAGCTAGGTAAACATCCTGTCCTGCATATGCATCTAAATTATATGTGTATTGTGTCCATGCATCAGGTGGTGCAACATAGCCTGATCCTGTTATGAACGTAAAGTCAGCAGGTTCTGTACCTGTTGTCGAAACACCTATTTTAAAACGATCTGGTCCATAAGAAACTGTTAAGGATCTTGCCCAGAAAGAGAAGTTCATTCCAGGAAGGATTGACACCTGATGTGTAATTAACCAGTCGTTATTTGGACCCGATGTCGCAGCAAAACAGGCTAAATATTTACTTCCACTGTGTGGAGTCCAATTGTCTGATAATGCCGGAGTAGCACCGGATGGATTAAATACAATATATGAACCAGTATAACCACTGTTCGGGAATGTAACGTTTTGAATTCCATATGATGGTGAACCATCTACGTCAACAAGAGTATAATTACCAATATTTGCAATTATGAAATCTTCGTAACTTTCAATGCTGTCAACAAAACTCTCTGGATAAGTGTTCCAAGTTACTAATGCTTGATTATTATTAACAACTGCAGCTGTTACGTTGAATGGAGGTTCAATTTCAAAATTAGCTGTTATAGTTTCAGTTGCTACAACAACATGTAAATATGTTGCTGATGTAGACAGAACTTCGTTTGCTTCATTTGTCCAGTTTACAAATGAATAATCAGCATTTGGAGTTGCCACTAACTCAATTTCTGTTCCCTGAAGATATTCTCCTCCTCCTGAAACAGTACCACCTTCAGTCGGATTAGCTACCAATGTAACTGTACTCTTTTGACCAATAATAATCTCGTCAACAAAAATGTTGGTTCCCCAGTCGCTTGTGGCTAAAAAAACAACGTAAGAGAGGTTTGAAACATATTCTGCTGGTATTTCAAAATCATAATCGTACCAGCCTTGCTCAGTAACAACTGGTTCGTAATCTGTATATCTATAAATAGTACCTAACAGGGTTCCACCTGTTGTGTCTGGCGATGTATTTGCATAAACATCAACTCTGTCATGTGCATTAGAATATGTACTATAGTTGTCTCGAAACATTTTAAATCCAACACTATAATTTCCTGTGCCCATATTTAAACGACGAGTTACAAGGGTACCTTGATTACCAGAACTTATACTAAAACAATTATATCTTATCATACCTACACCAAATGGATCACATGAGGGATTTGTACCATTTGTAACTCTATCCCATGGACGAGTGCCTAAGCTTAGCCAACCTAGTGGTGGAAACAGATCCTCATCAAATGTTTCAATAAATGGGAATTGTGTAACTGTTAGATCAATTGCATTACCATTTATCGCTATAGTTTTAGAACCTGCAGTACTGTTAACATTTATTGTTGCTGTTTTTTCTCCAACTGTAGTTGGATTAAATACCACAGTAAAGGTTGCTGTTTCGCCAAGACCTAAAGTATCAGGATTTTCAATAGTTGTTAAAGTAAATAGATCTGCATTTGTTCCCGTAATTGTAATATCCGATGGATTAACTATAAGTTCTCCTGCTCCGATATTTTGAATTGTAAAGGTTTGTGGAGCAGATGACATATCAATATGTGTATCCGGGAAAGTAAAAGTATCAGGTGTAACTTCTAAAATCGGTGGAGCAAGAGTCATCGTTACATCAACGGTCATATCTGTAGTTGTAACAACAAGTGACACGTCATTTTGTGGGTTGTAACCAACAGCAGTAACAGAGTAAGTGTAGTTACCGGCAGCTGTATATATTTCAGCTAACCCTGACGCATTACTTTCGGCTGTTCCAATAACAGTTTCTCCCTGCTTAACTGTTACAGTAGCACCTTCAATAGGATTTGTTCCATCTGAAACATTAAAAGCAACAATAGTTTTTGGAGTTAAGTCCATTCTTAAGCTTATATGACCAAAACCTAATATCTTAGCACTAAATTTTGCAGGATTAGCTTCATTATTAGCTCTAAGAATATAGCCATGTTCTGCATTGTCATATGCTATAGCAATATTAGTAGTAGTGGTCTGTTTCATAGCCAAAACATATAATCCTTGCTGAATGACAGTAGGACGAACCGGAATATTCATAGTTTGACCTGCTTGCGATTGATCACGCTGATATGTATCTGTTTGAAATATGGGAGGATTTTGAACATTCAAATCAGCAGTACTATCCACCCTATATAACGCTAACTGATATGAAGCCGTTGCTTCGGAAAGTAAAGCTGGCCACACAAATTGAACTCCAGTTACAGTTGCTGCGCTTTCAATTGCGTATAGATTACCAAAAGTTATTCTTGAAGAAGATCCAACTCCATTTTCGGCAAACACACCTACATCACGTGCATAGATATAATCGTTTACCGAGAAATTAAAGCTATCGGTATTGTCGGTTGGATCGGCATCTGCAGCATAATCAGCAGTATGCGTATATGAGTAATCACCAACTGGTAAGGTTGTTGCATCAAAAGGCGTAGCTGCCGAGACAGTTTGAGTTGCACCATAGTTTAGCCCTGTCAAAACATCTGTCGTGGTAAACACCGTTTCGTTACTTGCATTTTTAACAGCTGCTATTACGTTAACATTTTCTGTAAGATCTACACCTTTATTTGTAACAATTGTATTAAGAGTTAACGCGCTATTTAGCTGAGATAAAGGTATCAACCTATAATCTTTATTACCTCCTGTAACTGCAAGGTTTGTTGGAGGTATATAAACTTCTGGTCCAACAAAATCATCAACATACAGATAGTACGCATTTAATGAAGTTGCTTGAACAGCAAAATAGACCGTATCACCATGATATGCACTCAAGCTGTACGCAAAAGTTTGAGCAGCTGATGTTGTAGAAATAGGACCAGCAAGCTGGGTAAAATCTTCCTTGTTATTACCTGTATTTGATACCCACACATAGAATTCTTCTGGGTAAGAGGATCTGTGCTTTGCACTAAATGAAATGCTGTCATTTCCTGCTACAGGCAATAAAGGAGGAGTAATTAGCCAGTCATCATGTGCAACACTACTATGGTACCTAATACCGGCACTGGCGGTACCTGATATAATATAAGAATCCGCAAATCTATCCCAGGTATAAGTATCGCCATCATTAATAACTTTCCATCCAATTGGAGGAAAATCAGTACCTTCAAAACCTTCGTTTAAAGCTCCTCTTACAGAAGAGTTTTCAACAATTTGGCTTGTGCTAAAGTCGGATAAATCAATAACCGTTTTTTCGTTAATATCCATAAAGAGCTCTTTTTCTGGAGCTTTTTGTCCCATTGACCATGTTACTGTCAATATCGACAAAAGGACTAAAAGTAAATTTTTCTTCATAAGTGTAAGTTTTAATTAAACAAAATATTATTTCTAAATTCTAATATCCAGCTAAGATAATGAAATAAATTAGAATATTAAATATCTAACAAAATAAAAATTTGTAAAATAATTAGCAATTATTAACTAACTGACTAAAAATCAGTAAAAATACCACTTTATAATATCTCTATTTTAAAATGGAAATAACAACGGTAGTACAAAAATCATAATTATCATTAAAATTGTTTGTAATGGAAGTCCCACTTTAACATAATCCATAAACTTATATCTACCTGCCGACATAACTAAGGCATTGGGTGGAGTGGAAAATGGACTTGCAAAACACATACTGGCGGCTACCGTTACCGCAAAAAGGAAAGGATATGGGCTTACACCCAATGTTAGAGCTGTTTGCATGGCAATAGGTGCAAAAAGCACAGCTGTAGCTGTATTGCTAATAAACATAGTTAAAAACGATGTTGCTAAATATATTCCCGCCATAACCAACACAGGACCGTAGGGATTAAGAGCGCCCACAATCCCGCCCGAGATAGCCGCAGAGGCTCCTGTCTTTTCCATAGCAATAGCAAGCGGAATCATAGCTGCAAAAAGAAAAATACTCTCCCAATTAATAGTGCGGTAAGCTGCTTCTACGTTTCTGAAACATCCTGTAAGAATCATAGCCAACGCAGCCAACAGAGTTGCAATAACGGGTTCGAGGATGTTAAAAGACATAGTTATTACCATCAAAATCATTATTGTAGCAGCTATAGGTGCTTTGTGGTCAAGCAGAACTTTAGACGCTTCCGTTTCGGGCTGTCCAACTACAACAATATCAGATTCCTCGCGATTCAGTCTGGCTATATCTCTCCAGTCGCCTTGTACAAGCAACACGTCGCCGGATTGTATAACCACATCTTTGATATTTTTATAAATAAAGCTGTCTCTGCGTCTGATACTTAGTACGTTTACATAGTAGTTTTTCCTAAATCCAGTCTCTCTTACACTTTTGTTAACATGCTTTGAGTTGGACATAACAACTACTTCGGCAATTCCAATTTCACTAAATTTAAATTTCCCCGAGAAAATGGGACGCTGTTTTTCTCGTGCATCTACAAAGCGAAGATTGTAGTCGAGAACGAATTTTTGGACATTCTCAAAATTACCGAAAATATACAGATAATCACCATCTTCAATAATACTTTCAGGCCTAGCCATTTTTTGCTCATCTATATGATTAAATGGTCTTCTTTTGTTATAAGAAGGCAACTTTCTTATTTCAATGACAGATATATCATACTCTTGAGTTACAGTAAGTTCGTTGAGTTTTTTATTAAGTATAGATGTGTCTTTTAACACCTCTACGCGAAAAAGATTTTCAGCTATCTGATATTCGTTTATAAGTTGCTGCGGTGATTTTACTCCGCTTTCGTCATCTCCTCTTTTATTTTTTCTATCTGTTTTATCAAGAACTTTGGTTAGAAACCACATGGAACCAACTCCTACGACTACCGTAATAATTCCCACCGGAGTAAATGAAAAGAAAGATAATGGTTCAAAACCGTTTTCTGCTAATGTGTTGCTAATAATCATGTTGGGAGGTGTACCTATCAGTGTCATCATTCCTCCCATGCTGCTGGCAAAAGCCATAGGCATTAGCAAACGACGAGAGTTCACCTCAGCCATTTTTGCCATGCTGATAACAACTGGCATTAGCAACGCCACGGTACCAGTATTGCTTACAAATGACCCAAAAAGAGCCGTGACAAGCATAATAAGAAAAAATATTTTTATTTTGCTTTTACCTGCAAATTGCAGTAGGTACGTGCTCACTGATTTAGCCAATCCTGTCTGAAAAATGGCTCCACCGACTATAAACAGAGCCACCATCATGATAACAATAGGATTTGAAAAACCTGTAAGCGCCTCAGATGGCGTGAGAATCCCCAGCAATACGAGTGATACCAGGGAACATAGCGCAACAATATCGGATCGAATTTTCCCCCAGACGAATAGTGCGGCTGTAATAAAGAGGACGATAAAAACTGTGGACATAATAGTAACGTAGGTGTGTTTAAAAATTCTTATACAAACTTAAGGGTTTATTTTCAATTAACAATTAGCAATTATTAATAAACAATTAGAACACGGATAACACTGATGTGACGGATTAAATATATATTTTTTTATCTGTGAAAATCTGTTTAATCCCTTTTTTCTGTGTGCTATTGTGCAATAAATTAAAATAAAATTACTATATTTAACTGCCGTTCAGTGCAAAAAAGGATATTTTATTCTTAAAACAAACTGTTATATAACATATATTTATATAAACATTTATGTATCTGTGCATTATGATTTATATTTATGAATATATACGGCACTGTTTTTGTTATTTGTCCAATTCAAAATAATAAAATGAACATTTACCTTTATTTTTTGCCAAAAAAATCTTAAATTCGCTGTGAATTTTTAAAACATATTAATTAACAATAACATAAAAATTAAAAGACATGAGAAAACACATTTTCAATGCAGGACCTTGCAAATTGCCAGATGTAACATTAAAGAACACTTCAAAAGCTATTCTTGAGCTAGAAAGCTGTGGTCAATCAATTATGGAAGTATCACATAGAAGCAAAGACTTCCAAGCAGTAATGGACGAAACTGTTGCTTTATTCAAAGAGGTTTTGAACATTCCTGAAAATTACCATGTTCTGTTTTTAGGCGGTGGCGCAAGCACTCAATTTGCAATGATACCATTCAACTTCCTGAAAAAGAAAGCTGCTTATGTTAACAGCGGTGTTTGGTCAACAACAGCCATTAAAGAGGCTAAATTATTTGGAGAGGTTGAAATAATTGCTTCATCAGAAGACAAAAATCACACCTACTATCCAAAAGGATTCAAAATTCCTAAAGATGTAGATTACTTGCATATTACAAGCAATAACACTATATATGGTACTGAAATTTTCGAAGATCTCGACAGCCCGGTACCCCTTATTGCAGATATGTCATCAGATATTTTGAGCCGTCCATTAAACGTTTCAAAATACTCTCTAATTTATGGTGGAGCACAGAAAAACCTTGGACCCGCAGGCGTGACATTTGTTATTATAAAAGACGAATTGATGCAGAAAGTTGTTGCTGACAGACCAATTCCTACAATGCTTAAATATGAAACACACATCAAAAAAGGTTCAATGCACAACACACCTCCTTGCGTTAACATCTTTGCACTACGCGAAACATTGAAATGGATTAAAGCTAACGGTGGCGTAAAAGCAATGGAAAAACTTGCAAAAGAGCGCGCTGATTTGCTTTATGCTGAAATTGACAGAAATAAAATGTTTACAGCTCCGGTTGAAAAAGGTTCTCGTTCAAGAATGAACATTGTTTTCACAATCAAACCTGAATACAAAGAGTTTGAAGAAGAGTTTTTAAAATTATGTGCAAGCAAAAACATTGTAGGTGTTAAAGGACACCGCAACGTTGGAGGATTCCGAGCATCAACCTATAATGCATGTACAATTGAAGATGTAAAAGCTTTAATTGCTGCAATGCAAGAGTTTGAAAAACAAAAAGCATAACATAATTATTTAAGGGTTGGATATGTATTGTCCAACCCTTAATATTAAAACAAACCACAATGCTCAGGAAGATTTGCCAAAAACCATGTTGGCATTTTTTGTGATTATGAGCAGGTAACTTAACATGGTACTTTTTATTAAAAATCAATCATTAACTATTAATTCAAAATATTATGACTAAAGTATTAGTAGCAACTGAAAAACCATTTGCAAAAGTTGCAGTTGACGGAATTAGAAAAATTGTCGAAGATGCTGGATTTACCCTTGCTCTTCTTGAAAACTATAAAAGCCAAGACGACTTAATTAAAGCTGTAGCTGACGCTGACGCTTTAATAGTTCGTAGCGATAAAGTTACAAAAGAGGTTGTTGATGCAGCCAAAAAACTTAAAATTGTTGTACGCGCAGGTGCAGGATATGACAACTTAGACCTAGCTGCATGTACAGCAAAAGGAGTTGTAGCAATGAACACTCCCGGACAAAACTCAAATGCTGTTGCCGAACTTGCTTTTCAAATGATGCTTTTCCACGCACGTAAAGGTTTCGCAGGAGCTTCCGGCACAGAACTTAGAGGTAAAACTCTTGGTATTCAAGCATATGGTAATATCGGAAGATATATGGCAAAAATAGCTCAAGGTTTTGGCATGAATATTATATCATTCTCACGTAGCGTATCAGCCGAACAAATGAAAGCAGACGGCGTTACAAAAGTTAATACTCTTGAAGAGTTGTACAAAAAAGCCCAATATGTGTCAACTCATATACCTGCAAACGATCAAACCAAAAAATCAATTAATTATGGTCTATTATCGTTAATGCCTAAAAATGCTGTTTTAATCAACACTGCACGTAAAGAGATTATCAACGAAGAGGATTTGTTGAAACTTATGAATGAGCGTTCAGACTTTTCTTACCTAACTGACGTAGCACCTGATGCACACGATAAGTTTAAAAAATTCGAAGGAAGATATATCGCTACAGAAAAGAAAATGGGAGCGCAAACAGCAGAAGCAAATATTAATGCAGGATTAGCAGCTGCAAATCAAATTGTTAACTTTATTAAAAAAGGAGACAAAACTTTCCAAGTAAACAAATAATTTTGTAAAGTTAAACAACTAATAACGAAGGATTTAAATTATGAGAATAAAACCATTCCAAGGAGTACGCCCTCCAAAAGAATTAGCTAAAGAGGTTGCAGCACGTCCATACGACGTAATGAACTCTAAAGAAGCCAAAAAGGAAGCTGGCGAAAAATCATTATTACATATTACCAGACCCGAAATTGATTTTGACCCCTTTATTGATGAACACTCACAAGAAGCTTATGATAAGGCTGTTGAAAACTATAAAAAGTGGAAGAAAAATGGTTGGTTAGTAAAAGATAGTAAAGAGAAATACTATATCTACGCTCAAACCATGGACGGAAGAACACAGTACGGTTTAGTTGCAGCTTGCCATTTCGAAGATTATATGGACGGCAAAATATTGAAACACGAGCTTACACGAGTTGACAAAGAGGAAGACAGAATGATTCACGTTCGTAACCAAAATGCCAATATCGAACCTGTTTTCTTCTCGTACCGTGCTGTAAAAGAGATGGACGATCTTGTAAGCAATTTTGTTAAAAACAACAAGCCTGTTTACGATTTTGTTGCAGAAGACGGTTTTGGACATATTTTCTGGGTAGTTGACGATACAGCAACAATTAATAAAATTACCGAAATATTTTCAAAAATACCTGCTCTTTACGTAGCAGACGGACATCACAGAACTGCGGCTGCTGCACGTGTTGGTCAAGAGAAAAAGAAAAATAATCCAAAACACACTGGAAAAGAAGAGTACAACTACTTTTTGGCAGTTATTTTCCCTGATAATCAGCTGAAAATTATCGACTATAACCGTGTTGTAAAAGATTTAAACGGCTTGACAACTCAACAGTTTATCGAGAAACTAAAAGTTGATTTTGAAGTTAAAGAGATGGGTACAGAAATTTACAAACCAAACAAACTTCACAACTTTAGTATGTATATTGATGGGAAATGGTACTCGTTAACAGCTAAGCCCGGTACTTATAACGATAACGATCCTATTGGAGTTTTAGACGTTACCGTTTTATCTAATTTAATATTAGACAAAATATTAGGTATCAAAGATTTAAGAACATCAAATAGAGTTGATTTTGTAGGTGGTATCCGCGGTTTAGGTGAGCTTAAAAAACGTGTTGATAGTGGCGAAATGAAAGCTGCTTTTGCTCTATACGCAGTGACAATGAAACAGTTAATTGACATTGCTGATACAGGCAACATTATGCCTCCAAAAACTACATGGTTTGAACCTAAACTACGTAGTGGCTTAGTAATACACGAATTAGAATAAACTTTTTCATAAAAAAGGGCGATAACAGAAAACTGATTATCGCCCTTTTTTCTGTGTCGTAAACAGGCTCACTTTACATTGCCTCAATTGACTTGGTCAACCAAATAACAATATTTTCCAGATTATCATACTCTATTTTGTCTGGTGTATCCTTGGAGGTGTGATAATCATCATGCAGACCTGTGTATAAGACAACTGCTGGTATATCTTTTTTATAAAAATTGAAGTGATCGGAAGAGAAAAAATAGATAATTCTTGAAACCAAAGGCACTCTCTTTACTGTTCGCAAACCTTCAACTTTCTGCGATTTCATCGGTTTTTTCATAAACTTGGTGCCGCTGCCCATAAACTGCACATATACATATTTACCATTAAATTTATTTGGATTTGGTCGCCCAATCATATCCATATTTATCATGCCTTTTACATTTTTTGGCATCTCTTTACTATCAGCAAAGTAGTTAGAACCCAACAAGCCAAGCTCCTCTGCACTAAAAGCGACAAACATTAGATTATAATCTAACTTTTCATCTAAATTGGCAATATTTTTTGCTAAAACCATAAGTGCCGCAGTACCTGAAGCATTATCGTCCGCACCATGATTAATATTTTTTCCTCTTATCCCAAGGTGATCGTAATGTGCACCGACAATCAACCAAGGACTGTCAGCACTTTTCCCTTGAACAACAGATATAACGTTCTCTGTCTCTTTTACATTTCTTTCTAATTGACCCGAAACTGATAGTCTTAAGCTATTGACAAAGTTTAACTCTTTTTTGCCTTTTTGGATTTCTGGTTCGACTGCTATATTACGTTCTAAAATTTCATTATATGAAAGCAGTAGAAATTCTCTGGAATCTGCGTGGGAGAATCGTTCTGTCAACAGATTAACTGTTTGTAAATACGGTCGAATTGTTTTAATAAACATTGCATCTAACGTTGAGTCTTTCAATACATAATTATCATTGTTAAGTACTGATTGGTAGCTGTAGTATAAATCATCTGGTAACAAAACTAATATAGGATTGCCCTTTGGTGATAAGGTGTCAGCAAAATTTCTTAGTTTTCTATCGCTTTCTGTAATAACAACTGTCGCGGAATTGAAATAAAACTCTCTTGTCTGATTTACAGATTTGAAAGCATATGCCTTATTAACTTTTAAAGAATCTTCACCTATAATTGTATATACTACTGTATTCTGTTTAAATTCAATTAAACTAAAATGTTGCATATAGTCAATGGAGTCATAATTGCGATTAAAATTTTGCACCCCATTGTTTTTAAAATAGTTAGCTATATATCCTGCTGCATGTTTTTGTCCTATATCACAAGTACCCCTGCCTCTTAATTCGGGTGAAGAAAGATGATAGACTATCTCTTTTAACTCCTCTTTATATTGACAACTTGCTCTGAATGGCAACAGAGCCGCAATCAACACTGCATAATAAAGTAACGTTGTCTTCATTTATGTTTTTTTATAAAAAATTAATACTGGTTTGCTGTTTAATCCTTCGTAAATAAATGCTGTATGACAATCATTATGCATTTATATCTCAATAAACTTTAAGTCGATATCATCTATGACGATAACAACTCAAATTTGTTACATTTTACGCAAAATTATTATATATCTGCCATTAATTTTCTATACCTGAAGCGCTCTTCGGCTTTGTCTCCAAGACGTTGTCTCTTATTTTCGATATACTCAGAGTAACTGCCCTCAAAAAAGTACCAATTTGCCGGGCTTTCCCATGCCAAAATATGTGTGGCAACTCTATCAAGAAACCAACGGTCATGTGATATTACTACTGCACATCCTGCAAAATTCTCTAAGCCCTCCTCTAATGCTCTTAAAGTATTAATATCTAAGTCGTTAGTAGGCTCGTCCAACAAAAGTACATTTCCTTCAGATTTTAACGCCAACGCTAATTGTAGGCGATTTCTTTCGCCTCCTGACAGTGTTCCGCACTTTTTTTGCTGGTCTGCACCTGTAAAATTAAATCGTGAAATGTAGGCTCTTGCATTTATTTCACGTCCGCCCAACGTCATTAGCTCATCACCGCCACTTATTATTTCATAGATAGTTTTTTCCGGGTCTAACACTTCATGCAACTGATCGACATACGCCAGTTTTACCGTTTCGCCAACATCAAATGTGCCTGAGTCCGGTTTTTCCAATCCCATAATCATTCTGAAGAGAGTGGTTTTTCCTGCACCATTTGGTCCTATTATTCCTACAATACCTGCCGGTGGTAGCTGAAAACTCAATCCATCGAACAGCTTATTGTTTCCGTATGCTTTTACTAAGTTGTTGGAATATATCACTTTATCCCCTAAACGTGGACCGTTGGGGATCATGATTTCGAGTTTGTCGATTTTCTCTTTAACGTCCTCATTAAGCATTTTATCGTATGCCGAAAGTCGTGCTTTGCTTTTTGCATGGCGAGCCTTTGGCGACATACGTACCCACTCCAACTCCCTTTCCAGTGTTTTACGACGTTTGCTGTCCGATTTCTCTTCTTGCTCTAAACGTTTTGTTTTTTGTTCAAGCCACGAGCTGTAATTGCCTTTCCATGGTATTCCCTCTCCCCTATCAAGTTCTAAAATCCAACCTGCTACATTATCAAGAAAATATCTATCGTGAGTAATTGCTATTACAGTTCCTTTATATTGCTGTAAATGAGCTTCAATCCATTGAACTGTTTGAGCATCAAGGTGGTTTGTAGGTTCATCGAGCAATAAAATATCGGGGTTCTGCAACAGCAATCTACAAAGCGCAACCCTGCGCCGCTCGCCTCCTGAAAGATGTTTTATAAGAGCATCTTCGGGCGGACATTGCAATGCATCCATTGCACGTTCGAGCATACTGTCGATTTCCCAACCACCTGCGGCATCAATAAGGTCAGTCAATTCACCTTGTCGTGCGATTAGTGCATTCATTTGGTCATCATCCATGGGTTCCATAAACTTATTGTTTACCTCCTCATACTCTTTCAAGATGTCAACTATCGACTGAACACCCTCCTCAACTATCTGACGGACAGTTTTTTCATCATCTAACACAGGATCTTGCGGCAAATAACCAACTGAATATCCCGGAGAAAAAACCACATTACCATCATAGTTTTTATCCTCGCCTGCGATAATGCGAAGTAGTGTTGACTTTCCCGAACCGTTAAGCCCAATAATTCCAATTTTTGCTCCGTAAAAGAATGAGAGATATATATTGTTTAATATTCGTTTTTGGGGAGGCACTGTTTTGCCTACTCCTACCATTGAAAAGATTATTTTTTTGTCGTCGCTCATCTGTTTTATTTTTATAAATCAAATCCATTAATAAAAATGGGTTCTATATTTTTGCAAATAGGCTATTCCCTCAATTACTGAGGAAATAGCCTATTTAATTTAATGTTTTGAGGTTTTATTTTGCTAATTTTTTAAAATCTTTAGCCGTTATACCTTGTGGTCTTTTACCTTTTTTGATGTAAAACCAGTTAAAATAGTATAATGCTGCATCGTCTGCTCCTAAGATAGTATTCCAACATCTTGCTTTTTTATGGTCTTTGCCGGGTGCTACCTGATGTAGAATAACAGCATTTGGATCCTTATTATCTATTATTTGTTCAATCTCTTCAGCTGTTGATATTTTTACATTATAGGGATATATCTTTTTTATCTTTGCTTCAGTGTTTACGTCCGGAGCAAGCTCTTCCTTCATTAAGTAAAGAGTTTTATTGTGAATTTGCTTCATATTATCAGCATAAAACCTCGCGGCTTTGCGTGATGAATTAATATTCGGATTTGCAAGTAGATTGTGAACGTGTTGCTCAATAAAACGTAAAATTAATCCTAACTTGTAATCATACGTACCCTCGTCCATATCGGCATAAGAGATTGGCATTCCTGAAATTATTGGCATTTCTCTTGCAGATTTATAATCGCCACCAAGAGTTACGTTAAGAAACTGGTAATAAGCAATTTCACGGTCTTTTTTATAATGCGACAAATCTAATGTAAGAAACGATAAGTTTGGGTCCGTTCTTAAAGAATCAAGTAACTCTTTACTGTACGTTCTAAATTCGTATGGAGTTATTGTCCAATGTTTTTTTGCTGTTTCTTGCATTTGCTCATTATAAGCCAAAAGCACGTTTGGTTCTAAAAAAATGATTGTTTTAGTTTTTGTAAACTGTTTTAACTGTTCTTGAGTAGGCACAACAATTTGTGCCTTTACAAAAGAGACGCAAAGAAAAAGTCCAATTAAAAATAGTGTTCTTTTCATAATAGTAATTGTTTTATTTTACTTTAATGGTTTATAATCATGGCATTACTTGAGGTTGTTAGCCCTAAATCATTGAAAGCAAATATAACATTATTTTAGATTAATTTCTACATGATTAAAATAAAAACACATTAGTTTTTTACGTTTATGAGTTGAGATGTATATAATTAGAAATATAAACATGTTTATATTTTCTAAAATATTAGTAATATACTTTGGATTATTCAGTAACTTTACGATCTAATATCATAGCCAAATTTTTAAGATTTTTTATAATGTCAAACAGAATTAATCCACAAATTGATGAGAGTTGGAAAACGGCTTTAGAAGATGAATTTAACAAGCCATATTTTCAAGAATTAAAGAGTTTCTTAGTTGCAGAAAAATCAAAATACACTGTATATCCGCCGGGTAGCAGAATATTCGCCGCTTTTGACGTGACTCCCTTTGACAGTGTCAAAGTTGTGATATTGGGACAAGATCCATATCACGGGGCGGGACAAGCACATGGTTTATGCTTTTCGGTGCCAAAAGGGATTCAGAAGCCACCCTCGCTACTAAATATTTGCAAGGAGCTGAATACAGATTTAGGAATACCAATTGCATCGCACGGAAATCTTGAAAAATGGGCAAAACAGGGGGTACTATTGCTAAACGCCACGCTTACTGTTAGAGCAAATATGGCAGGCTCACACCAAAACAGAGGTTGGGAAACTTTTACTAATGCGGCTATTGAAAAACTTTCTGAACAAAAATCGGGTCTGATTTTTATTCTTTGGGGTGCATATGCCCAAGCAAAGGAGCAAATAATTGACACATCGAAACACCATATACTAAAGGCACCACACCCCTCGCCTCTTTCAGTACATCGCGGATTTTTTGGGTGTAAGCATTTTTCTAAAACGAATGAACTATTGGTTAAGCAAGGAAAAACACCTATTGACTGGAACTTTGAGTGATTGGATTTCGGATGTCTGATTTTTGATTTTTGATTTCTAATTTCTAATTTTACTATATATTTGTAAAAAATTAAACTATTATGACTCGCATTATTATTATTCTAAACTTTTTTGGTTTTGTTTTTGTTTTAAACTCTTGCAAAAATGCAAGTACAGGTCAACAAACAGATAAAAATAATCCTAACAACTCAATACTTTGGGAAATATCAGGCAATGGATTAGAGCATAAATCTCACCTATACGGGACTATCCATATTCAGGATAAACGGGTTTTTCAATATGGAAAAACTGTCGAAGATATATTAAAAAACACATCAATAATAGCAGTTGAGATTGAACTTGACAACATTGAACCTATGGCAGCAATACAAGCTACCATGATGAAAGACAGCACTTTAGATCAACTTCTTTCTCCTGAAGAGTATGCTTTATTGGAAGAAAAATATACTGAGATTACTGGCGTATCATTAGCTACTGCACAACAATTGAAACCGTTTTTTTTAAGTGCTAATATTGTTCAAGCATTAGTGCCAAAAGATTTTCCTGTTCCCCTTGATATGCATTTTATACAATATGGAAGAAAGGAAAACAAGCGAGTGGTTGGTTTGGAGACATTTACCGAGCAAATGAATTTAGTTGACATGCTGTCCTATTCTGAACAGGCACGAATGTTACTGGAAAGTTTAACCGACACGGTGGACATTGCCGATATGTTTGACAAGTTGGTAAGTTCATATCTGAACATGGAAACAGACAGTTTAGTAGAACTAACAAAAGATCCATCTATCCCCGAAAAATTTATGGAAGTATTACTTAACAAACGCAATCATATAATGGCAGAGAGGGTAGAGCCTTTATTGAGAGAGGGTAGCGTATTTTGTGCTGTCGGTGCAGCTCACCTGTTTGGCGAAGAGGGGTTAATAGATTTACTTGAAGCTAAAGGATATACTCTAAAACCCGTTTTATTCAGTTTCGAAAATAAATAATTCTGGCTCAATAATGGGCTAATTTAGAAGTGATTGTTGTAGGATTATTTCGTCATTGACAAATAATGCTCTGCTTTTCACTTCGCCCTGTTCTGAAAATTCTGTCCAGATACCTTGACGGCGGTCGTTTACATATTTGCCCGACATTGAAGCATCTCCCGATGGGTAATAAAAAAACCATTCACCACGAGCTTTGCCGTTTTTATAATCACCTGACTGTTTAACTATTCCATTAGGGTGGTAAACAATCCAATTGCCGTGATACTCACCGTTATCGTACTGTCCCACAACGTATTTATTCCCATTCTCGTGAAAAACTTCCGCCGCTCCTTGTCGAACACCGTTTTTGTACTCAACTAATTCTCTTACATTTCCATTTTCATAATATGTAACCATCATGCCGTTTTCTTTGTCATCTGCGAAGTTTACTACAGATAAAGTATCTTTGCCGTTGGGGTGAAAAACTACCAAATCGCCATGAAGCTTACAATCGCGATAAAATCCAACTCTTTGCAGATTTCCCTCCTTGTTATACACCTCCAACTTATCGTGCCAGCAGTGATCGTACCGTTTCCCTTTGTAGTTTAACACTCCATTTTCATGATAATATTCACAAAATCCTTTTATTATGTCATTCTCGCGATAAGAAATTTCTCTCAAATTTCCGTTTATATAGTAGTATCTGCAATAGCCAAAAACCATATTGTTTTTGTATTGTTCAACCTTGTTTAAACTTCCGTCGCTATTGTAAACCAACAAACTATCTGATAGTTGACCAAAACTGTACGTTCCCGATTGGTATATTTGTTTGTTATCGTAGTAATGAGAGAAAGAACCATTTAAAACACCCATAAAGTATGTGTATTTTGATTTTATCTGACCATTCGGATAGTTTATGTCCCAAACAGAATCTAACTGATTGTTTTTAAAATTACCTGTTTGATATGGAATCCCATTTTGATAAAAAAAAGTATAATGTCCTGATTTAATGGTGTCTTTACCAACAATATTTACTGCGTAAACCTCCTTTATTCTACCATTTGGATAATAGTTGCGAACTGTATCCTGAGCAGCAGTAAAATTAGCACCACAAAAAAATATCAACAATAAAATTAAAATACGCACTCTATGGTATCTCAGAACTATCATTCGTTATTAAAAAACAACACAATCTTCTAATATTCAATTACAATTTGAGTGCCTTCAAGTGTTGATGTGCTTCCATAATCTAAAATTGCAGCTAGCGCATAAGTGCCTTTTTCAATGTTGGCAGGCAAATCAAACGAAACTCTTAGTGTGTGTTTGGGGTATGATTCAAATGTTTTCGCAGGATAGATTGTCTCTTGTCCTGTTAACATATTCGAGAGAATTAAATATGATTTACATTGAACTATAACATCGCTGTTGTTTGTTACCAAAGCAGTGAAAGTACGCTTAGTAGAATCATCAGATTCAATTTCTCTTAATTGGTCTATTTTTGCATTTAACTGACCTACTCCCTGCGATGTTTGAAATACGTCAACAAGAATTCTTGGACTAACTGTCATTCCGGCAGCCAAAGACTTATCTGCTTCGAATGTCATCTTCTCTACAGCTGTGCGAACATTAATAGTTCCCCAGCGAGAACCAAACTCATCGACAGGAGGCTGTATCGAAACACTTATTTGCTGTTCTCCATTGGGTGCTATCTCAAAAAAGGTTGGTGATATAGTCATCCAATTGCTTATACTGCGTTTATGTGAATTTGCAGGAGCGTATTCTCGTTGGCCTTCGCTATTTAAAGCAAAGTCACTTACACTTAACAAAAACGAATTTGTACTATTACTGTGATTCTTTACAACAATAGTTTTTACCTGAGACGAACCAGGTTCAGCGTTAAAAAAAAGCCTTACAGGAGAGACTTCAAAATCCTGTGAATAGGCCATAAACGAAATGAGCTGTATAGCTAGTATTGCAATAATTATTCTCATGTTGTTATTTATTCAATTTGTAATATAATGATAAATACTTTTGATTAAATTTTCAAATCTAAAGTCTTCACAAAAGTAACACTTTAAAGTTAATACGCAATAGATGAGCATAAAATTAACTTAATAAAGTATTTACTTAATATAATTCCAAATAACATACCAAAGTTTTCATCTTTTCAATTTATTTTATTCATATTTGCTATTAGAATAAAAGTAACTAACTTTGATACTAATATTTAAAAATACTACAAATGCAATTTAAAACTCTTAAATACTATCAATCTGACAATTACGGGATTTTAAGTCTTAATGTTCCCGAGCAAATGAACGCTATGTCGCCACAAATGCTTGGCGATTTATATTCATTTTTCAGTAGTAAACCACCTAAAAACGCAAGGTTTATTATTATTTCAGGTAATGGAGAATGCTTTGGCTCAGGTGGCAACCTGAAGTCTATGTTTAAAATGTGTGCAAAAGAGTCCGAAAAAATTTCAAAACTTACTCATAAGGCTTTTTCTCTGATAGAGAAATATCCTGTTCCTGTTGTTGCTGTTGTACACAAGTATGCCATTGGAGGTGGATTTGAATTAGCTTTGGCTTGCGATATGATTTTTGCAACATCTGACGCACAATTTTCCTTACCCGAACTGAAATTTAACATGCTTCCCGGTGGTGGCGGATCAGTCCGATTGCCTTTGGTTATAGGTAAACGCGAAGCTTTTTGGAACATTCTAACTGGCAATAAAATAACCGCAGAAAAAGCACAGCAAATGGGTATTGTGCAAAATATTGTAAATAACGAAAATTATATTGAAGAGAGTGTCAGTATACTAGAAAAAACTATATTACCAATTGAAAAGGAGGCAATAAAGGCATTAAAAGAGGTATTCTCATCTATAACAATGGAGACAAAAGACGCGTTTGGCAAAGAGGCTGAAGGATTTTCATATCTACTTGAAACATATGCCAAACAAAAAATCAAAGATTTTATTAAAAAAAATAAGGATGAGTAAAGCAATATTTTTCAGTGGTTTCGGTATCGCACACGGTAAGTACGGTATTAGCAACTCTGAAATTGAAAAGCATATAAATATCGGATTTATCGGCGATTTCGATGCCAATAGAGTCAAAAACAGTGATGATTACAAAAGCTACATAAAAAACGGCGGCAGCAAGAGCCCTTTTGATTTTTTTGCTACCGAAAAAATGGGATTTGAAACACGATATCATGTAGTTCCTTTTCCTCCTACAAAAGCGCGGTATAACCATGCGCAAAATTCGCTCGACTTGGGAGTAGCTTCAATGAAAATGGCTCTTGAAAATAGCAATATTGACCCCGAAGATATTGACTTGTGGCTTGCTGGTTGCGCCACACCACATGAACATGCTCCGGGCATTGCTGCAACAATAAAATGCCATTTCGTGGGATTTGAAAATCAGGCACCTGCAGCTACCATAAATTCGGCATGTGTTGGATTCAATATTAATTTAGAGCGTGCAATAGATTATTTTAACAATCATGCTGAGGCAAAGCACGTTGCTATTGTTCACACCGAAGTTATGAGTCGTTTGCTGACTAATGAAAAATCGTTTGTTCCGCACGTTACGTTTGCCGATGCCGCAGCATCAGTCATCCTTACGCGCGATGAAGTGCTTTCAGGTCAAGGAATAAGTTTCGTTCTCAACAACGAAGATATGCAGATGATAGATTTCCTTGGTGCCGACAAACACGGAGATTTATACATGAATCCAACAAAAGTAAGAATTCGGGCTACAAATAATATTGTAAATACAGTTAACAAACTGCTTGAGTTTACTAAATGGAAAATGGCTGACATTGACATGGTTGTACCTCATCAAACAGGAAATGCAATTGTAAAAGAGGCTGCAAAAATCCTTAACATCCCCGACAACAAACTGTATCAAGATGTTCAGTATCAATATGGTAATCTATCTGGCGCAAGTGTTCCATTTGGATTAGCACTAATGCATAGTGAAGGAAAGTTGCTGCCAAACAACAAAATAGTTACAGCCGTTTGCGGTTTAGGTGGTGAGTATGGCGGTTTTACATACGAAGTTCCAAAACTGAAGCAAAATAAACCTAAACCTATTAAACCTTTAAAAGGAAAAACTGCTTTAATAACAGGCGCAACAGGTGGCCTAGGAAGTCAAATAAGCCACAATTTAGCAGAAAAAGGGTGTAATCTGATTTTACAATATAACAGCAACCAAGCCAAAGCAGAGCAATTAAAAGCAGAATTAGCGAAATTTGATGTAGAGGTAACTCTAATACAAGCAAATTTTGAAAGTGTCTCGGCAATAGAGCTGATACACAATGAAGTAACAGAAGATATTGATTTCTTTGTTCACGCATCGGCAATTACAGGGAATCTGCTACGGGCAAGCGAAGTAACTCCAGAAGAGATGAAGTTAGCCGACAAAGTTAACTTCAATAACCCTATGGATTTAGCTGTTAAATTGTACAACAAAATCAAAGATTGTGTAATATTTATCGGCTCGGTTGCCGAAGATGCAATGTTTAGCGGGTCATCGACGTATGTCTCGAGCAAAAGAAAGCTTCATGCAAGTGCAGTAAGTTTTGCAAATATGGCAAACAAAAAAGGTATCCGTACTATTTACTATATGATTGGGCTTTTAGACAAAGGGATGGTCGATAAACTTAATAAAAAACAGCAGGTTGCTGCAATGAACAGCATTGGGCAAAAATCGTTGCTAAACACGGCGGATGTTGCCGATAGGATTGTTCGGTCACTGTATCTACCTAAGGTAATTGGGGTAAAACACTCGCGCGAGGGAGAGTTGATTGTGAGACGAGACGGGTTTTAGGCAATGTGCAATTAGCAATGTGCAATGAACAATTATCAATTAATGAGGTTATGTTTTCCTCGTTTGCCCCAAGGGTGAAAGTCGATTATTGATTGTCGGAGGTATTGATTATCAATGTGTGTGTAGATTTCGGTGGTTAGAATGGATTTGTGTCCCAACATCTCTTGTACTACACGCAAGTTGGCTCCGTTTTCAACTAAATGTGTAGCAAAGGTGTGTCTGAAAGTGTGTGGACTAATCTCTTTTTTTATGCCAGCGGCAGAAGCTAACTGTTTGATAATAATAAAAACCATTTCGCGTGTTAGATGTGCACCACGGCTATTTAGGAAAACGTAATCCTCCTCACCTTTTTTTATCGATAACTGCTTACGGTCGTAATTGACGTAAAGTAAAACCTGCCTTATCGACTCGGTACTTGCGGGAACTAATCTTTCAGTGTTGCCTTTCCCGATAATCCGCACATACTCTTGCTCGAAATAGAAATTTGAGAGTTTAAGATTAACTAACTCGCTTACCCTTAATCCCGAACCGTAAAGCATCTCGATAATAGCTCTATTGCGTTGCCCTGTTTTGGTCGATAGGTCAATTTGTGCAATCATGCTGTTTATCTCCTCGACTGATAGAACCACAGGGAGTTTTCGGGTTAATCGCGGTGTTTCAAGCAACTCTGCGGGATTTGTTTCAAGAATATCACTGTAGTTAAAAAACTTAAACCATGCCTTTATGCCACTTAATATCCTTGCTTGCGATGTTGACGACAAGCCAAGCTCGGCCACATAAACCAAAAAATCTAACAACTGTTTGGTTGTTATCTTTTCAATTGAATAACCGCCATACTCGGACATCAAATATGAGTGCAATTTGCCCACATCTAACAAATATGCCTCTATTGAGTTCTCTGAGAGCCCTTTGTCTAACGACAGAAATGCAGCAAATTCGCGCTTATATGGAAAATTGTCGTCTATTGTCATTATCTACAATCTTTTATAAATAGTTTTATGATATTTAATGCCTTTTGACGCCGTTCATTATTCAATCCTGAAACAATTCCGTATGTATATCCAAAATATTCAAGCTCAGACTTATAAATATCGAATAGTTGATTGCGTGCTTCGCCTCCATTCTCTCTAACCAAATCAGGGAACCATGGGATATCGGGGAAACAGAGCAAATATAAATCAAACTGCATATAGTACATACGTTTTATAAAATCGATGGGTAAGAGTTTATAAACCCATTCGTACCAAATTTTTGTAATAATAAGCTCTGTATCAAATACATGTATTCTGTTTTTCGATTTAAGCATAGTGTCGTACTGCTCGACTTGAAGTTGAGTGATTATATCTAAGTCAGATTTTTCATACTCTCTGCCCAAGTTTTCTATATAATCGCGGGCAAGCTCAGGATAATAATCTCCTTTGAGTTCATTGGCAAGCCAGAGTGACAATTCCGTTTTTCCTGTCGACTCTGGACCTATTACTGCTATCTTGAATTTATTGTCTGCTGTTCTCATTGTTTTTTTATTGCAGGCATAAAAGTAGTGACTTTTATTTATTCTATGCCTTTATTTCCCATTGTTTTATAGCTTTTAGAATAACAAGTTACTTTACATCAAAAGTCAGCTTTGATTTTTAACCTATTTGCACAAAAAAGAAAATAAAATGACTTTTGTCGCTTTTAGTAATCTTGATACTACGTAATTTTGCATAAAAAACAGAAGTATAAATATTATGGGAAAATTTATATCATACGAAAAACCTTTTACAAAGCGTTGGTTCGCTGCATACGGCAATATCCTTATTGGAACGTTTATTCTATCGTTGGGGTATGTCTTTTTTATCACGCCTCATAAAATTGTGCCTGGTGGTGTATATGGTATTTCCATAGTCTTACACCATACTCTGAATTTGCCTGTGGGTATGACTGCACTCTTTTTTAACATTCCTTTGGTGATAATTGGAACAAGACTTTTAGGTCCTCGCTTTGGCACTAAAACGATTGTTGGGTTTGTTTTAACTGCTGCTTTTGTTGATATTTTAGGATATTTATCTGAATATAAACCACTTATTGAAGGCGATGATCTTCTTGCATCAATTTTTGGAGGATTGCTTATGGGAATAGGTGTGGGCTTTATTTTCAGAGCACGCGCTTCAAGTGGAGGAACAGATGTTATTGCCATGATTATTGGCAAATATACACGTATGCCGTTGGGACAACTTATGATAATTGTCGATTCGTGCATTGTTATAATTGGTTTGGTTGCTTTCGGCGATTGGAAAGTACCTCTGTATTCATGGATTACCATTTTTATTATGGGCAAAGTTATTGACGTAGTCCTGCAAGGTATGAGCTACGATCGTACTCTGTTTATTATCAGCAATAAGCACGAAGAGATAAGGCGTAAAATTATAGAAGATTTAAACCGCGGTGGAACATTTATCACAGGCGAAGGCATGTATAATGGTGAGCAGAAAAAAATAATTTTCACATCGGTTAGCCGTCGCGAAGTTGCTCTATTAGAAGACTTTATTCACTCTGTTGACCCTGACGCTTTTATGACGGTTATTGAGGCGAATGAGATTCTTGGGAAAGGGTTTAAAAGCCTAACAGATAAAGTTAGAAATTAGAAATTATAAGATAGAATTAAAAGGTAGATTTCTAATTTCTACCTTCTAATTTCTTTTGGGCTTGCTCAATACTTGCAATGAACTGTTTTTCAACTTCTGATAACTCATCTGCTGATTTGCTTTTATAGGTTTCGTATTCTGCTAATGCTTTACTTTGGGCTATTTCTGCCGAAATTTTTCCTGCATGTGTCAAAACATCTTGACGACTCATTTTGATAAAACCGTCCAACACTTCAATCCACTCCTTCATGTACATTGGCTTACGTTGCATGGCGTTGATTTCTGCAATATCTAAGTATGCTGATACCAAGCGATTTAATACCGACAATTCCTCTTCGGTAAGGTAATTTTTAGCTACACTAACTTCCTGTTTTGTAGGTTTTCTTCCTTTAAAAGCTGTTAAGCCCATAAATGGCAACTGTGCATTGGCTCTTTGAAAAATAATTTCGGCAGCTGTGTGTCCGTGAGTTGCCCAATGTAGTTTGTTTTGAACTGTTTGGAAAAAGCGTTGAGTAATACTCGCTCTTGGGTCGTAGTCTATACTTGTGGCGTATATCTCAAGAACCTTTCTATAAAAAACTTTTTCTGATGAGCGAATATCTCGGATACGTTCGAGTAGCTCCTCAAAGTAGCCCCCACCACGCTTTAGTAAATCATCGTTCATTGTGAATCCTTTTATCAGGTACTCTCGTAAGCGTTCGGTTGCCCAAATGCGAAATTGGGTACCACGAAGGGACTTTACTCTGTAACCGACTGATATTATGACATCTAAATTGTAATGCTTTATACGGTAGTTTTTTCCATCAGTAGCAGTTGTCAAGTATTCCTTGACAACTGAATTTTCATCTAACTCTCCTTCGTCAAATATATTCTTAATGTGCAGACTTACATTTTGTTTTGAGGTTTGAAACAGCTCGACCATATCCGCTTGGGTAAGCCACACGGTTTCATTCTCTAAACGAACCTGAATTTTTAACTGTCCGTCTTCTGTTTGGTATAGTAAAATTTCACTGTTTGATTTCTCGGGTAACATTGTTTACTTCTTTATTAGGAATTATCGTTGCATTATTTGCGGCGAATAGGTGGCTTATTCGTTGCATGAAGATTTTTGTGCTTGCGAATGGTTTTTTGGGTGACATTTTTATTTTATTATTCACTGGGATTTACACAAAATTACTATCCGTTTCTATTATGTTTCTTAGTATACAATGCTAGAGACTGAAGTTGATTATTTTTGTATTTCTATAAGCAAATTAATTATCTCATCAAGGTTTTTATCATTCTCAACTTCAATTCGTGCACAAGGTCCATTATAAAATTTCTGAACGCTTTCAGTTAAGGATGATATTTCATGTTTCTTAATTTTCTCTCTTATTTTTTCCTCTTTCAACATTGCAACTATTCCAATTTTCTTTTTCCTTATTTTTAAGAAGGCAAAATTTCTTTTCTTTCGCAGAGAAATATAGTATCTCTGCGAATTAAATTGCAGCGTAGGTATTTTATCAATTAATGCTTCTTTAATCCTTATATAGATAGCTATCACCTTGTCGTCAACGCCTTCTAAATGAAAGCTTTCAGAATAAACTGATTTTGATTTCTCTTCATCTTTCTTCTCAGTAACAATATCGATGTTTTCAATATTCTCAAAGTCTGGAGATAATGTGAATATCGAATTACTATAATTTTCCATTGGAGAATATTCTTTTAATATAGCAACCTTCACCATTTTTCCCCATGTATCTGTATATGTTTCTATTATCTCAGGTAATTCTTTTTTCTCACCGTCAATAATTAAAAGAATATTCTGACTGTTTTCAATCGTATCTTTTACAAATTTAAATATTTCTTTACTACCGATTTTTGTTTTTAATTCTTTGCGTAATGGCTCGTCACTTTCAAATATCGTATATAACTTTTCAATCAACTTTCCTTGACTGGCAGGATTTTTGAAAAAAGCAAAAAACTTTGTTATTTGAGGAAATATATGATTAAAGAAGCTATGTTTAACTAATTCTACCTCAACTAAATAAAACTCTGGATTGTTTTTATCAGAAAAATCTATCAAAAAACCATCTGGAATTACACCACCCAAAGAGTCGTTGTCAATTTTCTTTTTCACATCAACAAATATTGTGTCTTCACCAAAAAATGTCTTAGAATTTTCAACAACCAACCTTTCAAAATCCGATTCAGTATTATATTGTTTTTCAACGTATCTAATTCCGTTTTGATAAATTACTGTTTCCATGTTCTCCATTCTTATATTACTAATCCCTTTTTAACCTTGACCATAACATACAACCTATTAAACAAAGATACAACATTCCTTAATAAAATACTAATAGAAATTTTTATCATACTAAGCTATTTAAAAACCTAATCTATTCCTGACTCATCCTCAGAATTATTATCAGAAATTAGTTATTCTGTATTTCTCATCATATCACGTCTCCAACTAAAATAGCCGATTACTGCAACAATTGTGTAAACTACATATAGTACCGTTGTAGCCCACAGCCCTTTATATACATAGAGAATAACGCTAACAGAATCTATTACTATCCAAAATAGCCAGTTTTCCAATAGTTTGCGTGCCAACATCCAGGTAGCTACAATTGCGGCAGCTGTAGTAAAAGCATCTCCTACAGGCACATCGGAATTGGTTAGTTTTAATATCTTGTAGATAACAAACCACAGAATAAACGAGGCTAATACGGTTCCAATAAGTACTTTGCCTGATGCTCTTGTGACTTTAACGCTCTTTTGGTCGCCACTCCCTTTGTTCCAGTGTACCCACCCGTAAATACTTATAACAACATAATAGGCTTGTAGCGACATATCGGCGTAAAAAAGTGATTTGTAATAGATATAGATATATAGTGCCGATGAAATAAGCCCAAATAGCCACAATAGAATGTTTTGGCGCACGGATAGATACATATAAATAAAGGAGAGTAGAACTGCGGCAACCTCAATCCAATTTTCAACAACCCATTGTAACACTACCATAATGACATAAATAAAGGCAAATCAAAACCAATAAAAAATTTTCGATTTGCCTACATAAAACTAATATTTTTTACCTATTTTTTATTAAGTATCTGATTATAAAGATTATCATTAGTAATAATCTCTACAGCAGCGTTGTATATAGGGTCAATTTCATTTATGATTTGATAAAAATGGTCCTGTTCAAACAAGTTTCGAGCAAACAGGGCTTTCAGTTGTAGTTCAATAGCTCGACCACTTATCTCTATATCTCCATCTTTTGGTTTAATATTACTTTTTTCGGCATGCTCAATCAACTCTTTCATAATGTTTTCATCGACTTTAAAGTCGGTCAAAAAATGTGAAAAATCGCTATACTTATTGGTAAGTTCTTCTCGATTTCTATCGATATAGTTTAATACAAATTGACTTTGAATGCCTCTTCTGTTCATTGCTTTCAAAAAATCTGAAGAGTATGATGTATCAATAGCCACGAACATATCGGGCATAATGCCACCACCGCCATAAACTGTGCGTTTTAACCTTAGAGTGCTATATTTAAGTGAATCGGGAAAATTTATGCTATCTGCCGAGAACATCTCTCCTCTTTGATATCTTTTTGAAAGGTCTTTATGATACTCTTTGTCGTTTTTGCCGTAAGGTCGCTGTATAACCCTTCCTGTTGGCGTATGATAACGTGCTACAGTCAAGCGGATTGCAGAGCCATCGTTAAGCGGATACTGTTTTTGAACCAATCCTTTGCCAAAAGTTCTTCGTCCTACGATTACACCTCGATCCCAATCTTGAATTGCCCCGGAAACGATTTCAGAAGCCGAAGCCGAGCCCTCGTCAACCATTACAACAATTTTACCTGTCTCCATGCTACCGCGAGAAGTTGAGTTCATTACCTCTTTTGGCGACTTTTCTCCCTCGGTATAAACAATTAGCTTGTCTTTGTCCAAATACTCATCAACTAATTGTGTTGACATATCTAAAAACCCACCGCCATTGTTAGTTAAATCGAGAATTAAATGCTTTGCACCTTGTTTCGTTAACTTCGACATTGCTTCTCGGTACTCTTTCATGGTGGTTGCAGAAAAACGGTTAAGCTTAACGTAGGCAGTGTTTTCGTTAATCATGTATGCAGCGTCGAGACTGTTAATAGGGATTTTATCACGTATAACAGTATAGGTTTCAACGCCTTGCACGCCTTTACGTTTGATTCCCAAATCCACTTTCGTGCCTTTTGGACCGCGCAGTAACTTAAAGACTTTATCGTTGTTAATACCAACTCCTGCAATGTTTTCCGAATCAACAGTTACAATTCTGTCTCCTGCCAAAATCCCAACTTTTTCAGAAGGTCCTCCGGTGATTGCTGATACAACCATCAAAGTGTCGTCCATTATATTAAACTGAACGCCAACACCTTCGAATGCTCCCGACATATCTTCGTTGACCTTCTGCAACTCCTCTTTTGTGATGTAAAAAGAGTGTGGGTCAAGCTCTTTTAACATTCCCACTACTGCAGCTTCGGTTATTTTATACTTGTTAACCGTATCGACGTAATTATTTTCGACTAAATTTAAAACACGCATAAGTTTTAAAATTTCTTCGGAGAGAAATTGGCTATGCGAAGCCATTGGAAATAAAATCAATAAGGAAATTATTAGTGCTAAAGTTTTGAAAAAATACCGCATAATTATAAAATTTTGATAATAGCTTAAAATTTAACAACGTCAAAGATAAGTTTTATTGACTTCAAAAAGTCGGTCTGACATCATATTTTATGAAAACATTAACATATCGCTAGTTAAAAGCACTTTCTTATAGCTCCTTTTAACTTTTACCTTTACAAAATTTACTTTACCTTGTAAAAAATTGCCACCTTTGTAGGTCAGTTGAAAAAATGAAACGCATAAAAACGATTATACTTTTTTTGCTATTGGTTGCGACATTTGTTCTAAACCTATCAGTTGGGTCGTCAAATATTGGATTTAGCAAGATTTGGCAAGCTATTTTTTCCGGCGACACGCAAGATATAGTTTATATTACTCTTTTCCAATATCGGTTACCAAAGGCACTAACCGCAATACTTGTTGGTATAGCCCTATCAGTCAGCGGGTTGATAATGCAAACTGTTTTTCGTAATCCTCTGGCAGGTCCATATATATTGGGTGTTAGTAGTGGTGCGAGCCTTGGAGTGGCATTGGTTATGCTTGGTGCTGGCTCATTTGGATTGGCATCTGCAGTCAATCAGCTAGGAAACGGCACGATAATAATATCAGCGGTGGCTGGAGCTATGGCAGTATTAATGCTTTTACTTGTGGTTTCATTCCGCATTAGAGATATTATGACGGTGCTTATTCTCGGCATTTTGTTTAGTAGCGGAATTTCGGCTTTTATTGGGATAATGCAATATTTTAGCCCCGACTCCATGCTAAAGGCTTATGTAATATGGACAATGGGTAGCTTAGGGGCGGTTGATATGCAGCAACTTGTGTGGCTTGCAGTTTCAGTTTTTGCAGGTGTTTTACTAAGCCTATTAAGCTCTAAACAGCTAAACGTAATGCTTTTAGGCGAAGATTATGCACGTACATCCGGTATGAATATTTTAAGGTTTCGTGTGTTGGTGTTTACCGCCACCGGACTTTTAGCAGGAAGCGTGACGGCATATTGCGGACCAATTGGTTTTATTGGGATTATGGTTCCACATTTAGCACGATTATTAACAAAAACCACTAACCATCAGACACTTATATTTTACTCATCTATTATAGGTGCTATTTTAATGCTTTTGTCCGATACAGTTTCTCAAATGCCGGGTTACACAGGAGTGTTGCCTATAAACAGCGTTACTGCATTTTTGGGTATTCCTGTAGTGATATGGATAGTTTTGAAAAACCATAAATTCAGTTCTTCATTTTAATTATTTTGGGAGATGGAAAATAAGTTACAATTAAGAATTGAAAACCTAACTATAGGATACGGAAAAGGCAAAACACGCAAGCCTGTATTAACAGACCTTAATATAACAACTGAATGCGGTTCGCTGATTGCACTTGTTGGCTCTAACGGTAAAGGGAAAAGCACTCTACTTAAAACCATAGCAGGATTGCTAAATCCACTGAAGGGCAACATCTATATCAACAACAGAGAGCTTTCAACCATTGACAGATTAAGTCGTGCAAAATTGATAAGCTACGTTGGGACATCTTATGAAATTAACAAAAGCCTTAAAGTCCGTGATTTAGTTGCTCTTGGTCGATATCCATACAGCAATATTTTTGGTCAACTCTCTGACGATGACTTGAAAATTATACATCGCGCAATGGTCGATACCAAAATTTTACATTTGAGGGATTCGCTCATAAGTGAAATTTCTGATGGTGAGCGACAACGTACCTTAATTGCCCGAAGTCTTGCGCAAAACACTCCCATTATCCTTTTAGACGAGCCTACGGCTTTCCTTGATATTGTAAACAAATTCGAGATGGTTAACCTTATGAGACAGCTGTCGCGACAGTTAGACAAAATCATTATATTTTCGTCACACGACTTGCCAACGGTATTGGGCAACGCCGACTATATGTGGTTAATTTTTGGACGCTCAATAATTGACTCTATCCCCGAAGAGCTTGTTATGACAAGGTTTCTTAACTCGATATTTGAAAATTCAGACGTTGTTTTCGATATAGAACAAAACGAATTTAGAATTGACACCAAGCCTACCAAATTTGTAAAGCTGTGTGGCGAGCCTTACCTCTGCAAATGGACAGAAAAAGCTCTAATGCGTTACGGCATAGGCTCTGACGATTATTCTAACAGCTTGATAATTAAAATAAAAACCGCCAACGAATCCCTGTTTTGGGAAGTTGTTGACGGTTCTGAAACAGAGACTTTCGAATCTTTAGAAGACCTACTTACTCATATTACTTCTATCTATTAATCTGTATTACAGATTGTTGAAAACAATTTTTTCTCCATCAAAGTCGATTTCAATTTCCGATGAACCTGTAATATTTCCCGATATAATCTCTTTTGCCATATCGTTCATTACCAATCTTTGAAGATTTCGTTTTACGGGCCTTGCTCCAAATACAGGATCGTAACTTATTGTTGCTATGTGATTTACAGCACTATCTGTAATTGATATGCTAATATTATTTTTTTCTAATGAACGTGCAAGCCTTCCAAACTGAATTCTTACAACCTCTTTTATAACCTCTGGCATTAACGGAGTAAAGACAATTATCTCATCAACGCGGTTAACAAACTCAGGTCTAATTGTTTGCAACAAAAGTTGCAATAATTCCGGTTGTAGCTCTTCACGCAATTCGTGCTGATTTGTAACGTTTAAGTTTTTGTATTTTTCTTGTATCAAATGGCTTCCCAGATTTGAAGTCATAATAATAATTGTATTTCTGAAATCGACTGTTCTGCCTCTGTTGTCGGTTAATCTACCATCATCTAAAACTTGCAAAAGTATATTAAATACGTCGGGGTGCGCCTTTTCTATTTCGTCTAACAAGATTACCGAATATGGCTTGCGTCTGACGGCTTCGGTAAGCTGTCCCCCCTCGTCGTAACCAACATATCCGGGAGGTGCACCAATCAAACGTGAAACAGAGTGGCGTTCCTGATATTCGCTCATATCGATTCTTGTCATACGGTCTTCATTATCAAAAAGTTGCTCAGCGAGAGCCTTTGCAAGCTCAGTTTTACCAACACCGCTCGGACCCATAAAAATAAATGAGCCTATTGGTCGGTTTGTATCTTGAAGCCCTGCCCTACTCCTGCGCACTGCATCGGCAACGGCAACGATTGCTTCATCTTGCCCTACTACACGCTTATGTAGTTCATCTTCAAGCTGTAGTAGTTTGTCACGCTCGGCACTAAGCATTCTTGCAACAGGAATTCCAGTCCACCTTGAGACCACTTCGGCTATATCGGCAGCATCGACCTCCTCTTTAATCATCGGGTTGTCTGATTGAGCCTCTTGCAACTTTTGTTGCAGCTGAACAATTTTGTCCTCAGCCTCTTTTATCCTACCGTAGCGGATTTCGGCAACTTTTCCAAAATCGCCTTCGCGCTCAGCTTTCTCCGACTCAAAGCGCAGTTGCTCAATGCTTTGCTTGCATGACTGTAGCTCCTCAATAATCTGCTTTTCGTGCTGCCAACGGCTTTTATGCTCTTTAAGCTCCTCGTTTAAGTTGGCGAGTCTGCCCTCAATCTCCTTTTGTTTATCCTTAATTCCCTCACGCTTAATAGCTTCTCGTTCAATCTCTAACTGCAATATTTGTCGCTCTAAATTGTCAATCTCCTCTGGCACGCTGTTTATCTCAATTCTAAGTTTCGATGCTGCTTCGTCCATCAAGTCAATTGCTTTATCGGGCAAAAAACGGTCGCTGATATATCTGTGGCTAAACTCTACGGCAGCCACAACAGCCTCGTCTTTAATCCTGACTTTATGGTGATTTTCGTATCTCTCTTTAAGTCCTCGTAAAATTGCCACAGCACTTGTAACATCGGGTTCATCGACCATAACGGTTTGAAAACGGCGTTCTAGAGCCTTATCTTTTTCAAAATATTTCTGATATTCGTCTAAGGTTGTCGCTCCAACGGCTCTAAGCTCGCCACGCGCCAAAGCTGGTTTTAAAATGTTGGCTGCATCCATTGCACCCTCGCTTTTTCCTGCGCCAACGAGAGTGTGTATTTCGTCTATAAACAAAATAATTGCTCCATCAGACTCAACCACCTCTTTTATAACGGCTTTTAAACGCTCCTCAAATTCCCCTTTGTACTTGGCTCCTGCAATAAGAGCTCCCATATCAAGCGAATAGACTTGTTTCGAGCGTAAGTTTTCGGGCACATCGCCTTTAACAATTCTTTGCGCTAAACCCTCAGCTATTGCGGTTTTACCAACACCGGGCTCACCTATTAGAATTGGGTTGTTTTTAGTTCTGCGGCTTAAAATCTGTAATATTCGGCGTATCTCCTCATCGCGCCCAATTACTGGATCGAGTTTTCCGTTGAGCGCAAGCTGATTAAGGTTTATTGCGTATTGATTTAAAGCATCATAAGTCTCCTCAGCTGTCTGAGAGGTAACTTTTGATCCTCTGCGCAAATCTTCTATAGCTTTTTCTAACGACTTTTCGTCAACTCCGTAATCAGACAACATCTTTGCAGCCTGACTCTTACCTTTTACTATTGCAAGCAAAATATGCTCAACCGATGTATATGTGTCCTGGTTTTTCTGAGCAATATTGGTTGCATTCAATAAAGTTTGCTGTGCTTCATTCGATAAATAGGGCTCAGCACCTGTTACTTTCGGGTAGCTTCTAACCATTGACTCAACAATCGGTAATATTTGTTGGCTATTAGCTCCTGATTTATCAATAAGTCTTGCGGCTACGCTATTTTCAATAGTCAATAGTCCATATAAAAGGTGAACAACCTCAATAGATTGCTGACCAAGTTCACGAACCTTAAACAAGGATTTCTCAACAGCCTCTTGTGCTTTTATTGTAAATTGATTTAAATTCATCATATAATTTTTTAATTTTTTTTTCAACAAATATTTCACATTATATTTCAAACTTTTTGCCGAAAAAATCACCTACACATTATCTGATAAAGGCATAGAACAATTAGCTTTTTATTAACATATGTATAACAATGAGAATCAGCATCTTAGAAACATGCTTTATTGTCTTAATAATAGATAATTCTTATTAAGATCTTATTTTACTAGTGTCAAATTGGCGTTTATTTTATTATTTATCTGTGTCATTTTGTCATGATTTTGTACACCTTTATACAAAATAACAACGGTTACTTATATTAAAAATGAGCACTTTCGTCAAAAAATAATTCAAAAGTTTGTATTGTATATTTTTAATATTATTTTTGTAACCGTAAAATATGTTGTGCTTCGTATCAACATAAAGTTTATTGCATGGGTAAAAGGTACATTTTAGATCCAGATACACTAACTTTCAAAGAGCATAAAACGACAAAGAAGCAGCTCTTTCGTAAAATTGGTCTCTTTACAGCTATAGGTGTAGTTTTAGGAGTACTGTTCTACATTGGAGCTATTTTTCTACATCATACCCCAACTGGTGTCTTTCTTAAATTTCAAAACAACAGATTGGTTTCTGGTCTTTTGAAGATGGAGTCAAGACTAGACAAAAAAGCAGAGATTCTATCTTCCATTGAAGAAAAGGATGACTATCTATATCGCAATTATGCCGAGTTAACTCCACTTCCTTCAACCATTAGACAAGCTGGTTTTGGTGGTGTTGACAGATACAAAAAGTTTGATGTGTTTAATCAAGGAAAACTTCTTGCACGAGTATTTAAAAAAGCCGATATTCTTGAAAATCAAATAAAAATACAGGAAAAATCTTTTGAAGAGGTGAGTCAACTAAGTCTTGAAAAGAAAAGGTTTTTTGCTTGCAAACCTGGTATAAGTCCACTATTAAAAAGTGACTACTTTAGAATTTCAGACTATTTTGGAAGAAGATACCACCCTGTTTTCAGACAGTGGAAAGAGCACACTGGTGTTGATTATGCGGCGATGTATGGCACACCTGTTTATGCTACAGGCGATGGTATTGTCGTAGCAACAGGTTGGGACAGTGGTTACGGAAATCGCGTAATAGTTAACCATGGATTTGGATACAAAACTGTATATGCTCACCTACAAAAATGTAGTGTGAAAGTTGGTGACAAGGTTAAAAGAGGAAAGCTTGTTGGGTTAGTTGGCAATACTGGAGTTTCCACAGGTCCACACCTACATTATGAGGTAAGAAAAAACAACAATCCTGTTAATCCTCTATATTACTACATTGACGATCTAACTGATGAACAATATAAAGCTATTGTTCATAAATAATTTCCTTATTAAACAATATTTATATCTCTTTAATTTTAAGCTATTTGGCTTAAGGCAATGTTGTGTAACAATTATAGCACACTTTACACAAAATCTTTAAAATGAAAAAGATACTCATAAAAACTGCTATTACACTCGCTTCCTTGTTTTTATTAGGAATCTCTATTTATGAGTTAAACAAACTTTATTATAATTCTAGAGAGCGACAGCAGTATGTTTCAGATTTAGCTTACTCAAATAACATCCGATTTGGTTTTTTAAATGTTGATAAATGGAAATCTACACTATCTGACATTATTATTAAAAAGGTCGATGAGCTTGAGTTTGACGACAACCTTAAACAGACAATGCATACCCAAATTGAAAAGGCATTGTATGAGCTTATTAATCAAATTGAGATATACTTAAATCAGGATAAACGGCAAGGGAACTGGCTCACACAAGCATTTAAGACTGTTGCATACGAGATTGTATTTGATTCCGAAAAGTTTAAAAAACAGGTTCCACAGTGGTCCGACGAAATTGTCAAATCTATTATTAGTGAGTCAAATAAGGTGGAGCTAAAAGACGCTATATTGCAAAAATTCAATGAGTTCATGGATCAAACCAACTCAACTGATAATGTAAATATTCAAGAAATTTTAGCGACAAAGTATGAATTTGACAATTACGATGATTGTGTAACGTGGTTAAATGAGCAAAACATTGAACTGACAACAATATCATGGCGTAGGACCTGGATTATATTAATTTGCATTACAGTTGTTTTTGTTTTCTATTTTCTTACTCCACAAAATTATAGAAACGGGTGTCAATATTATATTGGATTGCTTGGCGTTCTTACGTTACTCTTAGGGGGATTGCTAACGCCAATGATTGAAATTGATGCGCGAATTTCAGAAGTTAATTTTGAATTATTAGGCGAGAGCATCGTTTTTTATGATCAGGTACTATTTTTTGAAAGCAAAAGTGTTATTGACTTAGTGAAGATACTTATAGAACATGGCGACGTTCAAACAGCAGCTATCGGCGCATTAGTATTTACTTTCAGCATTATATTTCCTACATTAAAACTGATTGTATCGGTATTTGCTTATCCGTTTCCAGAACGAATATATAGAAATAAAATCACCCGCTTTTTTGCTTTGAAATCAGGAAAATGGTCAATGGCTGATGTTATGGTTGTTGCAATATTTATGTCTTATATTGGATTTAGAAGTTTGATTGGCAGTCAATTAGATCACTTAAGCAATATTAAAGAGCTAAATATGGTTTCAACACATGAACACACAGTATTACAAATAGGATTCTTTTTGTTTGCTGCTTTCTGCTTTAGCGGGATTGTGTTCGCTTATTACGTAAGCAAACACTTAAAACAGAACGGAATAGAATCAGAATAGATTTTATTTCTCTTTTGAGTAAATCTGCATTTTATATCTAAACCAGGCATCTGAGGCATCTATAAATATGGTATCTTGACAAGTATATTTTATCAAATGGCCGGCATCGGCATTGTAAACAATTGTGTCTTGGTTGGGAGTAATAACGCCATATCCGAAATTAAAAATAAAGCCAACTGGTGCTGAAAAATCTTTGCAAAAGAAATTGTTTCCTCGTTCCAACAGAGAGTCTCTCATTTTGAATTGTCGCAAAATGGAGTTTGGAATATCGGTTTGAGAAACATTTGAAAGATTTATCATATTTCTATACTTAGGGTAGAGTGCTCCTCCTGTAAATATCAATGGTATCCGATAATGGGCAGGCTCGTCCTGTGACACATTTACAGGCAAATAGTGTCCGTGATCCGAAACTATTATTAGCAGTGAATTTTTCCATAACTTTGTGTTTTTTAACTGATCGTAAAATGAACCTAAAACACTGTCAGTAAATGCTATACTGTTTAAATATTTACCTAATGTTGTTTCATCATCAAAACTGGAAGTATATGGCACCTCAAATGGCTCGTGAGAACTTAGTGTGAAGACACAGTAAAAAAATGGCTCGGTCGCAACAACAACATCATTAAAAAATCTCTCTAGAACAAGGTCATCCTGTACTCCCCACTTTGATGTACGCATATTGTAAGGAAAATTAGACTGTTCAATAATCTTCTCAAAACCATTGTTTATTAAAAAACCCTTAAAGTTGGCAAAATCTGAATTGCCTCCATAATAAAACTTAGTGCTATAACCCGCTTTTGTAAAATGACTCACTAAACGCCCGATATTTGAAAATTTCTCAGGAAACTGCATTATTGAACCTTGAGGGTGGGCTGTGACACCCGAAAAAATAGCTGATAATCCCTTATCACTTCTATTGCCTGTTGCATAACAGTTTGGAAAAAAATATCCCTCAGATGCTATTCTTTTTAAATTAGGAATAGCACTTTGACTATCAACTTCATAATCAAACAAATTAGCTGTAAAACTCTCTAATATTACAAGTATTACATTTGTTTTATTGGTTTTAAATACTTTTTCAACCGAATTACAATCGTACTCAAATCTATCTAAATGATGAATCAATGAATCATTCCACTCTACCGCTTTTTTGTTTTCAGGGAAAAAAAGTGTACTCATAAAATTCCATGAAGCATTGATAGCTGCATGGTTAAGCTCCTGTTTTTGAGAAAAATATGCACTACTTACATTAACTCCCGATACGTCAATGCTTCCCCTTGCAAACAGAAAGTAAACAGGCAGTATCAAAATAGCATTTAGTTGCCAAAAGTGATTTATTCTCAACTTAATACGTGGCATAATTTTTTTGACTATAACAACTACTGCCCAAACTAATAGCGCAATTAACAGAATAAATCCTATCAACTTTAATGTTGATAAAGATGCTACTGCTTCTTTTGGTGTTTTTAAATATTTAAGTACAGAAGAGTCTATTTTAAATCCCCAATAAGTATAAAGTTCGGCATCAATAATAGTTATTAACAATAATATAACTACTACTATGCTGTAAATTATACGGTAAATTAAAAAGCAGGTTTTATTTCCGAAAAGGAAAAGAGAAAATATTACTAGAACAATGCTCGTATAAGCCGTTATAGATAAATCTAAACGAAAACCGTAATAAAATGTCGACAGAACTTCGACTAGTGAATATTCAGAAAAATTAAAATTTCTTAAAATGAAAACCAGTCTGCATAAGGCAAAGAAAACGATGAATAACAACAAATTAATAAATTGATGTTTCCACCATTCAGCTGAGCCTAGAGTTATGTTTTTCGGATAGAAGGGTTTTTTGGACATTTAACAAGCCTTACAGTCTCTTTTTATTGTTTATATATTTCGTCAATGTGAGTATAAAACTGTGGGTCATCTCCGATAAATATACCTGTAACTTTACCTTCTGGATCAACAACTATTTTAGTTGGAAATGCTCGAATGCTGTACAATCTTAGAACATCTATTGGCTGCTCATTCAATGCGTTAACGTTTATCCAGTCTAAATTATCCTCTTCAATAGCACTTAACCATTCGTCATTATCCTTATCAGCTGCAATTCCTATTATCTGCAAGCCATTAGCCTTATATTTGTTCACTATCTCAACCAATTTAGGATTGCTTATACGACAAGGTTTGCACCAGCTTCCCCAGAAATCAATAATCAGACAATTTCCTTTAAAATCAGATAGTTGTACTCTTTTATTATCTTTGTCAATCAATGCAAAATCGGGGGCGTATTCGCCAATTGAAAGTTCTGGGGTCTCGTAAAAATCACCCGCTAAAAATTTGCCGTATGTTGTGTTTTTAACTCTGTCGGTTAACTGATTGTACAACTCTCTAACCTGACTGTTTTCATAAAACTGTGATATATACATTTTTATAATAAAAGGAGCAATATCAAAATCGTTGTTTTTTCTCACAAAATCAGCATAAATATCTATTAGCTTCATATATTCGATTTTGATCTGTTCGTTTAATTCAGGAGTATCTAATCCACCCATTTGCACATTGCGTTTTAAATCAATAACAGAATCGACTAATATTTGTTGTTGTTCAGCTGCACGTAACAAACTGTTTAACTGATCGTTCATTAAAGTGCCTTTCAGTTGACTTAAATGCATACGTTTAACATCTCCTTTGATTTTGATATCTCCTTTAGGCTCAATAAAAAACTGAACTGGCATTGCAGGAATAGGTCCTTCACTACTCATTTTCATATGCCTTGGATCGTCAACGGTAATCAATGCTATCCTTACAGTATCTATAGTTCCTGTAAATTTGATTTTGTCGGACGAAGCCTTAAGAGTATCTATTCTAAATCCTTGCGGAGAGGAAGGGTCTTCAATCATCATAACTACATCACTTCCACTTATCCCTTCTATTTCTGCATGCACCGTATAACCACCATTTTTTTGCGATTTGCAAGAAAAGAGCATTGAAGCAGTAATTGCCATTATAGCAACAAAAAAAACATTTCTCATAAGTTAATAATTTAAGATTGAATTCAAACTTACATGTCTTATTATATGATACTTACGTATCAAGTTAAATTAACACGTTCATTTCTATTGTTAAAATTGACAACAAAGATAATATTTTAGGCTGTCATTAAAAATTGAGATTGATTAATTATTATCTCTTATTTTTTTTATAACTTTGTTCAGATATTAGCGTTTACAATCAAATTGACATATTACCATGAAACCAACATTATTACTAACTATAGCTTTTATTTTCGCAAATTTTGCGATATATGCCCAAACACCATACACCGAAAGTGACTTTATCCAATGTGGTTCCTACTCGATTTATCAACAAACAAGTTTTATTGATAACCCACAGCCTATTGATAGTTTGACAAATAACGGTTGGAACTACAATTACCCCGAAACCTATACAATTGATACAACCTATGCATTATCAATTGAAGAACTTGGCTTAGAAAGCACTTTCCCCTATGCAAATTTATGTTTAAGAGAGTCTGATTATTATTTGGTTTTACAACATTTCAATAGTAAACTTTGGGTATTAGGCTTGGTCGCAACAATCTCAGAAAATATGGTACCAGTACCATTTCAGCAACCCATGGATATTATGCATTTTCCATTAAGTGTGGGCACTAATATTTCGCGACAACAATCTATACCACTGACATTTACACCAGAACAGCTAGGTTTAACGGCTGCCGATTTTGGAATTCCGGTAGAACCCGATAGTGTAAGAATAACTATTAGCATTACCGTTGAATCGTCTATTGCAGACTATAACATGTTTGGTAAATTCAACGAAGCGTATCTTGAAAATAGTAAATACATTATTGGATACACAGTAGCGGTTCTTTATTGGGGTTTTTGGAATGATATCAATTTTTTGGGAGATTCCAGAACATTTATCTTGAAAAGCTACTGGATGCCCGGATATGGTTTACCTGTCTGCAAAATTGGACTAAACAATGAAAACCAAGTTATTGATTTTAAGATACAACCCGATGTTATTGTTAGTATCGAACCTGTGGCAAACAAACAGGTAAAATGCTACCCAATACCGTTTTCCAACATACTTTACGTTGAAAGTAATATGCCTCAAAATATCCAACTGTACGATTATACAGGGAGATTGGTAGCAAACTACATATCTAAATGTGGAATAACTGAAATTTCAACCGAGCATCTTCAATCCGGCTTATATTTTATAAAAGTCGATGATGAGGTTGTAAAAATATTGAAACAATAGCCTGATGATTGTTTTTCCAAATTGCAAGATTAATCTTGGGCTACATGTTTTGCGAAAACGCACGGACGGTTACCACGATATAGAAACCGTAATGTATCCCGTGGAATTAAATGACGCTCTTGAGTTTATTCCCAACGAAAAAGACTCTTTAACGGTTACAGGTATTACTTTTGAGCAGAAAAATATAACTGACAATCTGGTTTACAAAGCGTTAGCAGTTATTAGAAGATACAGAGAGGTTCCTCCATTAAAGATTCACTTGCATAAAGCTATCCCTTCGGGTTTCGGACTTGGAGGAGGCTCGTCCAATGCCTCGTTTATGTTAACTGCTTTAAATAAGGAGTTTAACTTAGGTTTTTCAGTAGAAGAGTTGAAGCAATTTGCTTTAGAGATAGGCTCCGATTGTCCTTTCTTTATTTCAAATACTCCATCGCTATCCCAAGGGCGTGGCGAAGTGCTTACAGCTTTAAATGTCAATATTTCAAACTACTATATAATGATTGTATCTCCACAAATTCATATAAGCACCGCCGAAGCCTACTCGTTAATTAAACCTAACAACAGCAGAGATTCACTATCTCAAATAATTGAAAAACCAATTACCGAATGGTCAAAACTATTGGTAAACGACTTTGAGGAGCCGATTTTCAAAAAGCACCCAATATTAAAAGATATCAAAAGCCAATTGTACGAAAAAGGAGCTTTGTATTCCTCTATGAGCGGCTCAGGGTCAGCTATTTATGGAATATTTGAGACTAAACCCAATATTTCTGATTTAAGCGATAAGTATCGGGTAAATGTTATTGAGCCTTGACAGTGGCAAGGGGCAAGGAGCAAGGTAAAAGGAACAAGGGTATTGGGTATCGTCCTAAAAAAAGTTGACACATTTGTTATACATATTTTCCTTTTTCTGTTATAACAAAACCACTTTCTCCGCAAACACCTGCTCACCTGTTTGAATAACCACAAAATAAATTCCTGTAGGGGCAACATTACCTTTAGTACACTCTCTATTCCATTGAAAATCAAAT
>JGI24712J26585_10000251_pt1 | contig 45956 bp, 38 predicted proteins | sample BioPla3DNA2_FD_26585 | JGI IMG/M metagenome (IMG submission 26585) | reverse complement strand
CTGTTTTAAAAAAATGAGATATCAATATTTAACTTATTAAATATCAAACAATTATGGCGAAAAAAGAATTTTTAACTTGTGACGGAAACTACGCAGCATCTCATGTTGCTTACATGTTTAGTGAAGTTGCAGCAATTTATCCTATCACTCCATCTTCAACAATGGCGGAGTATATTGACGAGTGGTCAGCACATGGAAGACTTAATATTTTTGGTGAAACTGTTAAGGTTGTTGAAATGCAATCTGAAGCCGGTGCAGCCGGTGCAGTTCACGGTTCACTTCAAGCCGGTGCATTAACCACTACATATACTGCATCTCAAGGATTACTCTTGATGATCCCCAACATGTATAAAATATCCGGGGAGTTACTTCCTGCTGTTTTTCATGTTTCTGCGCGTTCATTAGCTGCTCAGGCTCTATCTATTTTTGGCGACCACTCTGACGTGATGAGTACCCGTCAAACAGGTTTTGCTATGTTGGCAACCGGTTCAGTTCAAGAAATTATGGACTTGGCTCCTGTTGCTCACTTGGCTGCTATTAAAGCTCGTGCTCCATTTTTACACTTCTTTGATGGTTTCAGAACTTCACATGAAATCCAAAAAGTAGAAGCTGCTGACATGGAAACATTGAAAAAATTAGTTGACTTTGAAGCACTTCAACAATTCAGAGATAACGCGTTGAATCCCGAGCACCCTGTAACCAGAGGAACAGCTCAAAATCCGGATATCTATTTCCAAACCAGAGAACTTCAAAACAAACATTACGAAGCAGTTCCTGAGATCGTTGCTGAATATATGAAAGAGATTAGCAAAATCACAGGTCGTCACTATGCTCCATTTACATATTATGGTGCACCGGATGCAACTGATATCGTAGTGGCTATGGGCTCAATCACTGAAGTAGTTAAAACTGTTGTTGATAAATTAATGGCTGATGGTAAAAAAGTGGGTATAATCAGCGTTCACTTATATAGACCATTCTCAACTAAATATTTATTCGACGTTCTTCCAAAATCTGTTGAAAGAATTTGTGTATTAGACAGAACTAAAGAACCCGGAGCTAATGGAGATCCTTTATACTTAGATATTGTTGAGGCTTTCTACGGTTGTGACAAAAAACCTCTTATCATTGGTGGTAGATACGGATTGTCATCAAAAGATACAACCCCTGCTCACATTTTAGCTGTGTTCAACAACTTAGCTGATAAGAATCCTAAAAACCAATTTACTGTTGGTATCGTTGATGACGTAACTTTCAAATCATTACCTATCCTTCCTGATTTCAACGTGTTACCGGCAGGTACATTTGAAGCTAAATTTTACGGATTAGGTGCTGACGGAACTGTAGGTGCTAACAAAAACTCTATTAAGATTATTGGAGATAACACTGATAAATATAGTCAGGCTTATTTCTCTTACGATAGTAAAAAATCGGGTGGATTTACTTGTTCACACTTACGTTTTGGTGACAAGCCAATTAATGCTCCATACTTGGTAAATACTCCAGACTTTGTTGCTGTTCACGTACCATCTTATTTAGATAAATATGATACCTTAAGAGGAATTAAACAAAATGGTACATTCTTATATAACTCCATTTGGGATGTGGAAGAAACTAAAAAACACCTTCCTGATCATGTTAAGAAAACATTAGCTGAAAAAAATATCAACATGTATATTATCAATGCTACTGAAATAGCTGAAGAGATTGGACTAGGAAATAGAACTAACACTATCCTACAATCAGCATTCTTTAAAATCTCTCAAGTTATTCCTTACGACTTAGCTGTTGTAGAAATGAAAAAAGCGATTGAAAAATCGTATGGACGAAGAGGGGAAGAGATTGTAAGAATGAACTACGCTGCTGTTGAAGCAGGAGGTAATGTTATTAAAGTTGACATTCCTGCTGAATGGGCTAAGATCGAAATTAAAAAAGAGGTTGACAACAGAGATATTCCAGATTTCATTAAAAATGTCATGGAACCTATGACAGCTCAGAAAGGGGATGACCTTCCTGTTAGTGCGTTCTTAGGTTATGAAGATGGAACATTCCCCGCAGGAACTACTGCTTATGAAAAGAGAGGTATCGCTGTTAATGTTCCTGAGTGGATCTCAGAAAATTGTATCCAATGTAACCAATGTTCTTACGTTTGTCCTCATGCTGCTATCAGACCATACGTATTGACTGATGAAGAGTTGGCTAATGCTCCTGAAGGAACTAAAACATTAAAAGCAGTTGGTAAAGAGTTTGCAGGTATGCATTTCAGAATCCAGGTTTCTGTTTTAGATTGTACCGGTTGCGGAAACTGTGCTGATATTTGTCCTGCTAAAACTAAAGCTCTGGAAATGAAACCTCTTGAATCTCAACTTGAAGAGCAAAAGAGATTTGATCATTTCGAAGCCAATGTTACTTACAAAGATCATCTGATCAACAAAGCACAAAACGTTAAAAATAGTCAGTTTGCTCAACCTCTATTTGAATTCTCCGGCGCTTGTGCAGGTTGTGGAGAAACTCCATATATCAAGACAATCACTCAACTTTTTGGTGAGCAAATGATGATTGCCAACGCAACAGGTTGTTCATCTATCTATGGTGGATCTGCTCCTTCAACTCCTTACTGCAAAAATTACAAATCAGGACAAGGACCATCATGGGGTAATTCACTATTTGAAGATAATGCTGAGTATGGCTTAGGAATGGCATTGGGTGTAAATCAACTTCGCGACAGAATTGAGAGATTGATGAGAGAAGGTATTGAAGGTTGTAATTGCTGCACTGCTGAACTTAAAGGATTATTCCAAGAGTGGATTGATAATAAAAATAGCACTTTAGAGACTCAAAGAATTAGTGACAAAATGATTCCAATGATGGAAAAGTGTGATTGTCCATGTTGTAACGAAATTCTAAGTCTAAAACAATACTTAGTGAAAAAGTCACAATGGATCTTTGGTGGTGACGGATGGGCTTATGATATCGGATTCGGCGGTTTAGACCACGTATTGGCTTCCGGAGAAGATGTAAACGTATTGGTTATGGACACTGAGGTTTACTCTAATACCGGTGGACAGTCTTCCAAGGCAACTCCTGCAGGTGCAGTAGCAAAATTTGCTACTTCCGGTAAGAAGATCAGAAAGAAAGATCTGGGTATGATTGCTGCCACCTACGGTTATGTTTATGTAGCTCAAGTTGCTATTGGAGCAAACCAAAGCCAATGGTTAAGAGTAATCAAAGAAGCTGAAGCTTTCAACGGTCCATCATTAATCATTGCCTACGCTCCTTGTATCAACCATGGATTAAGAGCAGGTATGGGTAAAACTCAAAACCAACAAAAATTGGCTGTTGAGTGTGGATACTGGCACCTATGGAGATACAATCCTGAGCTGGAAGATGAAGGACAAAATCCATTCATTTTAGACAGCAAAGAACCGGATTGGTCTAAGTTCCAAGATTTTATCAACTCAGAAGTTCGTTATTCTTCCTTGAAGAGATCCTTCCCTGAAGAAGCTGAATTTCTTTTCAAAAAGACCGAAGAAAATGCCAAATGGAGATATGAAAAATATAAAAAGATGGCAGAATAATCTCGGACGATAATATAAAAAAGGGGCCTTAAAAAGCCCCTTTTTTTATTCTTATTCAGAACGTTTTGCCCGTTCTTTCTTCAAAGCTTCATTGAGCAGGGGAACAATTTTATTCACATCCCCAACAATACCCAAGTCAGCAGTTTGGAATATCGGAGCATCCGAATCCTTATTAATTGCAATAATATAATCAGACTCCTCCATACCTGCCACGTGCTGAACTGCACCGGAAATTCCCATCGCAAAATACAAGTCCGGACGTACTGTTTTTCCAGTTTGTCCAACCTGACGATCATGTGATATCACTCCGGCATCTACCATAGCACGTGATGAAGAAACTTCCGCACCCAATGTATCAGCTAAAGCATATAGTTGTTCAAATCCCTCAGTAGTACCAACTCCTCTTCCTCCTGAAACCAATACTTTTGCTTTGGTAATATCAACTAATTTTTTAGCTTCTTTAACAGTTTCCAATAGCTTAACTTTAAATTTAGAGGGATCAAACTGAATCTCTACCGATTCTATAACACCGGTTCTGGTTTTATCTTTTTCACCTTTAATCATAACCCCTGGTCGTACTGTAGACATTTGAGGACGATGTTCCTTACACATAATCGTTGCCATTAGGTTTCCACCAAAAGCGGGACGAGTCATCAATAGGTCTCCCTCGTCACTCATCTCAAGAGATGTACAATCTGCTGTTAACCCTGTCTTGATCCGTGCAGATAAACGTGGAGCTAAATCACGACCTATAGTCGTTGCACCGATTAAAACCACAGCTGGTTTATATGTATTTACAATTTGAGTGAAAGCCTGAGCATAAGGTTCTGTTTGATATTGATCCAATTCAGAATTCGATGCATAAAGTACTCGATCAGCACCATAGTGAATCAGGGTTTCCAATTGTGCATCCATCTGATATCCCAATAATACAGCTACTACCTGCTCATTGTTTTTTTCAGCTAACTCTCTTGCTTTGCTGATCAACTCATAACTTACATTTTGAATCTCGCGATCCCTTTGTTCAACAAAAACAAATATATCTTTATAATTTGATAGTTCCATTAAAATTAGATTTTCAGATTAAATAATAAATTTTTCTTTTAATTTCTCCACAATAATCTCCACAGCCTTATCAGTATCTACCTCATGCATTTGTGCCATCGCTTTAGCACCTTTAGTAAAGGATTTAACTACTCGTGTTGGAGAACCCTTCAGCCCTAAATGTTCCTCTGCTACATTAATTTGATCAAAGCCCCAAAGATCTACCTCTTTCTTATAAGCATTTAAGATTCCGCTCACAGTCATATAACGAGGCTCATTAGCAGAAGATAGAACGGTAATCAAACAGGGAGAGGACACTTGTAGCATCTGATATCCGGCTTCATTTTTTCTCTTGATAGTAAATTGATTTCCATCTTTAGTAATCTGTTCCACATAAGTCACTTGAGGAATATCAAGCAATTCTGCTATCTGTGGTCCAACCTGAGCCGTATCTCCATCAATAGCCTGGCGTCCAGTTATGATCAAATCATACTCCAACTGTTTGATTGCTCCTGCTATAGCTTGAGAAGTAGCTAAAGTATCTGCACCTGCAAATTTTCTATCGGTCAAATGAATTGCTCTATCCACACCCATTGCATAAGCTTCTCTCAAAATATCATCCGCCTGAGGTGGTCCCATAGTCAATACTGTAACATGTGCTCCCCATTGATCTTTCAATGAGAGTGCCACCTCTAACCCACTTTTATCATCGGGATTCATAATGCTGGGTACTCCCTCTCTAATCATTGTTCCTGTTTCCGGATTTAATCTAATCTCTGTTGTATCAGGAACCTGTTTTATACAAACTATTATTTTCATTTTTCTTATTTCAATTGTTAGATTATTTTAATAATTTAGCTGAGATAACCATCCTTTGAACTTCTGAAGTTCCTTCATAAATTTCAGTAATTTTAGCATCTCTCATCATTCTTTCAACAGGATAATCACGAATATATCCATATCCTCCATGGAATTGAATTGCTTTGGATGTCATTTCCATTGCAGTTTCGGAAGCGAACAATTTTGCTCTGGCTGCTTCAACAGTGTATGGTAATTGTAAATCCTTTTTCTTTGCTGCAGTCCGAACCAACATACGGGACGCTTCAATTTTGGTATCTGAATCAGCCAATTGAAACTGTGTGTTTTGAAATTGAGCAATAAATCTTCCAAATTGCTTTCTCTCCTTGATATATTTCACAGTTTCATCCATAGCACCCTGTGCAATACCCAAAGCCTGAGCAGCAATTCCTATACGACCGCCATCTAAAGTTTTCATGGCTATTCCAAATCCTTTACCCAATTTACCCAGCAAGTTTTCTTTAGGAATTCTACAATTTTCAAATATCAATTCACAGGTTGCAGAACCACGAATGCCCAATTTCTTCTCCTCTTTTCCGATAGAGAATCCGGGAGTACCCTTTTCTACAATAAATGCCGAAATTCCTCTTGTTCCCTGAGATTTATCTGTCATCGCCATAACAACAAAAATATCAGCATATGCCGCATTGGTAATAAAAATCTTAGATCCATTGAGTACGTACTCGTCTCCATCTAAAATAGCAGTTGTTTGTTGCGCTGCAGCATCGGTTCCGGCATTAGGTTCAGTTAAGCCAAAAGCACCAATCCACTCACCACTACATAGTTTGGGTAAATATTTTTGTTTTTGCTCCTCTGTTCCAAATTCATAAATAGGTGCGGCACAAAGGGAAGTATGTGCAGAAACAACAACACCGGTAGTAGCACAAGCTTTAGATATTTCTTCAACAGCCATAGAGTACAAAACGTTATCTCCACCGGCACCACCATACTCTTCAGGAAAAGGGATACCCATTAATCCAATTTTTCCTAATTTGGGAATGGTTTCAATCGGGAAACGTTCCATCTCATCAATTTCCGCAGCAAGAGGCTGAACCTCTTTCTCAACAAATGATCTGATCATTTGTAAAAACAAAAGTTGTTCTTTGTTTAGTAAAAAATCCATACTATTTAGTTTTTATAAGTTCTATTGATAGGGTTAAATCCGCTATAATCAACAGAAATGTAAAAATTATTTGTTAAAATTTTTGTGGTGCGAAGGTACCAAAAAAAAAGCAATTTTCTCCTAGAAAATTCATAATAATTCTTAAATTGACTTGATCATTGAATAGTGTTAATAAAATCTGATTATTAAAAGATAAAGAACTCTTTATTTACAACTTGCCTGCTGAATCTATTGGTTGAAAAAACTAAAAACCCAATGAATCTTATTTTGTAATTTATTCGTAACTTTGCAGTTTGTATTATTACTAATCATTTTCCAATGAAACGATCATTTTTTTACCTCATCATCATATCCATAATTCTCAATCTCAACAGTTGTAAAAATAAGGAGGATTCAGCAGATGCTTACGGTGTCATTGAAGCAACTGAAATTTCCATCTCTTCTGAAGCTAACGGTAGGTTACTCTCTTTTAATGTCGAGGAGGGGAAGGAGTACCAGAAGGGGGAACTACTAGGCTGTATTGACACTATGGTTTATTCACTCCAAATTCAACAACTGGAAGCCTCCATCAAAGCTGCTTTAGCTAAACGTCCCGATATGCCGGTCCAGATTAAAGCACTTCAAGACAAATTGGAAACACTACAGATTGAGCACTCACGAATTCAAAATCTGATCTCTGCACAAGCAGCTTCTACACAAAAGTTAGATGAAATCACTGCTGAAATTAAAATAACACAAAGTCAAATTGATGCAATTAAATCTACCTTGGGAACTACCAATACTTCTATTTTAGAGGAAGTTGAAGCAATTCGGTTTCAAAAATTGCAATTGCTTAATGGGTTATCAAAATGTTTTTTAACCGCTCCTATCAATGGTACAGTGATCCAAAAATATATTCAGGAAAACGAATTAGCCTATGTGGGTAAACCTCTCTATAAAATGGCTGATTTAAAAAATATGTTTATCCGCGTTTATATTACTGAAGATATGCTTAGTTCTATTCAATTGGGAGGCAAAGCAACAGTGCGTATTGATCAACAAGATGGAGAACTCAAAACATTTGAGGGTACTGTAAGTTGGATCTCTTCCAAAAGTGAGTTTACCCCCAAGATGATCCAGACCAAAAAAGAACGAGCCAATCTGGTTTATGCTGTTAAAGTTAGCTTCACTAATGATGGAAGCGCTAAGATTGGTATGCCCGGAGATGTTATTTTTAAATAAGAAAGCATGTCGGTGATACAGGTCCAAAACTTAAACAAATCATACAATAACCTCCAAGCCTTAACTGAAATCTCTTTTGAACTACATAAAGGAGAGATCTTTGGTATTATTGGTCCCGATGGTGCCGGCAAATCAACCCTCTTCAATATTTTAGCCACTTTGTTAGCTCCTGACTCAGGCGATGTTTCCATCTTGGGAATGGATCTCAACCGGGATTACAAAAAAATCCGTAAAGAAATTGGCTATCTGCCCGGCACTTTCTCATTATATCCCGACCTGACCGTTTTAGAGAATTTGAAATTTTTTGCCGCCATGTACCAAAGTGGGATTAGGGAAAATTTGACGATGATCATGCCGATATGGAGACAACTCATTCCTTTTAAAAATCGTCTGGCAGGTAAACTTTCAGGTGGAATGAAACAAAAGTTAGCCCTCTGCTGTGCATTAATTCACAAACCTCATATCCTGCTTTTGGATGAGCCTACTACCGGAGTAGATCCTGTATCACGGAGAGAGTTTTGGGATTTGTTGGCTCAAATTAAATCTTACGGCATTTCAGTTTTAGTGTCAACACCTTATATGGATGAAGTGACACGATGTGATCGAATCGCTTTGCTTGAGAAGGGGCGCTTTATTGTGATTGACACTCCCCCCCAAATAATTAAAGATTATAAAGGAAAACTCTATGCACTAAAAACAACTCAACTGTTTTATCTGTTGGAACTATTAGATCAATATGAAGAAAACTGCTCTTTCTATCCTTATGGAGAGTACCTACATATCTCTTTCTATCAAGATGTTGAACAAGCAGTCATTCGATTCAGGGATTTCTTGAATCAAAATCAAATAAATTACAACTCATTTCAAGAAATTACTCCTATATTGGAGGATTGCTTCATTGAATTGATTAAAAAAAATAGAGATGTACACCATTGAGGTTCATAATTTGACAAAACGGTTTGGCTCCTTTACGGCAGTCAATAATATCTCTTTTCAGGTAAAACGAGGAGAGATATTTGGATTTCTGGGTGCCAATGGTGCGGGCAAAACCACAGCGATGAAAATGATGTGTGGCTTGTTACTCCCTACTTCCGGAACCGCTCGAATTGCCGGATATGATCTCAAAACTGAATCTAAGCAGATCAAAAAAGAGATTGGGTACATGAGTCAGCGTTTTTCACTTTATGATGACCTGACTATCAAAGAAAATATGACGCTTTTCGGGACTATATATAAGGTTCCCAAACAGGAACTCAATGAGAGAATTGAAGGACATCTTACAGAATTGAACCTAATGAAGCATAAGGATCAACTGGTATCCAGTATCCCTTTAGGGTGGAAACAAAAACTGGCATTTTCTACCGCCCTGCTGCACCATCCTAAAATTGTTTTTCTGGATGAACCTACCAGTGGTGTTGACCCTATTGTACGTCGGGAGTTTTGGAGTTTAATATATAAAGCTGCTGCTCAAGGAGTTACCATTTTTATTACTACTCACTACATGGATGAAGCCTCCTACTGCGAACGGATTTCCATCATGGCAGAAGGTGATTTGAAGTTGATCGGAACTCCCACAGAGCTTAAAATTCAGATGGATGTCAACACAATTGATGAACTATTTACCCACTTTGTGAACCGATAAACTATGAATCAACTGTTAGCCATCATCCGTAAAGAACTGATCCACATTTACAGGGACAAAATCTCACTGTTTTTGATGTTGTCGATGCCTATTGTACTCATTATTCTCTTTGGATTCACTATCAGTACAGAGATTCCCAATGCTAAAATTTCTATTTATGACCAATCCGAAGATGTGCAATCAAAAAGGTTAATCCAATCACTGACTGCATCGGGATACTTTCAAGTTGTTAACTACCCTAAAAGTGAAAAGGAGATTGCAGAAGATTTTTCCCAATTACAGATCAAAGCAGCAATTATTATCCCCCCTCAATTTGAAAAAAAATTAATTTCAGAAAAAGAAGTAGAGCTACAAGTAATTAATGATATGTCAGATATCAATGTAGCCTCCGTCATCAAACAGTATATTGAAACTGTCATTTTAAACTTTGAAAATGATATCAATCTGACAGAATTTGGTAAAATAGGACAATTAAAAGTATCAATTCAGATGAAATACAATCCTGAATTAAACAGTGTTTACATGTTTGTTCCGGGTATTATCACTCTGATAATGATTATTATCACTGCTTTAATGTCCTCCATCACTTTAGCACGTGAATCTGAAACCAACACCATGAAAATGATGTTGATTACCCCAGTCAAAAAGATTCATATTGTGTTAGGAAAAGTGATCCCTTACATGGCACTTTCATTCTTAAGTACCCTCATAATTTTAGCTATCAGCGTATGGATTTTTGACATGCCAATCAAGGGAAATATTTTTGTTTTGTTGATTCTTTGTATTGTTTTCATGTTTACATCCGCCTCTTTTGGATTGCTAATTTCAGCTATTTCCAAAACACAATTAGATGCCATGATGATCACCATGATGGGACTCTTTTTACCTACCGTTTTACTCTCCGGATTCCTCTTTCCACTCGATAATATGCCTTATGGATTCCAACTTTTAGCTAATATTTTCCCTGCGAAGTGGTTTATTTTGGCTTTGAAAGATATAATGATTAAGGGGGCCACGTTCATTGATATCTGGTTCTACGTTGCTGTTCTTTTGTTTATTTCTACACTGTTAACTATCTTTAGTGTCACACAAATTGATAGGAGGAGAGCGTCATGAGAATCATTTTAATGCTGATCAAAAAGGAGTTTTTACAAGTGTTTCGGAATCGATTACTTATCTCCATTTTAATAGTTGCACCCCTCGTACAATTTCTCATTTTCCCCTTCACTGCCGATTATGAAATCAAACATATTTCCATTGCGTTTTGGGATCAGGACCACTCTACCCTATCCCGGGAAATTATTGAACATTTCAGACACTCTTCTCACTTTATCGATTGCGGATTTATCGATTCAGAAGCAGAAAAAGAGAAAGCTTTACTTCACGACCATGTCGATTTTATCTTGCAATTTCCACCTCATTTTGAGAAACAAATGGTGCGGGGAGAAGAGTCACAAATTGCCATCACAGCCAATGCTATCAATAGTGTTAAAGCAGGTATTGGATCGGATTATATTAAAAATGTGCTGACCGGTTTTTTTGAATCAAAAGAAGAGGGAACACCCCCTTCGATCAAAAAGATGACCTCTATCTCAATTAACCATATCCATTGGTATAATGAAAAAATGAATTACCAAAATATTATGGTTCCCGGAATTTTAGTCATTCTGGTTACCTTGATTGGGTCTTATGTTACAGCATTAAATATTGTACGGGAAAAGGAGATTGGAACTATCGAACAAATTAATGTTACTCCTATCTTAAAGTGGCAGTTCCTGGTAGGAAAAATGATCCCTTTCTGGATTTTGGGAATGTTGGAGTTTATAGTCGGACTAATCCTTATGGTGTTTTTCTTTGGAATCTCTATTCAGGGAAGTACCACAGCTCTGTTAGGAGCTACAGCAATCTATCTGTTAGTCATGTTAGGATTGGGATTTTTTATCTCTTTTGTGTCCAAAAATCAACTTCAAGCGATGTTTATTGTGTTTTTCCTCTTTGTGATTTACGTGCTGCTCAGTGGCTTATTTACTCCCACCGAGGGAATGCCTGAATGGGCCAAGTGGATTAACTTCGCTAACCCCATGTCCTTCTATATGGATATTATCAAACTGGTCATTCTCAAAGGTGCAGGATTGAGAGAAATTGCTTCTCAGGTACTTATTTTAAGTGCTATGGCCGTTGGAATCAATATCGCTGCACTCCTCAGCTATTCAGATAAAATTAATTAAGTTTTACCTTCTTAATTCAAAATTTTGTCCCAAATACACTTTTCTAACGTATTCATCAGATGCGAGTTCTTCTGCCGTACCGGAACGAATAACAGCACCTTCAAAGAGCAAATAGGACCGATCTGTAATCGATAATGTTTCGTGAACATTATGGTCTGTGATTAAAATTCCAATATTTTTAGTCTTTAAATTAGCCACAATATGTTGAATGTCTTCAACTGCAATGGGATCTACGCCGGCAAACGGTTCATCTAAGAGGATAAACTTAGGATTCGATGCGAGACAACGTGCGATTTCAGTCCGTCTTCGCTCCCCCCCTGATAAATTGTTTCCTAAATTCTTTCTCACAGTTTCTAAACGAAACTCTGCAATTAACTCCTCCAACCGATTCTTCTGTTCCGCTTTAGTCAATGAAGTAAATTCTAAAATTGCCCTGATATTATCTTCAACGGAAAGATGTCTAAAAACAGAAGCTTCCTGTGGCAGATAGGCAATACCAGATTGGGCTCTTTTGTACATAGGCAGTTTTGTGATCTCCTGATCATTCAGAAAAATTCTTCCTGAATTGGGACGAATTAATCCAACAATCATATAAAAAGAGGTTGTCTTGCCAGCTCCGTTAGGCCCCAACAGACCAACAATCTCCCCCTGTTTGAAAGAAATAGAAACTTGATTTACAACCGTTCTTTGTTTATATTTTTTTACTAAATCTTCAGTACTTATTTGAGAAAATTCCATAATTAGACTATTTTTCAGCTTCCACTTTAATTCTATTTGTAATCTCTTCCATCATTTTATTCAGAGGTGATTTGACCACAGGCTGCAGATAAAAAGGAATATCCGCTTCTATATATAACTCTATTTCTGATTCCATCTGTTGTTGATCAATATCAATCACAAGCAGTATAGGGAAGTTTTTATCATTATGAACCTGAAATTCTACCCTGGAAAATGGAACTCTATCTGCAATTACAATTTTTAATCTTGTAATATTTTTAATTTCAAACTCTATGCTGTCCGAATCAGAGGCAATAAGTTCATATTCAGGAGGCATGTATTTACTTAGATGAGAGCAATTTGAAACTAAATTATAAATTGTTTCACTTTGTGCTACAACCCTCTTTTTAGGTCCGTTCAGTTTCATACTTTTGTTTATATTATAATAGTTTGCAAAAATACAAAAAGTTATTCATCAGAATTGTGTAAAAAAGAGAAGTGAAAAACTCCGAAATTAATCAGATTTTTCATGAAAATTAACGTCCATTTTTTGATTTATGTCATTTTTAGAAGCATAAATGACTCTTTTTACCATAAAAATGTCTAGATATCCAATAAAAAGATCTTTTTTTGTTAAAAAAACCTAATATTTGTTGTTTTTTGGTAAAATAAAGTTATCTTTGAGGGAATATTTCTCACTTAACATGTATCATTATGAACGAACAAGAAAACACTGTGAGTTTTTTTAGGTTTGAAGACTTACGTATCTACGCAAAGACATTGGATTATATCACTTGGTTGTACAAAAACCTAAGTGAAATCCCAGCCCCTCACCAACTTAGTTTAGAAGATCCTTTTCTTAAATCAGCTCAAAATATCGGACTTCATTTGGCGGAAGGATCTGCAAGAAACAAAACACAGTTTATCTATTATTTAAAGATGGCTAAAAGTGCAGTTAGAGAATGTGTTGTTTATACTGAAATTGTTGCTCAAATGAACTTTTTTGATGATGATCAAAAAGATTATTCCAGAAATCAATTAATGGAACTTACAAAAATGATTGGATCTCTTATCTCTTCTTTACAGCGCTCACTTTCCTCAACCCGTGATGAAGATGATGCGGATGATTCTATGTAATGAGTTTAGCGATACAACTATAGTGTTTAAAGTGGGGTGTTTTTGCAAAAAAAACACCCTGTTTTTTATATCGAATTTTTCACTACTTTTGCAGCGTTAATTTTAAAACCTAAATATTTCGTAATTATGGCTATAATTAAACCATTTAAGGGGCTCAGACCACCTAAAGAAATTGTAAAAGATTTAGCTTCGAGACCCTATGACGTACTTAATTCTGAAGAAGCAAGAAAAGAAGCTGCGGGAAATCAATACTCTTTACTCCATGTTACTAAAGCTGAAATTGATCTCCCTGTGGGAACAGATGAACACTCCCAAGAAGTATATGATCAAGTGGTGAAAAACTTTCAACGCTTTAAAGATAACAAATGGTTAGTACAAGATCAAGAGGAAAACTTCTATATCTATGCACAAACTATGGATGGAAGAACTCAATATGGTATTGTTGGATGTGCTCATATCGATGATTATCTCAATAATAATATTAAAAAGCATGAATTAACTCGTAAGGATAAAGAGGAAGATCGTATGATTCACGTTAGAATTACTAATGCTAACGTAGAGCCTGTATTCTTTACATATCCTGCGAACAATAGAATTGATGCTATAGTTGAGAAAATAACCTCGTCACAAGAACCAGAGTATGACTTTATTGCAGATGAAGGATTTGGACACACTTTCTGGGTAATTAATGACCCCAAAATTAATGAAGAGATTGTTGAGATTTTCAGAACCGAAATTCCTTATCTTTATGTTGCTGATGGACACCATCGCACTGCAGCTGCAGCATTGGTTGGTAGCGAGAAAAGAAATGCTAACCCTAATCATAATGGGAAAGAAGAGTATAACTATTTTATGGCAGTGATTTTCCCTGATAACCAACTGAAAATTATTGACTATAATAGAGTAGTTCAAGATCTTAACGGTCACTCAGAAGAAGAGTTTATAGAATTATTAAAAAAACATTTCGATCTTAAATTGATTGGTAAAGAGATCTATAAACCAGCTCAACTACATGAATTTAGTATGTATTTAGGTGGTAATTGGTACCAACTTATTGCTAAACCAGGAACCTATGATGATAATGATCCTATTGGTGTTCTGGATGTAACTATCCTTTCCAATTTAATATTAGATCAAATTTTAGGAATTAAAGATTTAAGAACAGATAACAGAATCGACTTTGTAGGTGGAATTCGTGGATTAGGAGAGTTAAAAAGAAGAGTAGATAGTGGTGAAATGAAAGTTGCTTTCGCACTTTATCCCGTTTCTATGAAACAATTGATTGATATTGCTGATACAAATAATATCATGCCTCCAAAAACAACCTGGTTTGAACCTAAATTACGTTCAGGTCTTGTTGTTCACGAATTAGAATAATTATTTGTTTTGGAATCATCATTCCTGAAAAATAAAAAGAGCTCAAATTAATTTTTGGGTTCTTTTTTTTTATCTTCGAACTATTTCATTTTTTTTAATTACCTTTGTCGGTTACTAAATTATATAAGATGATTCGACTTCGTCATCTCTGTTTTGCACTGATTGGAGTGCTCCTTCTATTTTCAAAATCGCTTTCAGGTCAAAACCAGGGCGAAAAGGATATTTTATTGCAAACTCTTAAAGAAGAGTGTGATAAAAATTTTGCTGAACTTAAAAAATTAGACCCTCCGGCTTATATACTTACTTACCGCTTGGAAGAGAACCACTCCTACAAAATTAGTTCTCTCTTTAATGTGATTAATCAATCCGATGAAGAACACAAAAGAGTTGTCACTATTCAGGTCAGAGTCGGTTCTATGACAATGGATAATTTTCGTGAAATCAGATCAGGATATGTATATTTTGGTGACCAGGAGTATAAAATTAGAATTCCTGTTACTGAAGAGATTGCAGCTCTCAAGCAGATTCTCCGTAGAGAAACCGGTTTAGCCTATCAACAAGCTGCATCACAATATCAACAGGTGAAATCCAATAGTGTCCTTCTTGTTGAATTAGAGGATTCCAGCCCCGATTTTACCGAAAGTCTCCTGGAAAGTTACTATGAACCCCCCATTTCCAATACCAGCTTTAATATGAAGCTATGGAAAGGGAAATTAAGATCATATTCAGAAAAACTATTCCCATTTCATGATATTTCTTCAGCCCAAGCTTCCATCAACTACACATTAGCTCGCAAATATTACGTAAGCAGTGAAGGAAATAGCATTGTGCAAAATCAATCAAGCACTTACCTCTCTATTTACATCGATGGAAAGGCTGAAGATGGAATGAATATCCCGGTTTATCATTCCTGGTTTGCCTTTGATCCGATATCTCTCCCTTCAAATGAAGTTGTTGAAGAGAAAATAATTGAACTCAAAGAACTATTCCTTAACTTGAGAACAGCACCCACTTTAGAATCTTTCTCCGGACCCGCCTTACTCTCTAACGATGCTGCAGCTGTTTTCTTTCATGAACTTTTTGGACACCGAGTAGAAGGTTCCCGCCTTAAAAGTGAACGAGATGGGCAGACCTTTAAGAAAAAAGTTGGAGAACAGATCCTCAATCCCCATATTAATATCACTTTTGATCCTACATTGCAATTCTATAAAGGAATTCCTCTTAGTGGAAGTTATATTTTTGATGAAGAGGGAATCAGAGGCTGTCGTGTTGAAGTCATCAAGGAAGGAGTTTTGAACTCCTTCCTTATGTCACGTACTCCCATTGACGGATTCGAATACTCCAATGGACATGCCAGAGCAGAAGCAGGTATGCAGCCCGTATCCAGACAATCCAATATGATTGTAGAAAGTGATGAAAACTACACGGATACCCAACTTCGTGAACAATTACGCCAGGAATTGATCAAACAAAATATAGAGTTTGGAATCTATCTTAAAAGCGTAACCGGAGGTTATACCCTTACCAGTCGGGAAATCCCCAATGCTTTTAAGATTACTCCTATCGAAGTATATCAAGTTTTTGCTGATGGAAGACCTGATCAATTAGTTAGAGGTGTTAGTTTAATCGGGACACCCCTTGCTATGTTGAGTCAGATCAAAGCGGTAGGGGACACACCTGCTGTCTTTTCCGGAATCTGTATTGCTGAGTCGGGAGCCGTTCCCGTTAGTTGTGTATCTCCGGCACTTTTTGTTCAACAAATTGAATTGCAAAAACAAAATAAATCTCAAGAAAAACCCCCTGTAATTCAAAGACCTACAGAGAAAATTAAATATCCTACCTCTGAACAGAATCAGATTTTTAAAGCTCTGGAAGAAGAAATCGATAGAAATAGAATTGAACTTTATATCCCCGGATTGCCTTCTCCTTACTATATCAGTTATTTAATGGCTGATGCAAAATTTATTTCAGTTAAAGCTTCATTAGGAGGAATCATTTACGCTAAAGAAGTGCAAAAAAACTCTATAGAATCTCAACTTTTAGTTGGTTCTCACAAACTCAATAATCTGAACTATTTTGATATACAGAATCGCTCTAATAGTGGTACTTGTTTTGCGATTCCCGAAGAGATTGAGTACTCTGCAATCCGAAACGGTATCTGGAAAGGTACAGATCAACAATACAAGAAAGTGGCTGCGCGTTGGGAAGCCAAGAAAAATAAACTCGCACAACAAAACAAAGAATCACATCCGCCACAACTTCCCGATTTTTACCCAACCCTAATTGCTGACACAACTTCTGGAGGAGCTAAAGAAACCTTTTCTCAAGCTCAAATGGAAAATATAGCAGTTCAATTGTCTGCTTTATTTAAAGAATATCCTTCAATTATCAACTCTACTGTCTCTTTGCATGCGATTAGTGCAGATCTTTATTATCTCAATTCAGAAAAAGTACAATTCAGGCAACCATACTCATTGATATCACTACGTGTTTTTGCTGAAACACAAACTGAAAGTGGAGAGTATTTGAATGATCACTTTCAACTTCTCTTCAATAAATCGGGAGTAATTCCTACACTTGATAGCTTAAAAAAAGTAACACTCCAACTGGCTGACAACCTCGATAAATTGAGAAAAGCTCCACTATTTGAAGGGATTTACCAAGGACCCGTTTTAATTATGGACGATGCTGTGGGTACTCTTTTTAATCATAGTTTTGTTGAAAATGAGAATGGAATCTTAGCTGGAAGAAAACCTTTCCTGGGCATTGATGAACAAACAAAATGGCTCCTCTCCTATTTACCAAAAGAGAACCAAAATGAACAACTGATCAATAAAAGAATTATTTCGAAATATCTTAATCTGTTGGCTGTCGATCATCTAGAATCATACAACCATACTCCTCTAATTGGGCATTTCAAAATTGATGCAGAAGGAAATTTACCCTCTCCTACCCTTCCTTTAATTGAAAAAGGAGTAATTAAACAGTTCCTTTCAGACAGAATTCCAACCTCAAGCTCAATCGCCTCCACAGGACATCATCGCATTGGTTTTAGTCTGAATCGTGTTTCAACGGCCTTAGCTCCCGGAGTCTTATGGCTCAAAGGAGAAAATAAGTATCGATTCAATCGTTCTCGAGCTCAATTGAAAAAACAGTTGATTAAAATGGCTAAAGAAGAGGGATATCAGTTTGCTTATATCATTACCAAACTACCCTACATGCACGATCGTGATTTTCAAACCTCTGGCAACTTGGGAGATGGAAAAACAACCCCCATATATATCTATCAGGTTAACGTAAAAGATGGTAGTGAACAACTCATCAGAGGTGTTAGCCTTCCTCCATTCTCTGTACAATCCTTTAAACAAATTGAAGCAGTCGAAAAAGAATATCAAGTATTCAATAGAGTTACCTCTGGGAGAGAACAAAGTTTTTTTGGATATGACGAATTTCAACTGGTCGGAATTCCCGTAAGCTATATCTTGCCTAAAGCACTCCTGTTCAAAAATATAGAAATAAAAAAACAGGAGCAACTGATTCCACCCCAACCTTCTGTGCTGCCTTATACAAGTGAATAATTGTTAAACACCCTCAAGAATCTCCAGAAGTTCATTGGTTTTTCCATTATGAGCTCTGTTCCTATAATTACTTAAAAAGAGTATAAATAACTGATCCTTAGGTCTAAAAGTCATAACATGATGAAATCCTCTCCATAATCCACCATGATACACAAGAGTCCCTGTTTGAGGATTGTTTTCTATTCTAAATCCGTATCCATACAACTCGTTAGGTAATTTACCTTTTATATAATTTTGAGGTGTAATCGCTAACTCAACCCACTCTTTGGATAGTATTTTATACTCAATAAAAAATGCGATGTACCATTTAAATAGATCTTCAGCCGTTGAGTACAAAGATTTATCTCCCACTACACTGTTTAAAATATTGTCAGATACCTGACTTTTATTCCTTAAATGCCCTTCACAAAGATCAATATTGGAAATATCACTTAACTCGGTATAAAAGAATGTATTGGTCATACCGGCAGGAATAAAAAGGTTTTTCCTTGAATAATCTTCAAACTTTTCTCCCGTTACCTTTTCCACGATAGAAGCCAGAAAAACATAGTTCGTGTTAATATATTTGAATTCACGATTGGGAACTACTTTGGAAGCCGGAACCCGGGCAGCAAAATAATTGATCACCTTTTGATTAGTATAGGGAATATTTTTGTTAAAATACTTCTCATAATTAAGATATTCCGGAAGTCCGGACGTATGAGTCAACAAATTCTTAATCGTCACCCGAGAATAAGGAAGTGAGGGTAAATATTTTGTAATCGGATCATCGAGATCTAATTTGTCCTGTGATGCCAATAATAAAATTGCAGCAGCTGTGAACTGTTTGGAAAGGGATGCCAAATTAAATAATGACTCTTTGGTAATCTTTTCTTTCTGATTCCCAACTTTAGATAATTTTTTATAACCGATCCATTTTTCATAAATAATTGAATCTCCTTTTCCGTAAAGCATGCTTCCGTTAAGCTGTTTTTCCATATCGGTCAACAACAAAAGAACCTCATCAGATTTCAATTGTTGGTTTGCACAATCAAAAATTTGATTGATCTCTTGAGTTGTTTGAAATTGAATTCCCTTTTTGGGAATCGTATCAGCATGATAATTTCCTATAAATACGACCTGGAGTAAGATAAAAAGGAGTTTCATTAGAGTTTACTTTAAGGGTTTGTGTTGTGTTCGTTTGATTATAGAACGATTCTTTTGAAGTTGTTGTTGCGTCTTTTCGTTAAAAAAAGTGGAGATAAAATGTTCCAGTATATATTGTACCCCATTCTCGCCAATATGACAAAGATCTGAAGCATAAAAACGATAATCTCTTAAATCATCCATGATAAGCTCATAGGCCGGAAAATAAAAACTGTTCTTTTGGTCGGTTAATTGATCTATTGCAAGATGTAAAATCGACTTACTCAATTGATTTTCATGAAACCCGTCACTTAAATGTCTGACCGGACTAACAGTAAAAATAATCTTTAATTGAGGATTGATTTCCAATAATGACTGTATCAAATCCTGATAAATAGAAACTATCTCTTCAACCGATAATCTCTCTTTTTTAAATTGATAATTGGGTATCTTATGACAATTTCCAACAATAATATCCCGCTCTATAAATCGGTAAACATAAGCTGTTCCCCATGTAATGAACAAATAATCAGCCTTCTGCAGAAATTGATTCACTTCATTATAAATCGATGAAATAATTAGTTGTAATTGATTCTGATCCGAATGATGGAATTTACCCTGATTCAAAAAACTGACATAATGATCCCCAAGAGAATAAATATATTGATTATCTATACCTTGATTAACAATGCTATTTTTCAAATTATCAGCAATTGAGTACGGATTAAAAAGAGTTCCAAATGGATTGGACAACGTTGTAAACTGATGATCCACAAAAAACGAACCCAAATGATCTGAAAAACAGGAACCTACGAAACAATACGCATGTTTATAATGCATCTCAAAAGGATATTTTTGCGAAGGTAAAGTCGTCCTAAATAACATTTTATTTCGGAATAATTAATTTTGCAAATTTTAGCATCAATGTTTTAGGTCCTACTGTATCAAAATGAACTATTGCTTTTTTATCAGCTCCATCACCAACTAACTGATTTACAATACCATACCCGAATTTATCATGATACACTCTCATATTAACTTGGATCTCATCAATCTGAGCAGGCTCCCCAACTGCTTCCATTTTTCTTTCAGTAATGATCTTTTTATTTTTTTCTTTTTGATTAATTGGGGGGCAGCTAAAGCTCTGTCTGCTTTGTGTTTCCATTCCCCCTCTCGATCGGTAAAACAGCCCTTTACCCATTGACGCTTTCTGAGTGTGATTGATATACCTCATGGGGATTTCTGCTAAAAATCTGCTAGGCTCACAAAACTGTAGTGAGCCGAAACGGTATCGGGTAGCAGCATGAGTGATGGTCAATATTTGCTTTGCTCGGGTAATACCAACATAAAAAAGTCTGCGTTCCTCTTCTAATTCTTGTCTTGATCCCAGACTCATTGAAGAGGGAAATAAATTTTCCTCCAATCCGGCTAGAAAAACATACTCAAACTCCAATCCCTTTGCAGAGTGAATAGTCATCAACTTCACCTTATCGGTCAGATCCTCCTTTTTCTCTTCCTCGGAAGTCAAAAGAACAATACTTTCTAAAAATTGATCCAGTGATGGAAAATATTCTTCAACAATTTCTCCTGTCGCCTCATTAAATAAAGATTCAGGCTCCTTTTCTGTAAACAGTTTCATGGAGTCCAGCAACTCCTCCACATTCTGCTTCCGATCCTGATCTGACTTGTCCTGATTTAAATCCTGGATAATACCTACAGATTTGACAATAGACATCCCCAACTCATAAGCATCCACGGTAGTTAATTGAGTTGAAAAGCTTTTAATTTTGGTAGCAAAATCTTGTAATCTTTCTTGAGTAGGTTTGTTTACTGGTAGTTCATATCGTTGTGGATTATTGACCACATCCCAAACTCTCACTTTATTTTGATTAGCAGCCACGATCAATCTTTCCACGGTTGTAGCACCAATCCCTCTTTGAGGATAGTTTATCACTCTACGTAGTGCTTCCTCATCATAATGATTAATCACTAGCCTAAAATAAGCCAACACATCTTTAATCTCTTTTCGGCTGTAAAAAGAGGTTCCACCATATACAACGTAGGCTATATTTCTTTTAATCAATGCCTCCTCAATAGCACGAGACTGCGCATTAGTTCTGTATAAAATGGCAAAATGGTCATTGGAAACATGATAGTTTTGCTTATACTCAAAAATAGAATTGGAAATCAATTGAGCTTCATCCGAATCGCTATTGGTTTGAAAAATATCGATCTTTTGCCCTTCATCATTATCTGTCCACACCTCTTTATATACCTGATCCTTATTGTTTTTAATCACAGCATTTGCTGCGTTAACGATATTTTGGGTTGATCTGTAATTCTGCTCTAATTTGATAATTCTAGCTTCCGGATAATCTCTTTTAAAATTAAGAATGTTTTGAATGTTTGCTCCTCTGAATGAGTATATACTTTGCGCATCATCTCCAACAATACAAAGATTTCTGTATACTGCTACCAATTTTTTGACAATCATATATTGGGCAAAGTTGGTATCCTGATACTCATCTACCAACACGTATTGAAAACGTTGTTGATACTTATAGAGTACTTCTGGGAAATCACGTAATAAAACATTCATCCAATACAACAAATCGTCAAAATCCATAGCATCAGACTGCCTCAACCTAATATTATACCTTGTAAAAATATCCGATATAAAAGGCTTTCCAGAGTCTCTATCCATGGCAAGAATTTCCGGATTAGCGGCATAATCTTCATGACTCAATAGATTAGATTTTGCTGATGAGATTCTATTCAATATAATAGAGGCAGAATATACCTTAGGATCCAAATCCATCTCCTTAACAATATTTCGAATCAAACTTTTAGAATCATCGGTATCATAAACCGTCACATTTCGTGTAAACCCTATTTTTTCAGCTTCCACACGAATAATTTTATAAAAAACCGAGTGAAAAGTCCCCATCATTACAGCTTTAGCCAATGATTCTCCAATCAACTGCGCTACCCTTTCCTTCATTTCCCTGGCAGCTTTATTGGTAAAAGTAAGAGCTAAAATGGAGTATGGATTAATGTTCTGCTCCAACATATAAGCCACCCTATGGGTCAACACTCTGGTTTTTCCCGATCCTGCACCGGCAATAACCATAAGCGGACCATCAATATGTTGAACGGCTTCTCTTTGGGGATCATTCAATGACTGAAGGATCGAACTAAAATTACTCATCTACTTAAATACTCTATATCCTAAATTGATATGATATAGTGTTTACACTACTCTTTCCAATTTAACCGTAAAGTGTCTCATAATGGGTGCTTCCCACACAATTTTGAACCCTTTGGTAATCTCATTCCTACGATCATAAACATTTTTCAATGCTACAGCAACCACATCCATATGATTATTTGTGTAGGTTCTTCTTGGGATTGCCAAACGAAGCAGGTCGAGTCCACCAAAACGATTCTCTCTTGTTACAGGATCTCTATCAGCTAAAAGGTACCCTATTTCACAACCTCTAATTCCCGCTTCAAGATACAATTCAACAGTTAATGTTTGAGCAGGGAATTGTTCTTTTGGTACTTTATCTAAAATTTTGGAGGCATCCACAAAAATAGCGTGACCACCATATGGTCTTTGATATGGAATTCCAAACTCATCCAAACGTTTTGCCAAATATTCAATTTGTTTAATTCGGGTCTCCAAATTATCAAATTCAGTATTTTCATCTAATCCTACGGCAATGGCATTCATATCTCTACCACTTAATCCACCGTAAGTAACAAATCCCTCACAAATAATGGTTTGAATTTTAGCTTCTTCGTACCAACTCTCGATATTAGTTGCTATAAAACCACCTATATTGACTTGAGCATCCTTTTTGGCACTCATGGTCATCCCATCAGCATAGGAAAACATCTCTCTGCAGATCTCTTTAATGGTTTTATCTGCGTATCCTTCTTCTCTAACTTTAATAAAATAAGCATTTTCAGCAAAACGAGCGGAATCGAAAAGAACCGGCTTTTGATATTTATCTGCTATTGCTTTAACGTCTCTCAAATTTTTCATAGAAACCGGCTGACCACCCGCGGTATTATTGGTAATAGTGACAATAATAAAAGGAACCTGATCAGCTTTTTCGGAAAGGAATTGATCTAATTTTTTACAATCCACATTCCCTTTGAAAGGTATCTCTAATTGAGTATCTCTAGCCTCATCGATAGTACAATCAACAGCAAAAGCCTTACGCGACTCAATATGTCCTTTTGTTGTATCAAAATGAGAGTTCCCGGGAATATAGTCACCATCTTTAATTAAACATGAAAACAAAACATTTTCAGCAGCTCTACCTTGGTGGGTAGGTATGAAATATTTGAAGCCCGTAATTTGAGTGACCATATCTTTCATTTTGTAAAATGAAGTTGCACCGGCATAACTTTCATCTCCTAGCATCATAGCGGACCACTGTCTGTCACTCATAGCATTTGTTCCAGAGTCTGTGATTAAATCAATATAAACATGTTCTGCCTTCATTTGAAAAACGTTATAGTGCGCTTCTTTAATGAATTTTTCTCTCTCTTCACGAGTAGTTTTTCTGATGGGTTCAACCATCTTAATTTTCCAGGATTCTGCAAATGGGATTTCCATAATTTTATATTTTAATTATTTATACTTTTAGATTGACTAATTTTCTGACACCGTTCGCATGTACCACAAGCAATTTCTCCTTTTTGGGTATGAATCTCTCTTTGTAACTTCCCCTTCTGATCATAAAACTTCCAAACACCATCACAAATTCCATGATCATAATGCCCATGCATTAATAGTTTTCCATTGGAATGATACACTTTATAATCTCCATCCTCTTTCCCTTCGATATAAAAAGCTTTTGACTGAAGAGTCCCATCCTCAAAAAAAGCTTCCCACACTCCATCCCTTTTATTATTCTTGATTCCACCAACCATATAAACCTGGTTGTTTTCGTAATAGTACATCTCTCCCACTCTTTTTTCAATATCTTCTTGTGATGTCCCCTCCTCGAAAAAAGCAACCGCTTTTGGAGAATTATTTTCGTAAGTTTCCATAACCTTTCTTCCCGGTGTTTTTTCATTAAATACCTTTTGCGGACTTTTCCCTCGATTACACGAAATAAAAAAGAAAATAAAAATTAAACCCCAGTAAAAAAAGCTGTTTGTATTTTTTATTGCCATAAAGTAGAACCTATTTCAAGAAATTAACTAACTGCATTTGAGAACTTTAGACAAAGCACCCTAAAATATTGCAGAACTGCAAATATATAGAATTATTCTTTACCAGTAGTCAGTTTATGACATAATTATTAAAAAAGTTCTTAAAAATAGTTAACAACGAAAAAAACAATTAAAAATACTCCTCTTTTAAACTTTAATCATTTTTTTTAAGATAAAAAACAGAAACCACAAAAAAACACTACTCAAAGTTGAATACAAAAATTTTGATTACTTTTGTCGGATAAATTTGATCAAAATGAAAGAAGAATTAAACTATCTCACAAGCTTTGAAGAACTACAAGACATTGTCAAAAAAATAGAAACTGCAGAGATCAATGTCGATGAACTTACCCCTATGCTGGAACGTGCTTCACTTTTAATCAAGATCTGTAAGGATACCCTAACGAAAACGGAAGCAGAAGTTAATAAATTAATAGAGGATATATAAATATGCATACGCTTAACAATGAGGCAATTGAGGAATATTGTGAAAATCATACTCAAGATGAAAGCGATTTATTGAAAAGTTTAGAACGAGAAACAAATCTTAAAGTCCTTCGTCCCAGAATGATTTCGGGCAAATTGCAAGGTCGGTTTCTCTCTTTTATTTCAAAACTAATCCAACCTCAATATGCTTTAGAGTTAGGTACTTACACCGGGTATTCTGCATTATGCTTAGCCGAAGGACTCACTGCCAATGGTGAACTTCACACCGTTGAAATTAATCCGGAACTGGAAGAATTAATCCTGAAATATGTTGATCAATCCCCATACTCTGAACAAATCTTTCTTCACATTGGAGATGGGAATGATTGGATAAATAAATTGGATTATTGTTGGGACCTGGTATTTATCGACGCAGAAAAAAAAGATTATTTCCAATATTATGAAAATATCCTTCCAAAAATGAGAAAAGGCGGAATTATATTGGTTGATAATTTATTGTGGAGTGGAAAAGTAGTCGAAGAAGTGGCAAAAAATGACCACGAAACTCAAGCAATTTTAGCTTTTAACCAACATGTTCAACAAGATCAAAGGGTTACTAATCTGCTTCTTCCTTTTAGAGATGGATTAATGTTAATTGAAAAATTGTGATGATGAGAATAGATATTTTGACCCTGTTCCCTGAAATGTTTCATGGTGTTTTTGGTGAGTCAATCATTAAAAGAGGAGTTGAGAAAAAATTAGTTGAAATATACACTCATAACATCAGGGATTATAGCACAGACAAACACCGCAGAGTGGATGACTATCCTTTTGGAGGTGGTGCCGGTATGGTCATGATGATTGAACCCATCGCCAATGTTATTGAACATCTTCGTTCTGAAAGGGTGTATGATGAAGTGATTTTCGTTACTCCCGATGGGATACCTTTTAAACAAAATAAGGCCAATGAACTTTCATTGAAAAAAAATATTATAATTCTATGCGGACACTACAAGGGAATTGATGAACGAATCAGAGATCTTTTCATTACTCAAGAGATCAGTATTGGCGATTTTATCCTTTCCGGTGGTGAAATTGCTGCTATGACTATTGTAGATGCTATTGTGAGAATCATCCCCGGGGTGATTGGTGATGAAAGTTCAGCTTTGACTGACTCTTTCCAAAACGGACTGCTTTCCCCCCCAATATATACCAGACCGGCAAACTATCAAGGACATGAAGTCCCCAATATCCTACTTTCCGGCCATGAAAAAAACATTGCCAATTGGCGCTTTGAACAACAAATAAAAAAGACCCGGGAACGACGCCCGGATCTTTTAGAAGGTATAGATATTTAATTATTTGCTTTTTCAGAATTATTTATTAACTGAAAAGTGATTGACATTAGGAACTATTAGCAAAGGCATAGGCGAAGCAGAGATCAGTCTGCGAGTTGATGTTCCCATCCAGAAATCAAAAAACTCTGCCTCTTCCTCTCTCATAATAATAACCAAATTTACATCAGCATGTTTTGCATATTCCACCAAAGCCATGGTTGGATTTTCAGTAATAGTTACTGTTCGAACTTCATATCTTACATTTGCTTTCTGAGCCATGGAACGTGCATGACCTAATTGAACATTTATAACATGTTTTGACTCTCTGGTAGGAGAAGTATATGTTCCCAGTAAAATCAATTTGGCATTAAACAATTCTGCAAATAGAACTGCATACTTGATTTTTTGTAAAGTTTCAAAACTTTCATCTATTGGGACCAAAATTTGAGTTAAGTCTCTTCCAATATTGATGTTTTCTCTCACTGAAAGAACCGGAACTTTTGACTCCGACACGATTCTTAGAGTATTAGACCCCACTTGTTTTTCATCAAATCCTGAAGTTCCATGCGTTCCCACTACAATCATCGAATCCTGAAGATTGTGAGCATATCTAAGAAGCTCTACGGGTGGTTTCCCTTGTAAAATCACATTCTGTACCATACACATTGGAGCTTCACGAATGGCATCTTCTGTGAGTTGTTGTAACCCTTTTTCAATATTCTTTGCAATCGCTTGCTCTTCCTTTGAACTAAAAATAGAAGAGGCTCTTTGTGGTTTAACATGAATCAAATGAAGAGTCCCCTCCGATTTGATAGCTACAGCAATCGCGTGTCTCAATGCATTCTCCGAATTAGGAGAAAAGTCTATCCCAACAACAATATTTTTCATGGCAATATATTTTTATGAGTTTCAATATTTTCTAACCCTCAAAAGTACGAAAAAAATCAATAGAAACAGAAATAGTTTTGATTTTATTAACTTTTTTTCATTTATCCATTGTTCTATTTTTTGTATATCTTTGTCAGTTCTATTTTTTATATTTTAATTAAAAAAATATTTAAACAATAACTTCTAAATTTATTGCCTTGTGAAAAAGTATATATTATTAATAATCACCAACATACTGTTTTTTTCTCTGCATTCACAAACTTCAATAAGAGATCAGGATTATGTGGATACTGCAACAACAATGGTGTGGACTCATGCCAATTTTTCTTATCAAATTCCTTTTGGAGATGGATATTTAGCACGAACCTTTGGAAATAATTTTAATGTTGGTACCGGTATTATCGTAAAACCTCGGTCAAATTGGACCATTGAAGGTTATTTTAATTACATGTTTGGAAGTGATGTTATATTGCCCGACACACTGGTATTAGGGAGTATGATAAACCATAATGGTGACCTTTTTGATGAAAATGGACTCAAAGCTACAATCTATCTGGAAGGAAGATATTGGAGTTTTGGTGTTGGTATTGGAAAAATTATTCCAATAAACAAATGGAAAAACTCTGGAATATGGATTAAAGGAGGTGTGGGATATCTGGGTCATAAAATCTTTATTACTGACCCTGATAATAGTGTTCCACAACTGGACCGTGAAACTTATCGCAAAGGATACGATCAAAGATCTTCCGGTGTTATGTTGTCCCAATTCATTGGATATGTCTACATGCATAAAAAAAGAGTTAAAAGTTTTTATATTGGAATTGAGTTGAATGAAATATGGAGCAAAGCCGATCGTAACTACTCTTTTATGTTGGGCAATACACAAAATCTTCCTTTCCAATTTAGTGGATTGGTAGGGGTTAAAGCAGGATGGATTATTCCTCTTTATGAAAAGCAGAGGGTTGTTAAATTCTACACTAATTAAAAATGCGATTCTTTTATACTAGTGCTATCTATCTCTATTATTGGGTAATATCTATTGCCTCCCTTTTCAACCCTAAGGCCAAAGCATGGAAAGAGGGTAGAAAAGGTTGGGCTAACCGACTAAAGAAACAACTTAAAAATATCAACAACCCTGTTATCATTCATTGTGCTTCTTTGGGAGAGTACGAACAAGGTAGAATTTTAATTGAAAAAATTAAAAAAGAAGATCCAACAAGAGCTGTAGTGCTTACTTTTTTCTCTCCTTCAGGATACGAAGTTAGAAAAAATGATCCGATTGCTGATTTGGTAACCTACATCCCTCTGGATACTCCCAAACAAATGAAACTCTTTTTAGAAATCCTCTCCCCAAAATTAGTTATATTTGTTAAATATGAATATTGGTATAACTTAATGCATCAATTGGCAAAAAGAAAAATCCCTTTTTATTATATCTCAGCTATTTACAGACCTGAACAACCTTTTTTTAAATGGTACGGCTTTAGGTTTGTAAAACATCTTAGAAAATGTTCCCATTTTTTTGTTCAGGATCAACAGTCTAAACAGTTGCTTCTAAGTCTGAATATTTCTCAAATATCTGTTACCGGGGATACCCGTTTCGATCGGGTTTATCAGATTGCAGAATCAGGTGCACTTTTACCTTATATAGAGCAGTTTAAATCAACCTATCGATTAATGGTGGGTGGCAGCACATGGCCTCAAGATGAACAAATTCTCTATACTTGGTTCAAAAATTACAGAGATAACTACAAATTAGTTATTGCTCCCCACGAAGTAAATTCCGAAAGAATAGAAGCTATTGCAACTCTAATGAACGAATTTAAAGTAGTACGTTTTACAAAACTTCAAGAAACAGATCTGGAAAACGCAGAAGTGCTAATCATTGACACTATCGGACAACTGAATAAAATATATCGTTACGCTGATTTTGCCTTTATTGGCGGTGCTTTAGGAACCGGATTACACAATATTTTAGAAGCTGCTGTATTTGGAGTTCCGCTCTTTTTTGGACCTAAATATCATAAATTTAAAGAAGCCCGGGACTTGATCGCCCTGCAGGGAGCTACTTCTATTTCAGATACAGAATCCTTCTTGGAACAGTTTCAATTTTTGGATCAAGATCCTGAAGAGTACAAAAAAAGAAGCCGAATCTGTTCAGCCTATGTTACAGCATCAAAGGGCGCCGCAGATCAAATTTATCAATCTATCTTTGAAGGTTCAGAGTCGGTATCCTGAGTTAAAAGTTGAATCTCCTTGAGCAGTTTTTGATACCACTCAACACCATATTTCCTCACCAAAGGTTCCTCCAGAAAACGATAAACAGGGACTTTTAGTTTTTTGCCCAACGAACAAGCAGGCTCACACACATGCCAACGGTGATAATTCAGAGCATCATAACCGGGTAAACTTTTAATTCGGATCGGATAAAGATGACAAGAGATCGGTTTTCTGAAAGGCGTTTTATGTAATAGGTATGCTTTTTCAATCGCACACTTGGCAACTCCGGCTTCATAATAAATATAAGCACAAGCCTCTCCCTTAATCAAGGGAGTAACTAAAGTGCCATCCGTATCATATTCATAAAAACCATTTTTTTCTACTGTTTTAATTCCACCCTCCGTCATGAAAGGTTTATAAATTGGATAAAGGTCTTCCAGTATCCCCAACTCCTCCTCATCTAAAGGTGCACCCGCATCTCCTTCTACACAACAAATTCCCTGACATTGAGACAGATCGCAAACAAATTGAGAGTAAACAATATCATCTGAAACTAAAACACCATCAACGATTAACATAATTTAAAAATTTTTCGCAAAGGTAGTAAAAAATGGGAGAACATCCCCCCTATTATTTTTATTTCATAGTAACCCTGGGATCCAACCATCCATAAATGATATCGGTTATGATGTTGATCAGTACCAAAATCACAGAAACATAGAGCAGCGAACCCATTACAACCGGAAAATCATACTTGTCAAGCCCGTCAACAATCACTACCCCCATCCCTTTCCAGTCAAAAATATACTCCACAAACACTGCACCCGCGAGCAGCGAAGCAAGCCACCCGGAAATAGCTGTAACCACCGGATTTAATGCGTTTTTTAATGTATGTTTTATAATAATAGTTCGTTTAGCCAACCCTTTTGCTAATGCAGTTCGGATATAGTCCTGTGAAAGCACATCTAAAACGGAATTTTTGGTTAACTCCACCACTACAGCCAACGGTCTGATTCCCAATGTAATAGCAGGTAATATTAAATTTTTTAAGTCCACATAAATCCCGGTACCATAATCATCTACGGAATACAAGCTTCCGAACATACTTAATCCTGTATAGTCCGCCAGCACAAAAGCAAAAATCCAGGCGAACAGTATCGCCGCAAAAAAGGAGGGAAGGGAAATCCCCAAAACAGAAAAGAATAGCGCAATTTTATCAAACCAACTATCTTTGTACAAGGCACTTAACACACCTATTGTGATCCCGACAATCATCGCAAAAAAAATCGAAACCAATGCCAGTAAAGCGGTTTTGGGAAGTGCTTCAGCTAAAATATCGCTTACCAGCCGTTTACTTTGATAAGATCTTCGCAGATAAGGCTTCTTTAACACTAGAGAACTCTCTGGAAAAGAACAGATTTTTACATAACTATAATTGTCATCATTGAGATAAAAAAAGGAGTCCTGATCTTTGGTTTTATGCCAGGAAATTGGGGAAAGGTCGTTCAAATAAGCCAAAAATTGAACCGACTTAGGCAAATCCAATCCCATCTCTTTTCTAATCGCTTCTTCCGTCTGGATATCACTTCGTTGTCCCATCATCATTCTTGCCGGATCAGATGGGAGAATGGCAAAGAGAAAGAACACCAGAGTGATCACACCCAGCATCACCAAAAAACCATACCCAATTTTAATCAATATGTAGCGTGTCACTATCTAAAGTTGTTTTAATGCATCCCGATATTGTTGAGCTATATCCTTCTTACCCAGATTTTCGTATGTTTTTGCCAACAAACGATAAATTTTTCTGTATGCATTTCGATCATCTATCCCTTGCGCCTTGTAAAGCGACAATAACTGTTGCATAGCCTGTTGATCAAACTGCTCCGATTTCATCAAAGCAATCATCGATTTTTCAGCACTTTTCAAATCATTTTTTTGTACAAAAATCTGGAATTGCAGATGATACGCAGCGCTAAATTTAAGATTATCATTGATGATCTTTTTAGTTAAATCCAGTGCTTTATCATGCTGATTATTAGCTAAATAATAATGTGCTAAGAAGTAATTTCCAGGTTCGTATTTAGGCAGCATCGCCACTAATTTATCAATATAAATTTTTGCAGAATCCAACTGTTGCAACTGAAAATAACTTTCTATCAGATTTACGTGAGCCGCCTCATTGGTAGGATCCAATTCAATAGCACGGGTCAAATAAACCACGGCACTATCCCATTGTTGCTTTTGTTTATATTGATATCCAATAAAATCTGACTTATCCTGCCGTTTCAATACGATGGCAATAGGAACATCATCCACTTTAACCGTATACACAGTATTGGGTGGAGGAAAAATCGCACTGTTTGTTAACTGTTCCGGTGCCATCCCTGTAATCGTAAAAACTGCATAATCCCAATCTGAATTTCCTTTTTCATACCATCTCACAAACCCCGTAGAAAAACGCGTTGTATCTTTCCTAAAGTAGTGTGCCAATGAGACCGGGTGCCATGAAACCACTTTAATCTTTTCATTGGAATCTTCTGGTTGCTCGGCATTATCAAGTACCCATTCACAAATTTCACGACTGGAATGATAGTAATAATCCAACTCATAATTCCCGTACGCTTTATTAACTCCTCCGGCAAGTTCATTGAAATAAACATATTCATACGGGTGATTTTTTATGATGTGTTTTAATGGGGGAATTAATAAAATGGGGGGGAGCAAAAGCGTCGCTACGTGGAACACCCCTAACACTTTTCGGGCACTTTCTCCCTTTACGCTTCTTTTGAGATCCTCTACCCACTCTATCAGCTGATTGAAACCCATACCTGCTGCCACAACCATCGGCGGATAGGAGAAGAGAGCATGACGCCAGCCACCGTACACATTGGCATTGGTATAAACAATCCAGAAAACAGGGAAAAAGAAGGAAAAGAATATCACAAAATTCCAAAACCAATTCTTAAAATCTCTTTTTTGAAAAATAAAAAAGAGTAACAATCCGATGATTACCGCAATCGGGATAGTCATCAGGATATATTTAGGAGTATAATAAGCAGGTAAATGATCAGACCATTGCAATGATCCCTCAAAAAGTTGTCTTATGCCCACAAAAAAGTGACTTTGCGCTTTAAAAGTTTCAATTGTATGTTTAATGGGACTAATCAATCCATAGGGCCACAACAACAATGCCAAACCATATCCTAAAAGGGAAGCAAGCACTCCATAAAATACCATTTTCCCGAATATTTTATTTGTTTCGGCTTTGAAAATTCCCTTAAAAGAGTACGTTTTCAAAAAATAAACAAAAGCAAATAACCCAAGGTAAGGAATCAGTAACAACCCTCCAATTCTAATAGCTATCGCAAAGCCGATACTGAGAACTAACATAACCATAGACCTGACCCTGACTCGCGGCAAATCCTGAATAAACACAATAATGGCGTAAAGCCCGAAAAACATTGCGACAGCCAACCCATTATCTTTAATATTATTGAAAGTATGCCCTAATAATCGTGGAGACAGGAACAGGAGCAGGGCAACTATCAGTGAAGTCCGCCACTTCCCTGAGACACGTACCGCAATAAGTCCCCCAAATAATAATAAAGTCCAACCAAAAATAACATTTGTAATATGTCTAACTGTGACTAAATCCTCAATTCCAAACCATCGATGAATTACATAGGCAATATTATCTATCGTTTGCCCATAATGTGGAAGGTTCCATAACTCCTCCTCTTTTACTACAACAGCTGCACTATCTTTCCCTCCTGTGGCATAAAAATCATACACCGCCTTAGCATGTTTGATGTGAAAGTCCTCATCTCCACTATACCCCGCATCCAGAGCCAATCGTATCATGACAACCAACGCTACAGCAATAGTTACGAAGAAAGCAAATCGCCAATAATCAGATTTTATCCAGTTATTTATTGTATTCATAAAACGTATTTAAACATTATCACTCTGTTGTATTTCAAAATAAATATTAAGATTTTTCAAAGTTATTTTTTTGTCTTTTCAATGACCTATGATACTTTCTGAAAATCCTGAATAAATCGATAGGAAAACGTGTAAAATCCTTTAACTTGATGCGGGAGTCTCCCTTTTCTATCCAACTATCTAAAGGATATTCATAAATGGAATTTTTAACTTCAGGATAACCAACTATCAGTGCTAAACGGGCAAAAACCTCCACATCAAAAAGCCATTTACTTATAAATTCATCTTTAAATAACTGATAAACAACATCCTTTGATAACATCTTGGCACCGCACTGCGTATCATAAGTGGGTAATAATAATGTTGCAGAAGCACAGGTTGCAAAAATACGACCAACAATATGCCGCATCCATTTTCTGTTTATATTAGCTCCAAGACGCTTAACCCGTGAACCGACAACCATTTTTAACGTATTATTTTGCTCAAAAATATTAAAAAAAACAGGTATTTCATCCAAAGAAGTTGCTAAATCAGCATCAAAATAAGCAATATAATCAAAATCTATTTTTTCTACAGCATGTAGCATGGCGAAACGAACAGCACTTGCTTTACCACTATTCGGCTGTTTATCAATAACTAATACATTATCATATTCCTTCTGCCACTCTTGTAAAATTTCTAATGTTGCATCTTTACTCCCATCATTAACAAATAAAAAAGTCATAGAAGGATAAGAGATAAAACTATTAAAAAACTCCTGTTGAGGAAAGCGGTCGGCTTCATTGTAACAGGGTATAATAACTACTACTTTTGACATACACTATAACAAGATAATCCTATTAATTTAATTCTAAAAAAACTTAAAAACCTTGAAAATAAGTAATCTAAATAGAGGATGGCAACTATCAATTTGGATTTTATTAAGCTCCCTTGCCAATCCCCTATTCCTGTTACCTCATCAATATTTATTTTCTTATTTTTTTCTTTTTTAACTTGCAACCAACGAGGAATTAAGAGTGAAAAAAAGAAATAACCATCCCGTTTACTTCGAAAACCTGCCTCTAAAAGATGCTTTTTAAGCATCTTGACAGTATATCGCCTATAATGACCTAACCAGATGTCATGTGAACAAAAAAGAGATTGAAAAGCCGGTACTGTAATGACAATTCTACTCTCTTTGGTAATAAAAGGAGAGTTATTCAATGATTGTAAAAATAGAACATCATCCTCTATATGTTCAATCACATCAAGTAATAACACAATATCAGCTTCAACATTTTGTAATTCAATAGATTCTATCGATTTGTAAAATTTGATATTGGAAGATTTATATTTCTCTTCAAACTCTTGAATTATTTTATCATCAAATGCCGTATCAATGGCAAAACATTGAGCATTGGGAAGTTTTTGTGCCAATTTTTCCAAAAAATATCCATCTCCACAACCAATATCAAAAATATTGATTGCTGCTTTTTCTTTGTTTTCAAATTTACTAATAATTTGCTTATAAAGGATATCATAAACGACCCTAAATCTTGCTTCCTCCCAGGGATGATTCATCTTTTTTGAATCTGTTTTTACTTGGTATTCTTTAATGTCCATAGAAAGTTTTTTTGCGAGAAATATGATCTATTTTAATCACGAAGATAAACTATTTTTACATATTTTGATTCATTATTGTCCGACAGAATTAAAAAACAGCTTATTGCAAAATGTATTATATTGATTATCAGCACTAAATAAATTTAAAGATTCAATATTGCTTTACTCCTATTCAACCTCAGATAACAACATTCCCCCCGCCTGATAAGGAGTAATTTGTCCCGANTGAATCAACGGAATCAGCGATTCTATCTTTTTTTGAACGTTGGGATTAGCATAAAAGCGATCTCTGATACTGTGCTCTACCCACTCATAGAAAAGTTTGATGTTCTGTTCATTGCGTTGGGTATAGAAAAACTGATTCTCTTTGGTCAACTGAACATATTGTTCAATCATATCCCATACCCTGTCAATTCCATCCAAAGTAAAGGATGAACATACTTCCACGGGAACATCCCAGCCATTACCCAACTTCGGGAACAATCTCAAGGCAGATTGATAGAGCGATTTTGCATGCTGCGCTTGCAAAACATTATCTCCATCCGCCTTGGTAATTGCCAATCCGTCTGCCATCTCCATAATTCCCCTTTTGATTCCTTGTAAATCATCTCCGGCACCCGACAACATCAACAATAGAAAGAAATCCACCATCGACTTTACCACAGTTTCCGATTGCCCAACGCCTACCGTTTCAACAAAGATTACGTCAAAACCGGCAGCTTCGCATAAGATGATGGTTTCCCGGGTTTTACGGGCAACACCACCCAAGGTAAGTCCGGAGGGTGAAGGACGAATATAAGCATGAGGATTAACCGACAAGGACTCCATCCGGGTTTTGTCTCCCAAAATACTCCCTTTTGAGCGTTCACTGCTTGGATCAATCGCCAAAACAGCCAATTGATGCCCCTTTTCAGTAATGAGATTGCCTATCGCTTCAATAAAAGTACTTTTACCCGCTCCCGGCACCCCGGTAATTCCAATACGAACGGAGTTTCCGGCATAAGGAAGGGTTTTTTCCAGCAATTCCTGAGCTATTTTGATATGTTCCGGATGCACACTTTCAACCAATGTGATAGCCCGACTCAATATCATTCTATCCTTGTTGAGAATGCCATCTAAATATTGATCTACACTTAACAAAGAGGGACGTACTATCCGTTTTTTCTTCAGATAAGGAGATACGGAAGAAGGCTGTTCGATTCCTTCCTGAACACTGAGTGCTGATCTTTTTTTCTTAGAATCCATTGTATATTAATAAGATAGCGTTTGTAAAAAGATATTTTTAGAACTCCACAAAAGTACACAATTATAGCCAAATATTCAAATTATTTGTATGAATTAGACATAGGCTTTTTGTTTGGCAAGTGCCACAAATTCTGTTAGTGATATTTTACCCGCCATATAATCTCTAATGATTTCAATTCCTTTAGGAGTAGGTTTAAAACCTTCAAACATATTGCTTCCCAATGCATTTGCAGTACTTTCCAGGGTTTTTAAGTCTGAAAATTGAACTCCCATTATGGTCAGATTATTTTTGTCTATTTCAATTGTGCTAAACATATTTTTCAATTAAGTAGAATGCAAAGATACACAATTTATTGAATAAAAAAAATNTATTACTCACAAAATCTAATTTCAAATTTTTCNATTTTAAATTTAAAATTCCGTATTTTTTAGGTTAAAGATCCTTAGCAACCAATCGAAATTCCACCATTCCGAAAACCAACTCGTAATTCGTGATTCGTAATTCGTAATTTTTCCATATCTTTGTTGGTTGTAATGAAACCTAATGAAATTTATGAAATACGCTGATTATAAGGGACTTAATCTTCCTAAAATTGAGGAAGAGATGTTGAAATATTGGGAAAAACATCAAATTTTCCAAAAAAGTTTAGAGTTACGTGAGGGGAATGAACAGTTTGTATTCTACGAAGGACCCCCTTCTGCGAATGGAACTCCCGGTATTCACCACGTTATGGGTCGGGCTATTAAAGANCTCTTTTGCAGATATCAAACCCTCAAAGGAAAATATGTGGGTCGTAAAGGAGGATGGGATACTCACGGGTTACCCATTGAGCTGGGTGTAGAACAAACTTTGGGAATTACCAAAGAGGATATTGGCACTAAAATCAGTGTTGAAGAGTACAACAAAGCTTGTCGGAAAGAGGTAATGAAATTTAAAGATCAGTGGGATGATATCACCATAAAAATGGGCTATTGGGTTGACCTGGATGATCCTTATATCACTTTCGACAACAAATATATTGAGTCTGTTTGGTACCTTTTATCAGAATTGTATAAAAAAGGGTTGCTTTATAAAGGCTACACCATTCAGCCCTATTCCCCCGCTGCCGGTACCGGTTTAAGCTCTCATGAGCTCAATCTGCCCGGTTGCTACAAGGATGTAAAAGATACTACTGTCGTTGCACAGTTTAAAATAAAAACGACTCAGAAGATCAAAGAGTGTCCCTGGGGATTCCCCGGTGAAGCCAATATTCCGGATAACCTCTACGTTTTGGCGTGGACGACTACGCCCTGGACATTACCATCCAACACGGCTTTGGCTGTGGGCGAAAAGATTGAGTATCTCCTGGTTGATACTTTTAACCCCTACTCCGGAGATCCTATCAAGGTGATTTTGGCTAAAAATCTACTCCATACTTATTTCCCTGAGAAAAACAGCGAATTGTCAATGGAGGATTATAAGCCCGGAGATAAGAATATCCCCTACCGTGTATTGGCTGAAACGACAGGAAAAAAACTGGAAGGCTTGGAATATGAACAATTAATGCCTTATGTAAATCCCGGTGACAATGCTTTCAGAGTGATCATTGGTGATTACGTAACCACTAGCGATGGAACGGGAATCGTCCACATTGCGCCTACCTTTGGTGCAGACGATAAGCGGGTGGCTCAAGAGGCGGGGATCCCCCCCTTAATTTTAATTGATAAAGAAGGAAACAGCCATCCTATGGTGGATAAAACCGGGAAATATTTCGAAATCGATCAGTTGGACCCACAGTTTGTGAAAGATTGTGTCAATGTGGAACTCTATAAAACGGTAGCCGGAAGATATGTGAAACCGGAATATGAAAGAGGAGCTTCAAGTGAAGAGGAGTCTTTGGATCTCTATCTGGCTTTATGGTTGAAAATGGAGGGCAAAGCGTTCAAAATTGAAAAATATNTACACAATTATCCGCACTGCTGGAGAACCGATATGCCTATTTTATACTACCCTCTCGATTCCTGGTTTATCAAAACTACAGCTTATCGCGAAAGGATGATGGAATTGAATGCTACCATCAACTGGAAACCTGCTGCAACCGGATCCGGAAGATTTGGAAATTGGCTGGAAAACTTGGTGGATTGGAACTTGTCAAGATCCCGTTTCTGGGGTATTCCACTTCCAATTTGGGTGACAGAAGATAAAAAAGAACAAATCTGTATCGGATCCATCGAACAGTTATACCAAGAGATTGAAAAATCGGTAGCTGCCGGAATCATGAAAGAGAATCCTTATAAAGACTTCATCCCCAATGATTTCAGTAAGGAAAATTATGAAAAAATCGACCTGCATAAACCTTATATCGATCAAATTTTCTTAGTTTCCCCCAGCGGACAAAAGATGACCCGGGAATCTGACCTCATCGACGTTTGGTTTGACTCCGGATCGATGCCTTATGCTCAATGGCACTATCCTTTTGAAAATCAGGAACTGTTTAAACAAAAATATCCTGCCGATTTTATTGCTGAAGGTGTGGACCAAACAAGAGGCTGGTTCTTTACACTACACGCTATCGCTACCATGGTATTTGATAGTGTTGCCTTCAAAACTGTGGTTTCCAATGGATTAGTTTTGGACAAAAACGGCAATAAAATGTCCAAACGTCTAGGAAACGGGGTAGATCCTTTTGAAACTATCCGCAAATATGGTGCTGATGCTACCCGTTGGTATATGATTACCAATGCGCAACCCTGGGATAACCTTAAGTTTGATGAAGAGGGAATCGTAGAGGTGCAACGTAAATTCTTTGGAACACTCTACAATACCTATAGTTTCTTTGCTCTGTATGCCAATATTGACCAGTTTAAGTATCAGGAAGCTGAAATCGCTATCGAAGATCGTCCAGAAATAGATCGTTGGATTTTATCGGAACTCAACACTTTAGTAAAAAATTGTGATCATTATTACGGTGATTATGAGCCTACTAAAGCCGGAAGAGAGATCCAACAGTTTGTGGATGAGTACTTAAGCAACTGGTATGTACGTTTGTGTCGCCGCAGATTCTGGAAAGGTGAGTACACTGAAGATAAGATCTCCGCTTATCAAACTTTATACACCTGTTTGGTAACCATTGCGAAGTTGGCTTCTCCTATCGCTCCTTTCTTTATGGATCGATTATTCCAGGATTTGAATAATGTTACCCAACTTGAAAAGATAGATTCTATCCACTTGTCAGATTTCCCAACGGTGAATGAAAAGCTGATCGACAAAGCACTGGAAGAGCGTATGCAGTTAGCACAGCAAATCTGTACTATGGTACTTTCATTGCGCAAAAAATCGAATATCAGAGTTCGTCAACCGCTTGGAAAAATCATGATCCCCGTTCTTGAATCCTCTAACTTCGTAGAACAAGTAGAAAAAGTAAAGGATCTGATTCTTCATGAAGTGAACGTGAAAGAGATTGAATTTATCACAGATACAGAGGGTGTATTGGTGAAGAAAATTAAGCCTAACTTCAAGACCTTAGGTCCAAGATATGGCAAAATTATGAAAGCCATTGCAGCTCAAATAGCACAATTCTCAGGTAAAGAGATTACTCAAATTGAAAAAGAGGAAAGAATTGAGATTGTCGTTGAAGGAGAACCTGTTGAGATTTTACTCTCCGATGTTGAAATTATCGCCGAAGATATTCCGGGCTGGGTAGTAACCAATCAAGGTGCATTGACTGTTGCTTTGGATATTACCATCACTCAGGAATTGAAAGATGAAGGATACTCCAGAGAGTTTGTCAACAGAATCCAAAACTACAGAAAAGATCAAAATATGGATGTGATAGATCAAATTTCAATTCAAATTGAGAATCACCCAACCATTACTCCTGCTCTGCAAAAGTTTGAAGATCATATCAAAGCAGAAACTTTATGTACTTCTTTCCAAATTGTGGAATCGATTGATGACACTGAAGCTACTCTCTTCGAAATAGAGGAAGGTGCAGAGATTAAAGTGCTGATTACCAAGAACTAATTCACTCAGTGAACTTCTATTCACTTACAAAGTAACTCGAAATTTTAAACCATTAAACCGTTAAACTATGTCAGAATACAAAGATAACAGTATTATTACCCTTGAATGGGATGAGCATATCCGAATGCGACCCGGAATGTATATCGGGAAGTTGGGAGATGGCTCTTCTCATGATGATGGAATCTACGTTTTATTAAAAGAAGTGATGGACAACTCTATTGATGAGTTCATGCGCGGATATGGTAAAACGATAGAAGTAACCATTAAAGAACAAAAGGCAAGTATCCGCGATTATGGACGGGGAATCCCTTTAAAGAGCGTTGTTGACTGCGTTTCTAAAATCAATACCGGTGGAAAATTTGATGACAGTAGCGCTTATGATACTGCTATCGGAATGAATGGAGTGGGAGTCAAAGCAGTAAACGCCCTATCCATAAAGTTTGGTGTCCAAAGTTGGGTTGATGGGAAAACTAAAATTGCTGAATTTTCCGAAGGAAAGATGACTAGTGAAACCAAAATTGAAAAATCAAATGAACCCTCAGGAACATTAGTCTCTTTTATTCCTGACGATACCCTGTTTGAAAACTTTCACTGGTACAATGAATATATTGAACGGATGATGTGGAACTATGTGTATCTCAATAGAGGACTCACTATCCTGTTCAATGGGAAAAAGTTTTTCTCTAAAAATGGGTTATTGGATCTTTTGAACAATAATGTCGAAGGAGAATTGTTATACCCCCCTATTCACTTAAAAGATGATCTGTTTGAGTTTGCATTGGCGCATACGAACAGAAGGTATGGAGAAGAGTATCACTCATTTGTAAACAGTCAAAACACAACACAAGGTGGGATGCACCAACAAGCTTTCAGGGAAGCGATTGTGAAAACTTTCAGAGATTTTTACAAAAAAGATTACGATCCCAGTGATATCAGAAACTCCATTGTGGCTGCTATCTCCATCAAAGTTAAAAATGCCATTTTTGAGTCTCAAACCAAAACCAAGCTGGGATCTCAGCACATGACTCCCGGTGGACAAACCATTCGTAATTATGTTAATGATGTAGTATCCAGATTGTTAGATAAATATCTGCACATGAATCTTGAAGTGGCTGACATAATTCAAAAACGAATTGTGGAGTCTGAAAAGGAAAGAAAAGAGATTGCCAATATTAAAAAAGGTTCGAGAGAGTTGCAAAAAAAGGTGAGTCTTCACAACTCTAAATTGAGAGATTGCAGAATCCATTATAACTCAACAGACCCACGCAGATTGGAATCCTCCATTTTTATTACTGAGGGAGATTCTGCTTCCGGATCAATCACCCAATCCCGGGATGCCAATACGCAAGCCGTATTTAGTCTGCGAGGAAAACCTCAAAACACCTTTAAAAAAAGCAAAAGAGTAATCTATGAAAATGAGGAGTTCAGCTTACTGCAAGCAGCACTGAATATTGAAGAGGGAATGGACGGATTACGTTACAATAATGTAATTATTGCTACTGACGCGGATGTGGACGGAATGCATATCCGTTTGTTGTTGCTCACTTTCTTCCTGAAATATTTCCCTGATCTGATTAAGGGAGGACATGTGTATATCCTTCAAACTCCGCTCTTTAGAGTAAGAAACAAACAAAAAACGATGTATTGCTATTCTGAATTAGAAAAGGAAGAAGCAGTAGCAGAATTGGGTGGAAAACCTGAAATCACGAGATTTAAAGGGTTAGGTGAGATCTCACCTGCCGAATTTAAAACTTTTATAGGAAAAGGGATTAAGTTAGAGCCGGTTGTGCTGGAAAAAGGAACTAATTTGGATCTTTTACTCGAATTTTATATGGGTGATAATAATCCTGACAGACAACAATTTATCATCGAACGATTACGTGAAGAGATCGATCCCATTACAGCTTAACCCACTAATATTTATTTGTTAATCAATTGGTATAAAAATATGAAAATTAAAGAGGTAATTCAACATTTAGAACGCAAATTCCCACTACATTGGCAAGAGGATTTTGACAACAGTGGTATCCAGTGTGGAGACAAAGAACGCACCGTAACCGGAGTTATGGTCTGTTTTGATATGAGTGAAAAAGTTCTGGATGAAGCGATTGCTAAAAATTGCAATATGGTGATTGCTCACCACCCCCTGATATATAGAGCTGATCTCAAAAGGATAGAACCCAATAACAGAATTGGAAAAATTTTGTTTAAAGCGATAGAAAACAAGCTATTCCTATACTCTATGCATACCAATATCGATAGTGGAATTGGAGGAGGAAATGATCTGTTCTCGGAAAAATTAGGCTTAACTGATGTTAAAGTGCTTTCTCCCAAAAAAGATATGTTTAAAAAATTGGTGGTTTATGTTCCCTTTGAGCAAAGCAATCAACTCAAGGAAAAATTGTTTGAAGCGGGTGCCGGTCAGATCGGGAAATATGAGCAATGCAGCTATAATGTAGAGGGTTATGGAACATTTTTACCCTTAGAAGGCTCACAACCTGCCATAGGCAATGTAGGTAAGATTGAGGAAGTGAAAGAGGAACGCGTAGAGATGATCTTCCCTGCTCACCTTCAAAGCCGGATTGTCAAAACAGTATATGCCAATCACCCATACGAAGAGCCCGCTTTTGATATTTTTAAATTAGAAAATGAAGACCGTTCCATTGGATTGGGAAGAGTCGGTGTTTTACCTGAACCGATGGAAGTTGCTGATTTTCTGCAATTTGCAAAAGAAAAATTGCAATTGAATGTGATTAAATATTCCGGCAAGATTGACCGGAAAATCCGTACAGTTGCTGTTTGTGGTGGCGGCGGATCATCCTATATTAAAGCAGCACTGCAAGCCAATGCTGATATTTATGTAACCGGTGACTTAAAATATCACGACTTTTTTTTCCCGGAAAATAAAATGATTTTGGCCGATATTGGTCATTTTGAAGGTGAAAATTTTATACGTGAAATTATCTACAATGAAGTGTCAAAAAATTTCACTAATTTTGCAAGTTATATCTCTGAACAAGAAAAGTTAGAGATTCACTTCATATAAAAATAAATTATAGCGCAATATGAGTAAGAAAGAATTCGACGAAGTAAATGATAATGAGAATGTTAACAAGAATATTAACATTGAAAACATTCAAGTAAATCCCGCAAAACAAAGTAGCTCTGCTGATATGATTGAGGAGAAAACAATTGCGAAAAAATTGATCTCTTTGTATCAAATCCAGCAAATTTGTTCTCAAATTGACAGAATTAGAGTGGTTAGAGGTGAACTTCCTAACGAAATCAGAGACCTTGAAGATGCTCATGAAGGAATGCAAACTCGTATTGAAAAATACAAAGAGGATATTGAAGCACTTCAGGATCAGATTAAAGGTGAAAAAATATCAATTGCTGAAAGTCAAGCTTTGATTAAAAGATATGAAGAGCAGCAAAACAATGTTAGAAACAACCGTGAGTATGATGCTTTAACCAAGGAGATCGATTATCAAAAGGATTTAATTCTCAATGCTGAAAGATATATTGGAAAACATACTGCCGGCATCGAGACCAAAGAGGAAGAGATTAAAGGGTTTGAAGAAAAATTACAAGAAATTTATGAGATTCTTTCCCAAAAGAAAGATGAGTTAACCGATATTATTGCCGATACTGAAAAAGAGGAAGCAGATCTGCTTGACCAATATGAAACTCTGAAAGAGAATGTAGATCAACGCTTATTGAGTGCTTTTGAAAGAATCAGAAATAGTGCTCGCAATGGTTTGGCTATCGTTCAAATTGAAAGAGAGGCGTGTGGTGGCTGCTTTAGTGTGATTCCTCCTCAAAGACAATTGGATATTCGCTTACACAAAAAAATCATTGTTTGCGAATCATGCGGTAGAATCCTTATCGACAAGCATTTAATCGAAGAAGAAGGATTTGCATAGATGCTGGAATTAACCTGGGTAACGGTCCTCATACTGATCATTTCAGGTGTTATTGTCGGTTTTATAAACACATTAGCGGGAGGTGGAACAGTAATTTCCATCTCCGTTTTTATGTTTTTAGGGCTTCCTCCTCTTGTTGCCAACGGCACAAACCGGGTTCCTATTGTATTTCAAAACCTCGCCTCCGCCTATCTTTACCATAAAAAGAAGATGGTCGATTGGAAAAAAGGATTTCAACTCTCCATTCCCATCATTTTTGGCAACATTGTTGGGGCTATTTTTGCCGATTATCTCCCATCAAAATATTTCTCCTATATTTTTGCCGGTGTGGTAGTTCTGTTTGGATTATCCCTGTTGTTTGATCCGAAACGATGGCTCAAAGAAAATCCGACATTACAACATAAACCTACTCCCGCGCTCCATTATCTGATCTACTTTATAATGGGCTTTTATGCCGGCTTTGTACATGTTGGCGTAGGATATTTTTACATCGGCGCATTGGTATTATTGGGGGGATATGATCTCATGAAAGCCAATGTTATGAAAATATTGTTTGTCCTCTTCTCCGTGCCTTTCGGTTTATCCGTTTATGCCATCCAGGGGAATGTCCATTGGGAGTATGGTTTAATTCACGCCATTGGCAATGTAATTGGAGCCTACATCGGAGTTCATTATGCCGTCAAAAAAGGCGGAACTTTCGTAAGATATATCATTTTGGCGTTAGTACTCATCGTGGTCTTACAAATGCTCGACGTCATCACAACCGAATCCATCGTCAAACTACTCTCCTCAGGGAAATAATATTTTAACTTCATAAAAATTGCAAATATGTCTTTTCCTTTGGCTTTACTTATAATCTCACTATTAATACATGGAGCCTATTTTTTATTTTTATATCATCGTGTATTATTTAAAGAAACTGACGCAAATAGTTTTTCAGGATTTCATATTTTTAAGCTGATAAAGTTATATAAAGAGAAGAAAAAAATGAAATACTTGATTTATTTTATTGGAATGCTTATAACAATATTGTTTGTTATTTTAAGTTTCATATACTTTGATTATAATCATTCCTGGGTAAACTAAACCATTCCTTTTGCCCATTCAAACCGTAATTCGTAATTCGTAATTGAATAACTTTCGCCTTCCGCCTTCCGCCTTCCGCCTTTTTTCTAGTTTTTCTTCTTTATGAAATAAAAATAAAAGGGGGGCAGGATTTGGGATCTCTTTTTTGTTAATCCATCACCCCACTCTGGAATATAATACCTTTCAGAACATTTTATTTCGGATTTCGGATTTCGGAAAAATCGGTGTGTGTAAATTCCCCTCCTTGGAGGGGTGCCCGAAGGGNGGGGTGGTTGAATTAGAATTGAATTATCTACTATTTTAAATCATAACACCCTGTAATTCAGATACATCAATTGCCACGTCTCTTTAGGGCGTGGATTTGGATTAACCCCCAAAACACAAGGGCTTTAGCCCAAATTTACAATAATAAAAGGTATGAAGT